>Ga0210059_1001945_pt1 | contig 31886 bp, 19 predicted proteins | sample Ectturendosymbi2_FD_188042 | JGI IMG/M metagenome (GOLD analysis project Ga0210059, IMG submission 188042) | Ecteinascidia turbinata endosymbiont from Florida, USA - Sample 2 (SPAdes) (version 2) | ecosystem: Host-associated > Tunicates > Ascidians > Unclassified | place: Key West, Florida... | reverse complement strand
GCACTCCAACTGACAGCTCTGATAAAACTCAATTGATGTGTTCTACTATATTGCTGTGCTTGTTTGCATCCAAATACGATCGCAGGCTGAACTACAGTACCGTGTCCAGCAACAAATTTAAGTATATTAATATGTAAATCATCTGCAAGGACAAAGCGTGATTAGTTTTGCTCTCAAAACACATCTAGAAATAAGACTGGGAATCTGTATATATAAAACGTGACTTCTGCATCGACCAGTTGACTATATTGGTTTCACACTAAGCTGTCCCCCCACATTTCACAACAAATTTGCGCCCATGTATTTAAGAATAGCATGTACAGGGTTTTCAACAAACAGCCATGAGCTACAAATTGAGTCTAAAACATTCAACACTAAGTTCCAACTGCAGTGATATTGTGTGTCAGAAACTTGCTTTCAGCAAGATTGATGTTGTGACGGAAAGTAAGAAGGAAATTTCTAGAAATTATTTATACACCAAACTTTAAGACCTACAAAAGTTATTTCAAGTTTTTACACTTGTTCAACTAATTTTTAAGCTAAAACGTACTTCTGTTGGCACAGCAACCTATAGGTTACTTGTGTATTATTTTCAAGAAATTTGTTGTCATAAGTATGAGTCAGTCAAATCATCAGTTTGGAAAACGTTTTACAGGATTTTCCACAATGTTCGCTAATACAAGTTTCAGAGAAGACCTTGTCAAGTTTTTGATAAAGCTCACGTCACAAATAATTTGTGAGCAAAAGTTACCTCTAGGAAGTGATATTTTTTGAAAAAGAGAATTCAATTACAGAAAACTGCAAGTCAAGAGGTTAATCCTTTTTGTATTGTTTCGAACAACGGAGTAAATGAATGAATCAATCAATCAATTCGCCAGATTTCATTTACGTTGTTGATTTTTGCTTTCAGTGACTGCTACAACGTTGAAGTCGACAACTACCACTCAAGTAGAAGGTAAACTTGGAAGTTGTTGCTATTTGTTGTACTTATAACGTTAGGCTCGCAATCAGGGGGGAAACCGGGCAATTGCCGCCCTCCAGAAATTTTCAAAATCATGGTTAATTGTTAGGTATAATAACAAGTTACAATTATTTTGTACCCCCGAAAATATCAGCTGGTTGCGGCCCCTTATAAAGCCAGGAAAGGAGTAAAAGCCCTCGTAAATTTGAGATTAAAGTTAAAGATAAGCAAAATTTGTTTCAAATATGCACCACCAAAACCGTTGAAAGCGTTTGCAAAGTGCGGTGGTCAAAATACGCAGATTTAATATTGAATAAAATGTAGCGCTACAGACCTATCGAAACATATTAATATGTTGCGCTATGAAAACACTTGAAAATATATGCTAGATTCTATGAAACACTTGACAAATTCTTCACAAGTCTATGAATCAAGGCAAAATGTTTCCGCACTTCTATCAAATTTTCGCCATTGGACTATGACTGTGACGTAAGCTATGTACATGATCTCTTTCCATTCTGAACTAATGAATACAAAAAAGTAGCACATGAGTTTTATGGCAAAAGCATCACTTTTTTCTGGTTCCGTTTTCGATTGTTTAAAAATTTGAATCTAAAAACCTTGTGTTCCATTATGGTCATTCGGATTTCTTTTATGATGTTTATGGTTACCTGTTTGTTTAACATGCTTTGTAAAGCCATTGAAAACTCGTACATTCTGTTCAGGTTTCTGGACGACTGGAACAATAATTGCTGTGTCAGTGGGTGCCGGCGTTGCACTGTTAGCTTTAATCATTGCGATAATCGTGTGCTGTTGTTTAATAGCTAGACGAAGGAAAGAAGAGAAAGAAAAATCACACTCTACACCCTGTTGATTGACAAGAAATTGTTAAGGTCCCCTTGAATGAAAAATGTTATTCGAGAATATGCTTTTGCCTGTAATGAGTGAAAGCCATCTTCACTCAGTTGCACTTACCACTTTTAAGGCACATAAATTTTAGCACATTGCAAATCACTCAGATTTTTTGAAATGGAATTTTACTTTGTGAAATAAAGTACTATCATTGAAAGTTCAGCTTAATCAAAAAGTATTTGCTCACAAATATTCTTTCTCTTTCTCTACGTGTATTGTAACTACCTTGTCACACGATGCTGTAATAAATTAAATGCTTGCAGAAGTAATAAGTTATACTGTAATAAATTAATTACTTGCATGACTGCGTTTATTAAAGCCATGTAAACAAAAGCCATTATCAAATAAGCTGTTCTATTTTTCCGGAAACCGTTCCTGACCAACCATCAAAAATTTTAATGAAAAAAAACTTTTTACTGAAGATTTTTTATTGTCACGAATTTACTACAAACAATATAACTATGTTCTTCGGTTATTTCGGATTCGAATTGACTTACGACTTAATCTGGATTAGTCACTTATCCGGATTATCCGAAGGCAGTTGTTTCTAGACTAACGTCATCAAGGTTGTAAGATATAGGTAAAATCACCTAAATTAAACACATCAACAATCCAACGATAGAATTGTAGGAAAACGAAATGAATTTATTGAGATATATATCAGATGTAGTAACCGTGATATCCAGCCAATTGTGAATAGTCTGAGTGGGTAGATTTTTAATGACTTGGCCGTGAAAAAATCTGCAATTGTGTATTGTCGCAGAGATTTCAGTGACTGGTCCATAGGTAGACCGTTTATTTGGAAAATAATGTCCCCTTTGCCAGGGCATGAGGAGACAAGTCCATATGTCTATTACATGTTTATTACATTACGAACGTATCAGAAATTATCCGGTGATGTTATTCCAATTCACAGCAGAAAAATGTAAATTGAAAAACGTGCAGTAATTAAATCAGGAATGGGGAACCGGCAGCACTGGAGCAAAATGTAACGCCCGTGAACAGTTGATATATGACCCGCATCAAAATTTTTCTTTTCCAAGTTAGAATACATCATCACCTCAAATCGAAAGTCCATGATGAGCAGCTACTTAAACAGTAGCTCAACAAAAGTCTCCATCACACCTTATAGTTTTCATGCTTTATTTTCCTTAGGAAGATCCAGGTAGAATTCCAAGAAAAAACTGATTATTTTGTGCCGCCCTCCAGCGGTATTCCACAATTCATGCGGATCGTGATCGGAAATAAGTTTCCGCCCCTGGACTAAATGATAAACTCCTCCGACCCTCCATTCTATCTTTTCAACGAACTGCAACGGATGTATATGGCGGTACAGCAATTTCAAAAACATTTTGAAAAAAATAATTATAGGACAGAATAGAGCAAATAGTAGGAACTGATTACTAGCGTTTAAACATATATTTTGTGGGACTTTAAAGTTTGTTTGGAGGATAAGTCATAAAAAAGCCCACGTAACCATGGCGACAGAATTACTGAAGTGGTGCAACCAGTGTTCTCTCTACGGTGTGCAGCAACACCAGACCATTTGCGCAGTGAAATCTCATTCTCCTGCACTTTCATCATTACAAATTTAATATCATATATGTATCGCTTAGCCCTTTTACAGCTTAAAACGCTTCACTAGTTGTGTGTCTACATGGTTGCGCAATTGTAGACTCACTAACAAACACTTGCTCGGTGTAAATTTTCTTGGAGGGAACACTGGGAGCAACTGACAGGAAATTTAGATTGCTGAATGTGAAAAGAGCAATTATTATCCGGAATAGGCACTGATCCGCATTATCCCAAGTTTCCTGTTAGAAAAAAATATTGGAAATAATCTTTTCCACCAAATTTTATCCGCATTCGGCGAAGACTTGGATTAGCCGAAGTTTCCTGTAGTTGAAAATGTTAAAGATTCCTGCCATTGTTCAAATAGAAATATTGCTAACGGTATTATGACTTGTCGGTTGTTAAGATAGCGCTTTAATCATGAAAAAAACTTTTGTACAATCAAAATATACGTCAATAAATGTTGGAAAAATTACACAAGTGTTTTATTATGTCAATTTTTGTTTTTTTCTTTGTATTTGTATTACTTATCTTTGCTAATCTTTTTGTGACGTGCAACTTGCTGGGATCAAACTGCTTTGCTGACAGAGCTCAGTTCTAGTTGCGAAATAGCGTAGCTTATTACCATGGCAGTTTGGCAGGAATATTTGCTTTATGGTCAAGTTGTGATAAATAAATTTTTTTTGCTATTGCTTGCCTCATTTGTGTCCAACCGCCTATAGAAAAGCAGGCGTCAGTCACGGTGGTTCAGTAAAAACATAGGTTTGAAGGTAACATTCGAATCAAATTCTAGGGAGCACGATTTTTGCTGCGTCTCGGCCTAATTCACATCCCATCGTTCGTTAGGTTCGTTACGCTTATTTGCAATAATAGGTGTTTCTATAGTACTTTCCAATCAAAACTTTAAAAAACGGATTAAAATGTATCTTACGAAATGGATGAAACTAGTATTCTATGGAAATGAAAAGTCTGCATAAGTCTACTTCCACATTACACCACGATTTGATCAAACTTATAACAAGGTTTCTTTGATCAAATCGTGACGTGTGGAAGTAGACTTACGCCAGGGTTAAATCTATCCAAACACCTTCTAGAGCTCCGTGTATATGATACCATTGTCTTAATGTTTTTTCAGGAAACGCGGTAACAGTTAAACTAAACCACCTGGAATTAAAAATGGCTTTTAGCTAAAAAAAGGGTTGACGAAGATCACATGCATTGCAACCTACAAAAAACACCATGCGCAGAGAAAGCATAACATCTCAATTAGTTTGTATCATTGACCCAGCCCTGTTAGTCGGGTCAGCGGCTTTGCAATACAAGGTGGCCCAGAAGTCGCGCACCATATAATAATTTGTTTGTTTTTTATGTTCTTAATGAAGAAGGTGAACAATTTGAGCATCTGTTATGATTGTGATCAATAAAATTGTTATTTATATGTATTTTCATAAAAATCTGCGTGGTGCGCGACTTCTGGGACACCCTGTATATACGTGGCCATTTTAACACGAAGCTAAGTGGCAATATGGGTGCTACATAAATAACTAGCTAGCGTGAAACTTTCATGTGAGAAAAGGTGGCACACAGCTGATATAGAAGAATTTAAAAGGAGAAACAATATCACTGGGAGTCACTGATGTAAATCTTTTTTGACAGATTTTTGGAAAACGTACGTAATAATCGGAATTGTGGTCGGCGGACTGCTTCTTCTGGTCATCGTGGCTGTGGTTGTTTGGTGCTGTTGCAAGAACGATCCATCGCAGAAGTACTACGCTTAGTCATTTAGCTGCCTGCGGAAACTTTGCTTCTCGTTTTTCCTTGTGTATATGCTGCAGTTTTATTTCGATGTGATGATAAATGGAGTGGTTGTCTTGCCGCCTGAATAAAACAAATCTCAATAGAACGAACTGTAGCATAATCACAGAAGTCAAGGTTGACTTTTGATTCACCTGGCCGAAGGTAGAGAAAAAATTACAGACATGCGATTACTTTCCGGTTTGTTGTTTTATTTGTCATGGCGTGACCGTTCAGCTTTACGGTATACTTGTGAATGGTGTCACCTGTTGCACTGGGGTTCGTTTGACGGTTGGTTGATATCAGTGATTCTCAACATGGTCCAAGCAGGACAACGGTGGTCCACCTGGAATTTCTGGTGGTCCATAGAGAGTTTTAGGACTAAGACTGAACATGCCCTTGAGTTTTAAGTGCAATGCAGTTACGACCAGTTGTTCATGAGGTGACAACATAGCAAAGTGGTTCATACAGGATATTTTTTGTAAAAAGATGGTCCATGGTCCAAAAAAGGTTGAGAACCAATGGTTCAGATCACTGTTCAGTCTATTTCTTTACGCAGCCCAGACAATTTCTGGTAAAATGCGTGGACCCCAATTTTGTTAACATAGGTTACGCCTTTATATGCACGGACAAATGCACATTATTATGAAGAAGCGATTAGGAGATCATTGCGAAAGGCATTGTACAAAAAGCACGTTCTTCAACGATTCAGGTTTTCAAGCTCACGTTCATTAAATTATCATATAATGCGACGTGGCATTATCATGTAACTTGGATACTTATAGAAAAGCATTTTACTGCATGCAATACGGCAAGCTAAGTGATGCAACGCAAATCCAAAAGCTATTTTTTAACATCGAACATAACCTAAAATCGAGAGTAACGTTATGAGGAATTGCGAGTCACCGGAATTTTAAGAACATAAACGTACAGTACCAGGATAGAGTCTGGAAACTCTCCAATTACTTTGATTGGTCAAAATGAGGTGAGTCAGGGCAGTGGTTTGTTTTTCAGGTCAATACGTATAATGAATTAATGTGGACAGGATAGTGACAGTTGCGGAATTAAATGGTTAGAAATGAAAATATTTGAAAATTAGAGATGGCATTGTGCAAAAATATGTAAATATCATGGTTTTCGGTGATTATATGATTGCGAAGGAGGGAATAAATTTTTGCTCTTTAATTGTAGTCTTACAGTCAAAATGACAAAGAAAAACGGATCTGGTGAACTGGTTTCGACCGAGACCATACTCAACACCTGAAAAACGATGCTCACGTGTCCAACCACGTGCTCGGATTTAATGGGTGGTCCAGGCGCGTAGCCAGAAATGTTAATAAGGGGAAAAACAACAACCGAGTCTCAACATTAATACCCCTTGTTTTTAAAGCGTCGTCCATAACACGTGCACTTATCTGGCGTTTTTTCCGGAACAAATGTGCTCAGATTTAAGCAGGCAAATAAAGTCTGCTTACTTTGAATTGGAAGGTTTAAAAGTTTGTTTTTAGTGAAGTTCCAAGCTTCTACTTTGGACCAACGCTACCTTTTCCTCGTAAAACTGACCTACAAACACGCTTATGAAAATCTCGATGCTATAAGTGCACCATATGCATTTTGCAACCAATATTGCAATTGAACAAGAAGCCATCTTGGCCGCCATTGCGGTTGCGCTTTTTATATTTACTCGCTTCTGATGTACACCAACACACGTTCAATCGAAGCCGAGTAGCGATTTTACTCTAGGCACTGACTTCCGAACATAGGCGTAGCCAGGGGGGACAAAGGGGCCATGCTCCCGCTTAAATTTTTAGAAAACATAGTCATTTTGTGGTTTGAGAGGCGTTTTTCTAAACAACTAGGATTATTCGCCTAAAATCAAACATTTTGGCCCCCCAATTTTTTGGGCTGGCTACGACACTGCTTCCGAAGTTGCCCTTCTACAAAACTTGTTCACATATAATACGTGGATTCTGCTGGCATCCAATTATTGAGCGACTAATTGACGTATGCAGATGATAAACGTAAACGCTTGAGTGTCTTTATGCGTTTGAAGAAAGTTTAGATTGCATCATTAAACGCTATGAAATACGACTGTGGCATGCCCGTGACCAGCTCAGGTCACCAGGGATGGCGAAGAGTTTTCTGAGAGGGGCCCACATTTTTTAAACTCTGTCCAAGTGTTCAGCTCTGCCCTACACGTTTTTTCAAGAGGGGATAAAATTTTGCAGGGGGGGTTTCCCCCCTGGATTGTGGTAGCATTTTTGCGAACTACTAACACTGAGCCTGTTAGATTTTGTTTCGGACTTTTTCCGTTGCAATTTAATGATTTCAAACCTTTTGCAATTAACCTCAGATGTAAGTTGAATCGGACTCGCAGTACCTGACAAGACTGATTTTTTTCTCACCGGGAAGGTAACGGGAGATCATTGATGAAATCGTTAAGGCTTCACATATTCATGATTGAACAGTCACAGCACATGGTTACTCATCACAAATAAATATCTGGAATGAATGCTATTGTTGCTAAATAACTATGGCGTGGTAAAGACTTCGAAACTGGATTGCCTCTTAACCAAGTTTGAGCTTCAAGGCATATGTGTATATCACCACCATATTCATACATTTGGTTTTACAAGTGTAAAAAACAAAATCTATATTCATTTAAGTCTATGGCTGACACTGCAAACAAGGAGATACATTTGTACCACGCCAGATTATGAGAGGAATTTTTGCAGTGTTGTTGAAATGAAGTTTAGATCACTATTCAGTGGGATGCAGCAAGGCGGTGCGTCAGAAACAGCTGCGAAAAGCGTTACTCCTTGTTTTTGCTCGCCCTTAGAAAAAGTTTAAGCACAAGTTTGTATTTCATAATCGTAAACTTCCACCAAAGCAACATCATGCATAGTTAGCCACAGGCCCGTAACCAAGGGGGGCGAAGCCTCCCTAGAAAAATATGTTGGCATAATCTAAAACTATTGGACAAAGTTCATAAAATTCACGCCCCTCTCGGAAAACTCTTGGCCTCTTCTGGTGTTCCGAGCTGGTTAGCCGTGATATGAATTTCTTAACACTTACACAATGACAACGTTTGATTAATCACGGACTATTGATAAACCGTACTGCTTCGATCAGATTCGACTAGAAAGCTCATCTCTTTTGCGCGAGTCGGATTCGACCTTGCAAAAAGCAATGTGTTCCCGCCTATGGAACACTCTTCAAGTCTAGCATCATGCGTTCCACAATAACTGAAGCGTGACTGATTACCAGTAATTCATGTTTCAGCATCAAGACACCACAAGAGCGACAGAGCCGAATCTCATCGCAAATTGTTTTGCTAGGAAATGAAATTCCTCATTCCGTACACTACTGGCTAGGAAGAGCGATACAGGCTATGATTTATTGACCTATCCAAAATGGGTTGGATTGCAACTGATCTTCTTTCAAACATTCAGTGCAAACTATGGATGAATTGAAAAGAAACAACTCCAGACGTCTTCTTGTCTGTAGTATTAGATTCGGTTTCCATAAAAATGTCCCGGAACCATAAAGACCGATGCTAAACGTATGCCTCGCTAGCAAAATGCGTTTCTGCAGCCTATCAAATCAGACAGTGGAAAACAATCAGTAATTCGTGCAAACGACAATTAGATGATATCCTTGTTTTTTGTACTAATGACAATTGATGACTTCATCCACGCAGAGACAGGAAAAAGCGTATTGAGTTAACGAGGAGTATCTGGTTAATGTTCCACGTTTAACGGAAGCGACAATTACTTTTGAGGCGTAACCATGACAATCAACAGGAGCACCTGACGCTCGATGAAGTTGGTCGCTGTGACGATTGCGAAGTTGCTAAAAATACATCAGCTGTTTCAACAACGGACGCCAGGTATTGGCGACTTACCTTGATGCACGGTTCGATGCAAGTCACTGAGCAGCTGTGGCAGGTTTCATTGCAAAAGCACACAACCCCGGCATGATCTCAAACGGCCGGACAACATACGGCTGCTTAAAGAACCAAACAAAAATCAAGAAATTTATTCATTTAAAGATTTTCTGGCAAATCGCCCATGCACATCTCCAGTGAGTCCGACGCGAATATTGCAAATGCGGTGCAAACGTCAGCACCCCCTTCAAGCGCTGGACAACTTCTTTTTGATCTCAGACAACGTCCACTGCTGCTTTTCAAGATCGCTCGAAGCAGAGGCGTATTCCTTGACGACGGCTTCGAACGCAGGTCCCAGCTGACGGTATTCATCGAGCTGGCGGTGGGTGCTGGAAGACTCTCGCTCGCGAACTCGTATCATCGTCGTTATTTCCGATCTGGGTGTAGAACAGTTGGTTAGGGCGCCTAAGATCAAATCTGATAGAATAACTGGTTAGTTTTAAAATGTCAGTGAGCGCATGTGACGGACAGGGTGTAAACTTCCACAGAATTAGGATGACTGACTTTCGCATTTATTCTCGATTTTTTCCAGAGGCGCTGGTCAATGAACGCAGCACCGACTACATATGGATTGTTAGCTAGTAAAAAAAACACGGGAGATTGCAAGAATAGAAAACGACCACAGTTACGCGGGTGGCTTCAAACGCTGCGTTAGCTTTTCGAACTTAGTTCACGTTTGTAAATGAGTTCGCGACAAGGATCACACAAAAAGTTAAATATATGCGCAGCACTAAACAAAAGTTGCAGTTCACCTTCCTTGATCTGTGAATGGCTTGCGTTTGTTTCTTAAAGCGTTGCTTGCTCCATATTGGTATCCGGGTGTAGCAAGGCAACTTTCGCATGCAAGCAGAGCGAATAGCTAGGGAAGGTGCTTATGGCCTGTAAACGGCGAAGGCTGCCCTGAGTTTGCATTATAACAGAAATGAGAGCTTCATCGAGGGGCTTTTGGAACCTTCAACTATGACGTAAGTGTGCAACAGCAAGTTCGAATTTCCTTTAAAATATTGAGACTTTGTTGAAAAAATTGATCCCTGCAGATGTCCAATCTGATTGTAGCTAGTATTTTAAGTTAGCAACTTGGTGAGGTTGGGCACATGTGGCAAACTGTGCAAAGATACTTATATTTGCTCGGTATGTAGGAAAATAATGCATTCAAGACGAGTTCTTCATACACAAAGCAATAGAAGCAACAACCAAAGGAGATGATATCTTTCAAATTGTGGATTGATTTTTCAAGCAGCGTGGTTAAAAGTGGGAAAATCTCAGAGGCTGTATAACTGATGGGGCACCAGCTATGCTAGGAAAAAGGTCTGGTTTTAGAGCTCGAGTCAAGGAAGTAGCTTGTGATGTAACATTTATGCATTGCAGTGGCTGATCCAGGGGGTCAGTTTGGTGCAACTGTTTGTGGCGTCCCGTTGAATGACGCCCTTTTTGCAGCCTACCGAAGGAGAAACAGAGATAAAAAAATACTCTCAACCAGAGGTGCTTCATTTTCACCCGTAGGCGTTAGTCCTTGATACTCGAGCCTCACCCAACGTCAAAATCCAAACACAAAAAAACGAAACAACTTATTTGCCAACATCCTGGGAAGAATGCAATTGTTTTATCGAGGCTAGTAGCTTAATTCGAGGCTTTGTTGAAGACAACGGACATCGGCTTCGCATTCTAGTTTGTTCGGAGATTTTGCCATGTCTGCTTTGTTTTTATTATGGTGTTTATGGTGAAATGATAATAACTTCACGAATGGTAAAAACAATGCAGGTAATCCTTTTCAACAATACGTCGCTATCATACACGCGCCCACGCCACCTTGGCTGCCGGTAGTGTTGGGCAATATCTCCGGTTTAAAGCGTGTCTTAGCAACTGCATAACTCGCCAGGCGATTATGCTAGAGAGTTGTTCAAACCCTCAAAAGCCTCGGCAGGTCTTCGAGCCCGCACTGAAAAAAAATTTGGGGTTTCGTTTTTTTTTTGTAATGTCACAAGTGGAGTAGTTTTAGGCCTTTTTGGCCTAAACCAGTGTCTCCAAGAAGAAGCGTAACAGTGTGTGTTGATAACGATTGGATCGAGCATTTCTTGCGAGACCTCGGCTATGGAGGGGGATATTCAATGATAGCCAGCATTATTGCAGCGCCGCACTAGTCCGTAACTGTGGTGAGGCACTCAGGGTTGATAAAAATCATTATTTCTTGGTTTTTATAATTTTTTCATTTAATGTGTATGGGTTAGCCACTTGATCCTCGTATGTTATAATTTTAAAATTTTTATTTTAATATGACATTTTCGTCCTTTGTTAACTCCGAGTACAGCAACTAGAAAACAGCTAAACATTCATCTAACTTTCTTTACCCTTACGCGATATCCCTTAATACTATGTCAACAGCCTACACGTTTGATGGAATTTAGTAGCAACTTTTGACAGACTACACTTTCAAACTTGTGACATTCAAGTCTGCAAGAGTGAGTGATTTCAGTCCGTATGTCATTTTTGCACTTAGTTGACAAAATCTGTGACCTCACAGAAGCTTTGATTGATAAAACTTTAATTGCTTTTTAACTTTGTCGTCATCAGAACTGTCCTTCTATACTAATGTAAATGAAAACGTATTAGAACGCTAATTAAATGTGTCATAGAAATTACATCTTATTCATGAAAGGACTGACGATGCCTGGTGTTACGTGAAATCGATTTCCCATTAAAAATTTGAGACAGATTCCTTGGTTGTTTCACGTGTGGAGTGAAGTTACTTGAATCAAGTATTGTTGTTATTTCCACCAACATTCCTTTGTGAGTCCACCTAAAGGTCCCCTCATATTGACGAACTTGTTAACCTCAATCATCTCATTGGCTTGGATTACTGGGATTACATTGTTGCCTTGATTTTACTGCTTAGCTTGTATTACACTGTTTTGAATTCATATTTTACAAAAAATATTTTCTAAATTACTATGTTACATCACCAAATGTGATCTGCTGAAGGAAAAAAAGTTTAAGTGATGAAGACCAATTTTAGAGTTTGCCGGAATTATTTTATATCCTGCCGGAAACGAAAACAAATCCTGATTTTCCGGCCGACACGGAATTCATTACTGTATATATCCCTACAGAAATTTAGCGCAGTAGTCCCACACTAGCAATAAATCCTTTGGTATAGAGCAGACTTTTGCAGTTTGCTTTTCTTGCATGTTCTGCATATATGCAACGCTATGCTGCATCTCTACTAACGTTCGAAACAGTTACCTGAGCTTTCGCAACCCGTCCACCGCTTCTTCAGAATAAGTGTCGCACTTCAACTTCATCCGACATGCTCTGAAGAATAAATACTGTCAAAAATATTTTCTGAAGCACCTCGGTGAATCCCAGGAGCGTATAGTCGCAAACTTTCCGAAGGCACGCAGCGGAAGTGTGAACTGTAGTCTAGATGTTGCAAAGCACACGTTTAGTTGGTTTGTCTCCAACTATTACGAAAATAAACGCAAGGACGAAATGCGGTTAAGATGAAAAAAGGATGTAACACGTGCGTTGGTATTACCTCGTCTGCACCCTTGTGTACAGGCTGAGTAACGCAGAATATATATAAAACGAGCCACGTTATCTTACAAGGGTTTGCAATATCCATGTTATCATGGAGTCAAGGAGACTAGATGAGCTCTGTTACAAACTAGAGATCGACCGATATATCGGCCGATGTTTGGGTTTTACCGATATATCGGTATCGGCCAAAACGGCCGATATTATCGGGCTCAATAGGAGTTGACAAAACGCTGATATATTCTTCACGCATCCAGACAACTTGCGCAAGAAAGTACCACGAAGCAAGTCAAGATTAACCATGGAGCGTGCGTCGGTCGCCACAACCAAAACAAAAGCATCATCGGGAAGTTTCGCAATGCTTGAAGCCACCACGTGCAGGTGTTGTGTACGAATAAACTCCCGTTGTACTTCCGGAAGTTTTCGCAGCACGAAAAGTTTGACTGCTACTTACGGTGCAGAAGTCCAATCGATGCCTAGTTTAGCGCAGATTAATTTAAAAAAGCTTGCATTAAAAATGAATCGCGTTATGTTAAGCAACATTTATGGCGTTATGAATATGATTACAAATGTAATCGTCACTCATTAGTGACAACTGTCGCTATGAAGCAGTTGCAAGCAACATCTTAAAAGGATTCTACTTTTCTTAACTAGATGTATTAGGCTATAAGCGCACTGGTTTATACTGTACGCAAGCTAACATTTTCCACGAGACATGATAATGATAATTGTGATCTCACAATCCAAGCTGTTGCAAACGTGAAACCAGCGTTTGTGGATGTGGCACACAAGCTACGGGAGCGCTACTCCAACATTACGCAAATACATTGAATTAGTGATTTGTCGTTCGGTCCGATAGCAGCACGGTAGTCAGTGTTCATGGTTGCATCACAATCGCTGTTGTCCGTTTCTTAAACACGATCAGCAAAAGCAGTGTTTGCAACAACGCAACTTAATAGCGCATTGTTTGTAATTGGATCAAAACTACCGCGGCATTATTGCACAATCATCGGATGCGTAATGCGCACCTTAGCTATTGTTATGGCGACTTGTTCTTACGGAATTTACTTCTGGCGGATGGGCGGTAATCGGTTATAGCCTAATGCTGCTTTTGTTTAGGCTAGGTTATAGATGACCGGCTAACTCACTGTACGCTACTTGGAGAAAATGCAGATAAACTTTGCTTTCTGCATGACAATCTTAAACTGTTGATATGGAACTACTGAGAATTGACAAATCAGTTGAGGTATTTCATTTCATACCAATGCCAGTACTTCAGTTGCAGTAACTAATGCAACTAGTTTGCTTTTTTAAGGACATCAGTAATTTAACGTTACATTACACCAAAATTCCAAACTTGGTTTACGACTTCGCTTGACTTTTCATATTGAAAACCCACTGAGTTGTAGAAGAGTCTGAAAGGTTGATTTGTGAAATATATACAAAAACAAAATTTTACAAGATTTATGTGTTAACAAACATACTATCAAAGACCAAAAAAGTTACTGCTGTTTTGGAAATATTTTCATTTTTGGCAATGGTTAATTGAATAAAGTGTTGTACTAAATTTAACCTCCTTAACTTGATGCTCCATTTTGTACACCCTTCCTTTTCATTGTTCAGCATCTTTCAACTTTCAAGCACTGTTTTTGCTTTTCCGGGTTTAAACACCGTTGGCAGTTCTTTTACATTCAGTGTTCTGTTCTTATTGCTTTGTTATTTTAACATTCTTTTTTTATTCATGGCACTGTGTTTATTCATTGTAAACAGTGTATACTATGCTAACAAGTTAAGCTAATTAAGAATCGAAATTGCTGCAATTTCAAAAATTCTAGCTTATAAATCCTGATTTTCAAGGTTTTGAAAAAAAAGGTAAGCCATAAAATACATCATATGTTTAATAATGAAGCACTAACCAAGATTTAAAAATTTGGAAGTATCGGTATCGGTCTCAAAAAAGCAATATCGGTCGATCTCTATTACAAACACAGTCGTTCTTGCAAATCTCTGCATCGCATTTCACGCCAATGTTTAAGCAAAACAATGGCCATCACATAACTTACAAACTCTTCACAGTATAAAATTTTGAACGCGTTGTCGGTTTACGACATTATCTTTGGCGAAAAAGATGAGAATGTACGTTTTTCATTCACTTATCGTAAACACGAAAAAGCATAAGCGAGTCATAACCAAGCAGCAACTGTTGTGATCACTGTTCATTTGCGGACAGCAAAAGAACAACAACTGGTGAAGTGGCTTGATGCAAACTATATCGTGCAGTGTACTTGCAGGTCCCCTACGCAATTTTGAATAAAAATTTACAGACTTTTCCGATTATAATCAATAACGTAGGATACGTACCGTCAGAAAAAGCAAGCACGAACTAAGGTAAGAAGCATCTTAAAATCTCTAGAATAAAATGAAATTTTTATCAGAAATGCATGTCAAAAGGTTAAGTCTGGAAAATTATTTCCTTTTTCCATACGAACAGACCAAAATTTTTTTCCCGACTTTTTCAAGCTGGAAAACGACCGAACTTTTTCCATACTATCCCAGCTTGGAAAATGATCAAACTTTTTCCGAAACCTTTCCAGACTCCGCAGGAAGTCCGTACTTGTGAAAAAAAGGTTGCCTCAAAACTTCTTCACTAAACCTATGTTCAGTTTCAGACGCACAACAACCAGAGATTGGGCTGTATATGACCAATGAAATTATAGTCGTAAAGCAGCAGGTCTCGCATGAGCTTCCCGAGAATTACAAGATGTTATTAAAAGCTCCTTTAATCTCACGCAGGCACCCTCTACCTCAGTTTGGCGGTGTACGTCTCACAACTGGCGAGAGCGTTCTTCAACAGTATCTGATCCTTGCGAGGCTGTAGTTGTAAACGGTACTTCTTCAAAAGCTTCATCAAAATCTCACAACACTCTTGTAACTCCTTGACGATCAAAAAAAGCATGTGTCAGGTAACGCAGTTTTCAAGCAAATCAAAACGCACGAGCATGATTCCAAGCTAGTTTAAAGAATCCAAAAACGGGAATGCATACCGTCCGCAGCGCGACCAACGCTTTTTGTAAAATTAGCTGTCGCACCCAAATCGAGAGAAAATTGCTATTCATGAAAATTCCGCATATACAGTTTATTAATGCGTACACTAACCACAAGATCATCGAACCTAACTTTTGATATATTTTAATTGGATTTGGGGTTTCTGTTTCAATTTGTATCGTTAAGTAAAGACTACGTAACTTGCACATGTTGTGCTTTAACTGAAAGACACAAATCAATAAATGCGAGTTTAATGCACAGCACAGTGTTGGTTGCACCAAAAACTATCCATACAAACTCAATTTCAGTTAGAGACGATTTTCAAAAACAAAAATGGATGGGTAGTTTAACAGTTGCTCACAAATATATGCAAATCTATTGGTGGCACAAAATCCATTCGTAGGCGAAGTAGGCCGAACATCGTATCTCGATTATCGCCAACGGTCGGACCGAACTGCAATCACAATCAATATCATTGCACTGTTTGTGCGGTAATAATACAAATGGGTGAGAAACGAAAGATGTAAAATGATGGTCGTTTGTGGAAAAACAAAGGAAGTCCTTGAAAAGTTGCAAAAGGTCTTTGTTATCCCAGTAGTCAAGCTAAAGAGCTCGAAATGGTTGGCAAGTTATCATGGGCCTTCAAGGACTGCCATGAGTTTGGATAGCTGGATTTTATATTCGTTGCTGACAACTTTTTGTTTAAGGTATTTTTCTTACATGACTTTATGCACGGGATTGTTGACGTTGTTCTGTCGGTTGCTCAAGCAGAACGAATTGGCAAATGAGTGGCATTGAGGGAAGATTTGTAAGCACCAGACATGGGTTAATCGTAATCGATTACAGTTTTTTGAGTAATCGCAATCGATTGATCTGAATAAAAGTGACAAGCAATCGTATTCGATTACATTGCCAATTTAATAGTAATCGACGATTACTTTCGCGGTTAAACTTGGAAATCTTCACTCTACATCACTGTGCCGTTAACCGCGGTTGTGGTGGCTGGGTTCCTTCTTCATCATTGTTTGCTTTGGTTATGATTCATGGGAGGCTATTTGCCCGTCTGCGTGCTTTAAATCCAGATAGTCCAGGGGCAAGCACAGCGTTTGTAGCTAGTGCTCGCTTTGTTCCAGTTAGCCTTACTGTTGGCCGCCAGAAGTAACGTGGTGAATCTAGTGACACGTAGCAACAACAATATGAGCTTTTCTTAAAAACGGGTTGACACTTCGGCAACAGAGTTAGCGGTACATTACGAGGAGAGGTGTTGGTTCTATTTGTATATATTCGGAGTGAACCTATCAACGTAAGTGCTTGAGTAGGCTATGTACATATTTAGTGTAGTAATTCATAGAAACTAACTTTTTTTAAAGAGGAATAAGGTAATTTAAATAAAGTTGAAAGCACATTTTCACAACGCTGATAACTACCATATCAACAGAGATACTGGTGAAAAAACTTGACGAAACCAGTGAGGTTTTGTTGACCATTGACTTTTGGTCCAATAGACCAGTGCTTCTTAACCTTTTTTGGTTTCGTTCACCCCTGCCATCGATTGCTGCATTCCCATTCGCCCCACTGCGAATGCATGTTTAACATGACAATAATATCCTAACTACTGTATATACAATGTTATTGCTGAGTTTCCTTTTTGCACAAGATCTACTTAAGCTGAGTAATTAAATCAACTGTCAAGAAATGGGAAGCCACGAAAGCAATTAACGCAGTCATCCGATCTATTTTAACAAGCGACGACACAGAACCTGAAAACTACAGACTCAGTGAAAATCAAACTTCAGATCTTTGCCACTGCAGACACAATTACAAAATCACAAAAAAACGATAGGAAACTATGAATATTTACAACAGAAAGCCGTTTACTAGTTACTGCACTGCTCCCAAACTTTAGTGATTAACTTTTCAAATTGCAGGTAAATTAATTCCTCCAATACCACCCTCAGCAACGAGCCAATACATATCAGGGCATTTCGCGTTTTTGCTCGACCATAGGCGTCCGAAGGTCTTCTTCAGTGGGGCCAACCATGGTGAAATTTCATTTTACCATTTCAAAACTAACAGAATAACAATTTTCTACAAAAAAATGAATAGGAAAATGTCAAATTTCAAAATCCAAAGGAGTCAAGCACTCTGCCCCAAACGTTCTTTCTCTGAAATGTGCGTGGTAGTCATGAGCACCAGTTGTTGAAAGGCTTTTAATGCAAGTACTTTGTCCTATGGGATTCAAACAAACTAACCCCAAAATTCCTAAAATAGAGATATTTTTTGAAAGACAATCTGATACAATCTTGCTGATGGAAACTTGTTTTCTCCTTCCTTTAAAAATCGGGTTCTTGAAGTTGAAACCGCGAAGCTGATGAAGCTGGCGTGTCCTGATCGATTTCATCTGTAGATTTACATTTACTTTCATCAGAACAAAGTGTTTTAGTGTGTATTTCTTGTACCATCTGTAGGTATTACGAGAGATTTCAACGCGTATTATTGTTTTTTTTCATTTGATTTGGGTTACGGCAATTGGCGGCAAGTTGAAGCCTGAAATTTGCTTCATACCGGGGCGGTTGGGGTGAACGCTCTTGCCCAAGGACCGTTACGGCGATTCTCTCAGTGGTCGTGGATCGACCACCCAACACTATAATTGAGAGACGGACACTTTACCACTGAGTTAATGCAGCTATATTGGCATCATTGTTCATTTCATTTCAGATTAATAGCTATACGATGCTAGGTTTGCTTGCAGACCATCCAAACGCCATCAGGCCACACAGCTGAAAACATCGCAACCTGCAGTTTGAAGAAATACAGCAGTCTGCAATTTTGAAATTATTAACACACGACTTTTCAACATTGTTGGACGAAAGTTCAAGCCTGATACAGTAGATGTTCTTTGACTGACAAAAATTTGAAGCGTTGATGTTTATCAACTGTAACGAACATTTCAAACATTTAATGTTTTTGTTTAATCAATATTTAAAGTGTTTGGTGCAATGGTGTAACTGACAGGGGAGAAGAGGAGCGAATTCTCCACTGCCAAGCTAAATGTTAAAACCGGGCCCCCACTTGGCTTATATTTCGGTTTTAGTATTCTTTTGGTTTCAGTAGGTTGTCGTTTTTCGGACTATTTTCCGTTGATTTAGGGTTTGATTATAATCATCCACATCCGGATTCACCATAATTTTCAAGTTTTTTTTCTGCAAGTATTGGCTAGTGGGCTTTTTAGCTAAGTTTTCCCCCCTTGTCTCAAGCGTCTAGTTACGTCACTGGTTTGTTGTCCGCACAGGTATCTCAGTAAACAATTTATGTTACTTTTCTTTTTGCAGTGCTTAATCCCTACAGATTGGTAATTCTTTTATTGCATTCATTCATATCGTTTGTTGTCTGAAAATGCACTTACATGAAAACATCCAGGATGGGTTTTGATACTTTATGAGGATGTTTCAGGACAAATGTAATCGCGATTGTAATGGTGAGTTTGTTTATTCGTAATCCTAATCGAGCATGTGAGCAAGTAAACGTAATCGATTACATTTGTGATGTAATCGCCCCGTGTCTGGAGGTAATAAGTTAGTAAATTCAGCTTGACGCAATCAAGTTCTGGTTTGTAGGAAGAACTCATTATCACCTCCACGAAAGATGTACCCCACTGTTAAAAAACACGACAAATTGGTTATTTCGCTTCGGATACTTACCGCAGAATACCAAGTGCAATATTGCACTTTTTTGCCTGAGACAGACTGGGTTACTTCTACACCATACCAAGACCGAGTCGTGACCTTCAGTCTCACATTTTTATAAGATTGTTGAACTACAGCAGTCAGTTTTTTTTGTCAGAACTTATTATATCTCCAAAACGTAATTCCCTTCAAACCTTTTCGGACCCAGAACAGTGACGATCAGAGATTAAAGAGTCGCTTCATGATTGCAGTCGATGGTGCAACAACAGCATTCCTGCTTGCAGAAATTCTCGAAATAGGTTTCTTACCTGGTGATACTGAATGGAAAGATCTGCCATCTTCTTTTGAACTTCCTCCAAAGCAGCTTGATCTTCGTTCAGTTGCTCTTTGTCATTCCTTAGTAACTCATCCAAGTGAAGACAGCGGGCTTGAACAATTTTGAGGCTGCCTGCATTAATTGATAAATTGTTTCGGTGAGGATTCAGTCGATTCGTAGCACTGCGGTACGAATACTGTAGCTCGTAAATTAGCAGTGGTGAGCTTTGTGAACGCAAAAAAATTAAGCTTGCCATCAACTTATAGTTAATGCCCACGCAAGCGCAATGAGGACCTTGTCCGCCAAGTCATTGGGAAGTATGGGCCGCTAGTTGAATTGAGCTTGGCTTAAGATTTCAACAGAAGTTAAAATGCCGATTGAAGTCTACTAATTTCTAGCTGAAAAACGAAGTTTACCAAACTCTGTAAGTCGAAAAACATTTTTAGCATTCTAAGCATACCATTTTGTGTTGTGGTGCAACTGACTTAACACAACCATCATTTGCAAACTGTTGACATGCATAAAAATCACAATCTATCAAACGTTTATGAAGGCTACAAAAGACTAAAGTCTGCAGTATAGCGTACTATTTGATGAAGAGCTGTCATGCAGCTTTGTTAATTTAACACAAGCATTTTCAAGATGTTTCTCAACTTCCTCTTGCAATAGCTCTTTTCCTTCATTAAAATGCTCCTGTCAAAATATAAAAATATTGCAAGTCAACACAGCCTGAATATACAAAACTTTGTCAGTACTTGCAATAAAATCAGACGAACTACCTGTTCCTGCTTTTCCACCTCATTCAAATTTTCAGTGCTTAACCCCAATAGGGAGGTCTCTTCATCACTAGTTATGTAAGCACGGCATTCACTGACAGAGAGCACGTTGTGAACAGCTTTCCAGCACTGAAAAACAGGTCTAATGAAAAGAATGTGATTTGTAAAGTTAATTTAAACCAACTGTGGTGCAACTGTTTTTGCTCACTGCAACGAAATGACGAACTCAAAACCTACAAAAGCTAGGGCCTTTTGTTTTAAAGGAACGCAAACAAATAAACATGGGTTGATTTTATTTTCCCTAAAGATTCATGATTAAATCAAAATGTCAAATAAAACAATGCAATATGATATGCCGCCAAAAAATTAAAAATATTGTATGGAAAATGAGATAGCTTAGCAATAGCTGGTTTGGATTACCAGTTACACTGCTGCAAGTTGTTGGTGGATGCTCATCTCTGCTTAATCTACACTACGGGCCGTGTGACCACTTTCATAGTAATGCTGCAATGGTGGCAAGTTATGGGCAGCTCTAGCACCAATCCATATATGCCAAGCAAGGGTTCAGTTTCAGCTGACCATGGATCCACCAACTTGACCTGCTGCATGTTTTACTCCTGCACCACTTGGCCAGATGAAATGTTTCATGTAGCTTTGAAACAGCAAAATTTGAAGTAATTGGATGCCAAGCTAACTTAAAAATGGTAGTGATACTACACACACACACATACACGCATATATATATATATATATATCTATATTTTAATATATACCAACTGCCAAGATATGTTTAAATGCATGGCAGAAGGTTGAAAACAGTCATTTGTGGATGGTTTTTGTTTACCTGTGTAACGTGGTGTAACTGACAGGGGACAGAGGGGCAAATTGCCTCTCCTGGGAAGCTAAATGTAAAAACTGGGCATGCGCAGTCGCGCATAGCTTATATTTTGGTTTTAGTATTCTTTTGATTTTCAATAGGTTATTGATTTTTTTGCATTGTTTCAGAGCATTTTCTGGTGATTTAGGGCTTTAGCATAGCCTTGTGTGGTAGGGGGTGAATCACCCCCCTTGGCAAGCTAAATGTACAAACTGGGCCCCACTTAGCTTATATTTCAGTTTAGTATTCATTTCATTTTCAGTAGGTTAGATTTTTTTGAGTATTTTACGGTGATTTAGGGTTTTATTATAACCATTCACATTTGAATTCACCATCGTTTCTCAATCTTTTGAGTGTTGGCTAGTGGACCTCCCATAGTGGCCAATGGGCCCCTTTCAGCTAACTTTTAAATCTCTATTTACACCACTGCCTGTGCATGTCAAAAATAGGGCATATATATGGCGTTGTAGCTTCCTGACTAACAATCAGGTCCACATCAAGAGAACAACCACAAAATTCGTTAATGTACGATACCAACTTTAATGAACCCATGGAATGAGATCCACAAAATGTTGCCAACAGAACATGATAAATGAAAATTATAGAACCAGCCTTGTGCTGTGAGGACCTTTATGTCCTGTATCAGAATTGTCAGAATCAGCCTTATGCTGCGGCAGCCATGTGCTGCAAGATTCAAAGACCCTATGTCTTACGAAACAGCCTTATGCTGTGGCAGCTTGTGCTGCAAGAATCAACGACCTAATGTCTTACAAAACAGCCTTATGCTGTGGCAGCCTTGTGCTGCAGAGACGTAAAGGCCTTTTGTCTTTCTCTCACGGACCAGCCTTCACGGTCCTGGTAATGCTAAGAATAGAGAGTGCCTCGGCTTTCTCCACTACTAAAGAACAACACAACTCGTTGGCCAAGGAGTGCGTAACGAGGCAAATCAAAAACGGGCCCGGGAATTACTCAAGGCCCAATGAAGGGGAAACGTCACTGAGGGCAATACGTGTGCAAAAACATGCAACCATTCTGAGAACATTACAGTCTTTTTACACCAGTTCTCAATTAAATGTTTGGCTGTAACTACAGCTTGTTTTACCATTTTTTAAACATTTTCACCTATCAACCAGAATTCAGTACCTACAGCTCTATGGTAGTGCACAAAAGGACCAAACTGTACATTCGACTCAATACAAAATTAGATTCTACGTTCAAAACTGTCTTTGGACTGAATAGAGATTTAGTAACTCATAATGCTAACATTAGATTTTGTTTTGTATTGTTTTTGACAGTAATTAACAGCACACCACAAGGACATTATTGTGGCCTATAAGTCAGTACTCTTTTCCCAAACTGTGATAAAAATTTGCTGGTATAGCTTTTGTTTTTTTCCAGGTGAGATTACATGTGTTGACGGAGGATGCTGAAAGATTGGCAAACTGGATGATCACCCCATACACAAGATGGGAGACAGGAATGAATGCACAAACTACCTGGGCATCTCTCTCTTTGGCCTCCCTGGAAAATTGTATGCCAAGTGCCTTGAAAAAAGATACCATGAAAAAACTCAACAAAAGCTTGGTGATACCCAACGTGGTTTTTGTCCCAGCCATAGCACTACAGAGCATAATTTCACTCCAGCAAATTTGAGAAATCTTGAGAGTGTGCCAAAGACGTCTACACACGCTTTGTTGACCTTGAGAAAGCATACAAATGGGTTCATCATGAAAATCTTTGTGGAGTGTTGCGGGAGTACAATGTGTACAGTCACCTGTTGCTGACCTTCACTGCATTCCTGGCTCAAAAGAATAAGAAGAACTGGCTCAAAAGAAGAACTATATTCCTGCTCAGAAGTATGTTTCCATGTCCGCGGAGTTGATTCACAATTGTTTGCCACACGTATTGGACTCAGACAAAGGTGTGTGCTGTCACCAGTCTTCTTCATATTCTATATGAATTGGATAGACAGTTACAGCCAGATCAGTGAGGGTGTCACTGTTGGAAGCTGCAGGATTAACCATTTGCTTTATGTGAACAATTTGGTACTGCTAGCATCTTTTGAACAGGGCCTTCAGCATGCATTTAAACGTTTTTCAGCTGCATGCAACCAAGCCGGAATGAAAACCAGCACTAGAAAGACCACCTAGGTTTTATGTCTCTCTGGAAACCCATGACAAACTGCGTTGCTGTGAATTTGCAAAACCCTGAATGTCAAGTCACTTATCTGAATTGAGAGATCGCATGGTTGGGCCATGTGTCCAGGATGTCCCACAAAAGATTGGCAAGGCAAGTCCTGCTGGCTACATCCACCGAAAAGAGGCCAAGAGGTCAACCAAGGGCCAGGTGATGTGATTACATGTCCAATCTGGCTTGGTCCCATCTTGTTGGGGAGCCAGCAGAATTGTCAAATATTGCTGTTGATTGTGACACATTTCAAGACCTCCTATGGTTTCATCCCTGCAACACTCCCCAGAGGAGAAGAGGATAAGACAATGAAGGAATGAATTACTTGGTGTTCAAATGATTTTCACATGAAAATCCTTTTACAGTTACACACATGTACTGTATATTAAGGAATGTTACATCACACAGGAGTAAACCAATGTAACAGCAGTTATTGCTTTACTACTCAATCCATTGAATTACAATCATGATATGCACTATTCAAACACTTGTTCTGAAGGCTGCACCACATGAAATCCTACTAAGGAAGCAAACCACTTGGTTACCTTGGCTGTCTTGCTTGGAAGTTCTCCCTGCATACACATGTGTAGTCTGTTTTCCAGGATGTGTTGCACGGCCATGTAAGTGATCTGTGCATCAAACCACTCCAACTTGACCTTCAGCAGTTGATTCTCTAACTATGACAGAAACAAATTGTAATACTTGATAGTCCATGCTGAAAATAGTTACCTGATGATTCATATCAAAACTTGACAGCAAATGCAAAATCTACAAGACATAATAACTACAGTAAACTTGATTATTCCAGATTCGATTTCATAGACGACTTTATCTAGATTTGGCAAACATCCAGATGATCCAAAGACAGTTGTTTCTAGCCTAACATCATCTTGATACCAGCATACCGATGAAACACATAACACATGCAAATTGAACACATTTAACAGCCCAATGATATAATTTTGTGGAAATAAAGATAAACGTCTTTGTACAACCATCCTGTTTTCTCTAGAAACCATAACTGCATCACAGTACAGCAATTTCAAAAACAGGTTGAAAAAATAATTCACAAGACAGAACAGAATACAAGTTGATAGAATAAAGCAGCTTATTTCTAGTGTCTAAAATTATATTTTGAGCAACCTAAAGTTTTGTTTGGAGAGCTAAGCCCCAAAGAAGCCCCTATGGTAATGGGAATGGCACTGACAAAAAATGTGTATTCAGCTTTTTTAAGGAAAGTGTTAGGTACCCGGCATGGACCTGTCGGGACCCGATTTTCTCTGATTCTAAGGACCAGATGATAATTTTCTCTGATCCTAGGGACCCTAACTAGGTCCCTAAAACACCTTAGAAAAACCTGATGCATTACAAGATGAAAAATAGCAAATTTTATCCAAAATATATGAAGATCTAGATTAAAGTTTTTATTTAGAAAAATGTTATAAATCAATTGTGTCACTAACTTTATCCAAATTGGGCAAATATCCAGATCAACCCAAGCTTACTAGTGTCAAGAATTTGTAGCAAATATTATCCTTGGGTTTATCTGTACATGAAAAAATGTTTGTGCTGTTTTAGTGACAACTCAAAACATGTTTGTGAACTTAAAATTGATTTGTTGTTTACTTAAATAACCACTCTGGCAAATACATTAAATGAGACCATGGAGAACACACTTTGTGTTTTCAAAACATCTGTAGACACACACTGATCAAAACTTTTGAATAAGATATCCTCAAAGGAGCCTGTTTTTTTTCACTGAAACATTTTGGTAATTTTATGCTGAGACGTTTTGGTCACTGAAACATTTCAGTCATTTGTCTCACAGTTTTATGGCAAGCTTGGCTTAAGATTTCAACTTGCCATAACAGTGTTTTTGGCTTGTATTTTCAAACATTCTGACCAAAAGGACTTAATTTTTTCAGTCATTTCAAAAACATTTCAGGCCATGACCGAAAAAACAGAAAGTAGCTATGGCATCACAATGGAAAAGCAATTGCTGGATGGAAGCTTTGGTGCTATGATGCAATCCTACTAAACTCTTCGATTATAAGATGGGGATTTCACACATGAATTTGCTCAAAAAATTTCATTGAAAACGCAGCTTCATGTCTTCTCCGTGAAGATACTCAATGCAAGTATGGTATGCAGATTGCAGGGTCATTTAATCAAGCAATAACATTAAACGAGATGATTATTAGCAAAAATGCACAAGGTAAGCTAAAATCCTACCAGGGTCATTTAATACTTTCTTATACAGGTACTCACAACAGACATGTCTTTGCAAAACCTTTTCAGATTTTCTTCCTAAAGACATGCATTCATCTACGCAACGATCAAAAGGTGTGTCAATAAAAAATGTACTGAGGTACAGTTTATTAATTAAGACAATCACCCTTGATCCAATTTGCCTTAAAATAATTAGGTATAACATTGACATTGCAAGCTAAAACAATACTTGCCATTCTTAAGATAAAAGACACCAAGAAAACAAAATACAAACCTGTGATAGTGACAAAGTGTCTTTTTTAAACTGCTGCTCTAAATCATCAACAACACTGGAAAAGTTCTGATTTTGATTTTTTATCCCATTTGGAACAAAAATATTCATTTTCTATCTTAAATGCTGATAATTACTTGTGATTAACAACTTTTCTTTTTCTTGGTGGATTCAGTCAAACAACATAGAAAAAATATATTACAGAGCTGCTAAACTATGGTTTTCTGAAAAATAGTTAAAGATGTTTGATAGAAAAATACAGGTTTACTTTATAGCCTATCCTTGAATGAAATTTACACCTTGACAGATATATTTAGAACAGGGGTGCACAACCTGCGGCCATATGGCCACATGTGGCCTTCAATAAAAATTGATGCGGCCATGCACATGAATATGTAATTTAAAATATAGAAGTTACAGTGGTGGTGCATTATTAAAAACTCTTTGTCTGCTGTATGAGTATTAGTAGAAAGAAGGCTTAGTAGAAGTAGAAAGAAGGCTAAACAAATGTGTGGAAGCGAGGTAGGCTCAGTGTATGAAAGCATAACAGAAGAAATGCAAAACATAAAGTATCTTGAACTTATTGGCGGCCATAATTCATAAAGTATATGTAATGCGGCCAGCAATAGCAAAACGGTTGTGCAGCCCTGATTTAGAATTAGTCTCTGAGACATTGCTGAAAATCTACCAAGCTGAGATGCTGTGCAGTTGGTTTTTGACTAAAGGGTCATTCTATGTCAGATGTCCCTGCCAGTCAACCCACCATCTCAAAATTTCCTCAAATTTAATAAGCAGATAGAACTTTTCATGCGGATTCCAACAAACTAAATTTTTTTAAATTGGTTAAGGTTTCACGAAGTTATGGACCAAACAAAATTACTAATTTTTGTGGTCAGTGAAGCATAAAAACTATCAAGAAAATCATCAACTTAGTTCAAACTAAATCATTCCTACTGTAATCATTTAATCATTGTAAAAACTTGAAGAGGTTGTCTCAAGTATCTTATCTTCACTTGTGAAGAAAAATTTCAAAAAAATACATGCACTTAAAATGGGTATCAAAATCACTCATATGTGACATAAATTTTGAATGCTAATAACTCAATGAGCACACCTGCTATTGGTATGTGTAATACATCATCTGCAAGCTCTCACTGAGGAGATATAAATCTCAAAAATGTTGAACCAAATACACAATAGACATCAGCATAACACAGATGATGCCATCATCATGATGGTAGGCAAGCAATGGGTGAAGAGTTGAAGTATATACACAGATGAGGCGAAACATGCACATCTAGGTAAAGAAAGTGAGCAACAATAGGGGTTATGAGGCAGATAGCAATGCATTAGAAGTTAGAACACAACATTTCATTAGAAAAACAAGCAGTAGAGCTGAAAACAATATTTATTCATACAAATCGTCAAAAAGTAACAAAATTAACCATGGACCCTAAAGGAGTGAGTACCATCAACAATGAATGAATGTAGGTGTAACCTATATCTATGTCCCACCAGACACATGACATGGCATCACCCTTATCTAAAAATATACCAAGTACACACCAAATTTATCTCTTTACAAATAAACTTCTAATTTAATTATGCTTTTTCTATACTTTTACTACTTCACTTATATGATCAACATCTAAGTTTGTCAGATTGCACTGCAGTGGCATCATAAAGAAGTTGCAACCTCAATTTCTATTTCCTTCAACTTTAATAGTGACAGATTTATTAACCACTAGAATATTCATCTCTCCAACACTTCTTAGCCTACAACTGTATTTTTATTACTTTTGTGGTCCATTTTATTATTCTGCTGTATAATAGCAGATTTGCGGTTACTAATTTTCTTTTTGGTAGTGTCTATTTTACTGCCAATATGCTGGCAGCAACAGATCGGCTGTAGCTATTGTGTCGCCAGTCGAATATTTAGTCTCGTGGCATGACACAATAATTCAAATAAAAGGTCACTTTGTCATGCAGTCGGCGTGCTGCTTGTCGCGTAGTGGTTATGCTTCAAGTCTGGTAGTGGTATACCATTGCTTTTCAGTTCGACTCTCACCTTGGCGACTTCTCTTTTCTTTTTTTTACTTTTTTCATAGGCAGTGGCTACGAATATGCCTGTGGATCTTGAAATTTGAAAAATTAATTAATACGCCACCTGTGACGTCACAGTAAGAGTAACGCACAACAAGAGTGCAGTAGGCTTGGTGGAAACGAACGAAACGTGAAGATAAACCCTAAACCTGACCCTAACCCCTAAACGTAAGACCTGAGCCTGAAAAAAAGTAATGAAAAAAAAAACAAAAGTTGGCAAGGTGAGAGTCGAACCGAAAACCATTGGCATAGTAACCGTAGCGCATAACTGTTACGCCACGAGTTCCACACAGTTTGAATGACAAACTGACCCTTTTATTTGAATTGCGCCAGGACAAGCGTATCTGTCGTCACTTCCTTTTTCATAATTTTTCCCTTAGGTGTTAGACTTGAGTTTCAGTTAGAGTTTGCGTTACGGTTACTTCAGCGTTCGGTAGAGGTTAGCATTAGGGGTTAACGTTAGGCTTAGGGGTTAGCATCAGGCTTTAGGGTTAGCATTAATGCTAGCATTAGGGTTTATCTTTTGTTTATTTCGTTTTTGCTAAGCCTGTTGCTGCTGGCATCTTGGTGGCAAAACAGACACTGCCTTTCTTTTTGCACAGTTACAGTTTGGAAAAGGGATACACATAACACAGCAAGGATACACATAACACATGCCAGGCAGTGTAGCAACTAATGGAAAAGGGATACAAATAACACATACCAGGCAGTGTAGCAACTGATGCTGAGACCGACAAATGCCAGAAATACAATGACCTTCTTGACAATTACTACTTTCAACCGTGAACCAGTTGCAATCGAAACCACTGGTGTGACTGTGTACGGAAAGTCCACTGCCCCCTTATTTAAGTTATTGAGCTGCTTTGCAAAGAAACTTGTCGACATTTCGGGCGACCCCAGGGAGTGACAGTGGCTCCACCAGCGCCTGTCTCTGGCCATGGTCAGAGGGAACACCACCAGCAGCACATTGGCCTGAGGGCAAATTTGATCTGATTTTAGCCACCCCCCCCCAGAGTTCATTAACCAGTGTTCCTGCCTGTCACTTGCATTTCTTCAATGAACAGCCATTGCCTCCCGAATGCCTGTGTTTTTTATGAGCTTTAATTGTGTTCAGTACGTTTTTTTATGCTTTCTGTAAAGCCTCTGTGCAGTATTGTTTTGCTCCCCTTTTCAGCCATCCTGACTAACCTTATTTTGTTTAATTTTCATGTGCCCAACACTACTGTAGTGTATTACTGTTTACTGTTAAACCTGCTTTTTGTAATCTGTCTTTACCTGTCTGTTTAACCCCATTTGGGGTGCTATGTGCCTGGTCGAACACACACACAATGGCGGTGCTCCATCATGGTCTGTATTTAATTTTATTGTGTTTTTTCATGTTTTGCGTTTTTTTTAAAAAATAACACAGCACCAGCAGTGAGTATCCTGCTTTACAAGCCATGCAAACTTTATTACTATGGTCATTCTTCTCTAATTCTTATTATGACAGTCACACACACAGCGTTCCAACCTTGGATGCATTAGCAATGGCTGACTAAAAAACGCGTAGCCCTATCACGAGCTACGTTCACTCAGTTTTTTCAGAACCTACCTTCCAGCTCTCCTCCGCTTCCAGTCTCGTTCTCCGCTAACCCAAACTGCACGCTTACTCGCATGTTACCGTATGCAAAATCAAGTAACTTTTTGCATTGTACAGTATGTTTTCTCGGTTAAGCTTTGCTAATTGCTTTGCAAAACTATTGAATACAGTACAACAACAAATAATTTGGTTTAGCTTTATTTAGGAAGTGACTTAATAATTAAGGCCTCCAACAAAAATAACCAAATACATACCAAATTTTTCATATGTATCACATCAAAAAGTTATATACCAAGCACTTTGAAAATATATCAAAATTTTTTCACAAAAATTTACAAATTTTTCAAATTTGGTATATGTAATTACAGAATATGTATACTAGTTGGCAACACTTAATAAATTTCCCGCTAGGCGATGCGTAAACAATATCAACCAATCGGAGGCATGAAATTGCGCATGAGTTGTCTCGGTTCCATTTTCCATCATCCATGACTGACGTAATTAGCTTCTTTATCAACTGCCCTGTTTGTGATTGTTTATCGCATGCACAATGTAAAATCCGGATTTATGAAAACTTTACGGAGCGAAAGAAGAGGTGTACACTGCACAACAAATAAAATTGAGAATGCACCGGTGGAAATAATTTCCAATTGAAATTTATATGATTTCCTCCCTGAAAGTATAGCACTTCACAGTTTACAATTTTAAATTTCTTGGTCATTTCAAAATTGTTGGCATCACTCAAATTCCTATAATTCAAAATCAACAATCTTCCTTAAACTACAGACCTATTTTTGTTCTCCTTGTCTTAAAAAAGTGCTTGAAAAACTTTTATATCAAAAAGTTAATTATTTCTAATAAATAACAATGCAACAACAATATGGCTTTCCCACTAACTATTCTGCTGACTTAGCTGTAACAATAGGACATGATGATGACAATGTAGTAATATAGACAAACATCTCATTTCCTGCCAATAGTGTGGACGAGTCATATTTGTTGAGTCACTAATCGCGTTGAGTCAAAAGCCGAAGTTCATGTCAAGTCATAAAAATTCTTTTTCGAGTCACGAAAACTTACGAGACTTTTCGAGTCATTGGTTTGCATAATGCATAGGCCTACTTTAGTCAGAGTCCGGTCATAGTAATGGTAATGGTTTATTCAAGCATTTTTGTGATTCAAGTCATGAAGTATCACTAATGTAGCAAAGGAAAAACAGCGACATCACACAGCAGAAATTAATTTCATGTTGATGGAAACACCAGAAACTCAAGGTTTAATAAATTCATGCAATGGCGTAACCAGCTCAAAATTTTGGATGGCCAATTCTTTTGAATTTAAGGAAACAACAGTATTTTTATTGGGCCACTGCCTCTCAAAGCCAGTGATGTGCTCGAGTCATGTTCGTCGAGTGAGAGTCACGAGCCCTTCGAATCAGAATCATCTTATATTTTTTCAAGACGAGTCAAGACTTTGTCGAGCCGACTCACAAAAACTGTCGAGTTAGTTCGAGTCACTGGTTTGCAAGCTCGAGTCAGTTTCGATTCAAATTAAATTTAAGATTTTTCTTGTCTCTTTTTGTTAAGAAATGGCGTCCGACGAACTAAAAATAATAATAATATTTTATTGCGGACTCATGGTCCATATCACAGACACAAGAGCACAGAAAGTGTATAGCTGTACATCAGCGCACGTTACAGAAACGGTGTTAGCACATGACCAACACTGGGAGGAGCAAAGCAGTTTATGCTCTCCACAGCTGTATCGTCATTCGCAAAAGCACAGAAAATGGATAACCATACAGTAGGGTATTACACAACCGGTGTTATTACGTGTCCAGCCTTGAGAGGAGTAAGACCTTTCCCAGCACTTCTTACTTTTTTATGCTTGGTGTGTTCACAGTGTCCACATATTTTACTACACAAAAGCAATACTGGTGAGACGCAAACTCCGAAACAATTCACGGACAACTATTGCATTTGTTCTCCATACAGGAGTGTTGAATAATTGAGGAAAAATGAAGATTTGTAAAAAGCATCAGACATTTGAAGCGATCGAATAAAAAAGTTCGATGAAGATGTGCATCGTATAAAAAATCGAT
>Ga0210059_1001944_pt1 | contig 31886 bp, 9 predicted proteins | sample Ectturendosymbi2_FD_188042 | JGI IMG/M metagenome (GOLD analysis project Ga0210059, IMG submission 188042) | Ecteinascidia turbinata endosymbiont from Florida, USA - Sample 2 (SPAdes) (version 2) | ecosystem: Host-associated > Tunicates > Ascidians > Unclassified | place: Key West, Florida... | reverse complement strand
TGGCATTTGAAGTGAAGTACGAGTATATCGTACGCCAGCCACGAATATATCGTGGGCCGGCGTTCTGCGCTTGGGCAAGTTTCCAGACAAGCGGCGATTGATGTGTTAAGTACAGAAAATGCAGAGCAGCTCTTTGGTGGAAGTCAAATAAGTACCACAGTTATTCGATTGTAAGCTGCAGTGTATAAAAGTTTTTTTTTCATCATTTAGTGAAACTTATAATCAAGGGTGGTTTTCAATCAAGGGCGGCTTACATTTTTTCTTCACATTATCCAAAGGTGTAGATGACATCTGGTATTTGCTTGGCTACATTCTGTCCACCAAACTCTCTTTTCTCATTCTATTATCTTCAGCATCACGTGCACATCTGACACAGGAGGGCTCACAATCAACCAGTGATGGAGTCTCGAGACTTGGTCTTGGTCTCGAAACTGGTCTCAAGACCCATTTTTGCAAGTCTCGGTCTCAAAGGTTTCTGGTCTCGAGACTTTGAATATTGCAAAGAAATGGTTTATTTATTAAAGTTTCTACAATTTGACAATTTTATATTTGTTGAATTTGCAGATAAGAAACAACCAAAAATTTGAAAAAATTCAAGTCAGAAGTGATGACAACATTATTTTAATTTCAGCAAAATGCACAAATTCTGAAGTCTTGAGCCTCAGTCTCGAACTTTCAAATTGAGTCTCAGTCTCAATATTGTCCCGAAATTTTAACCAGGTCTTGGTCTCGAAGGTTACGCTCTCCACTACATCACTGCAATTAACAGGCAGTTGCAGTGGCGTAAGCAGCATCAGCAGCGTTGCCAATGAACATGTTCGCTGCTGGCATACTAATACTGTATTTACTCAATTGTAAGCTGCGGCTTATAACGTTTTTTTCTTCATCATTTTGTGCGGCTTGCAATCGAGGGAGCTTACATTTTTTTCCTTTTCCTTATCAAAATGTCTAGATAATGCCTAGTCTTTCCTTGGATACGTTTTATTGACCAAATCCTCTGTTTGCATTATCTTTCCTCTCTTCAGAATCATGAGCACATCTGTCACAGGAGGGGTTATGATGAACAGAAGGCAGTTGTAGTGGTGAATCATCATTACCATGGTTGCTTATCAAACACGAAGCATGCTATACATGAAAGTATCCCAGAGGCTTAGGTAACCTATGGTGAAGTGCGACTTACAATCAAGAGTGGCTTACATTAATTTTGGAACACCATGTCGTGGGGCTTACAATTAAGCAAATACAGTACATCGCATTTTGAAATCAGCCTAAAATTAAGCAGTTTTCATGTGTCTTAGCAACGGCATAACTGCTTGACCAATTGCGCTATAGAGCTGTTCAAACCATCATAAGACTCGGCAAGTCTTCAAGTCTGCAATGAAAAAAATTTTTTTTGGTTTTGGGTTTCAGGTTTTTTGTGAGTGACGTTATAAGTGAGGAAGGTTTTTGACCATTTTGGCTCTTGTTACCTGGCCTTGGGCCCAACCACTAGATAGAAGTATTTCACTAAAGTTTTCATTGGAAACTAGGCTAGAATCTGAGTCTTTTGAGCCTTTGATCAACTTTCTAGCATTTCTGGTTCAGAAGTTACCTCCTATTTGAACTTTTGTGGCTTGTTACCACAGTGTAAAGCTTTGAGTGCTTGCCACCCAAGACCTTCTTCGATTGCAATAGAAGAGCACTCGTGCATACAAGTTTGCCTTAGTATGAAAAAGTCTAGAATTTCTTGGGGCTTCTCTGATGACTAATCAGCATGGCATCCCGCCTTTTTCAGGCAATGAAGCAGCAGAAAACATTGCAAAATGGCATGAATTCCACTTTATTTAAGTAATCATACATGTATTTCTGTAGTCTACAAAAAATCATACAAATAAATATTTCTTGCTGAAAAACAACAGTCAAAAACAACAGAAGTTTTTATGACAATCTGCTAGACAGCACAACCTTGTCTACCCTTCCTTGCCAAATTTTAACATGATTCTTGTCCCAGAAACCCTGTGCAACAACTCCAAACCAATACAGCGTAACTGCAGTAAATGAGTCCAAAGACACACGAGTCTTACATGCAAAATTTGCCTTTGCCAAAAGAACATTATGGATGGGCAAAATGCCAGGTGGGTTAATTAACATAGCTTAGTGCCCTGTACATACAATCCATGTATGGTAATTGAAGTAGCTTGGTAGTGAACAAGTTAAAAGGGTTAACATATTTAACACATTCGATACTAACCTGCCTGCCTATACCAAATGTTTTTTTACAAAACAGGTACAAGGATACAAACAAATGGCTCATATTGAAAACTGGCTATATATTTGTCTCTTGCAAGTTTATACAGTTTTGTATGAAATCTATGAACAGAAATAGTGCATTTACTTTAAACACTTGTTTAGTCTTCAGTTAAAAGGTGTTTTAGGAAATTGGCATAAAGATTAGAGCTGGACCGATGTATCAGCATGCCAATATATATCAGCCGATATGACAATGTTGCTGATGTATCATATCAGCAAAATTTTGCCGATATGTATCAGCAATATTTGCCCATAAAATCTGCTCCCAGCGCTACGTTATTGTTCTGCATGGAATGTTCACAAACCCAAGTTGCCACTTCATCTTTGACTGAGTAATGCAAATTCTCTGATAACGGCGCACAGCCCTCGAACTACATCAAGTAGTGTGAAATAGTTCCAGGTAATCAGACCGTTGCGCAATCATTCCAATAAACCGTTCTATAACGTAACATTCACGCGTAGGTTTTTGCACAGTATGCAGATGATTGCCAGCGAACAAATCAGGCTATGTGCTATGGTGGTTGACTTGACTGTTCTACTTGGCTTTTGCAAAGCCACCTAGCAAGACAAGGGCTTCAGCGTGCGTCAAAAAAACATGCCTACGTCACAGTGAGCAGTGACCTGGGTTTTCACAGATTTTGATGTTTGTACGCTTCTTCATCACAATGAGGTTATGGATTCTGTTAGTAATGTGTCGTGCATTTTGTTTACCTACTTGTGAGATGTGCATGCATCTAAGCATAGGCACATAGGCAAAGGAATACTAAGCAACACAGTTGTTTGCCTGTTTGTGGATTCACTTGCACGCGTGATATAGAGTAAGACTATTGAAGACAGTAGCTACGACATATGAAAACATGCCTTAACAGTACATGAAAAAATCTTGTGAGTTTTATGCATTGTAATGTAGCATTATGTGTGGTAGTCACTACTCCACGATACTGCTGAGGCAATGTTATAATATATATATTTTTTGGGAGGTGTTACTAAAAATAGTACATGTTACAGACATCACAATCAACTGAGCAAGTCATGCGTTCCAAACTTGTCATGTGACCAGTTCAACCAATCATGTTTGGTGAAAGGCAAAATAGCTCCAGGGGTGTTTATTTTGACTCAGGCAAAACAGACATTGCTGGAGTAATGCAAAACTATTGGTATCGGCATCAGTTATCAGCAATGAAAAAATAAAAGCATAAGTATCGGCCCAAGAAATCTTATCGGTCGAGCTCTAATAAATATGGTAAACTCTCACAAACTGCATGGCACCCATGATGTGTTTTTGCAGTATTGGAAATCTCTTAGTACCAAATTTTATGAGTCAAATCACCCAAAAGAAAAGGGAAGCAAATATTCAGCTGCCATTATGTCACATAGAAGTTTGGTAATCATGAAATAAATTTTTAGTGTGATTTTTTTGTTCAGTATGTAAAAGCAACCTATCAGAACGATAAATACAATAGTGAAAATTCCAATTGGAAGAAATTTTTTAAGAGGCATAAATTTTATCAATACCAAAGCATATTTCATGCAGTGCAACAAGCTAGGTGTGTAGGGTTTGCTTTTTTTCATTAACCCTTCACTTTTTGTCCCAACTGACTACATACAACAAATATCACAAACACTTGCACATATCATGCATAAGGTGCTAACTATAGAAAACATGATAAATCCATCACTGCAGAAAACACTGTTGCCATTGGCAGTAAACAAAAGACCTACCATGAAAGCAGCAGATGGTGATCACCTCGGCGCAACTTTCCTTGCTGAAGGATAAGGAAACCATTCTGCCCTTGCTGCATACATTTTGCACATGCAAATGATTTCCTTATATCTTCACAGATTGCACAGGGCTTATACACAAAACCTATTAGTGAACTAGGGTGCTTTTGGCTCTGATATAAACTGGTGTTGCTACCTTCCATAGAATATCAATATCTACAATATCAAAAATAATCAATTCAAATCTTTGTAAAAAAATAGGAAAATGATGTTCACAGGATTTTCCAATCAAATATACAAGCAAGTTATTCAAACCATCTGTATTATAACATGTTTTGTGGACACCAAAATTGATTTCACACTATCCTTAAATATCTTCAAATAATTAAAGCAGATAGTGCTACTGTTCATAGTCTCATAATGATGCTGGTAGCAGATCTTCAAAGCACATAAATCACAAGACAAAAAAGGGGCAGTTTCGAACGGGATTATGCAAGATTTTATTTGAAGCACATTCAAAAAACGAAGTCACCTCTTCGTTAGTTTGGTGACAAATTTACTACTGGTAAATAAAAAAGGATGGTAGCTATAAATTGTAAGTGAACGTAATGTGCAGCAAACTGTCAATAAAAATCAACACCTTAATGAAACATCTTTCCAGAAACCAGACAAGCATGGACAACAGTTAGATAATGATTCAATTAAATCAGCAAGCTGAAATCATGGTTCAATAGAAAATATAAACAAGAAGTTTAACACAACAAAGTTTGTATTCAATACAAACTGCAATTTTACAGTTCACAACCAGTAGGCTTAATCAGCAGAGTTGCCATACTAAACACCTGAAATCAAATCTTGAAAGCCAAACTTCCACTATGGAGCATACAATTGGGGCAGACTTATCAACTAATCAGAACCAAAGAAACCTTAAAAACCTATTCATGGTTTTATTTTTAAATGTTTTGGATAGCTCTTAATGCATTTGAAACAGGTAAATGTAAACCCACTCATGTAAACTGATTTTATTTGGTCATGAAAATTCTGATTAAAAATAGATGAAATCTAAAACATTTTGAAAGAAAACATTAGTTTTTTTAAACGACTTGAAAGCACCTCACACCACACAGAACATTCATTCATCAACAGCAATGCATTATTACAATAATCTACCAACAGTAAACACATCTGTAGTTTATATCATATCAGTGGTGATAAATGAAGATCTTCCTTCATTACTTCCAAAATTAATTCACAAAACTTCAATCACTACTTTTTGCAGAGTTTTAATTCATCCCCAAGTTATGACTTCTGCAGGGTCATGACCAGCAACTACTCAGTGAAAATCAATGGGTTGTTTGTAGCTGAAAACCCAAATATTGACACTCAAACACAAAGATGACAAAATCAGTTTGACTCATTTGAGGGATTATGACCAAGGTGAAAAAACTTTCTAATGCCCAGAGAAATTGCGAAGAACACAAAAGTTTGTCCACCACAATTTGATCAAAACCAGTGTTTTCAACTTGTACCTTTCTCAGTAGGTGAGCCAATCATGATGGTACATATTTGAGCAGAGTTATAAAGCAAATTATATTTGTGGAAAAGAAAATGAAGCAAGGGTGATAAGTTGACACACTGCTACTGCAAATAGGAAGACAAATCAGTCATTTGTAAAAGATTACAGAAACAAAACTTTTGTGATATGCATCTGGCTTGGATTCTTGGTGATCAAATAAAATAGATTCTGATTCAAGCACTCTAAATGCATAAACCTAGTTTCATATTTGTAAATCTGAAAAATTTTGCATTTTGACTAGTTTGATCGCACAAAATTGCAGGACAAAAATGCATGAAAACATGAATTCAACACTAACTATAACCATTAACACCTTTGAAGCTGGCTAAGTTATACTAAAAGGTTTAATTTGCGCGCACTGAACAAGTCTTTGCAACTCCATAATTCACCAATCGATTTGTTATAGAGATCTGTTCAAACCCTCAACAGACTTGGCGAGTCTTCTAGTTTGCAATGAAAAAAAATATTTTGGTTTTGCGTTTCGGGTATTTTGTGGGTAACGTCATAAGTGGGATAGGTTTTTGGCCATTTTGGCTGATGTCACCTGACCCTGGGCCAACTGCTAGACGGAAGTATTTTTTATTGAAAGCTAGGCTGAGTCCGAGTCTTTTGAGCCTATGATTGAGTTTTTAGCTTTTCTGGTTCAAAAGCTACAGCCAAAAAAATATACAATTGCTAATTTCACCAAAAATTGATATTTTACAAAACTTGGTAATTTTACCCCATTTCTTAAACCAGAATTGCTATAAAGCCAATCAAAGTTATGGAGTTGCAAAGTGGCATGAAATTAGCACTCAATGCGTGATTTCCAAGTACGATACACTCGCACACTGGCTCCAAACATTTTAAGAGACAGCTATCATTTGCCTAGTGGCAAGAATCTAGTGAAATATTCTCAATACAATTCAGCACCAAATTAATTGATGAAATTGTCAGTTAAGCATCAACCCAATTCAGGAAATGCCATTCCAATGAAGTTGGAATGTATTTCATGTAACAAATTAAGCTGTGGCTGCCATGGTGTGACTAATGCTTAACACATCTGCTGCCAGGTGGATTTACCTTTGAGACCCACATGAGCCACTCTTTTACCATCAATTTGCAACTCCATAACTTGCCAGGCGATTGAGCTAGAGAGCTGTTCAAGCCATCAAAAGATGCAGCGAGTCTTCTAGTTTGGATTTAAAAAAATTGGAAAGATTGGATTTCAGTTTTTTTGTGAGTAACATTGCAAGTGGGATAGGTTTAAACCTTTATGGCCCAGGTTACCTGGCCCTGGGTGCTAACTGTACTAGTAAATTTTTGACTCAAATTTTTACTGGAAACTAGGCTATAATCTGAGTTTTTTGAGCCCTTGACTAGCTTTCTAGCATTTCTGGTTTGAAAGTTACGGCCTAAAAATAAGAAATAATCGTGCATTTATTGATTAATTATATAATCAAAGGATTGATTAATAAATTTGCTATTTTTGCCTGGCTGTACTACCTTGAGGCAGAACATACCTTTAGTGCACTTTTCCGCATTGTGAATTAACTCTCATCAGCCATGACTGAACATCATAGGTTGAACATTTTGTTATATATAGAACGTACATTCCACTGTGACACACATACTTAATGTTCAAAGGCTGATGTATATTTGGATTGATAAACTTGCAGTTCGCATTTATTTTTAGGTAATTGTGTCTTTTCAACTTTTCATGATTTCAATTTAATGTATTGTAAATGTGTTATAAACGTTTTGAAAACAGTATGAGTGATCGAACAATTGCGAGTCACCTGTAAAATTGGCATTAGTGTGAGAGCCACTTTGGGATGTTTAAATTGACATCATTTACCCAGGTTTTGACTTCATGTTTTGTGACTTCATGGATTTCGCATGCTTGTAGAAATTTTAAACTCGACATCTATGTGACAAACATAATCTAAAAATACTATCTGAACTTAAGTGGAAGCGTTATAATCACTAATACAGTACCTGATAACCATTGAGAAATGATTGTTTCATTTACCTGCAACTTAATCCAAATGATATTGTTTGAAACTTCTCTACTCTACTGACTCAAATAGATTGTTTTCAGATTAAACAAGAATACAGAAAACAAAACAGGGCATTTTTGTCTAACCTAAGCACATGTGATTTTTTGACCAACCTAAGCGCATGTGATGAGAAACTTCACCTCACTGAAGCACATAAACATCATCAATGGCCACCTAATTCAAAACTTCTAGTAAATTACAAATTCATGCTGTTATAGTATAAAATCCATTAATTGTCTTCATGATCCACAAAGACCCTGCCACAGTCATTGTTAGGCTAATTACTCTAAAAATCTACCTGTTTCATAAAGAAAAAAATTGCCCAATGTTTGATTTTTAACTGGTGTGGATAAAGAAAAAGGCAAACATAAGCAGATGCGCTCCACCCAACAGTAATGGGATCCTGAATAAGCATTCATGGCGTCAATACTATAACAGACAGAGGAAAGTGATGCATGCACTATGTCAACAATAGCATAAGCATTTCACATACAATTTGACAAGTATTTGGTAGTGTATGTGCAACCCACAACACAAGCTTGATGAGTCTGAAAAGTCAATACATACATTTTGACAAGGAGCAATTGAAATGTGTAACAACACAAGTATTGTGTAAGTAACTGTAACTTACTGGTAAAACATTCACATTCAATGAGTGGCATCCTTTTTCAACAAACTTAATGCATCTTGTTGCATAGAAGTTGCTATATCTGGTTCATTGAATTCATACTCATCACCTGACCCCTCCTCTTCATCTTCTCCACTACCGTAACTTGTGAGAGGCTTTGTTTCACTCACAGATAAATCAACCACCACTGACTTTTCAGCAACAAGAGCAAGATGATCATTTTCATCTCTAGCTAATTTTTCAGATTCTTCATTACTTCGATTTGAATGTGAGGTAACAGGCTTTATTTCATCACAAACAACAACACTGGGTGCTTTTGAACCATTCAACTCTTCATCAGCAAAAACAGTAGCACTGGTATTACTAACAGCAACTTCTCGTTCATTTAGAGAAAAGCAGGGCAGCTCTGGGGCGGTAGAACTGGCAGCATGATCAGATGGTTTATTTTCAAACAATTTACTCCCGTGACTGAATCCATAATCACTGTAGTCCAAACTGTCTGTTAAGCTTGATTCACATGATTGAGAATCTTGACTGGGCAAGTGCCTATATAGTTGTGTTTTTGGCCACTGATCATTAAAACTTTTTTGCCATGAAAAGATAGTCTCTGCACTAGCATCCCCTGGTTCCAAACATGCCAAACCCTCTGTGAGGTGAGTGTCAGTTATGTACTTCTGTATAACATCCTGTATTTGATACAAACAATGCTGCCTCAAATAATCGTTTGTCAATTTCTGCAACTCTTTGAAAAGCTCAATCAGAAAATGAGGCCTACTTTCATTCTTTGATATCAGGACAGCTGCTTCTGTATAAATAGTGTCACGCAAAGCTTCAAACAAATCTGAATTTGGAGCCTCACCATCTGCATGCAGTGCAACAGACACTGTGCTACCTGGTGTATCAGCATCAGAACCATCATCTGCATGGAACAGACTTTGATGATGTTCTTCCTCAAGTTGAAATCGTTGCAATGCCAAGGTGTGTTCCAGTTCAATTTTTCGTTTCTGGAGTTCTTTTAACAGTTGTCTATGATACATTACTTCCTGTTGCAACACACTGGAGATGTCATGTTTTGAGGATTTGCATGAGGTGCAAGAGTCATGCCGTTCAACAAGAGGGCTGCAAGTTTTTAACAGTGTGGTAGATGGAGAATCATCCAACAGCCTAACATGAGGCAAGGGAGAAAATGATGTTGTTGCCTTAGTACTAGAGTTAATTTTGCAGTTTTGAGCAAAATCAAAAGAAAGGTCTCCACAACTCAAGGAGCAACAATCATTATCTTGGTCAGTTGACCCATTGCTAACTAGATCCAATAATTTTTCTAATCTTTGGTACAACTGTTTTTTTTCATGTAGCTCCTGAAGAAAAGAGACTGACTGTGCAGACATATTATTACAACTTCTATGCATACTAGTGATTCGAAAAACTATCTGCAAAATATGAAATAGAAACAGTAGTAATATTAGCAAAAACACTAATGAAAACAACTAAGCAAAAATATACTAGTAAATTCTACAAGAACCATACAAAATCATCTGGATATAATGTAGGTGATTCATACTGTCATTTGCCAAACTGTTTGCAAAATAAAACAGAAAGAAACAAGCAGCAGTTACCACAAGAATATTTCAGTATTCTTGTTTTTTACACGAATAAATCTAGATTCCACATCAGTTTTCATTGAGATAACTTGCATGCAACAACAAATTTTAAGAACAGCTCAGCTGATGAGAGGATCATGCATGGCATGTCTGGCATGACTGTTTGTAATGCAAAAAATGGTATGTCATTTGGAATTTCAGTGGACGATTGCAGATATCTGAAACACTTTAGAATTCTTGCCTCAGGGAATTTTGTTGGAAATTAGCAAAGAAAATCTTTGTTTAAATTGAGAACATCTGGGATGAACTTAAGTAGAGCTCAACCAATGTATCGGCATACCGATATATATATAGGCCGATATGACGTTGCCGATGTATCGTATCGGCAAAATTCTGCTGATATATATCAGCAATATTTGCTCATAAAAGTGTTACGCTGTTGCTCTGCATGGAGAAATTCAGAAACCCAAGTTGCTACTTCGTCTCTGACCCTGCTTGATTAATGCAAATGCTCTGTCCTGTTCCTAGCGCACAGAGCCTTCATGCATAATAATCAGACCACGGTGCAACAGTCCCGACAAAACGCTCTATGACATAACATTCGCTTGTAGGTTTGGCCCGGTAAGCAAATGGTTATCTGTGAACAAACTAGGTTACGTGCTTTTGCGTTGGTTGGCTGTTTTATCAAAGTCTCTCCAGGCTAGACAGTCTTGCGTTCAGTGTGCATCAAAAAAGTGCCTACGTCACAGCGAGCAGGACCCTGGTTTGCACAGAATTCGATATTGTACGGTTTTTCATTGCAGTGAAGTGATGGTTTTAATGTGTTGTGCATTGTTTTTACTTATGACATCTGAGTGTAGGCACATGTGTCTACACAAGGAGTAAGTCAACTTATTGGCAACACATGTTTCCTGTTTGTGCATTTTTTTATTTGGATGTTTTTTATTTGTTTCTTTATGTGCATTTTATGTGCATTATTATTTATTTTTATAGTGCATTTTTATTTTTTATTTTTATTTGGAGTTAGACTTCTGTGAGTCCTAGAAATTTCTATGGACTGCAGTAGGCACAATGGATTAAACCATCCTTTTAGAGTACATTTAACCTTTAGTTAAACACAGCTGGTGGAAATGGTCACGTGACAAGTACAATACATAAAGAAACAAGGGTTTAGTTTTAGCCTACAGTTCACACAATGCAAACAAGAAGCTGCTAACAGCTTGCCAGCACTGAAAGCATAACATTACTTGTCTGTTGGACTGAGCCATTAATAGATGCCATAGCGAACTGAGACAGTCATGCTGTCCCAACTTGTCATAATACCAGTTCAGCCAATCATGTTCGGCTGGTGGCAAAAGAGCTTCAGGAGTATGTATTTTGCCTCACAAGGCAAAACAGTATTTTGCCTCATAAAATAATACAACTTGTGAAATAATTTTCTTTGTTTATGTGGCCTGAAGAAAACATGCACTGCAATGTCTTTCAGCTACAGTTGGAAAATGTTTGGCTGAAGGCAAAATAGATCCTGCTTGAGTACTACAAAAATATCGGATATCGGCAATGAAAAATGAAAAACATTGGTATCGGCCCAAAGAAGCCTTATCGGTCGAGCTTTAAACTTAAGGGTGTGCAAGATAGACTATCGTTGCTATAAACTTCTATTTTGGCAAAGCCTAATTTCTCGCTCAGATTTTATGCACTGACCATTTTTGATGACAGTAATTCTGAAGCATGACAATTTTTGCTAAAGGGCGACAACCATCTCGACAAGGTCCCAATAATCTGTACACATTGATCAAAATCTTATCCATGCATTTTCCAAAAAATCTGGACTGTTGGTTAAGATGTTACTGTAGTCTGCTGACACTTACCATGGCTAACTTTACCACACTGGCACTGTTGCTACTTCATTTACAGCAAATGTTGCTGTGATAGGAAGTTAGCACTAGTGTGTGTAAACTTTTCCTTCGAACCCATCTAACAAACCTAAGCAAAAGATTGCAAAAATGACAAACTCTTTTACTCAAGTTTTTGGTATGACCTGACTTATATATTATAACTCAGTCTAACAACTTTCAAATTTTTTTCTAAACTATGTTACTGCTTGAAAAGTTGAAAACGAAACCAAACCCATCAAAACACAGCTGTTTAATCACAGGTAAAAGCCGCAAGAACTGATCCCACACATTTCAGTAATGTATCACATAAGTATAAACAAAATTTGGAGGAAGTCAGTCAAGCAAAGTAAAAGTTCATGGTTTGTAAACTTGGAAAGAATTAACACTCAGAAAACACTATCTACATTAGGCAAAACAAAAGGGGGGTGGCAGACAGTAACACCATCAATCAGGCTGGTATGATCAATGGGGCAAGCATGATGTGTCAAACCAGGTTTGCACACAGGTCAAAATACTAACATTTTCTCTAACCACTACCAGCAAGTGCTGGTGCAACAAATGTCATTCTGTGAGGTCACTGGCCACGGCAAGATTTTTTGCAAACTTCTTCAAACAAGTAAACTTTGCATATACACCGATGGTCTCATATTTTACAGCTAGTTAAAATATGCGATTATGAGGTTATTGTATTTAAATGCATTTTGCACTTCTGTTGCTTGCCTGAAAGACACCACTCAGGTAGTGGCATAGGGAAAAACACCACATCAACATTATATATATCAACTTATACCAATATCAACATTGTACACTTTGGTAGACTATGGCACTGGAAGGTAACTGTAGTACATAGCTCATGGGGACTAAACAGATTGGCAGCATGAGGAATCACATAACCTGCTACTGTAGCTAACTGCCAATTCACCTAAGTTATCTTGGTTCAGGTTTCATTCAAGAATAACTAGCCTAGCATTGGGCTATAGCAGGGGTAGTACATATTTTGAGTACAGTTCGACTGATGTATCGGCATGCTGATATATATCGGCCGATATGACGATACTGCCAATGCATCGTATCAGCAATATTTGGTTATAAAAGTGTTGAAATGCTTTTGCTCTGCATGGAATTTTCAGAAGCCCAAGTTGCTAACTTCGTCTCTGATCCTGACTGATTAAAGCAAATTCTGTCCTGTTCCTAGTGCCCAGAGCCTTCATGCATAATAATCAGATCAAGGTGCAATAGTCCCGACAAAACGCTCTATGGCGTAACATTCTCTTGCAGGTTTTGGCACATTAAGCAAATGATTGTCTGTAAACAAACTAGGTTATGTGCTCTTGTGGTGGTTGGCTGTTTTATCAAAGTCTCTCTATGCTAGACAGCCATGCGTTCAGTATGTATCATAAAAGTGCTTACGTCACAGTGAGCAATAACACAGGTTAGCACAGAATTTAATGTTGTACAGTTCTTCATCACAGTGAAGTGATGGTTTTAACAAATCGCGCATTGTTTTTTACTTATTCATGACATCTGAGCATAGGCACAGATGTCTACACAGGGAGTAGGCCTACTTCCATTCAACACATGTTTGTGTGTTTGGCATTGTGCATTTGTTGATTTAGATGACTGTGAGTCCTAGAAATTGCCGTGGACTGCAGTAAGCACGACAGATGAAACCATCCTATGAGAGTACATTTAACCTTTAGTCAAACGCAATTGGTTGAAGTGGTCACATGACAAGTACAATTTGTAATAAGAGACAATTTGTAAAAAGAGACAAGGGTTGAGGTTCAGGGGTTTGGCCTACAGTTCACACAATGCAAACAAGAAGCTGCCAACAACTTGCCAGCACTGAAACCATGACCTTACTTGTCTATCGGTCGGCACCGTTTACAAACATCACAGTCAACTAAGACAGTCATGCTGCCCAAGCTTGTCATGTGAGCAGTTCAGCCAATCATGTTCGACTACTGGCAAAATAGTTCCAGGAGTGTATATTTTGCTCATGAGGCAAAATACACAGTGCTTGTTTCACAATCTGCTTTTTCATAAATGTAACTTGTGTATTTATTTTTTTGCTTATGTGGCCTGACAAAAAATGTACTGTATTGACTTTCAGCTGGAGTTTGAGTAATGCAAAAATATCGGTATCAGCAGTGAAAAATGAAAAACACCAATATTGGCCCAAAAGAACTTATCTAATTTTGAGTAAACATTAAAGTAATTTTGCCAATTAGATTAGAATTCTCGATATTTTATTCTGTCTATGTGTACTGCAGTATCAATGTGAAATAAAACAATATGAGTTTTTTTTGTTAATTTTGGTGATGGCAATTGGTGTGTGCTTCTTGTCAGGGCAGGTGAGGTGAATGCACTTGCCCAAGGAGCAATACAAGGTTATAAACATAAATTGTAACTGAAGTAGACAAATGTAATACATATGGCCCCCAGTAGCAATAAAGTTTTCAATGTGGCCCTCCACAGAGAAAATGTTTGCTCACTGCTGACCTATGAGATGACCCAACTGATTCTTTAAAATCTTTAATCCCTGACACTCTAGTAATGAAAACAGCTATTGCTGACTACCATTACCAATACTGCCTTACAAACAATTTACAAATATCTCCCATCAATCTTTCATTTCCTGTAACCACGTAACTATCTAGACAAGTTACAAATTTGTAATAGTGGTCTGAGCCTTCAGCTAATCAAATGACAAAGCTACATGAACAGTTATTAAGTATTTTAGGAGCAAGTGGTTGATGATCTAGTAAAGTATCTTTCACCTAAGGCTTGTGCCTTTCTACAGTGTGCTTCAAGCAGTATTTTCTTGGGCCAAGACCTTCAACCATAAAGAATCTAATTGATTGTCAAGACTTTAAATTTAAATTTCTTATGTTAACTGAACACAAGAACTATTTACTTGAAATGACCAATGTTCCAGTACTATTGCATATTTAAGTAGTTACTGAGACTGTCTTTAATGCTTTACAACAGTTAATTTTGACTGAAATAGTTGACAATAAGCATGTTATACAGATATTTTCAATATGTTGAAACAAGGTGGGTTTTTAACTGTTTTTTTAATCTAATAAGAATTTTTAGTTGGGCAAATTATAAGAACCTTGCTCAATTGTATGATTTTTTTGGTAAAATATATAAATGCAAAAGACAAATTGTTTGTAATTGATTTTTTAAAGAATGCACATTACTAAAAGATTGATGTTTATTTTCAAATGCTTGACTATTTTAGGGTGACAGCTACAGTCAAGAGTGGAAGTGGTTGAATATGATTGAACTTGAGGAAGAGGCATTAAGTCCAAAGCAGAGGTGGAGCTAGACTCCAAAGAAGTAGATCTGATCATCTCTGCAACTTACATGTGCAATGCAACAACTGCATTTTTAGTGTAGACTTTAGTTCACAAAAATGTTTTTTGTGTAACAGTCTAACATACTGATACCAATTCACACACATCTTTTCCAAGGATAAACCTATTTTGAGATGTCATACACAACATTTCAGTTTCTGCACAACACAAAAATTTTATTTTTCTATCTACCATGCCAGTTGGGCTAAACCTATAATGCTCAATCTAATTATCATATGAAAATTTACTGAGCTAAACATTAATTTCAGTACAGAAATGTCACATTAAACGTACTTTCTGTAACTCAGTTTCATTATTTTCAAATGACAAATGTTCTAGAAGACAGATCCTTGAAGGAGTCTAGTTAATGCACATAATGCACCAGGATCTTCACCTGTTTCTGTGTATGATTGATATAGATTTTACAACTTCAGACTGATGCAAATAAGACTGAGACCAGACATGGGGTAATCGTAATCAATTACAGTATTTTGAGTAATCGTAATCGATTGAATTGATCAAAAATGAAATGTAATCGATTACATTGCCAGTTTAATTGTAATCGACGATTACTTTCACGATTAAACTTGGAAATCTTCACCTTACATCACTGTGCAATAAACCCCGGTTGTGGTGGCTGGGTTTCCTCCTTTATCATCATTTGTTATGGTTATGTTTCAGGGGAGCAAGCAGAGCGTTTCTAGCTAATTCTTGCTTTGTTCCGGTTAGCCTTCCTGTTGGCCGCCAGAAGATACGTAGTGAGTTTAGTCAAAAATGAGAACTTTTCTTAAAAATGAGAAAAAATGGGTTGACATTTCAGCAACAGAATTGTGGAACATTACAAGGAGAGGTGTTTGTTTCATTTATTATTGGTACATTAATTTGCATACACTAAATTAATTTTTTTGGGGGAAATAAGGTATTTTAATCCAATTCGAAAGTACCTGTCCATAACAGTGATGTTGTTGCAACCACTCCACTGGCATTGCACTGGAATGCGCGGTTCACCACGAACAGAATGTGCACGAAAAAAAAACACTATATCTAAATGCGTGGTGCGAACAAGCAATAATAGAGTGATCGTGGCGTGTGATCTCTATTGTTGCTTGCTGCCACAGTGCGAAGCTTTGCACGCTTGCCGCTCGGGCTTTCCAATCGCAACAATGTCAACCATGATCCACTGGTAAAAACAAGCTCAACAAAACCTGTGAGGTTTTGTTAACCATTGACTTCCAGTCCAATTGACAGATGTCCAGCTATACTAGCATTTACTGTTCATTCCATTTCAGATTAAAAGCTGCGCAATGCTAGGTTGGCTTGCAAATGGTCATAACCTACAGTTAAAAGAAAGTCAGCAATTTTGAAATTACTATCAAATGCATTTTCAGTGTTGCTGGACGAATGTTCAAGCCTGAAACATCTCATTTGCCTGATAAAGATTTGAAGCGTTGATGTTTATCAACTGTAACAAAGATTTTAAACATTGATTATTTTTGTTTAATCAATATTTTTAAGAGTTTGTTGCAGTGGAATAATTGACGGGAAGGAAGAGGGGCGATTTGACTTCCCTGGCCAGCTAATTATAAAAATAGCACCACCCATTTAGCTTATACTTCGGATTTAGCATCCTTTCAATAGGTTCTTAGTACGGTGTTTTTTTCTGAGTGTTGACTGGAAGAAAATCTTTACCCTAGTCACTCACAGCTCTAGACCAGTGGGACATTTTCAGCTAAATTTCTCCTCTAGCTCAAACCTCTAGTTACACCACTAGTTTGTTGACTGTCACGAACATCTCAGTAAACAATCAATGTTTTCTTTTCTTTTTTCCGGTGCTTGATTCTTGCAGATCAGTAATTTCGTTTATTGCATTGATTCATATCATATGTTGTTTGAAAATATGCTTACATAAAACTATGCAAATGGGTTTCGTTTTCTTTCTGAAGATGTTTCAAGACAAATAATCGTGATTACTTTCAATGTAATCGTAATCGATTACATTATAATTTTGTTTATTCGTAATCGTAATCAAGCAGGTGGCAAGTAATCGTAACCACAATCGATTGCATTTGTACTGTAATCGCCTCATGTTTGACTGAGACACGCCTTTGCAAAACCATCAGTCAGCAAAACAAAGACCACCCTGACTTCTTTGGCTTCACTTTCCAAACCAAGCACCTTCAGATTATCTTTTGTGAGGATGCCTAAAAAGCATTGCTACTTACAACATGCCTATTAAATGCACTTTTGAGTGCATTGACAGCAGATGTTCATCAAATAGAAACCTTAAATAAAAAAGATAAAGTTAGTTGAAGTGGCACTATTTGAGCTATAGGTATTTAAAATATTGTCATGCTTGAATGTACACGAAAAGCATGTTGTCTTATAACGATGATTAACCAGGGTTCAAAGGTCACCAGTGAAAAACTTCATCTTTTTTTGTTCAGCATGGAACCTTGCACTTCACTGCAAAATATTGAATGAAAATATTCAGGAATGTAGGAGTGACCATCAAGAGATGTTCCAACAGCAAAATTCCAAAAATTTTTTGGTCTAATCTTCTTGAAAAGCATCAAATTCCAAATCCTCATAATTTCAAAAATACAGGTCCGATTTAAAAAATACCAACGTTGTTGAGCTCAGAAGTCTGAGGTCTTTCCCCTTATGAAATTTCATGAATTTTGGTGAGGGTAAGATGAAAAATCCCAATTTCGCTGGATCACTAATATGGAATGACCCATATTAAATTGCAATCACAAATTATATTTTCTGTTGTACCTTTTCATTTATTTATTGTGTAACAGGATATTTTTCCACTTCGGTTACATCACCAAATATCCGTTAACGATACCATGCTGATGGACATTCATTTTTTACATTGTACCTATCCTCATCATCTCAAAAATTAAAAAGAACAAAAGTATAGTTAGGCTTGGGTTACCATATGTCCAGAATTTCAGTTTTAAAATTTGTATCTGGAAATAATTTCTAAAAATGCTCTAATATCCAGATTTTTAAGTTTCAAAGTATGTAATTATTAGATCATATTAAAAATATATATAGTCACGATTGGGGAGGAAAACATGCTTTTTTATACTTTATCACCTCCAGACTATCGTCACTGTGTAACTATTCTGTTATATTTTCTTTCTGTGACAGTGATGCTTTTTTTTGGTGTATTGGTAGTTGTGAGAACATACTGAAAAACCCCATATAAAGCGCGTGCTTGTTGCCACAAAAAGGAGCCATTGAAACTGTTAAGAGTTTTGCCTCTTCAGATATAGCAACCCAGGTTAGTCTAAATCGCAAAAGTAGGCAAACAAAGCCTGATTGAGAGCTGATTTATACTGTTGCAACCTCTCTGCTGGCATTGCGCTGAATGCACGGTTCACCATGAACAGAATGCGCGTGAAGAACAGCACCATGCATGTGGCGTGAACAAGCAATAACAGTGATCCCGATGGAGTGATCTTGGTGAATGACCTCTAATAATGCTTGTGAACCTGGTGAACAGTTGATTGTACGAGTTAACAGTGACGACGAGAGTGATCTCATCAGGTGAGCTCTATTGTTGCTTGCTGCCACAGTGTGAAGCTTTGCGCACTTGTGGCTCAGGCTTTCCGATCGCAACAAAATAGTGCTGTGACCAGGATGTGAAGGTTATGCCAAGTGTAGCCTTCACACAAAGAATGTGCAATCGGTGTGGTTCATTGTAAAAAAGAGGGGATGTTGTTGCAACCTCTCCGCTGGTGTTGCCCTGTCTGAATGCGCGGTTTACCACGAACGGAATGTGCACGAAGAACAACACCAGATGTATGTGGCACGAACAAGCAATAATAGAGTGATCATGATGGAATGATCTTCATGAGTGACCTCTAATAATGCTTGTGAACCTGGTGAACAGTTGATTGTACATGCTAATGGTCACGACGAGAGTGATCTTGTCGGGTGAACTCTATTGTTGCTTGCTGCCACAGTGCGAAGCTTTGCGCACTTGTCGCTCAGGCTTTCCGATCGCAACAATACTACAGTCACTGAAAAGCATCATCACCTGAAACAATTCATTTGATTTAACTGTCAAAAGTTGAAACATCACTTAAAGCAAAAGTGCATAGGTAGCTTAAAAAGTTTGAAAACAACAAAGCACACTGACACTGATTTTGTAACACTGACTGAGAAGATCACAGATTAAAATAGGTACAAGGTAGTGACTATTCATCTGCCTGTCATGACCTGGGTTCGAATAAAATTTGCAGTTTCAGTTTGTCAGTCAAGCATCACCGACATCATAGCACATGTGTTTGAGGTCTGATGTGACAAAGGTTTTAAGTTCAGCTCTAACCTTGGCGACTTTCATTTTGCTAATAGTGTTTGCACGTTTCAATTCATGAGACCAATTTATCTTTTTTTTAAGTTTCAAAACTTTCGATTTAGGGGTTAGGTTCTCTAAGGTTATATTTACCTTTACGTTTATTGAAGTATGCTTCTACCAAGCCTACTGCACTCTCATTGTTGTGCGTTACTGTAACGGTGCAGATGCCATTGGATGAATAACAGGTTTCAAAAACATGAAGTGAAGGTCCACAGTTGGACCTGTAGCCACTGCCTAAAAAGAGCAATGGTGCACAACAGTGATGCAGGGCTCCCATTCAGTAATTTCTAAAAAAAAACAGTTGCCTACAAAATAAACCCAGAAATATTAATTTGCAAAGAGACATATGAATGCAAATAATACATGACGTGAAACAGTGATTAAAATACTGATTTACTGATAGTTCCTCTTCCAAATTTTCATTTGCAGGGTGAACATAAACATTTGGATCACTTTTCCGTTGCTCAAGACGTTTAGGCTATATAACATTGGTGACATACTCCATTAATGTGATATCCTTCAATACAGTAATTCAGGCTTAGGTGCACATTCCGTTTCGCTGGCTTCTTAACGATGCTTTCTTTGCCAGCAACCTTTCCTTAGCAGTCACTGTTTAAGTGAGATTGTTTTTGTTTTAACATGATTAACTGTTTTAACATGATGAACAAGTGAAAATATTCTTTCTACCAATGCAAAAAGTATGGAAAAAACAAAAATGTGGTCATTACATCAAAAAGTATTCCAAACTCCAATTCATCTAAGCGGTCTTTGATGTTACGTACGCACACTCATACTAGAAATCAGGAAGATCTGTTGGACAAGAACACATCTTTGAACTATCAAAATGTCTTCTTCAGGCTCAGGATGGGGAAAATGTACAGCTACATTCGCTATTGAACTTGGTTTGTGAGATCGCAATCTAATATCCTTAAGCTTGCAACAATTCCTTAGAAACGTTTTTTAATTCGCATGGACAAGCAACCATTGAACCAAGAAATTTCAACAATCAATCTTAAATCCCAATCGTTACATCAATTTCTTCAACTGGTGTACTAAGGTAAGACTTCATACAACACATTGTTTACCCAAATACAAATCTTTCAATTGTTTATGGAATCGTTTGTTATTTATTGATGTTACTTTTGTTGTACCCGCAATTGCATGACTGATTTAATCCAGTGTTGCCAATCTACTATGAAGAAAATCCCAAGAATTCCCAAGAAAATCCCAAGAAACCCAGAGATACAAAACATCAGAAAAGTAAAAACCATACTTCAAATGTACGCTAGTGGCACTTGCACGTAAAAATTAAGGTAATATGCATTATTTGCATCAAATTTTTAACAAGTTCATGTCTATTTTTAAACATACTGACAATTTACAAGTAACCTAGCAGCCAATCAAATGCATGAAGTGACATAAACAGTTACTTAGATCTTTTCTATAAAACGTTTTATGTTCTCTTTTACTTTCACTTAACACGTTACATTCCAGGTTGGTGATTTGTTTGGCTGATTTGCCAAACGTTCCCTACTGGTATGTTTTTCGGCAATTGTCCTCAGAAGTTTCGCACCTTCACAGGACACCTTTGAAAAGTCGCCACAGAACAAAAATTCGCACCACTGTCGTCTGAAGCGCGTGTGAGCGCAAGAGTCGGTCTAGCACTTGTCGCAGATCAAACGACGACTTGCCGATTTGCCTACACCCTTCCCTCATGCAATCCACAGTGCTTCAAATATTCACAAAAGCTTTAAATATAACATTCTTTCCAATTACGCTGTATTCATTGTGATCCATGATACATGCAAAAACCAAACCTAAGAATGGTCTCAGTGGAGTTGCTTTTTCGTGAGCTTTTTTCTTTCAATTTGTGGCCTCCCAACCACATCAATTTTGCCAGATTTCATGTGCAAATAATCAACAAGTTGAAAATCTAAAGTAATTGGTGTATTGTTCTTTGCTTGGAAAGTTTCCAACCCATCAACACCTTGGTTTCTGCTGTATTCACTGTGTTTTTTGTTCCTTTCAGAATTCAAACCTACCAATGTTCTCGATGGAGGTGCCTTTTTGTAAGATATTTTTTCTTTCAAATTTGTAGCCTATCAACTGCTTCAACATTGCCAAATTTCGTGTGCAAACAAGCAACAATTTGAAAAACTACAAACATTGATACAATCTTCATTGTTTGGAAAGATATAAACCCATCAACGTCTTCAAACTTCCAATTTTGTACATTGGAAATGTCATCAAAACCAAACCTACCAATTTTGTAAATGAAGCTACCTTTTTGTGAGATGCTTTTTCTTTCCAATTTTTATCCTACCAACCGCTGATTTCAAACAAGCACAAAGTTGAAAAAACAAAGACATTTATTGGTTCAATGCTTATAGCTTGAAAAGTTTTCAAACCCTTTAGGGACCGCAAAAGCCGATTTATTGTCTTGCTTCGCGGTTTTTCAGCAATAACTCTCGAACCACTGAATGTATGTCGACAGGTAAAACATTGCAAGAACTAACAGCAAGTTTGTTTGCATTTGAAATTTCTAAGAAAATCCGCTTTTTTGCTTTGTTTCTTGTCTTTTTGGGAAAGTTAAAGATTTTCAAAAAAATTTCTTGCCACCGTTTTAGCTTTATTGCAAGGAATATACCTGGTCTCAAGTTCTTTCAAGGACTATACCAAGACACTTACAATTGTTTGGTGGTTGGAGAAAAACAATGTTGCGACACGAAAAGCAAATCGGGTCAAAAAAAGCAATTTCAAAAAATGCAATTTTTTAGGTTTTACGTCATAATCGCTGCCGATACTGGATTTTGGAGTGCAGCATTGGAACAACGTAAAAATACAACCAATAGCAAAAAGTCGAAACTTTTCAAAACATTTTATTAAACTTTTTGTCAACTTTTCTTCAATATTTGGACACTTGTCAGAAATTTTTTGGATCATTGGTATAACTTTTTTTATTCTCATTACTTCTGCTTCACATTTGGTAGGATGTTGCAGGACGCAAATGTGGAAGTATAATGCAACTTTCAAATTCTTTTGTGTTTGATATCGGAGATATGATATTTTACTTGTGAAAAATGACCAAAACTCTCCTAAAAATTCAAAAAATTTATTTTTGTACTTTCCAAAAAATTTGCACAATTCTTTTATAAATATTTTTACAAACTTTGGGTTCTGGCCGACATTTACTGCGTCGAATGAACCTTACTAACGTGTTTGTAGATTTTGAACATACCCACTACTTTTGTTTTGACTACTTTGCTTTTTCCGTTTTTCCCTGTTTGAGTTCGCCAATGACACCTCAAAGCTATTGCCAATACCTCAAAATATGCACAGTGAAAAAACTTTTCTTACAGTACCTTCCTGGTGGATGTAACTTTAGCGGTTTGCGAATTATCGTAAAAATCGTGCAGTAATGTCAGTTTATCAGCTTCTGTGGTCCCTAAACAGTTTCTTGCGAGAGTAAAAATACTAATGATCTCAGTGGAGCCGCCTCTTTACACCATGTTTTTTTCGTTTTCCATTGCCAAATTTCTTATGCGCACAAGCAACAACTCAAAGCAAATAAAAATATTCGTGCAATGTTCATTGTTGAAAAGTTACCCTGGAATGCTAACGGTGTTGGTATGTCACACGAAGACTGACCCAATGCAAATTTCACTCGTTTTCGAAAAAATAATCTTGGCTAATTTTGGCCAAGGTTACCAAAGGTGAAAGTTTTTGTTTTTTTAGCCTTTTTGGCCAAGGATACCAACGGTGAAAGCTTTTGTTTTTTCTTGTCATTTTTGGCCAACAATACCAATGGTGAAAGTTTTTGTTTTTTCTTTGTCATTTTTGGGCAAGGATAACAATGGCGAAAGCTTTTTTTTTTTAGGTCACTTTTCGCCAAGGATAACAACAGTGAAAGTTTTTGATTTTTTAGCATTTTCGGCCAAGGATACCAATGGTGAAAGCTTTTGTTTTTTCTTGGTCATTTTTGGCCAAGGATACCAACGGTGAAAGCTTTATTTTTTCTTGGTCATTTTTGGTCAAGGTTACCAACGGTGAAGCTTTTTGTTTTTCTTGGTCAATTTTGGCCAAGGATACCAACAGTGAAAGTTTTGGTCGGTCTTGTTCATTTTTGGCCAAGGATATCAACAGTGAAAGCTTTTGTTTTATCTTGGTCATTTTTGGTCAAGGTTACCAATGGTAAAAGTTTCGTTTTGCATGGACATCTTTGGCCAAGTTTACTTTTATTGGCCACTTTGGCTATGAATACCAGTGATGAAGGTTATGTTTGTGATTTGAGATTTTGATCAAGCTCTGGCATCCCTCTCTGCCAGACGCGAATTCGCGTTTGCTTGAGGCAACTGCTGGCACCCCACTGTGCAACCAGAAGTTCGAGCTCCGGGAGGAAACTCCTGGCATGGGATTGCAAGTACGAATATACTCGTACACCAGTAGGCAAAGCGTTGGCAATAAAGTACGAGTATCTTGTATCCCGGAATGGAATGTGTTAATTGCAAAAACCGGGTATCTGCATAGAATTGTTGCTTTTATTGTAGATTTATATCACTTTCAATTGCACATTTCACTTCAAAGAAGTATAAAGTGTGCTGCGCATAGGAAAGTTGCAGTGCCATTAACACTTTGAGAGCCAGCGTACAATATATTCGTACTTCGATTTCGGCCTAAAAAACAGCAGTTTTCGGTTGCCTTACCATTGCCCTAGCTCCTCCGCCGATTGCGCTAGAGAGCTGTTCAAGGGCTCAAACGGATCAGCCAGTCTAGTAGATTGCACTTGAAAAAAATTTTTTTGGATGGAGCATGCAGATATTTTGTGACTGACATCATAAGTGAAGTAGTTTTGGGGTCATTTTCGCTCATGTTGCCTGGCATAGGGCCCAACCGCTAGGCCAAAGTGTTTTGCCAAAGTTTTCATTGGAAACTAGGCTCGAGTCCGAGTCTTTTGAGCCTTTGATCGACTTTCTAGCATTCCTGGTTCAAAAGTTATGATCTAAAATAAACAAATTAATTAATTAACTAATTAGTCAAATATTTTAACTTACATCATAACTTTTGAATCCGAAACCCCAGCAGGTCATCCAAAGTATCAAAAGACTCGGATCCAGTAAAAGCTTCAGCCAAATACTACCACATAATGGTTGGCGCCCAAGACCAGGCAAAGTGAGCCAAGGTGGCCTAAAAGTCCTCCACGTATGACGTCACTCACAAAAAAACAGTACCCCCAATCAAAATAATTTTTTTGAGTGCAGACTAGAAGACTTGCCGCCGACCAGGTCCATAACCCAAACAGGAGCGGAGGTATTCCCACGCAAAGCCACGTGCCTTTAGGCGTTTTATTAAAGATACGATACAATGCACGGCGCCACAACAGCTTTGAGTTTACATTTCTGTTGGATTGCTAAATACTGCAAGATTTCAAAATTTAAAATACCAGAACCAACAGGTTTTCAGAACATCTAGAACCACTTTTATATCCCACAGTTCTGGAAATATCTATGTTCGGTGTTAAGCTAACAGATATTAGCAGTGTAAGGTAGAAAACATGTGGACAGAAGTGGTGTAAGGTGGTAAACATACAGATATTTGTCTGACAATTGCATATTCCAGTTAAACGCATGAAAAAGCTTAACAAATTGGCTACATGATTAACTGGATTAATCTGTAATTGCATCTGGTATGCTTGGGTTAGTTCATGATGCCACTAGAGCTCGACCGATATATCGGCATGCCGATATATATCAGGCGATATGACGATGTTGCCAATGTATCATATCGACAAAATTCTGCCGATATATATCAGCAATATTTGCTCATAAAAGTGTTACACTGTTGTTCTGCATGGAAAGTCTGGAAACCCAAGTTGCTACTTCGTCTCTGACCCTGACTGATTAACGCAAATGCTCTGTCCTGTTGCTAGTGAACCTTCAAGCATATCAGACCATTGTGCATTAGTCCTGACAAAATGCTCTATGATGTAACATTCGCTTGCACATTTTGGTGCATTAAGCAAATGATTGTCTGCGAACAAACTAGGTTATGTGCTCTTGTGTTGGTTGGCTGTTTTATCAAACTCTCTAGACTAAGCAGCCTTGCGTTCAGCATGCATCAAACAAGTGCCTACGTCACAGCAGGAAGTTGTCCCAGGTTTACGCAGAATTAGATGTTGTATGGTTCTTCATTGCAGTGAAGTGATGGTTTTAATGCATCGCGCATTGTTTTTCGCTTACTCATGACATCTGAACGTAGGCACATATGTCTACATAGTTTGACAGTTTTATTGACTTCTACATAGGGAGTAGGCCCACTTATATGCAACACATGTTGGCCTGTTTGTGCATTTGTCGATCTGTAGTTAGCCCCAGGAATTGCTATGGACTGCAGTAGGCGCAGTGGATGAAACCATGCTATTAGAGTACATTTAACTTTTAGTCAAACACAGCTGGGTGAAGTGGTCATGTGACAATTAGGCTACAATACATAAAGAGAGAAGGGTTTAGGTTTAGCCTACAGTTCACATAATGCCAACAAGAAGCTGCTGACAGCTTGCCAGCACTGAAACCATGACATTACTTGTTTATCAGAGTGAGCCATTTTCAGATATAACAGTCAACTAAGAGAGTCTTGCTGTCCAAACTTGTCCTGTGACCAGTTCAGCCGGAATCATATTCGGCTGGTGGCAAATTAGCTCCAGGAGTGTATATTTTGCCCAACAGGGCAAAATAGACACTGCTTGTTCTTAACTTATCACAATCTTCTTTTTCATTGTTGTAGCTTGTGTGATTATTTTTTTTTATGTGGACTGGAGAAAAAATGTACTGTAATGCCTTTCAGCTATAGTTTGAATAATGCCAAAATATCAGTATCAGATATCGGCAATGAAAAACATTGGTACCGGTCTAGAAAAACCTTATTGGTCAGGCTCTAGATGCCACACACATTTATTCATTTAACTGCAAAAAAGTTCAATGTAGGAGTTTTTACCAAAAGCTCAAAACAAATATTCTGGTTGAGAATTCAGAATGAAAGTCAGTTACAAGAAGCAGGTATGATTATTGTATCTGCAGTATCTGTAGACAAGCTCTATTAAAAAAAACACATTAGGAATCACCAGCTGAACACTTTGAGAGCCGGCGTATGAATATATTGTACCTAGATTTCAACCTAAAACCAGCAGTTTTCATACATACACTTATAAAATCCTTAAAAAATCAAAGCTGACCATCAGCTGCACAACTGCGTCTATTGAGTGCTGTCTATCAAAGATGGCGGTGTTATTAATATACATGCGAAATCACTGCGAATGAGTTGCAAATGCTCTGATGATTTTACATCATAATGTAGAAGTGACTTACTTGAAATCAATATAGGACATTTTGCACAAAAAACAACATCATCAACTGCTCAATTCTGAAAAAGCTATTTTCAAAACATAACACTTTAGACTGATATTTTGTTCAGATAATGCGACCACAATTTCTAAGGCTAGCTGCCGCATCTTTCATTTTTAGAAATCCCTTGTAAAAACATAGTTGAAGTTGAAACAAACTGGCATTCTTGGCGTGACATTGAGGAAGGCCAAAACTTATTTGATTTAGTGGTAACCTAGCAGGTGTAAACAGCAGACAAAATTTAGGCCAAAACTGCGAAACAAAATGATTGCGACTGGGCACTGGATGACAAGTTGGCAGCATCAGGACCACCAGTGTAGGGTTGTACCACTAGCGTAGGGAGTTGATATAGAAAGCCACTGTTTGTACCGCCAGTGTAGGGAGTTGATTTAAAAAGCAACTGTTTGTGCCTCCAGAGGGATGCCATAAGCTGATGCAAACAACAAACCCATCTTGTCGCCACACTGAAAGACACCTGAACAGTGAATGAACCTGACTTGTTTGCAGTGACTGTCAACGGCAAATAAACTGTTATTGCAAAAAATAAATCAATTAATTGGAATTAAGCTGCTGACATCATGCCCATGCTGGAACTACAAACAGTTCTCAACTCCCTACTCTGGAGGTACAAACAGTTGCTTTCTAAATCAACCCCTATGCTAGTGGTACATCCCTACTTGTGGTACCGACACCGCTTCCCATACTCAGACACTGCCATCTCACCATGAAGCGAAATATTACAGAACAGCTCTGTGTGTGCGTGGCAGTGTACGAGTTTCTGACAGCTTTGCTTGCATTGGAGTTGGCTCTGCCAAAGGAGCAAATTCCAAAACACGTATGTTCGATGCAATATTAATTTACAGTGTTCAAAAACGTGAATTATTTCAGGTCATTGTGCAGGCACAATTTAGAGAAGGCAGGGACGTTGTTGTTTCATAACAGTACTATACAATGTTAGAAAGGAAAATGCAGGCTGTTGTTTGTTCCAAACCAACTGCATTAGAGATCTGCAGCGACAGTGCTTGATACTTTATCATCGGCTTTAATACTGAGTAGCCTACCTGCAGTACAAAGTCAAAGGGACCTGTCATGACAGCCAAACAGACCCCCTGGATGCGCCCATGAGTTTACTACAGAGCAGGTGATAGTTGGTAAACACAGAGAAAAGTAAAACACTAAACCAGTGCACCATTTATAATTGGTAGTGTCTATTTTACCGGATTATTCTGGCGGCAACAGATCAGATAGAGCTATTTTGCCGACAGTCAAAGATTCGGTCTCGTGGCATGATGCTATACCAACAAAAGGGTCACATTGTCAGGAAAATGCTGTCCTGCTCCTGGTGTAATGGTTATGTGTTACGGCTGCTACGCCAATAATGGTTTTCGGTTCGACTCTCACCTTGCCAACTTTTGTTTTTTTTCTTTGCTTCTTTTCAGGCTCCGCTGAGGTGTTACGTTTAGGGGTTAGTGTTGTTAGGTTAGGGTTACAATTGCTGTCCTGTTCGTGGTATAATGGTTAAAATGTGTTATGGCTGCTATGCTAATGATTTTCGGTTTGACTCTTACCTTGCCGACTTTCGTTTTTTTCTTTGCTTTTTACAGGCTCTGCTAAGGTGTTACGTTTAGGGGTTAGTGTTGTTAGGTTAGAGTTAGGTTAGGATTGGGTTAAAATTAGGGTTAGGTTAGCTTAGTGTTAGGTTAGGGTTGTGTTACTGTTAGCTTAGCATTAGGTTAGCTTAGTGTTAGGTTAGGGCTACGGTTAGGGTTGTAGGTGAATCTTTTAGTTACATTTACTTCCTTTCCACCAAGCCTTTTGCTGCTGCCATCCTGGCGGCAAAATAGACACTGCCATTATAATTGCATACACTTATCATCAAATAAGAATCCAGCAGTGGGAAAAAATGAAGACATTATGAGTATACTTGTAACTTCAGGCTCAAGAGTAGTCTAAACAGGCTGCAAAAAATCAGCTGAGGATGCTCAGTAATAATAATATAATAGCATGCCTGTTTGCTGCAAAGTATAGCGATTTTACTTGTCTCTGGATGTCGGATAACACTAATTGGAGGGCCGGGCAGCAGAGATGAGCAGACTATGAAATTTTTCATTCCGAATCCAGTCCTGATCTAATAAAATTGAATCCGATCCAGCCATGACCCACAAAATTTTAAAAAATCAGTCCAATCCAGTCCTGATCCGCCAATGTAAAATCGTGTATTTTTATTCTGCCTCATGAGGCAAAAGAACTACTGAAGCTATTTTGCCTTTAGACAATTACGATTGGTTCAAGGCAAAATAGTTCAGCGATGTTTTTGCCTCATGAGGCAAAATAGACACAGTGTTTTGGCATTTCCAAACTTTAACAAGGAAGTGCCTATTAGGCATCAGAAGGAAAAGCAGTGCTGGAGTTATTTTGCCATTATGAGAATCTGATTGCTTGGATTGGTCAAGTGACAAGAACGATACACTAAACTTGGATTAACGTAAGGTCCTTGTTACATGACCTAAATCCCTAAACCTAAAACAGAACCCAAAACCTAAGCCCAAACCTTAAACCCAAAACCTAAACCCAAAACTTAAAGCCAAAGCTGAACCTAAACCTCAAACCTAATCCGCAAACCTAAATCCTGAAGGTGAACCCCAAACTTAAACGTGCATCTCATATTTAAACTCTAAACTTTTTGAAAAAGTTCATTAAAAGTACTCCATCAAAGGTGTAACCTCTACAAGCTAAGCCACAGGAAATGGTGAGAGCAGAACCAACGAACAATCGCACAGCAGGCATAGACACTAACCACTCAAATATGTTCACATTGCTAAGAACTCAACCTTATATGTGTACCAGGGATGATCGGATAGTGGATTTTTACTATCCGATACTATCCTGTTTTTGAAAAACAATATCCGTATCCGATCCGAATCCTGTTTTGGTTAAAATCATCCCATCCGTATCCAAAAACTATCCGAGAGTGTATTATGATGCACAACATACATTTTTGTGTCGTGTCTGTTTTGTCTTTTGAGGCAAAATAACTGAAGTAATTTTGCCTTTAGCTGAACACGATTGGCTGTAGTAGTCACATGACAAGTTTGGAACGCATGTCCTTCTTAGTTGACTGTGACATCTGTATAACACAAGATGCGACCCCTATAGGGTGACATAAAAATGTAATTCAGATTCAGTAGTTATCAATCATGCATGGGTTCTCATTACTGAATCTAGGTCCGTTCTCGCAGAAACTAAGTCTGGTTGACAAGCCCAATTAACTACCCGATTACTAATTACTTCTAAACGATTCACACCAGAAAATACACACCAATGAAATCATAAATACACAATTCTTAGTCTTATGGCTTTTAGTTGTTATGACATATAAGTTCAAATAATATAAAATGGTACTCACCAAAGTGCAATGTTTCATGATATTCAAGCACTTCTCGACATGTTACAACGCTCACACACTTTTCATACATTAATTATAATAATAATGATATTTTATTGCGGACTCATGGTCCATATCACAGACACAAGAACACAAAAATTGGTTAGCTATTGGTTTGCTATTGGTTGTATTTTTGCATTGTTCCAATGCTGCACTCCGAAATCCAGTATTGGCAGCGATTATGACGTAAAACCTAAGAAATGACTTTTTTGAAATTACTTTTTTGACCCAATTTGCTTTTTTGTCACAACATTGTTTTTCTGAAACCATGGTAAGTGTCTTGCTATAGTCCTTGAAAGAACTCGAGTTCAGGTATAGTCCTTGCAAAAAAGCTAAAAATAGAGGCAAGAATTTTATTTGAAAATCATCAAGAACTTTGGTACACGAAAAACGGAAGTGCTGACTAGCCTTATAATAAATATCACGGCCAAAGCAAACGATACAACTGACATCTTGCAAATCATCCAGAACTTTCCCAAAAAGGCAAGAATCAAAGCAAAAAAGCAGATTTTCAAAAAAATTTCACATGCAAACATAACATTGCTGTTAGTTCTTGCAATGTTTTACCTGTCGACATGCCTTCAGAGGTTCACTAGTTATTGCTTGAAAACCGCGAAGCAAGATGATAAATCAACTTTATCGGTCCCTAAAGGGTTTGAAAACTTTTCAAGCTATAAGCATTGAACCAATGTCTTTGTTTGTTTTTTCAACTTTGTGCTTATTTGCGCATGAAACTTGGCAACCCTGAAGCGGTTGGTAGGATACAAATTGGAAAGAAAAAGCATCTCACAAAAAGGCAGCTTCATTTACAAAATTGGTAGGTTTGGTTTTCGCAAGGAACAAACTTTGCAGTAATTACAGCATCAGCCAAGACGTTGATGGGTTTATATCTTTCCAAACAATGAAGATTGTATCAAAATTTGTAGTTTTTCAAATTGTTGCTTGTTTGCACACGAAATTTGGCAATGTTGAAGCGGTTGATAAGCTACAAATTTGAAAGAAAAAACATCTTATAAAAAGGCACCTCCATCGAGAACAATGGCAGGCTTGAATTCTGAAAGGAACAAAAACGCAGTGAATACAGCAGAAACCAAGGTGTTGATGGGTTGGAAACTTTCCAAGCAAAGAACAATACACCAATTACTTCAGATTTTCAACTTGTTGATTATTTGCACATGAAATCTAGCAAAATTGATGTGGTTCGGAGGCCACAAATCGAAAGAAAGAAGCTCACGAAAACGCAACTCCACTAAGACCATTGCTAGGTTTGGTTTTTGCATATATCATGGATCGCAATGAATACAGCGTAATTGGAAAGAATGTTATATTTAAAGCTTTTGTGAATATTTGAAGCACTGTGGATTGCATGAGGGAAGGGTGTAGGCAAATTGGCAAGTCAACGTTTGATCTGCGACAAGCGCTAGACCGACTCTTGTGCTCACACGCGCTTCAGACGACAGTGGTGCGAATTTTTGTTCTGTGGCGACTTTTCAAAGGTGTCCTGTGAAGGTGCGAAACTTCTGAGGACAATTGCCGAAAAACATACCAGTAGGGAACGTT
>Ga0210059_1001943_pt1 | contig 31888 bp, 26 predicted proteins | sample Ectturendosymbi2_FD_188042 | JGI IMG/M metagenome (GOLD analysis project Ga0210059, IMG submission 188042) | Ecteinascidia turbinata endosymbiont from Florida, USA - Sample 2 (SPAdes) (version 2) | ecosystem: Host-associated > Tunicates > Ascidians > Unclassified | place: Key West, Florida... | reverse complement strand
AAGCAAAAAATTTTTTTTCGAGTGCCATCTACTAGACTGGCCGATCCGTTTGAGCCGCTGAACAGCTCTCTAGCGCAATGGGCAGAGGAGCTAGGACGTTGGTAAGGCAACCGAAAACTGCTGTTTTTTTTGCGAAAATCACCGAAACCAGGCGGCTCTCAAAGTGTTAAGAGGTATTATAGTTTGTGTACTGTAGTGGAAATTTAAGTGAAAAGCTAGCTTAGTCTAAAGTTAATGGTGTCTTAGCATAGGGGTTTGCAAATAGTGGGTTGTAAGACCTCCCACACTGTGTCATGCAATAATTGAAATTTACATTTTAAATTTGCCATTCTCAGTCAAACAGAATAAATGCAATCATTTACTCATTTATGTGCCAAGTTTCATAGAATTTAGTGCAAGAAAATTGCTACTGTCAATGGTAGTCTTGAAATAGATACTTAATTATAAAATATTTTCCACAAACTTATATGCTAATTGAATATTGTGTTGTGAGAATTTAGAACTATTTTTTAGGGCCACGCCAAAAAACTTTTGTAGACCCTTATCTTAGCAAACAAAGATATTTTCATTATTCCAGCAATACTTTTCATAAGCTTTTTATCTGGTTCTTTTGAATACAACTTATGATTGTAAATGCCATTGGGACTTTGTTTCCTCTACATGCTGCACTATAATAGTGTATATGTATTGGAATTGTTTGACAGTGGGATGAAATCAGCTTCCATTACGAAAATCATACTGGTCGAGGGTTTCAAATTTGTCCTGATGTCAATAAAGCTCCTAAACAATTTTTGCAAAGTTGGTTAAGATCTCCTGCTTTAAATGTAACAGGTTAGTAAATGTTTTTGATTTGTTTGACACCAAGTCTTTTGCTGACAAAGATTTTGTTCATAGGGATTTCACGAATTTATGTGTCTGTTGAGTTTTGGATGCGAGCTTGCCACGATTTGGAAGATACCATATGCAGAGAGACATTTAAAATTTATTATCGACATATCAGTTCCAATGAGGACATATCATCAGATACTGTAGATCTAAGTGAAGAATTTTATTTTCCAGTGGACACTGTGGCTGCTGAAGTAAGTTACTTATGAAGTGAATTTTGATTTATCCATAATTTATTGGCTGTAGAAAATACTTTGCATTTTCACTTGTAAAAACTGTGTTTGGTAGTGCATGCTTTGTGACAAATTAGAAAGAGTGGACTGTTTTACTAAGATGTCGCAAACTTGCAGACAACCCATTTTTTGTTAGTGTTACATTAGGTAATTTGTACATCTCTTATCAATCTTGATTTCCAACCATTTGTGTATGTATATATTTAACAATTGTTTTTTTCATTATAAGTATTATTTTCTCTGTCCATCTTTTTTTAAATAATGCAACACAATCTCTGATTTTGTGGGTTCAACTGCAAGTTCTGTGTATCTAATGGGGTTGCTTGTTTTTGAAGGTTCGATTTTTGCCTGACCAACTTCAAGAAAACCAAAAATTAAATCATGAAGTGGTCAGCATCCCATTGCGTAAGTTAGACAATGTGAAGCCTGAGGGTGTTTACATTGCCATTGTGGATGAAGGCGCCTGTGTTGCCATGGCTGCGTTTCATGTTTTTTATGTTGTTTGTCCCAAAGTGAAAACCAACTTTGCACAGTTTCCAGAGACTCATACAGGATACCAAGATACCTCGTTGGTTGAGGTATGTATGCTTGCTGTGTTGATATGATTGTAGCACCTGAAGATATTTCAGAATTGCAATGATTTGCTTTAAATTTGTGTGTGCAAGGTAACTGCATTTAATTGAAATATGTATCGGTTTGTTAAAATGATCACAAGTCTGTTTATTGCTGCCACCCTAAGGCAGATGAAAAAAGCATTCACTCAGGAGTGCAAGATGCCAAGTGCCAAATCATATGAGTATGTCTGTGTTTTCATACTAGTGGATGCATGATTCATTTTTTTGCTGTAGAAAAAGTATGTAAGCTCTTGGCTTGCCACAAGCACCATCTGGTTTCTGTGATGTGAGCTCTGAAAAAAAAAGACAATACAATGCATCTTCACAACAGGTTCAAGGAAATTGTGTTGACAATGCAACTCCTGTATATTCCAATACCTTGCCTGTATACCATTGCACAAGCTCAGGAGAATGGAAGGTTCAGACTGGATTTTGCCAGTGCAAGTCTGGTTTTCAACCAGATTCTATCAGGAAAAATTGTCTTCCTTGCCCCTATGGTACATTTAAGTACGTGCTCTTTGTGCATGAAGAATGAAGTTGTAATGAATACAGTATCACTTTTTGCAACAAGTTGATGTTGCTTTTCATGTATTGTTTAAAGCACCTTGGTGGTAAAGTTTCTAAAAATGACAGCAATTATTGTAGTTGTTGAACATGTGCAATCCTATTGTTGTGTTAAGTTCTTAACCATTGGCTTTGCTGTGTTTCATCTTAGATCATCTGATGGAAATGAAGCCTGCACTCCATGTCCTGAAGGCTCGGTGGCGGATCGTTTTGGTTCAACACAGTGCTGGTGCATAAGGAAAGACTACTCCAAGCATGGTGTTGATCATATAAGAACAAATCTTCTGACAAATGCAACTCTTGTTAGTTTTGGTTGTCATTCATGTTCCCAACTTCCATCTCCTTCAAGAAATCTTACAGTAAATATCAGTAAATCTGGTGAGTGTGACTATTTTCCCTTGAAACATTTTATTGAACTTTTATTGACTGTAGTGTTGCTGGAAAAGGCTGGATTCAGATCCGCAACCCAGTTGATGTGTAAAAGACTTGGTCAAGATTAATAGGCTTATAAATATGTGTTTATTTTCACATGTGACAATTCATTGCAATCGATTAAAGTTTTTTGAGTAATCGTAATCAATTGAACTGACCAAAAATGAAATGTAGTCGCAATCAATTACATTGTCAATTTAATCGTAATCAACGATTATTTTCGCGATTGAACTTGGAAATCTGCGATGAACCACGGTTTTGGTGGCTGGGTTTCCTCCTTTATCATAGTTTGTTATGGTAATGCTTGAGGAGAGGACATTAGCTTGTCTGTGTGTGTTAAATCCAGAGAGTCCAGCGTTTTTAGGCTACGAACGTTGTGCAGCGAATTCTCGCTTTGTTCCCGCTATATAGCCTTCCTGTTGGCCGCCAGAAGTAACGTAGTGAGTCTAGAGCAGTGCTTCCCAACCCGAGTCCGTGGACTCAAATGAGTCTGTGGAAGACTCTGGATGAGTCTGCAAGCACTATGGGCAAACAAGTTTGATTTAATGCCCTCAGACAACAATAATTTTATCACCTTTATACAACCTACGTTTTACTTCGTACAGCGATGAAATGCAACCAACCAGCGTGTGAAACATTAAAAATTCTGCTGTTCCACATGGCAATTAAACTTTTGAAGTAGTGTGATCGGTAGCTTAAGTATAAAGTTATCTAAACTGCGGTTAACTGTCACGGTCTTAGTTTGTCGTTGCTAAACAAAAGTAGGCGTTTGCATATACCGACAACTACTTGAAACAAGGATTTACTTCAGTTGAAGTAAATGGTGAAATCCGGCCGCAGTGCATGTTGTGCTCAGAAGCTCTTGCTCACAGATCTCTCAAAGAAGCTAAACTACGTTGGCATCTCGAGTAATAATATGTAAAATACGTTAACTAAAACATTGAGCTTTTCAAAGAGAAAAAATAAGAGGTAATGTCAAGTCATACTTATCGTCCATCTATACTTCAGAGGTAAAAACTTACTCCCAAGTTAAGCAATGTGTGCTTCTTTTTCTGTTGCTTGGAAAAAGCCAAGAGCAAAAGCGCTGTATACAGCAGGAGAGAGCTTGGTCAAACCAGTAGCCATGAAAGCAGCCAGGATAATGTGCATTGATGCCAGCTAATAAATTAGGTATATTTCTTTTGTCAAACAACACCATCAAGTGACACATCCAAGATCTCTCAGTCGATATTCTGCAATAAACTATTGCTGCTGTGAAGCAAAGTTAAAATTTTATTTTAAAGTTGGGCGAGACTACGGATTTGGGAAACGATGCACAGTTCATGGTGTTCATGCGATACCATGTGACTGAGGACTACGTGGAACTATTACTCTTTTGCTGTCCACTTGCCAAACATACCACAGGTTTAAAAAAGTAGAAATGTTTAAAAAAGTAGATTTCTTTATAAAGGAACATCAGCTTTCGCGGACTCACTGCGTGTCTGTTTGTGCCGATGGTTCTTCCACTTCTGATGAGAACCAAGAAGCTTTTATAAGCTTATGAAAATGGAAAACAAAAAGATTTAGGTAGTTACTGACTTCTTCACCAAGAATAAATTCAACAGCGAAAGAAATCTAAGATCTGACATTAGTTTTAAAGATAAATCACATCAAATGTCTTTTCTTACGCATTCGTTAATTTGGTGCTTTGTGTGAGGAGATGGGGCAGAGCACAGTGGATGTTTGTTTCATTTGCACATCTGTTGGCTATTGAGGAAAAATGCTGGAGAGAGTGTCCACGCATTGGCACAGGTGCGTTATTATAGGAACAGAATCAAAACTTTGCTGAACGATTCAAAGACAGCAGCGGAGTGCCAAATAGCTATTATTAGGTGATTTTTTCTACGTTTGAACCAGCTAAACATCTCCATACAAGGAAAACGTAAAATATTTTTAGATGTGTCCAAGACATCGTCGCGTTTAAAGGTATAAAATACTGTTGTGAATGCATTGAATCGAAAGTGGAAAAATAGCTGCTTTTCTGGCATTAAATGCATTAGCAGAAGAGGTAGAAATTGATTTGTGCTGCATTCGTCAAATCGTTCTTGAGCGCCTTACTACATCTTTTCGAGTTGGATAGACATAAGACATAACCCTTCCTACAATTACATCAAAACATTGAGCTCGTTTTGAGGTGCCTTATCTACAGGTTCATTGTGAAGTGGATTGCAATGCTGAACAGCCTATTGAGCTGCAATGTCGACAGCTATGTAGTCCCTGACTCAATTGTTGGTGGATATTCAGTCTACCGGTCAACGGAACCAGTTCTCTCTATGTGTCTCTGAGATTTCCTCCCTGTCTCAAACTTCTATCACGCAATTGATTTGTTGTCTGCACAAACATCTCGGTCAACAATTGATGTGATTTTTCTTTTTTCTGGTGCTTAATCTTTACAGATTGGCGATTTCATTTATTGCATTCATTCATATCGTATGTTGTCTGAAAATATACTTAGGTGAAAGCTTGCAAATGGGCTTTTGTTTTCTGTCTGAGAATGTTTCAAGACAAATGTAGCCGTGATTACTTCAATGTAATTGTAATCGATTAGATTGTTGTACGATTACATTGTTATTTTGTTTATTCGTAATCGAGCATGTGGCAAGTAATCGTAACCGATTACATTTGTGCTGTAATCGCTTCATGTCTGCAATTCGTCGCCCATTATTCCCCATTAAAAGAGGTATTTCTCTGCTGTCTTCTTCCTCACCAGTAAACTTAAGTCGTTATAAGAGAGTATGCCTCGCTAACAAAGTTGTTGAAAAACCAGATCTGTTTTGAAAAGCCCAGCCTTGGCACATTTTACTTTTTTAAAAACCAGACTTTTACACAAGGAAACCAGGCTAAATAAACAATTCCACAAGCCAAAATTAGTATAGTGCATGCTTTTTGTGTATGTTACCTGGGAAACATTGTATCGAATGTGTGTCAAATGTTAGTGTTACCAAATCTTAATCTCGAACAGAGGTTTGCTAACTATGGGCCTCGGGCCAAATTCGGCCTGCAAGGATATTCCATCCAGCTTGCGAAGACATTTCATCTGACCTCAAAGACATTTTGTCAACAATAAAAAAATCATTTTTTCATGAAAAACTTGTTTATTTGGTAGAATGTAACATATATATCCCGAACCAATTGCATTTGTAAGATGCCTGATGCTCATCCTGTTGTGCAGTGGCTCATGTGGCCCTCTGGCAAAAAAGCTTGGAGATCCTATGAAACTAAGCGTGTTAATTCTCATTTATATTTTCATACATTCAAGCATATGTGTCTCCCATGCACGTTCATACATATCAGTCAACTACTTCCCTAATTTATAGGTAGCTGTCTATGAAAATAAGTAGGTGCATCAACAATGGCCACATGCCATGGTTTTATTTGTTGTTTAATCTATGTAGCCCAGATTAATTAAAGTATAACTCCATGCATGGTGCAAAAAATTGGCCAAGCAGACAATAAACATATCAATAATGAGGCATATGCTCTCACATCTATATGTATCACAGCATGTTTTACTGCACGATGTTTTGTATCTAAGTTTTAGTCTATAATTTCATTTTAAAATATTCTGTGACAATAACTGATGGAACAATTAAACTACCTTTAAACCCTAACTTGTCAACAGACAGTTTTAAGCAAAAATGAAGCCTGGACACCAGTAAAGTCCAACAACTGTCGTAATACCTGCTCAGTACACGATCATCGTGTTATGTTTATACCTTAAAATAAAAAGTTGAAACCCATATTGAAGTTGCTTTCTTGTTTTATGACTTCTTTTGCAAACACAGTGCTTGATTATTGTGTTAGCGTAAGAACATTAGTCATGTAGTGTTTAATTTTTTGTGCATTCAGTTCGTGTTTGTTGATATATGAGGCTTTTAAGTTATCAGTTTTTAATATCAATCACTGTCAAGGTGTACTTCAATCTATTCTGCAGTTTGTATCACGAAGAATGTCGCGTATAAAATGTACCTATATCACAGATGATAATAACCAGACAATATGTCTGCATGAGAAATATCTGTGGACTCATTGTTTTATGATTGCCAACTGACAACGTTGGGACAAGTGTCAATAGTTGAATCAGTTTCATTACAACATTTAGGTAGAGATGTTTTTGGGATTTGATTTTGTATTTTTTTAAGCAAAAAATGGCTCAAGCTGGTTTTCTGTTTACTGCCTACCACAACCGTGCTCACTAAGTCAGTGATAAATCTGTTGTTCTTTTGATACATCTTCTACTTTTTTACAGGCAGAAGGCAGTTATTGTGGGAAGCTCCAAGGAACTTTGGCCATTGTCAAAAAATCATGTACTGCATAATGTGCAAAGCGCGAAAGCGCAATCCTTCTTTTCCAGTGGGTATGAAAATATTCATTATAACATTTCAACAGACTTTTTGGCCGAATATGAAAGGCAAAGTACAAAGTTCAGTTCAGTTCAGTTTCATGATGCATGGTAATCGCTTTGTTCTCCCCTTTGAGTGGCGCCCATGTTCGCTTGATTGCGCAGGGCCACGCAGCTACTTTCACTCGCGGCGAGTCAATGGCAGCATCGCACGTGAACTTTTCCCCTGCACCCATCCATTAACGCCGACCGGAAAATCGATCCTAATTTCCAACCTACCAGCTTAATGGCGCGTGCTCAACCCAATTTGTCACATGTCCGGGTTTTTGATATAAAGCGACAGAAGTGTTAATTTCACAATCAAACGTGCGCTGTTGGGTTTCAAGTTCTGTAAATGGGGATGTACCTGCTTTTCCGCCGCTGCTGACCTAGACTAGACCTAACCCAGAATTTTAGCTGGAACTTATTTCATCTTATTCTATCCTCTTCAGGTGCTGCGTTCCATTCGCCATCACCAGTTGTGCCGGAGGACGTCAGTGATACCTCTTGGTCAAATGAATCGGTTGCTTTCAACAACCGATTCGCAATGCACAACGCGTGCAAGTTTCTTGACTTCGCCCCTCGCAGATGCCACATTGAACAGTTGAACGCAACTGTGGACAATCTGCACGCGTTCACCGACTACCGTTTTACAGTCGTTGCTGTCAATGGAGTAACTGTAGAGTTATACCCGGAATTTATGGCAATGTTGCAAGATCCGGAGAGCAGAAGTAGCGCCAGCGATTTAACGACCGAGCAGCAGGTGTGTTTCTGCCTCGTTTAATCGCATTTTGGATGCAACTCAAAACAACGGGATCTCGGTGATTTGACCACTTTTCGCCTGCGAGGGTAGCGAGACGTATATTTTCTTATTTATTTTGTTGTTAAAGACAGGTGGAAATGGAGATTTTTTTCAGAGGTAGATCCAGCTTGTTTGTAATGTAATGCACGTTCTGCCGCTGTTTACCATTCTTCAATTCTCGGTTGATTCCGGCTTTTTTCCAAGCTGTCGGAAGGAAGCTGTTAAAATCCTCGCATGTCCTCTTTAATTCTTATGCAACCGCCAAAAATGTAGCGACTGAAGAAGATCTTACACATTTGTGGTTGGAACCGAAACTGTAGAAAACCTGACTCGATTTTCGTCTGAAACCGGATTTAGTCCAGTTCAGTTTGTTTTACTCTTTAAGTAAGATCGTGGTAGTCTGAAGAATACGACGATCTTAGCATCGGGGCTCTGTTTCTGATGTTGCAAGATAAAAGCATATATACTAAACAAACCGTCATGTGCTCAGAATGAATAGCATAATAAATATTGACCAGGACAGTGGTAGTTTATACTTGACAAAAGTGCTGATACACATGCTTATTTTTCGTTAATCATGTTACACATGCAAAATTGCTGGACGGTGTGGTTTACGATCAGAAAGTGGCAAAACGAGGCTAAAATTTCAGACGTAGGCCATAAACAAACAGCGCAGCGGATCTCAGTTGTTAGTCTTGTAAATTGTTGTCTGGTTTCAATCTGCGTTGTGGTCTCATAAAAAAACGACCATTGCTGACTTAATTGAACACCCCAAATAATCATCACAATACAAGTAGTCTCAGTCATTGATGTTGTAATTTAGTCATGCCAAACTTCTCAAATATCCTCATTTTCAGGCCAGGTTTTATATACACCTCAATAAGTGGGCTGTGTGAAGGTCGATCGTAAATCCAGTTTGCATGTTCGAATGTTAAACGCTCAAAATTTATTTGGAAAATCTTTTTGAATTTCACTTCGGAAATACCATCGATTATAATATTTTGGACGAAGTCGGAGTTCACTTTCAAGTTTCAGCACAAATGTCGACTGCAACGTTATCTCGTTACATTCCTCTTTTTATGTAGTTGCAGATCGTTTTGAGAGCAAGCGGCGCTTCTGTTTCGTTTGGTACGAAAGAGACTAAACCATCTGTGATTATGGACTTGGCCATTTCATTACCTTACCAAATGTCGGTCTTAACGCATTGGAATCCGCCTCGCTTTGCGAATGGCGAGATCGTCTTTTATGAGGTATGAGGAAATTCCTGTGCGCTTTCTTTCGCACTGCCTTACGCAAAATGTATTTTAGCTTTGAATTTGCTTTTGTTTTGTACTGAATACAATCCTTTCTTACTTGTGTGATAAAATACTTTTTTCCTATGGTTTGCACTCAGATGTACACAAAAGAGTGTGTTGAGCCCCTAAACAGTTACATTTGCCGGATCGCAGGCATTGTACTGCGTGTAATGATTGTGGCCAATGCAGACGCCGTTGCCTGAGTAATGAAAAATATATCACAAGTTCCCGAAGGGCTAGCATACTCATATTCTGGCTGTTATCAGCTACTCTTTTGATTGTCTCCATAGCTAAGTACATGAAACGTCCATGTCAGTTAATCTGCTCATGCTGACGTTAGTACAGCAAAACTCGCATCCAAGCAAAACAATGGTATTTCTTGATGTTTCATAGGCAATCGCGGACTTCAGCGTCTCGATGAGACTACGAAAAAGTTATGATTGTGCATCAGACATATCTGAAGTTTCCCAGTGATTTAGCTCAGCATAGGGCGGTAACTGTTGGTGCACATTGTGATTTTTATTATGAATTGCCTTCCAGTTGCCTACATAACACATCGAGATGTTTAATTACTGTATTTTACTAGCGACTCCTCACCGTCCCATTGCGTTAATTTTGCTGTTACATCAGTTTCACTACGAGTGGAAATACTGTACAGTGCACACCGTACGATCCTGGTTGGCAATACAACAGCGCTTTCATTAAACTGAATGAACTTCTCATTTGTCAGCATGTACGACAGCGGCTTAGTGACGTTGACAAAAACTTCTTGGATCTTTTGTCTCTTTAGCTGATTTTACTGGTCTGGGCCTGAAATCAGTGTTTGTGTGAATTCGGTCCTAGTGATAAGACAGCCAGAAAAGGGCAATTTTATCTACGCTTTTTGTAATAGTATTGTAAATAAACTGAACGTTAGTTTCATTTGCTAGGTCATCAGATTGAAGCGAAGCACATATCAAGGTCGACAATTTTTTTACCCGTGCCATACGCAAACTACCTTTGTCAACTTAAATGATATACGAATTTTCGTTAACGTCATACAAATCTCTTCAGGTGTGGTACTGGAGGGTTTCGAAATTTCCCCCCCAAGCGTCAACACCGAGGTTGCGCAGCGTCAAACCAACTATCGTGGCATCTAATTCTACCAGTTTTCTCGTGCAAGGGTTGTCTCCCGCCAGTAATTACTTGCTTGCCGTGAGAGCGAAAAACTCTGCAGGTAAAAGCTGTGTTGGAGCAATTTTTTGAATGATTGTATTGATTGAAGATTGTAATGATTTAAGACAGCGTGGTCCAAACACTGGCATGCGGGCCGCAGACAGTTATTGTGCGGCTCCCGAACGCTTTTTGTATAAGATATATTACACAAAGTCATAAATACATTGTATTAGCCACACAGCCAATGCAAGTCACACATCATTGAAGTGCAGGTCACAATGTAACTATTAGGGGTAGCAATATCTTTTTACCTCTAGGCTAGGCTAGCGCTACAGTACTCTGTGACCGCAAAGCATGCGTTTATTTTTTATGTTTGTTGCAAGCATAGATTATGTAATTAATTTTCGAGTTAGATTAGATGATGTCTATTGTGGAAGTAATGGTTTTTCAAGTATAGCAATTTAACAATTAATGAGTGTCAAAAGAGAAGTGTCAGAGGAAAACAGAAAGTTCCATTCTAACTGGGAGGAAAGGCACTTTTTCGCCATAGCAATGGCAATCCACAGTGTCTTTTGAGGTTGCAAGTAACATCCGTTCCGAAAGAGTTTTTATTAACGAGAAAACATACGGCAAATACCACGGAAATTCTAGGGAAGCAATTTTGAAATAATTGAAGGGTAACCAGGGGGGGAAACCGGGCAATTGCCCCCGCTTAAGAGACTTTGCACTGAAGATGTACTCCCATGTTCGTAATATGGGAAAGTGCTTGCTCAATTATGAAGCGATTGAAAAGCGACACACGAAATAGAATGGCTGATGAAACATGCATGCCTGCTTGTGTCTGCCGACTACGGAAATTAAAGCGGACATTGACTTTATAACCAAAACCAAGAAACAAAAAATTGTTTTGCTATTTTGTTTGTTGTATCTTTTTTCTAGCAGAAAATCTCTACTTTGAGTCGCAAACAAACACACAGAAAATTAAAAAATTGCCCTAAAATCAAAACTTGCGTTAGGCGTGCAGCAAAATTTAGGTCTATTAGAACAGCAAACGAGTCTTCTAATTGCAATGGAGTTCTTGTGTTTGCGGCCCGCAAATTTTTTCTCAAACTGTAATGTGGCCCTTCATACTCGCAGTCTTGGACCACCCTGATTTAAGATAAAGATAGAAAAGATTCCTATTATTCCTGTGTGAAACTTCCGTTGAAAAAGGCGATCAATTCAAAATTTACAAGTTTCGCCGTGCTGACTTAATATCTACTGGCCCATGAAATCCACGTCACTATTCAAGGGTAAAACCGTTCAACGGTCTTTACAGACAGGTTTCCGGGGCGTTACGGTCTGAACTCGGATGATAGACTTTATGTCTGGAATGAGTGCATATTCGCGCAATGGTACCAAGCGACATGTTACCGACATCTCCAAACATTGAAAGCATAGAGTGAACTGGGGCTTTTGTGGGGGTTGCTGTTGCGGTTCTTCGAACGGTATTCCAGTATCTGAAAATCCTTGCTGATCACATTAAGTGAATGTTTCCCGATACTGTTTATGTTGCTCTTTCTTGAAGCTCCTTGTCTACATTCACGCTTTCTGTACTCATCGTGCAGTCAACTCAATCTCAAAACAACATTTTAAGTGGATTCTCAAAACAACATTTTAAGTGGATTCCAGAAGATAATTTCGTTCCCTTCCAAAACAGAAAATGCTGCGCTGAATTTCTTGCGAGATAGCTGACTGAGGACTATTGGGTGCCAGCTGTACATACTTATTTTGTGTGTAAGACGCCCAAATGTTGCGCTTCTACGCTGAAAACTCCATCCGAGATTTGTAAAGCTAGGTATAACGCGAAAAAACGAGCTATCGGGTCAGCATTCTAAAAGTTGCTAAAACGAACAAATCTTCGCCGGTTATGTTTGATCGCGAACTGGACCTTTTTTCGATGTTGGAGACCTCCGTTTAAGTCCATGCTCTTCGTGTTGTGCATGTGCAGTAGTGAAACTAATCAATGCTTCTCGCTGTTTTTTCAGGGTTCAGTGCTCTGAGCAAGCCTGTGAAGTTTTCGACTTCTTCAAACGATCCCGTGTCTGTAGGAACCGACCATCCGCCACATCCCTTGCCCACATTTCACAGCACTATCTACCTCATTGTCGCTGGCGTTTTTCTATTTGCTCTGGTAAAATGGCTCTTCGGATTTCTCATCTGCAAAGCATAATTTCCAAAAACGATTTAAAAAGTTGCTGCTTGCGTTTCAGATTCTATTTGAATAAGATTCCAAGACTAAGGACGCGCAGACTTACGTGAAATCGATTTCCTATTAGAAACGTTTTCTGATTAGAGTCGAAGCCATGAAAGCAGAGCCCAATCGGCTGATTTCTCGAAAGCTTACAGAAAACTTGGAGCATTTAATTGTTGCATTTCGCCACTGATTATGACAATGCATCCAGAAAAAGGATTGCATTACAGCTAGTTGTTTTAAATAAAGCGTTTTAGTCATGATCTATTGTTTAACTACCCTACTGTTAAAATACTGGTGCAAAGAAAAACTGTACAAGCACTCCGCAAAAAAGATGGCAAACGTATAATTATTCTTCAGCAAAGGCGGTAACTCTTTGAATAGCTGTGCCTAGGTAGTCGTCATATGTACGTTAAATTTAATATGTAGCTCTCCTGAAAAGCTACATTTCATTGGCGATAAGACTAATATTAGTGGAAAAATTTTGATTTGCAACCAACTGTCTGTATTTGTGTTTGAGGCACCGATATGCTGTATATCTTAGCTTAGGGTGTGCTGGTCCCATTTTCAACAGGCTGTGTAACGATTTGCGAATATTTTCACTGCTGCAACTGAAGTAGAGCGGGTCAGTCATTGGTTTCGATTGTGACTTATCACTTTTACGGGAACAATAAAAAAGAGCAATTTTTAAAGAAAAGAATTAACGAAGATGGCTTTAAATATGAGCATTCTCATTAAGAACTACAAATCGAATGTTTGGAAGAAGAATGGGTAGAGAATGAATGCAGCCCAAAGGCGGGAAGAGTGGTTTGTTTCATACTGTTATCTGCTTTGAATTTTACCGTTGTGCGCAAGTAACTTCGTTGTTGTTTTGCAAATGCAGATCGTCACCATCACGTTGCTTTGGTTCAAATGCAAAGCGGGCCGAAGCACAAAGCTCGTTGATGACGGCCAACAGCAATCTACCTCCGCAACCAGCGTGCCGAACAGCTTTGAACTTGCAACAACGTGCACCGCTTCAAGCGGTATGCTACCTCGTTTTTTTGCATTGCGTGCTTTGAAATGTTCGAAATAAGTTGGTGAAAAGACCGTACGCTGGAACGACTGGCAATATGTGGAAAACATTGCGTAATCTATTTCTATGCAGGACAATTTTTTGTAAAGAATTTGGACACTGTGTTCAGACTCGTTCGAAAAATTTCCTTTACTGTGGAATGCTCTTACCCAGCAAACTTGTTGAAACGTGCCCCAATAAACGCCAAAACTATTTTCCAGGTTTTTCACGTCTTTTGCAATTGCTTACGTTTTCAGACGAACAGCAGCGCACGTACGTGGATCCGTTTTTGGGACTGATTATGCCTCATCGGTTTTCTTGCGAAACTCTTCCATGTCACGTGACAACTGGGGAAGTTGTCGGTTGCGGAGAATTCGGTGAAGTGTATCGAGGAACTCTGACAAGATCAGGTGAGGCCTGTGATGAAGATGCCGCTCTTTTTCGAGAAGAGTGTTTCATTTTTCAGCTTGTCAACTTCGCAACGCTTGGGCGTTGCTTTGGAAACCCAACGCTTGGGCGTCACGTTGGTTGTAATGTAGACCAGCCATCCTCTGCACGAACGTTACGTAGGTGTTCCAATTGCGAACGCACTGCGGTATCGTTCTTTGCTCACACGACTTAGCACTTGCGAGCCACGACCTGGTTCGGGCGCCGCGCGACCTGGGAACTCATAATTGTTGAGCTGCATTCGTGCTAATTACAAGCTTTAAGTTTCACTCGGCCGTGATGCCGATGCGGAAGAAGTAAATCTCAGTGGCATCCGGTTCGAAGTAATTAGCGACCGCTCTCGCGTTAAAACTGTTTATGCGTTGGGCGATAAATAAATTTTAAAACCTTCATTACATCAACACTGCTTCCTGTGTCCGGCTGTTTTGCTTTCTGTTTCTCAGTGTCCTCTTGATCAAACGTGGTTGGTTGGTCGGTCGCCGTTCGTAGCATGTACTAAGCGTTGACAATTGATGAAATATTGCAATCTTGGCCACGTAGTCTGGCTCTTTTTTGTGTGTCAGATTATCGGTTTGCATCTAATTATTATTTTTTGTATTCAGACAATGGAGACGTGCGCACCATTGTGGTTGCTGTGAAACAGTTGCACGCACAATGCCAACCGCACGAACAGGTACCGTTACTGTTTGCTTTTGCCTGTGCTTGGCTGGCTAATTCAGTGGATAAATTATTGTGACTATTGCAGCAATCAACTCTAAGCACACACGCGTTGCGTGTATTTAACTTGGTGTTTCTTACTGTCACTGGTTGACATGCGGTGCTGCGAGTCAGATAGAGGCGGATCTCACCTAATACCGTAACAAATCTGCAGAAAGTGCGCTTAACTCTTGAAGAGAATGTGCAAAATGGCCACTGCATTGTTGGTCGGCGTTATTACTCTTGTGGAGTTTGTGTGCTGTGAGCCGTTGTCGATACGGATGTCACTGTCCACAAATCGAACACTGAAAGCATGATGCAAAGCAAATTAGTTGAAACCCAGTAACAGAACAGAGGCAATAATCTTGCCGTGACCAGAGCAGACTTTGATGCGTGACGCAGTTGACACAACGTCGTTGAGTTGCAACAAAAGGCACCGGTTCGGTTCAGCTTTGTTTTTAAGCTACAGAAGGCCGGATGTGCAAAACGATGAATGTTGTTGTTGCACTCAAGGAAAAAACGTTTGTTTTTTTTTGTTGAAAACAAAGTGCTTTCAAATTGCAGTTGGACTTCCTCCGAGAAGCGATGGCGCTTCAAACATTCCAACACCCGAACATCGTCAAACTTGAAGCGGTGGTGACGGAATCGCGCCCGTTCATGATCGTCACCGAGCTAATGGACCACGGTTGCTTGGAAGCGTTCCTGCGCGCGCACAGACAGGCTCACAAAGGCTTTCCGCCTGTTGTGCTGGTCCGTATGCTGCGCGGTGTCGCTTGCGGGATGGAGTATTTGAGTCGCTTGCAGTACGTTCACAGGTGAGCGACAGAACTAAGACCATTGTAGCGGTCGCTGTGAAAGTGTTTGTAATTACTGGCCAAGTGGTGCTTGTACGCCGACAGGTGTAGAGCGACGCGATTTATGTCTTTTCGAAACGACGTAGTTTCTTCGGCATGAAAAATGGGTTTTAGCGAAAGTTCGTGAGTACACGGATAGAAACTTTGTTGCTACATTTGCATTACATGCATCTCGCCTTCAAGTTAAATAATATTAACAGCAGATAACAATCGAAGAAAATTTGTGGCGTTTATATGCCATGTGCGTTTACCATCAAAAATCGTATCTTCCGAACTTTAGACTGTGAACTTAAGAGTGCCTATGGTAGTTTGAGCAGCGCGTTGACTACACAACATTGACACGAGCAGTTGATGACATCAACTTTAAATGAGTTTCGTGTCGGGTCGAGTTAATAGTGACGCTAATCTTCAAACCGGTGAAAGGATGCGCTGCCTGCGAGTAGTAAAAAGAAATTATTTGTGTGGTTTCCCTCCTGTGCAGGGATCTGGCTGCTCGGAACGTTCTGATCAACAGCGAGTTGATGTGCAAAGTGGCAGATTTTGGTTTAACACGTCATCTTGATGGACAAGAAAGCGAGTCGAGCTGCGCTTGTCCCATTTATACGACGCATGGTGGAAAGATCGCGGTGCGGTGGACAGCCCCTGAGGCTGTGGCTTCCCGACAGTTCTCACAGGTTAATGGTGGTTACTTGGTCCTTAACTTCCTTAATGATTTAAATCTTAACAAGCAGCCGAGTATAGTTCGGGACGCTTCTCATCATCAGATGTTTGTTTGTTTGTACCCGTTGTTTATCTTACTTGCAGTTACTCGCAGCAGCGTTACTCGACCTGTTGTGCTTTTTTTCAAACAGACGACACTGTTTGGGACTTCGCGTCGGCCGCCTTGTTAATTTTAGTGGATGAGAGCATTTATTTGAAATAACTTGACTTTGCTGTACAAAATTATCCTTATTTTGTCAAGGTGTAAAATGTTTGCAAAGGAAGTACTTTTAAGCTGTCATGTTCTCACCCCTTCTGCCTTGTATGTGTACCACAATCAATAATGTTATATGGTATGGCCGCGCACCGATACTCAAAAGCCCGTGCATCAGATCAGTATTGGTAAATGTGCAAACTGTTTACTAATGCTGTGTTGGATGTTAACCTTGAATCGAGAATAAGATCGTCGTCCCGCGCCTCAAAATTAAGCGCGTGCGTAACATTGTAACAGGCATCTGACGTCTGGAGTTTTGGAATATTTTCGTGGGAAGTTGTTACTTACGGTGAGAAGCCATATTGGGATCTTACCAATCAACAAGTCCTGAAAGCTGTCAGAGAAGGATACCGGCTTCCTGGACCGGAGGTAATGTCTCTTGTGTTAAGCAAGCGCAGGTTGCTTCTGCCAGTCGACTGCTGCTGCCTTAATTGAACTGTACTGCTTCCTTCGCTACTTGTTGAAGCGTTAAACAGGGTTCCCACGCAGTATTGAAAAAGTATTGAATTGTGAAACCATTTTTCAAGACCTTGAAGAAGTATTGAATTTTGCCAAAATGGACATGAAATATTGAAAAAGTATGGAAATTTCAAATTTAAGCCATTTGTTCATTCAATTTTTTTCTTTACCGCTGATAACAGTTTGGCAGATGTTTTTGCATTGTACTCCATGAATGAAATTTAGGTAAAATGGAGGTACGTGACGGTACTAAAGTTTTTTCATTTGGTTTTGAAAGTGTGTTTTAACAAGTATGGAAAATGTTTTTTCAAAAGCGTGGGAACCCTGACTGGACGCTTCATTAACACCTGGATACCGGTCATCGCTTTTCGCTCCGGTGGTTTCTTCCTCCTGGTGAACAAATCGAGCTTGCTTGGCGCTAACGATCAACCAGCGCAATAGGTGTAGTCGGAGAGAAGCGGTTTTCGTGTCATATTGCAGCGTTTGTCTCCAAAAAATACAACTATTCGCTGTATGGAGGACAGTTGAAGCGACTTTATGGTCTTACGCAAAATTCCATTCATTCATTTTCATTCCTGCCTTTCCTATCCAGAGGATCGCATGGGCGGCAGCCCCAGGAGCACTCGAAATACCTCACGGTTTTCAGCAACCTTTGATTGTTCTGCTGGCTCTACACCCACTCGAGACACAGCCAGGTCTGAGGTGTAATCACGGCACCTGGTACTTGGTCTACCTCGTGGCCGCTTTCCCGTGGGTGTAAGCCAGCAGGGTTGCCTGTGATCTTTTATGAAGTTCTGGTTCTGGTCACACGGCGAAACCAACGTTCCGTTATTATTAAATTCTAAGTCGCGGCTTGAAAACTTTTTTTGCCAGAAGGCCACATGAGCTACTGCACAGCGAGTTCGAGAACCGGACATCTTAAGTAATGTGACTGTTTCGAAATAAGTTACCTTCTACCAAATCAGCTAATGTTTTGTAAATATATTGTTATTTCATTATTGACAAAATGTCTGTGCGGCCGGATGAAATGGCTTCACGGGCCGTAGTTTGGCGACCCCTGGTCTAGATCAGGGCTTCTCAAACTTTTTCTTCTGCGACCCCATTTTTAAAATGTTTTTTCTAGGCGACCCCTTGATGGATAGTCTAGATGTCAATGATACTTCCCATAAGTTCACAAAAACGTTTATATCTGGTTTGTCAAGCCAATTTGTTTCGCGACCTCAAATGGGGTCCCGTCGCGACCCATAATTTGAGAAGCCCTGGTCTAGATGACGCTCAGCCTTGGCAACGTTTTGTCGACCGAACTCTCTTCGCATTCTGTTCCTTCTCTTCAGCATCACGTGCACACGTGCTCGCTCCGTCACAGGAAGGATTATGATGAACAGGAGGCAGTTGTAGTGGTTTAAGCATTCTTACCAGGGTTGCCGATTACACGCGAAACGTGCTATACAAGAAAGTATCTCAGAGGCTTAGGTAACCTGTGTTCAAGTGCGGTTTAGTATCAAAGGCGATTAACAATCGAATTACGGTGATGCTGGGATCTCTCGATTCGGAGAAGTGGCTCGACATTCTCGGCTTCACGAATGTCACAGCTGCGCACTTTGTCGCGAAGTGTCGCACCGTGAACGCCTCGCAAAAATCCCATCTCTGCCCCTTGCACTGTTTCAGTCATTACCCAAGGTTGATGACCACAGATGATGATCGGAACAAAAACCGATTTAAAAATTGACAGCGTTGCGGTGTTTGAAAGCTTGTTTGTGACGAAAGAGCGATTAAGCTCACGCAGAACTGCATTTGCTTTACCAATCCGTGTATCTATTACCTTGTTCCACCTTCCGTCACTCGTGAATGGCACCCCAACGTACTTGTTCATCTCCACATACTGCAGTGTATTCCGCTCGCTTGCAACGTACACTGACTTCGCTTTCTGGAGAGACTCGCACGCAGCTGAAAACCGATCAAGTGTACGCTGAGGACCCTGTTCAGAAGATGCAAGCAGATCGTCCACAAAAAGCAACTGTTTGATCCTGCAGCTTCCAACAGTGGCACCCTCGTTGACTCGGCTGTGACTGTCCGTTCAATTCATACAGAATATTAAGAGAAGTGGTGACAGCACATACCCTTGTTGGAGTCCAATACCAACGGTGAACGGTTCTCATTTAACTCCCCTGACACGGACACAAACTTCTGAGGAACACAATTTGACGGCCAGTAACAGGCGGCAGTTAACGTCGTACTCCCGCAGCACTCCCAGAGCTTTTGCCGAGGAACCCGGGCGTACGTTTTCTCAATGTCGATAAAACATGCGCAGACATCTATACTCACAAGATTTCTCGAAAATTTTCTGGAGAGTGAATATTCGGTCTGCGATGCTACGGCCAGGACGAAAACAGCATTTGATATCCTCCTCCAGCTTTGCTTCAAATATTTCGCGGCGTCTGTTTTTAAAGCACTTGGCATACACTCTTTCAGGGAAGCAAAGAAGAGAGATGCCACGGTAGTTTCTGCATTCTCTCATGTCTGCTTTCTCGTTTTCCTAATAAACGCTTTTATATCAATGAGAAGTATGTTTTAATTTAAGCACTGGTTAAAAATCGTTGATTGATGCATAACGATTCGTATGACGCAAACAAAGATTTTAATTGCTTTTGATGTCAGTGCACGTTCCATTGTTGAAAGTTGAGCTTAAAGTATACCTCACATTGCTGCAGGACTATACTGGGATTGGGTTCAGGCAGCACGCAACCGCGTTACGGTTTTCGCCATGGAAACTAGGTGCCCTTTCCCGCTGCTATCTATATGCTGTTTTTCTATCGCTTTTCGTACAGTCTCAAGTTGCTTAAAAACAAAATAGGAAGAGTAAAGTCAGCCTACGTTGTTAGGACTGTCCGTCTGTGATCCACCAACTGATGGTGTCATGCTGGCAACATGACCGACGCGCTCGTCCAACATTTTCTCAAGTCCTCTCTCGGCTTAACGGCATGCTCAGCCATCCGGAAACCCTGCAAACGATGATCGGCGCTTCTCAGGAAAGGTGAGACTCGTGCGCCGCCGCAGCCTATTTTGCTGTGGCTCGGAAACGCGAAGTATTTTTGCACAAATTTGACCGATGTCAGCGAAGTACATTTACGAGGGTTACTTGTTTGTGTTACGCATGCTTTTCCTGAGTTGTTGTCAATGTCCGTGCTGTTCAGTTTCCAAAAACTAACATCCTTATCGTTCACAGCAAGTTTTCCTTTCGAAAGAAAACACGCCGAGCGCGGTTTGATTTTTGTCACGTGACATTGGTGCATGATATTCGGTTGTCAACTCAAAAGTTGTTGTATCGCTATCTTGTGTTCAGTTTTTAGAAATAGACATTTGTCGAATTACCGCTTCGGTAAAGAGTGTCTGTCGAGCAAGTTCTAAATTGCAAAGTTTTGATAAACCCCTTAACGAAATGCTTCATTTTTTTAAATCAGCGACGAAGAGGTTTTCCTCGTGGATTCCATTGATGAAAACGCTCAAGCCGTTCCAATTGTTATCGAGGATCAGTTGCATCACGATTACGCCACCTTGCAGATTGTGTCGGTCGACGCTGCCGACCCTGTTAAAGGCCGCTTGTCTTTACCTGAATCGCTATCGGATGATTCGGACACGTGCGTACCATCGGTCAGCTCCAGCCTGTCCACACTTAAGGCTATGCCAGATGAAACGTCCTCGTTGCTTGGAACGTCTGCTTTGCCTGGTGCTGAATCTGAACAGTCTCCATTAATTCGCGAGACAGAAGGTTGTTACGTCAGCGAAGAAAGTAATTACGAAGCTTCAAGTGTGTGATTCTGCACAGGTTTCAACGCTTTTGTGGGGTCTGCCTCAAATGTTCTCGTAGGTAATGTTAATCTTATTTAAAGGGCTAACGTTGATCCACCTGTTGCTTTTGCTGCCTTGTTTCTATTTTATTGTTTTTCGCTTGTTTTAGTAGTTTTCACGTCATTTTGCCATCCTGAAATGATGCGAACTGAGAGTATGTCGATAAAGATAGTGCTCTTTGGAATTGTTAGATACATTTGTAACATTTCTTCACCTCCTTTTTTGTTTTGATGGAAGCACTTTTCTTGACCGCTGCCACACATAAAGTGTCGCCGAATGATCGAACCGAGCGTCCGTGGAATCCCGTGTGAAGGATTCTCTTCTTCGCACAACTTTCGACTGCATTTACATGGACACTCTGGTTTCGCTAGAGTGCTATGCGTTGAAGTTGGGTTCTCTAAATTCGCACACACTGCAGAAAGATCTGTTGCTGTTTTAACGGACACCTCAAAATTGGTTGCGATGTTGACGGTGCAGCAAAGGCTTCTTTTTTTATCACGAATGCAAGGTGTTTTCAATAGACGTAATTTCGCGACGATGGGTTTTCTACAAGTAACTTGACTGATAAACTTATAAAAATCAATACATGGCTGTTGTCGGAAATGTATCTGCAAAATTTTGTTTGATTATTGTCGTAGCTATTGGTCATGTTTTGTTTTAAAAACGAAGGTGTTGAAAGATGAAGGTAATTCGTGTTTTGGAACGTTCTTTTTGCTATCGGTGGAAATAGTCATTTTCGGCAGCAACAAGAGGTTTGTTTCAAGCAAACAGTTACACAAAACGGGAGTTTCTTCTCGTTTTCGAGTTGGCGTTTGTTAAACGTTTACCTCTCTGACCGTTTTGCATCTGGTCGTTGCATTGTGCAGCCATTTATCGGTTTGTGACTCGCTAATATGCGAGAACCTACAGCTTGATTGAGTCAAACCAGGGTGGGGCGCCCGTTTGTGACAAAGCTTGCCTTCTACGTTGAAATTTGCCGCATTGACCAGACTTCTGGGGTATAGATTTGCTTCCTCTTACAGTTCAAGCCGGTTTCAAGCGAAATTTCTGACCTTTGCGAAATATCTGACCTATTAATGTTTGTCAGTTATTACGCGTGTCAGGGTAAAGGAATAAACTTTGGCGATTACTTTCTTAATGTGTGTTGTGTGAATTAAAACCTTTTGGTTAGATGTCAGATACCCACAACGAGCTACAGCACGGGAATAACTGTAACCACTGAAAAATATAGGACTTAGTCTTATACCTCAATTATATTTTTCTTTTTCTAACCCTGACACAAACCCTAACCCGGCACTCCTAAACACCAAACCCTAAGCATGTAGAGTATTACTTTGTGAATGCGCACATGGCGTGTAGTCAGAAATTTCGCTTGACACCGGAACTTACGTTTGAGGTATTTCGTCGTGAATGCACTATTGTTGTCTATTCTCTAGATCAAACATTTCTCGACGACGAAAATCATCATTAACATTCGACTATGGTCTTGCTTAAGCAGAGCAAAAATAATATCTGACTCGTAAAAGTTTTGAGTCTACAATAAGCTTATGAGCAAGCGTGATGGACCTATGCCCGAGTGATTACGTTTCTCACTTGGAAGATTTGTGTCTGTTGTGGTGATTGTAAAATGACTTATACCTGTTGTGCTGTTTGAGTATTTTAGCGCCATATTTTTTAAATAACATCGAAAATGGACCAGGCTGTTCGTGCTGGGACTGGCACCGCATGCACATACAATACAACAGCTTGCCAACACCGTTTGCAGGTTTCATGCGCTTTGAACCAGTTCGGTTGCTTCGCACCTCTTGCACTCGGGTTAATCACTTTACCTTGTTGTCAACATACTTCATTCAAGGTTGCTTTTTAGTTAGCAAGTATTGTTTTTTTTTGGCGCGAAGTTTATAAGCATTCTTGTACGACGTATTAACGACGACAAACATCAGTTATTCTCAAGTGGATGCTAATAGTGCAGTGCATTTTATCACGTTACCTTTTCTTCGTTTTGTGTGTTTGGCAATGACCAATCACGTTTCATGTTTTTTATACTGCTTGCAAACTGTCACACACGAACCATATCGTGATATGTGAAATGTTTTACGTGTTGCCTATATTTGAGAAAAAGTACTACACTGGTACGTTTCATCTGCGATCCCATTGTGACTTGTTGAAGTTGATGTTTGGTGTCTCGACGCTGTTCAGACCCGCACTGAGGCTTCATCGAACCTGTTAAAATGTGGACAACCTGTTGTTGATTGTGGTGAAATATATCGATCAAGAAGGACCATTGCAGATTGGGCTTGCAACTGCTGCACAAATGTACTTAAAACTGTTTGAGATTCATTTGAAATTGTTTTAGGCAAGAATCATTCAATACAGAAAATGCAACGAGCTAAATTTCGAAAAATAGCCTGTTTCCTAGACTTATACTGCCTGCAAGTTCGCATTATAATTAAAATGTTTGTGAGAGTACCGAAGCGCGCTGCATTTTGTGGATGTCATCCAAGAAAGCTGAAGGGTCAGAAACTTCATCGTTTCATCTGCTGTTCTAATATGTGTTGAAGGAAGTTGCAAATGCGAACTTGGGTCTCAGTTAGTTTTGAACAAAGTTGAGTTTGTGGAAACACTGCCTGCAGAATTAATTTTATACGTGTATTTTTAGAAGCGGCGTTTCAATAGAGATCTAGTGGCCAGGTGCTAAAAAGAATACGCCTTTTGCGTACATATCGTGTTACTTCATTATTTTACAGTCCTGCTTTAAGTACTTGATCTTCACTTTTTTGTGATGACTAAGAAATATTTTTATTGGCATCTTTGCAAGCGTGCTCGCTTTTGATTCTAGCCGACAGTTCTTACACAAACACTCCGAACTGCGAAGTCGTCTTTCTGAGCAAGTTACATTTGCCATTCGTCAGTAGTTAATTTATGTGGCTATGATTTTCTGTTCAGCGAAACAATTGGACTGCGCGATTGTGTTACAACCTGAAAACCAACGTAGGAAAGTGTGTGCAGATCAAAGGCAACTTACTGTTGGTGAAACGGTTGCACTACGACCATGGTGAGGTTTGTACTTCGCAACGAACATAAATTGATGGCTTTGGGGCCGTTGTACTGATCTGATAAATTTGTGCCAAGGCAAGTTTCTTATCCAAGTTTGTTCAACTTTGCTTTAACGTTTGTATGGATAAGTTGAATCGTGTGCACTGGAGCCTGCAAGAAATTGTTGTTACCTACATTTGTAACGTTAATTATTTGTTGCATTTTTATTTTTAAAGAAGTTTTCTATCCTTTTGAATGCTCCTTTGGTATATCAAGTGGGTTTGCTTGCTTATAGTCCCTTTAGTTGTTGAATTTATTGTTATGATTGACTACACTGTTTTGCATTGTTCTCTTTACAGCATTTTTAGCTTTGCAAACTGCCTGCTTTCATTTGCATCAGTGAAATGTGTCAGTTCTTTGCCTTGTGGCCGTGGCATGTAGAACTCAAACTGCAGGGCTTGTTCTGTTTTTGATACAGTTTTCTAGCGACATAATTTAAAAATCGTCTTGATGCTTCACAACCCATTAATAAAAACCGCATGTGATTCACTTCTGCTGGCGTTTATCACATGTAGTTGGAACTGTAAGCATCACTTGCTACAAGAACGTATTCACAGTTCTTTGTACTGCATTAATTTGGGGCAGGTTACGATTGTGCTGATGACTGATATGTTTCGTTTTCTTTTTCAGATAAATCAGATGTGTAGTGAGTAGTGTGTAACATGGCGGCGCTATCGGCTTTAGCAGCCTATGACGATGACGCTGATGACGACAACTTGGATGATGACAACGAGGAAGGAGCAACTGCAGTAATCGTTGCCAACAACATTACTCAAAAGAACGATGACAAGCCGGTTGATGTAGCAACTGAAAGTGTGAGCGGTGACAACGAAAAAACCTCACCTGAAAAGTCTGAACTCGAAGTCGACGACGGGCGCGACGAGGATCAGTCAGACAATCCTCCGAGCGCAAAGGAAGAGGACGATAACGAGGATATGATCCTGTCGGCCGACGAGAGCTCCTCGGAAAAAAACCTGAACGGCAGTCTGGACGAACCAGCACAGATCAAGACGAAGCGCTACAGTTGCGAGAACGCCACTGCGCTTGCTGCGAAGTTAAAAACGCTCAGCGAGGCCGATATTTCTGTCCCGCCCGAACCTGACAAGCAAGCGTCGCTGGAACTGCAGAACAAGATACGACGTTTGTACGAAAAGAAGATACGCGAAGGTGAAAACCTGAACCAGGCCATTCAGTCGAGAAAAGATTTTCGAAATCCGAGCATTTACGACAAGCTGATCCTTTTTCTGGGAATCGAAGAGCGGGGAACAAACTTTCCTAAGGAAGAGTTCGACCCGGATTTCTGGAGGAAGTGTCCTTCGTACGAAGACCTCGCTCGATCACAACGTGAAGAAATGGCTAAGAAGGACAAAGAAAAGAAAACCAAAGTTGAGTTTGTTACGGGGACAGTCAAAAAACCGTCAAGCGCCCCTGGCAGCGGGGATAATCCCAAAAGAACAAAGTGGGATAGGCAGGACGATAAGAGTTCGTCTGCTGCTGGTCAATTGTCTGGTTCAGTCTCAATTGCCTCTTCTTCCGCTGGCTCAAAACCAACAATTATTTCGGCAGTGGGCACCATTAAGAAAGCAAAACAGTAATCAAATATTTTTTTCTTTCTCGTGAAGAACCCGGGCTGTGCTCAGCACAGTACATAAAGTGGCACTGTTGTGATTTCAAGTCGTTTTAATGATTCACTGCCATATCTTTACCGTACACGATTCATGCGATGCTGGCGTTTTGTGCGAAAATTTAAGATATTTGATTGGTGTACGAACACTAGCAATTGTGTAACATAATTTATAAGAACTCTTCATGCAAACGAGTTTCCGAGAATGCAAGATACTTTTTACGATTTCCATAAAGTTGGTTGGCATGACACAACTGGCTTAACTATCGCAACAGTGGCTTCGCTCTTTTGCAGTTACTGGGATTTTGATATGCACCGCGTTTTTTGTATTGGCCAACCTGCTGTAGTAGCGATTGGTTAACAAGGCCGACGTTCCGCGTCCTTCGCCCGACAGGGCCTGAATGACCTCTCCACCACCGGTCACCCATGTCAAGAGACTTACTTTCACAGGGCTGCTAAAAGTTAAGCAGCTGAACATTGTCCGGAATCATTATTTTTTTGTATCCAGTGTAAAGCCCTTCACTACTGCGTGGTGATAATGCGCGTATGTATCCGTGCGGTTGATTAGACTTTTCGCGCCACGTGTTTCTCGCATCAGCTTGCAATGCAAGTCAATGCGGATAGCGCTGGATGCCACTGAGTAACTTCGTTTTGTTGCACACAGCGATAGGGAAAGCGATTGTGGCAGTAAGTGAACAACTGACTCTAAATGCAAGGCCGTTTCAAAGCATGCTGCGCTGGCCTTTGTGCTGCTTTGGCTTCCGTTACTGGCAAATTAATAACAGTTTCCTACGTCGATGTTTCTTCGGACTCGACCGTCTCTTTCGCAGCCGCCACTGTGTTTCGGGCGACGTTTCTCGGTGCCACAATATTTCTGAACGGTGCAATGTGGACCATGTTTGTGGAAGCCATGCAGGCGTTGAACTCCGCTGAAGCGACCGTGCTGAACCTCGGCTGTAACATAATATTTTCGGCTGCGATCGGTTGGTTGATCTTCGACGAGAAGTTTTCCGTTTTGTGGTGGATCGGAGCTACGTTGATTGTCACCGGCATCGCGTTCATACAGTTCACCTCTGGCGATGCATCGCTGAAGACAAAAAAAGTGACTTAGTCTCATCCACACAGAGTTTTCTTTTTCAGTAAAGCACACTGTACCCCGGACGAAGCAAAATTTTTGCTGCATTTCGGTTGTTTTGTTGCATTGGACCAGGCCTTAACGAGGCAGTTCGTCTTGAGCAGGGGTCTCCAAACTTTTTTGTTCGAGGGCCACATAAGCTGTTACTCAACAGTCCGATGGCCACATAAGCTGTTACTCAACAGTCCGAGGGCCGGACATCTTACAAAATGTGATTGTTTCAGGAAATGTTTCTGCCAAATCAACAAAATTTCCTTTGTTATATTGTTTTTCCTCATTGGTAAAATGTCTACGCGAGCCGGATGAAATGGCTTTGCGGGCCGGATTTGGCCCGCGGGCCGTAGTTTGGTGACCCCTGGTCTTGAGCATTTACAAGTTTGTGTCGTCAGTTATTTTTCTTCGTTGCTACAACGACCTCTCGACAGTTACAGTAGTCGGTTTAGAATTAAGTTACTGGAATTAGGTTACTTGGTGGCCAGGATGAGAAGGCATTGTTTCTTGGCCAATTTTGTTAGATTTAGCTTAAGCTCGGCAAATCTATCCGGAACAATGTGCCTGAAATAAAATCCGGGTTACCGTTTTACTTGCTGCTTTTGAGTATTGTCTATCTCTGTTGCAAGCGGTGCAGGATGTGGTGGGGTGGGAACGGCGTTCCCATACTTTTTTGGGTGTGGGAGCGTGTTCCCACACTTCTTTTCATATTTTCGGTTGTGTGTAAGCTAACGAAAGTGAATACTGTAGAATTTCCCTATAGCGTCACTTCATAAGACCGGAGAAGAATATAGGCGAACTACAATTAAACGTTCCTAAATGGCTTTTTAGTTCAATGCCAAAGCCTGGCAAGGGTTACAAGTTTTCCTTGATTAGGATTGTCGCGTACTGCATCGTGTTTTCACATATACTCTGGTGTGAAAAAGTGAGAAATTGTATTGTTTTCATTTTTCGATATTCCACGTCGTTGGAATATCGAAATATTTTGCATTGAGCGAAACAACATACTTATTACATGTGGGATCCTGCTTTTGTTCGACAATTTACGCATTGCTCCACCAAGACTATCGATCCCACTGGCTGCGGTCGCAACGTCCGTTTGATGAATTGTATAAATTTATATAAATTAAGCTACAGTTTGATCGAGAACTTCGCATCCCAAGAAGTCCCTTCTCGCGCCCCCAGGGGTTACCAGCACCCCCAGTTGAGAACCGCTGCGCTGACCAAAATATTGGTCTCACGGAAGCCAAACAGAGAAATAGCGCTGATTGCGGTAATAGTGAAGTCACAGCAGTAACCCACACAAGCGAATCATATCGCAGTATGTTTGCACAAGAAAACTAGTTTGGTGTCTAACACATCTTTAGTCCTGCGCAGCCAGTAGAAAGGTTAACTGCAAATGTTGGCGTTGAAACAATTTTAGAAAAACTACGTACTGTTTCGCAAGAGTAAACTGATGAAGGCAAATAATAGCCCCTCCAGTGGCGTACGCAGAAAATTTTCATGGGGGTTTCATTCAGTGGCATATGGTGGTCATTTGTATTTGGTGTGCGCTGTTTGTGACGTCACAATATGACGTCATATTCGTGTTTCCAAACCAACGTTTTGGCGAAGTTTGTTGACAAGATATGCATATTCGTCTACACGCACTTCCCTTAGTTTATATTCAGTTCAATGACACAAATTATCAGCGGTCCAGGTTAGGATATCGGAGGAAAATACACTCAACGCTACGACACAGCAGTTCATAACTGCAAAAATATCAGGTTGCGCGTTAAAATAGGGGAGTAAAACACGCTCATCACTGCGTCAGAGCAATTTACAACTGCAAAATGAGGCTGCACTTATGTCTTGTTGAACACGAGCGGTGGAGCCCAGGTGTGCGGCTGGACTGGCTGACGCACACCCAGGTTTGAAAGATCGAATCTTGCTAAACTACACAAGCATTGACATTGTGCATAAGCACGCAAGAAAACTTTCAATTTTTTGTTATGTATAGAAGTCCAAACTTTTAGTTTTCCTTTTCCCTGCTGAGACATAATCAAATGCCTGAATGCTTCTATTTTAACAACTGTTTTTGAGCTCGTACAACAGTTTTATCATGCTACATTGGTAATGTAGTCAATGCGGTCAGCCATAGGCGTAGCCAGGGGGGCCAAGGGGATCATGTCCCCCAAAAATTTTTAGAAAATATGGTCATTTTGTGCTTTGAGAGGCGTTTTTCAAAGCAAAATAGTGTTATTAGCCTAAAATCAAACATTTTGGCCACCCCACAAATTTTTGGGCCGGCTACGCCGCTGCGGTCAGCGCTTGCGCTGCTCAGCCGTAGCAGACAAAAGGAGGACAGTTGTTTCGGATAAAGTGAACTATCGCGGAACACAATCTTTAAACATGCGTAGTGGACGAAACGTCTGCAAAAAGTGGTGAGATGGTTTCTGGATGCAGACGATAACCCTGATTCTCACCAAAACCTAATTATTACTTTTTGGCCCATTTACATTGTACCTTGAAATTTGCATGCAAATTCATTCCATGGTATTTGCATTAAGTCCACAAATTAACACGCAAAAAGTATGAGAAAACAATTTCCTTTGCGTAGGTCATAAAGTTTTTGTCAAATATCAAGCTCGGGGTTAACTCCCCCCTTGCGTACGCCCTTGAGCCCCTCCACCAGACAGACTACAGTACTGTGGACTCCGATCGCGACGGCTATTATAGAGCTTCTGACTTAAGCATCTGCTGTGCTTCATCTTAGGAAAACGACTTTTTCCAAGTTTTCAAAAATGCTCAATCATATCTAATGTTTTAGCAGTTTCGCTTTCAATAAATATCACTGCCAGATTTGTTAGCATTTCATCAGTCATAATTGATCTGTGAAACGTTTGATTAGCTTCAAGTTGTTGAAGCTTCGTTCAGTAGTATTGCGTACAGCAGTAGTTGGCAAACTTTCGTTGGAATGGCCCCAATCCCCCTTTCCATTGGCGTCCGCAGAAATTTTTCCAGGGAGTGCAACGTTGACGTTTTGCTTATACTTTTCAGTTTGCTGACGATGCAATGCAAAGGGAAGTTCACAAAGCGCTTTACCCATTCTATGCAAGAAGATATTGCTCCATTTTACGGCAATAGACACAAAAATGCACTTCGTTGGCAGCAATAGCCGGGTGTATTGCGATAAGTTACAAAATAGAACATCTGCAGATTTTTCAAGCAGGGTACTTTTTTACAAAGAAGCAAATTGCCGTGGTCTTTAACAAAACTGCAATTATGTCTTTATTTTACCCAGCAAGACTTGTCAGCATCACTTAGAAAAAAGAGCTGCGAACGTCTAAGATCTTGTCCAAAGCAATCAAACACCCTTTCAATAAATGTTTGCGGACCTTTTGACGGTGAACGCTTATCCACATATTCTGGACAAGCGTTCAGTCTCACACTAACAATAGATTTTTCATACTTATCATGCTTCTTTTTACACAGGAGGCTATAAAATACCTGGCTATCCGCTATCAGAACTCACTTTCTCCGTGTATTACCTGCGTTCAACACTCACATGCGGCAAAACCAGTGTTGCCACTCTGTTGTTACGGAAAAGTACTAGGTTTCATGATAAAAGACACTGTATTCACATAAAATACTAGATTACAAATGATTGTTTAGTCTTCTAAAATAATTCAATGCAAGTTAGCTGTAAAAGCAAAAGACAAACTGACACAATGAAAATGGCCGGAAAATGCATTGTAATCCAAACAAAACATTGCGCAACTCATTGTAAACCAGAGCGTAGGTGTAGAAGGCAAATTTTTGGGGGTAAGAAATATTTTTGCCCGAATTTCCCCAAAATTGCCCGAAAAGGTTTTGGGTAACTCTGCGTGAGCATTTTCTCCCACACAGATCATTTTTGGGATGATCTCAAAAAAAAGTCTTCGTGTGATCCTTCCCACGCTGGGCGCCAATTTTGCAAAGCCAAACAAAGTTGGGCGCCATTTTTATCCTATTTCAACGTAGTTTGCCCAGAATTTCAGGTATTTGCGAACATTTTCATGAATTTTGCCCAGATTTTCCCGGATTTTCGACAAATCAAAACTTTTGGGGATGCGCTTTCACCCCCACCTCCTGCACCACTGAACCGGAGACAAAGAAAACGGGAGATTGCAGTAACGCTTGCGTTTGTTTGTACAGGTCACTGAAACTTTTAACAGATGATCACAGTGACTTCGTAGCGGTTTAACTCAAAACAGATTATATGCTGTTGTCTAATTTAAGATGTAATTCGGTAGAATTTTTAGCAAATTACAATTGTGCAAAATCAAAGTCTCAATTACAGTTACAATAACACAAAAAATTGTGTAATTAATTTCATTCGGCTCACTCATAAAAAAAACATTAGATAGCTATGAAAAAACACTAGAACACTAGATGAAATTCAAAAAAACTAGTTCTAGTCCGGATCTGTACGAGAGGGGATACAAACAGGGACGGATTTAGAGAGCGCGGGACCCTGGGCCATCTTAGTTTTTGGACGTATTTCGCCATCTGTCTGTAAAACGTGAAAGTAAGCCACCCTTATGTGTAATGGTTCTAGTGGAAAAACACTAGGAGTGGCACCACTGGGCAAAACGCCTACAACCGTAATTTGAAGTGAACACGTCAAGATTCGTTGCCATGATAATGTTACGCAATAAAGTCCAAAAGTAGAACAATCAGCACGCAAGTTCCGCAACTTGCCTTTGCAGACAGGCAAAGCAGCGGACATGAGTGAACTGCAAACTCATCACTGCACAACACCAGGACAGTGAACCTGGTTCTTGTGCACTGTGGGTGTCATACCGGCAAATAAACTGTCAATGCAAGAATTAAATCAGTCAGGTGTAACATTCAAGTTATGTTATTTAGAACAGTTCCTCGAGAGCACTGGTTAATTTAACAGGAACGTGTCCTAGGCACGCCCAAATTTACAATGAAGAAACTTGGACCCGCCCTTTGTCGTTCGACTTTACGCTCAGTATTAACACCAGACAAAATTGTATTCACTCATGGTTTTATTAAGTCAGCTTTAAGCACTGCGCATTTATTCTCACAT
>Ga0210059_1001942_pt1 | contig 31900 bp, 19 predicted proteins | sample Ectturendosymbi2_FD_188042 | JGI IMG/M metagenome (GOLD analysis project Ga0210059, IMG submission 188042) | Ecteinascidia turbinata endosymbiont from Florida, USA - Sample 2 (SPAdes) (version 2) | ecosystem: Host-associated > Tunicates > Ascidians > Unclassified | place: Key West, Florida... | reverse complement strand
AGATTAAACTTCCAGTGGCGACTCAGGCACTCGGGATTTATTGGGAAAGAGTTGAATACAGTTTGGCTTATCTCAGTTTTGCTTCATTTAATGCGCTTTATAATCCGGTGCGCCTTATGGTCCCGAAAATACGGTACATGTTTTGCGGAACACTAGGATTCCACGGAACCCCTGTTGAAGAATGCTGAGCTAGATTATATTTTTCCACACACGCGGAAATCCATTTTGACGAGCACAAATCTAACTACATATTTATTAGATTTATACAGAAATGTTTTTTTAGACCCAACAATGCGATTCTACTCGCAAGTACAAAACTTACGAGCTTTTACAAAAGCTTAGAGCTCACCACAGCCACACGTTTGCCCACAGTCGTCCACCATGCTCCTACTAAGTTCTATAACGTCATATAAGGACTACGATCAAACGTCAACAACGACCCGACAATCGATCAATCAACCGTGTAATGAATCAGTAAAATTTGACATCAAGTGAGTTGATAAGCGTGTTGCAGCTTCATGTAAAAAAAGCCTATTGATACAACATCTTTGATATACGATTGTTTATTGTTGTGGCTAAGATAGCAATCGCAATACACATGCCATAGTTTAAATTACTCAAAATCAGAAGTGTCCTTCAACTGCGAGTAGTGTCCCGACATTAAAACCACTTTTATTTCAATACAGCCTTTGCAGGTTTATAGCCTACAGCACCATAGCCCACCTGCGCTCAGGTATCATAGCCATGTGCAAAAAAAGGCTGGATTGCGCCGTACCGACAGCGCAAATTTGTAGCAGTTCGCATGCTCCACAACAGCAGCAAACGTGCGGTATGGCAGAGGAAATGGCACAAGCACTTGCTAGCGAAGAGAAGTTGTCAGCAAAAAGCGTGCCAGTGGAGGATGGTAACAATAGCCAGGTGAGTTGAACCACGGTTGATGCACGCAAAGCATGTTGATTCTGAGACGAAAACAGTGCATTCTGTAATGAAAAATAGTCCATTCGGATACGAAATAATGCATTCTCTATCTTTTATACTAAGTGTCCTTCTGTTACTCATCTTGAACGCGTTACTTTGTTCTGCAACGAATATTTTGAGGTGTACATATTCCAGGCCACTTCAAAGAAATTCGGAGAAAGGCTTTGGAAGCTGTACATGTGCCAGGTGTAGGACCAAAAAGTTGTTTGAAGTATCCAAGAGCTGCAAGCAAGGGGCCTGAAAGTAAACTGTTTTTGTGCAATTATGTCTGAGACTTCTTTCAGAAAGTTACAGGCTGCCCATAGAGAAAAGGTTGTATTCTGCAAATGATAAAAGGGTTGTTGAATGAGGACTTCGGTTCAGTAAGAAAATGTTACCCAATGGCAAAAAATCATGAAACGATAAATCGAATCCAACAGCTGCATCCTACGTTTTGTCGTTATAAGATCAATTGGACATAAAGGAACCTTCTGTTTTTGCAGGAAACTTGTCGTGATCGTTGAACCAGCTACATGTTTAGATCATACCGATTATTAGGATAAGGGCAATTTGGAAATCACACTTTGCTGAGCAAGAAATGTATACGATAGGACCCGAATCGGGTCCCTGAAGCACCTTAAAAAGCTCTGCGATAGGAAAAATATCACAGAGTCATTAATTTATCAGCAAATATTTAAATCACGGCAAAAATGCAGTTGAGGCTGTTTGTTATTTGATTTTCCAAAATCGCATGTACATACCGCGGTAAGTGCCGGGCCACTTGTACAATTTTAAGAAAAATGTTGAATTTCCAACAATTTCAATTTTTCTGCAAAATTTTTTGTTATCGCTCAAAACAAGGTTTTGTTGAGCCAAAATTTTGTGGGGTTGAGGTTTCTGCAACCTTGGCGTTTGTTACACTTAAAACTCAATATCTTATCCACAGTTTGCCCCTCCGGACGTAACTGTAATTTATTTATGAATTTAACCATTAGTGTTGTAGAAAACAGAACGGATTTAACATTTGCTGGTGTTGCATACTGAGATATCTAAATTTATTATTTTTGTTTATCGGGACAAATTTTGAACCCGGTGACGTATATTGCAGTGCTGTTGCAGAAATGACAAAATTTGACTATTTTATTTATTGATGCTTGACTCGGGTGGGAAGCCGAATCCAACCGGAGGGCCCGTACTCATTTTTAGGTACGGCCAAGCGTGTCACAGCAAACTGAACGCAAAGCATTAATATGGTGAAAAGATATGGCTCTAAACATTGCTCTAAACGGGTATTAAAATCAAAATATGAGGCTATTTCCAGAAGGACAAAATATCGGCACATTCAAATACTTGCGTTTTTTAACTGATCAGATCCGACAGGCCCAAAACCGATGATTTGCTACGGACTCGAGTATCGGTTATGGTCCAAGTAAATTTCTGAAGTCTATGCAGTCTCGACTCGGCGAAACATTCGGACCCACAACATTTACCCTTCCCGAAAATAGGTTCAGTCGCATCATTAAAACTTCAGGTTTTGTTTTTCAGACCACGTCGAAATCCAGCGTTGGAAATAACCAACTTGCGCCTCTGGATGGAGGATGGGGATGGATGGTTGTTTTCTCATCGTTCGTCATATACGTCATTGTATTTGGTTCGCTGAGGTCAGTTTGCCTATTCAGCAAATCCGTAGGTACCTTGGAATGGTGTGCAGCAGGGGTGTGCAGCCATGCAGCACTGCCGGGCCAAATGCGCATAACCAGATGGTTCACGGGCCACAAGTGCATGTGTCAAGCTCTGCGGGTTAGACAACTCGTCGGCTACCCACAGAAATTGGCATTATCTTTCAAAAACCGTAATGCTTGCTTCAAAATCTGGACCTTTCCGCGGGCCACAAAACATCAGCTCGGGGGCCACGGATTGCACACCCCTGGTGTACAGTTTTATCAAATACTTTCTAGGTAGTTTGTTTTCTGAATTCACATAATAAATCCTTGAAATATTTTCATATAACTTACCTTGTTTCTGCTGCTGCAAGGTTGTGTGCGGAACACAACACTCTTGTGCGCCCCAATGTCTTTTGCGAATGTAGTTGCATGTGGCAACAGGAACAACTTGTATTCACGCACTGAACTAATTCACTACCATTTAACTGATGCATTTCTCCCAAGACTATGTCTCTAAATTTTCAGCAGGTTAGAGTAGTCAAGCGTAGTCGATTGTAAGTTCAGTTATAAATAAAATGCTCTATTTTCCGTCATTTTCTAATTAAAACGAAATAAGAGCTTCAACTGTGATGGCCTGGGAAAGTCTCTGAATCGATTTGAGTTATGCATTTAACGTGAACAAGGGTGGGTGCGATTTTGCGCCCAATTTACGTTGTACAAACAGTGCGGTGCATCTGTATCTGGGCATTGACCTTTTGGTGAAAAACATCCCGTGTTGTTTGCGTCGTTTTCGGGCGCAATTAGAATGCGTTTTTTGCGAAAAAAGCGACGCCTGCGTCACGCTATCCAGCATGATGGGCGTTGAAATGTCACGCAAGGATCACGCCCCAAACGTTTTCTCGCATGTGCTGCGTGAAGCAAGGTCGCTGTAGCGACTGTCTCACCAGGTATAGTTTCGCAATCTCGATTTGTGAGGCAAGTTGTTCTTCCGCACTACAATCTTCAAGTTCCTGGAAAAGAGCTTGGCGAACAACACTTTCAAAATCTGCAGTTGGCAGGCTCTTTTCCGTTTGTACGTTTATTAGATGGAGGAATCAGACAGAGCATCAGGCCCGTAATCAGGGGAGAGCGCAGGGGGGCGAAGCCCCCCTGCAAAACTTTTCGCCCTCCCTGTAAAAATCTGTTGGGCATATTTGAAAACTATTGGACATAGTTCGAAAACTTTGGGCCCCTCTCAGAAAACCCTTCGCCACCCCTGGTGTCCCAAGCTGGTTACGGGCCTGCCGCGCATCATAGTTGACCAAATACGCACTTAATAATCGTTCTCTTTATAGCGATGTCGTTTCTTGGAAACGCTGACATATTTCTGTTTCAACCAAATACTTCGTTGCAAAATGCCTGGTGTTATAGCAAACGATTACTCGGACGGTGATACCTGAGTAGTTGTTAGCCGGTCCACCGGCAGCTTCAGGCCTCGTAGAAAATTCCGAGTTAAATGCGGTAACTCACGAAGAGATTGCAAGGATATAACCAGACTTTTTGAAACCTATTTAACGTATGCACTGTTTTGTAAATGGAGGTTTAACTTGAAGTTATAAAGGCGAGATAAATCTGGTCAAACCCCTTGGCAAAGGTGTGCGGTTATAGAAGCTGTGTGAAACAACTGAGAAAACTTTCCTTTAGAGGTTGACAGTAAAATAAAATATTTTGAAGATCAACAGTTTTGATGGATGTAGACTTGAGTCACTAATGCGCACGCCTGCGTTAGGCGGTAAAAGCAGATACCCTTGCAACACTTTCCAAGGAAATCCTCCTGCGTTTTTGCTCTTTCACAGCGTGCATCATCTTGCCTTTTGTCACATCATTCCGCTGCTTTGGTTTGGCATTTTCCGATGATTTTGTTGCTTGACTTTTGACAGATGTCAGAGCGTTCTGTTTGTGCCTATCATGCACGAGTTCGTGGCAAGTTACTCAAGTGTCGGTTGGGTAGCTGCACTTGCCACTGCCGGTCTCGCTCTTGCGGGTAAGTACCAAGAAGAGCTTGTCTTCAAATCCCCAAAGTTTACAAGTGTTTCTTCTGTTACTATAATGTGTCATCTCATTTTTTGCAGAAAGCTTGATTTTTGTTCTTGCCATATAGTCCGTGCTCCAATTAGAGCGCGGCATTAACTGCTATTTTGGGCGCAGGCACTCGCAAATAATAAAAACTTTTTTGGATGCTATTTCGACCACAGGTATACTTTCTGCTCCGCTCATGGCTAAATTTGGTCACCGGCCGACGGTCATGATTGGTGGAATCATTGCTTGTTCCTCTTCCGTCATTTGTTCTTTCGTACGGTCAGTGGAAGTTCTGGGTGTTTTTGCTGGAATCTTTACAGGTGCCAAAGTGATAATGCTTGTTAGCTCAATTCAAACTCACATAGAAAATGAAGGTTTTTTCGAAACATCTTGACAAAAATCACTCTCCATGCAGTTGAGCATTTTTACTGATTGATGCAACGGTTTCGGTCATCTTTTGGCATCATCACTTTTGGCCATCATTACAGCAAAATAATTTCTCTATTTGAATATGAAAGTTGAGTGCGACGACAAGAAAAGAACAAAAGCTGTCGTTGCAAGAAAAGATAATGCTTTGTAAAGTTTTTGCTGAGATGTTTTCAGAATTTACTTGTAACGTATGACTGATCTGAAATTCAGAATAACAAATTATTTTAAGGAGCACTTATCTACGTTCCGAATTCTTGGAGCAGACATTTTCATGTAACTTGTGCCAGTGGCTATCAGTTGCATGATACTGCATAAATACTGGCATATTTGCTTCATATTTAACTTTTGGGGAATTTTCTGTTAACCGAGGAAGCAAGAAGACTTGTAGATTTCCATGTGACCTTTTACTTTAATTAAACCTAATGTTGTGATTTCTACCTGCTACTAAGAATGTCTCCGATGTGCTGCATGGAACAGCATGCATTGTTTTTTGTTTCACGTGACTTCCGTTTGCATGTCAGGTATAGGCTTGGGAATGTCATTCGTCTGTGCTCCAGTTTTGATTGGGTTTTACTTCAGCAAACGCAGAGCCCTTGCGACCAATATTGCCAGCATAGGTAAGCGTCAACGCGATACGTCATTTTTTGATTTGGTTCTGTCAGAAACCTGCTGCTGCACAAGAGTTTGTGATGATATATTGAGCAACGCTCTCCAGTTTTGAAATTACATTTTGATATTCCTTTTGCTCGTGGCAAAGGCGCTAGCGGATACGCTTGATGTGAGAAATCATAAAGATTATTCAAAACAAGGGAACAAAGAAACTGTAAGGCAGTGGTTCTTAACTTTTTTCTACCACGCCTCCCTTAAGAAATCGTCCTTTGTTTCAAGCCCCCCTGACTTTAAATAAGCTGTAAACGCAAATGCATTTATTGGTAAATTTCATGATCAGACTTTCCATGTTGCAGGGCGCGTAAAAACTCACTCCCCCTGGAAAATTATTTACTCCCCCCCGTTTTAAGAACCACTGCTGTAAGGTCTTGTACGAAAGTTTTTGCAGAATACAGCGAACATGACGCAGTTAACGAAACCGTGCTTGTCTAAGTTGCTTGAACTTGGATTAGCTAAAACTTTTGAGTCATTGCTTCAAATTAAAGTTTGAAGTTCACTGAAGTATTTGCTTTATTCGCATGTCATTGCTTTGATAATAAGTCATAACCGAAGCCAGATGACAGTAACCTGCTGTAGCCACTGAAACTACGCAAGCCAAATATCTTACAGCGAAAAGAAAATTTCCAATCCTTTTACAAACGATTTAAAGAGTCTGAACCTACAGACAGAATACATCAACCGCTTTTTAAAACTCACTAAACTTTTACAGGCGCCTCCGTGGGGACTTTTCTTATGTGCCCATTAAACGGGTGGCTGATTGACGGTTTCGGCATGCGAGGGTACTTTTTACTTTTGGGTGGCATCTTTCTTCAACTGTCCGTTGTTGGATCCCTGATGAGGCCGTTGTCGCTGCTGCAGAAGTTCACCACGAATCATGACCCTCAGGTAAATGCCGTGACACCGAAGTCATTCATACCCATTGAGTGCAAATTGTTTGGGAGATGGCTTTGCTGCGTTTGCGTTCGTTGACAACGATGTGTTAGTGAGTGTTTAGTGCACTTTAGCCGGGCAGTGTTGAAATGATCATCCAAACCGATACCGATGTATTTCTTATAAAGGGCCTCGCATCGATGCGCGTTTAAACAGTCGGTTGTGGAATTTCGAAAACGTCACGCTCTACATGCTGCGTTTGGATGCTTATGGTTGCGTGTTTAGTTTGAGAAGCCTCTCGAAGTTTTTTACCACGGAGCATGGCTTGAAACTGACGAAATTCCTCGCTGGTTGAAATTAAACGCGGCTTAAGGTTTCGTAACAATCACACATTATCACTGCGTTCAAGATCGTTCCTGACAGCCGTTAATAAGTAGGACGGATCTCTCCAACTCATGAGCATGCAGAGGTCAAGTGTTTGCCTGCACTCACCGAACGCTTTACTGCAAGGTAAAAACGGCAGAACGCAACTCAGCAGGCATAGCAAGTTAAAGCATTTTGTTATCATCTTCACTAACACTTCCCAAGAATTTGATAGCTGGATCGAAAAAAACGACAAGTGCATTGCTTGAAAGTTTCTCTACTCTACAACAGCTTGAATCAAAATCGCGTGTTCTTTCACGCAACCGCTTTTAAAGCTTAAACGGTTTGAAACTTTAGAAGCCAGTAGAACAAATCGAAGCTGTGTTGGAGGAAGACCGGAACAGCGAAAAGACGGAGAAACTGCTGGCGCAGTCTGGTGATCGAGTGAACGTATCAGAACAAGGGCAAGAGAAGGCGTCGTGGACTTCGCTTTTCAGCAACCCTGCCTACATCGTTTACTGCGTCAGCCAAGTCATTTTCCTCGCAGGATTCATAGTTAACCAGCTGTACATCGTGCCGTTTGCCGAAGTGGAGGTAAGCATAAAGCATACCTGCACTTCAACACGAGCGATGCCTTTTTTCACTGATCAAAATACAGGCTGTTGTTCTGTTTCGTGAACTGCCCAATCCTATTTTCTGAACACGTGATACAGTTAATCAGTTGTTGTATGACCGCCCTGCTTCCAGTCACAAAACGTTCTTCTTCGCTCGAAGTTTCTCAGCTTCGTGGGAATACCTTATAATAACAATGCTGCTTGTGATCGTGCAAATAATGTGAGCTAAATGCACTAATCAGCTGCAACTAAATTTTTTACTTATTCTACCCAGCATTTTGCTCTTCTGTGGAAAAATCAAGATTTTCTCTCGTTGCCAATGCTACTAGGGTAGTTAAACTAGTTTCTGGTTCTTGCACTGTCAAGGAAGATCGTGATGTTCAATATGAGAAGGTGTTTCTACATATACGTCATAACCAAATCACTGAAAGAAGGAAAAACAAAGAGCTACGTGACATTTTTTTATTTTTGCAGTTAGGCGTGCCTGGTCTGCAAGCACCACTTATCCTGTCGATAGCGGCAGTAACGGAAGTTCTGTCGAGAATCGCCTTCGGTATATTGGGAGACGTAAAACGGTAAGAAACGTTGTTATGGATTTCGCCACGCAGGAAAAAAGAAACGTTTCCTTTATAGTTTCAAATTACTGGAAATTTCTAAAGGTTAAATCACGGTTTCTTAAACTTTCGTTTACCACCTGGGCGTACTCAAAAACAAACTTTGCTTGTATTGTTTGTATATTGAGTACAAAAATAAAGAAGCAAGATAAAAGTGGAGGCCTAGAAGTATTTGTTGAAAGTACCAGCAAGCACACACAGAGCATCAACGTTTGAAAAAAATAAGTTTGCTTAAAATCGTGAGTCAATAAACAATCCCCATTCGTTGATCAACTTTACCACCAGGGCAAAATTCACCTTCGATTGAGAACCATCAGCAATGTATAGCTGGAAGAAGAAGGGAAGTCATCCTTCACTTCTTTTGAAAGGGCAGCAGCATTTCCGTAGTTCCTCATGTGGCACTGAAATAGCGCGACATTTTGTCAATTTTTTGTTACTTTCTCCATAAAAAAACATCTTAACTTTGTTTACTGTAGCAAGTTACACCTTTGTTTTCCACCCCCACTTTTACTTTAGATGCTGCGCCACTGAAAACAGTTAATCAGATTCTGAAGTCTAAGCCAACACCTAGATGGCTTCGTGCAAGCAAATGTTTTGGGTTTGGCTCTGGTAAATATTTTTCAAAGTGAGGAGCAAGGAAAGGTCATCAACTTTTGCGCAACGCAATTACCAAAACATTGTAAGGCACAGCGTCTGCTCATGGCTTTGGGGCATTGAAAAACAATTGTGAAAAAAATGTTGTTCAAACCTTAGGTACGAAGCCAATGTCAACACCAACACCAAGGTGACTGTCAAACCATCACAGACTTCGTGGCAGTGTCGAAGCTACAGGCTTTTCGATTTGACTGGAAACAAAAGCATTGCAAAAACGCCCAAAACGACGTACCGTTTTTATGATGAAGTCATGGGTGTCGGAAGGGGATGTTTTCAAATTTTATATTTTCGTATTACGTTTTTGTAAAAAAGTGTTTTTCTTTTAGTTTCGAGTTGGTAAAATGAAATTTCACCAGCTACTCCTTGAAGTTGATAGTTTGTTTTAAAAGCATAAGAGAACCTGTCAAATTTTTAGATTTTTTAACACATCTTGCAGTTATGAATATGGCTTTTGAAATGAGGAGGCGGCTCTTGTTTCCCGCTATCTACGACATTGGTTCTCGCCTAATGAAACGAATAGTTAGATCCACTAATTTTGTGAAGTTATTTTTCGGCCGTTGACATGAACCGGGCACTTGACAATGTTTTTTGCACCCTTATTTTGGTTGCTTTGGTGTTATAGCACTTATAGTGAAAGTTTCCCGACGAAACCAACTTTTCAGTGAATTGTGGACGGTCACCCATCAGCCTATTTGAAACTTTCGGTGAAAAGGAATAAGAAAATTTGCGTGTGTTACTGAACGTCTGTCTTATCTGTACCGGCTAAATATATCGGGCGAAAAAGTAATACTTTTCATCGATAACTCAATGACCAATTTTTTAAATGTTGTTTTCAAATTGCTTGCGGTATTTTCAAAATTTCGGCTTATTTAAAAGTTAGCAGTGTCAAACAGTTACAAACGTCAATCTTTTTCTTAATATGTGTTTCACTGCGATGAAAATCATCTAGAAACAAAAAGACTATTAGCATTCCACTGCACCTCCGTTTCACTTACAGCATTTGTGCAAGGTTGCTTGTTCCAAACAGTAACGACTCTTCAGAATATACACGCGACGGGCTAAAGCACTGTAGATTGTAGTGGTCACACAAGTGCCACTACATGGAATTCGGCTAAGTCAGAGGGAACTGCATCAGATGAATGTGCCTGATGTGAAAGCCGAAACTTAAAATGCCTCGATCAGAAGTGACGAGGGAAGAGCTTCTTTGGTCAAATCGGTTGAGGCGCAGATAGCGAGCAATTGGCTTTAATCACTTACTCGGTCGAAAGTTCGAACGGCAAGCGGAGCCAAACCGGGAATGTTCCGCTTCAAGATGAAGGTTCAGAACCGTTGAAAAATTCAATAGCAGCAACAGCAAAACCTCAAACGCCATATCTTCGCAGAATCAACCGCATCTTGATGTTCGCCGGAGTACTGATGGTCCTTGCTGTTTGCGCCTTTATTGTTCCGTTCATGAGGTCGTTCGCATCGTTAGCGGCTGTAGCCGGTGTTACCGGTTTGTTTCAAGTAAGTGAAATCGAGTGAAACCGCGTTCGGTTTGGTGCAAGAACAGGATGGCTCGTGTCGAGATCCGCTGAAAGCCGAGTGCTTTAATTACACTGTTTCAAGTCCGCCAGTTACCATCTATCACACCAGCATGAATTTGATCCGATTCCTTCCGTCTAGAGATTCAGCGAAACCTAGCTTTTGCTGTATTTTTGACGTTTACTGACCTTAAATTCTACGCACGCTGCAAAATTGCAACTGGGATTTCGGACAATATCTGCGGCTGCTGCAATTGCAGCGAGCGCAGGTTCTTGGTTTATGTGCATATGCTCTGCTTCTCATCCTCAACAAGCCGTGCACTACCGCATGATGCACTTGTTGTGGAGAAGCTTAACTTTGGCAATGCAAAGAGTGCTGGCGATAGATCGGCTAATTAACATGAACAACAATTAATTTGATTTATCTTGTCGCACATTTTCGAAATCTAGACCTGATTCAGTATGACGTACTTACAAAACCCATTGGACCAATGCTTCTATAAAATGTGAAAGCTTGGTAATAGTTATTATTACGGTGCTTAGGTCACTTTATGTCATTAACACCTTCTGCGGAGTTCCAGCGGAAAGCACCTCATAGCCACTTGATTATACACAAAACGAAATTGTAGAACGGTTTGCTGTTGTAAAAAATTTTTGATTTTATGCCGCCAAAAAGTTGCTAGGCACAGCCAGAAATGAAAAGAAAAAAATGCAATTTGACATGCCTCGGTGAGCAAGCTTGGTGATAATAATACATCGCGAGACGAGAGCCAGGTAATGACGTCAGAGGCCACAGCTTTTGTGGTTTTGACTGAACTATTTCAAATATCGGATGGATTGAACAAAGGTTGTGATCGATTAGCCCGACTACCCAATCGCATCGGGTTTATTTGTGATAAACAACAGCAAAGTTCTTTTGACCACAGCAACCGGTTCTTCACCACGAACGTACTTACGTAAAGGTAAGTTCCCAGCAACTCCGCTGTCGTGCACGCTGTCGCCATGAGCAATTTTTCGCTACAGCACTTTCCAACATGGCGCGCGAGCGCAAGAACCGGACAGCGCAAGCAACAAATATTCTTCAGCGCCTAAAATAGAGACCTACCGTCACGCTGAATAAGTAGTATGCTTTGTGCGTACAAAGTACGAATGATATACTTGTGCTTATAGAAACTGTAAGCTAAATTGTAAAGTTGTCATAGGTAGACATCATTTTATTTCCCATCAAGGTCCTTGCCAGTGAAAGTGACGCTCCCCTAAATAGCAGTTGTTTAAAACGTGGCATTTGCCAAATATGTTGATATTTGGTACACCTTATAAGTATGCATGCATGCAAATTTATTCCCATCAAGTAAAGAAAGACTTCAAATAGTACAAAGAATTAAGAGAAGCACTTTTTCCCAATTTTACTGCTGGAGGGGGATACTTTCTTGTTTTTCCCAAATATCTTGGTTGTGGTACATAAAAAAATCAACACACTTTGGCCGGATTATTGAAAACAAGTTTTCGTCACACAAGAAAATTTTGCCGTTTTTTGTCGAAGTACCTACACTCCACATGTGAGATAAGCAAGGAATCTATTGACAAAATGTTAATACGAAATCGATGTCACGTAACAATACGCATCGTCAGTCCTGAAATCTGCAAGCAATGCTAACAGGTGGAACGTTGAAAGATTGAAACAAGAGCAGAGAAAGCGAACACGCTCAAGAATAAAGTGAATAAATGACAACACAAACTGTGACAATTAAAAACTGGAAATTGTCTTTCTCAAATAATTGCGTTCACTGGAACTTCGAATGTAACTGACGCTGCTTTATCATTGAGCAAGGCAAGAGACCCATTCAAACTTGAAACAACGTGTCTGTTGTCTTGCTGTATGATTCAGGGCGTCGGCAGAATGACCAAGCAAGACTGTGTGCCTTTGAAAACGCTGTGCCGCATGTTACTTCGTTTCAAAGAAGCTTTGCCATGGTCTGAAATCACAACGTATGACTTTATGTTACCTAGCAATACTTGTCAGCGTCACTTAGAAATAAGAGCTGCAGACGTCCGGGATCTCGTGCAAAGCGATTAACCACCCTTTCAATATACAGCCTTGCTCATCTTTGTTGATTTTTTCACGGTGAACGCTCATCGTACACTAGCCGGACTAAACGTTCATCTCACATTGATTGAAGCCACGTTTTCACTCTTCGCAGATTACTAAATGATCTGTCTGCGGTGTAGGTCGTTACAGGAAGAGTTAGGGCAATACTAATCGCATGACGGACAGCTGGAAACAAATCAGCGTGCTTCAGCATTCTGTGAAATTCTCCATTTCCAGCATGTAGCTCCTGTTTTTCTTCCCACTATGCATTGTTCAAATTTGTGGAAGCATTCACACAGTATAAAACATACGTGGCTTACCGCTATCAGCAATTACTGTCTCGCAGCAACACCTGCCAAGATGTTTGAATTTTAAAAAAGTAAAACAAATAAATAAAAAAAATCCATACCTGTTGCAGCACGAGAGTAAGGACACCTTCACAATGTTCATCAATTAAATGACCCATGCTGATCGCAAGATTGTCGTTTCCTGTATCTATCTGTGCTTTAGTTTTTTGTCTGTCTTGTGTGTATGAATGCCTGTCTGTGTTAATTTTAGTGTCTCTGTTTTGTATTGCTCGTTTTTTTTATTCAAGTGTTATGTTAGTTTTTCTTTGCTGTACCAATGTTGGTATGCTTAACACATGATAGAATGGCACAGATGGTGCAGTTAGACCTGGTGATCGCATGATCTTTCGCTGTGCCACTGGAAAGAAAATGAGCATTTCTCAACCGTGTCACATGTTTTAAATGTTTTTTGTTTGGCCGTAAAATCGTCATGTAGTCACGAAACAATAGTTCAACAGTAATATGCGGCAAAGCGTCTACTACCGTAACTTGAAGTGAACCTTTGAAGAGTTGTTGCCATGTTACTCTTACGTAGTAAAACCAACAGTAGAACATAAATCTGGTAGCAAGTTTTGCAAACTGCCTATGCAGGCAAAGCGTCGGACATAAGTGAATTGCAAGCTATATGTCACCAGAACAATGAACCTAGCTTTTGTGCAGCTTGAGTGTCATAGCGGCTGTCATCGCAAGAAATTAAATCAATTCATCAGAATTAAGCTGTTGAATTCAGGTTTTCTAGACAATTTTGGTTCTTAGTAACAATTTCCAGGGGGAGGTAAATGACCGTTTTCCCCCTTGGGACGCCCATAGCCACGGTTACTGCTACTCATTGACTATGCAGTCTTGACCACAAATTTTATGGCACTGCTATGATTCAACGTCATGCTGGTAGAGCCAGTTTTAAGGTTTGGGGATACGTTTCTAGGATGCAAGATTTTTGTTTTTGTTGTATGTTAAAAACTAATTTTTCTGGGCACAACAAAATTTAGGAGGGCACAAAACAAATTTGGGGCCACTGCCGCCGAATGCCCTCCGTGGCTACGGGCCTGGGAAGAGCTTTTCTTAATCGGCCAAACATAGCACACACACGTACCTGCGGTGCGCTTGCAGCAGACCCAATGCAAGGCTTCTTGGTAAATGTGCCCGCAGCAACGCCTTCCAGTGGTACACCGCAAGTACGTGTGTGTGTTATGTTTTCGTTGCGCACGTGACCAAGGACCGCTCTCGGGCTTTAGGCAGAGGGAGACCCGTTTGCAAATACGCAACAGGCTCCACGTCAGCTATTCCCAAGTAGAGGCCCCACGTTGCATACGCATCTGGGGAGTCGAATGGGTAAGAAGCCGTAAGCTTGTTTTGACTGAGGGATCTGGTGAGCAGCTTTTATTTTTTTTCTCAGGGAGGTTTTTCCGGAATATCAGTCGTTATTATCGCGGACATCGTTGGCTTGGAGCTTTATGGATCAGCGCTTGGAATCAGTACTTTTCTCAACGGGATAGGCACGCTGGTATCACCACCACTTGTCGGTAGGTTTCTATTAGTAGTTACATTTCGTGGATTACAATATCTCCATATACGTAGGTTTGGCCTGCGGGAGCTACAAGAGGCGTGACGAAGCGAAAAATTGTCCGCTTGGAAATCTGCAGCAACTCAATAGTATACATAACACATGAGGCATTTTTTAAAATTTTGCAAGGTTTTCTGGGTAACGGCAGTAGCAACTGCCCTTCCGAAACTTTCGGCAGAATACGACCTTGCTCAGACCCTATCTATAAGGATAAATTCGCTTGAGGCCCTTGCGTCAAGTGATTGTCCCTTTTGATGTTATCTTTATGCCAAACGCAACACCAGATATCTTCACAATACACCGATTCCAGCGAAAAATATTAGTCTACTTGTGGGCAGCGGCAACTATTCGGCAGTGAGGTGATACACTGTATAACACCAAGTTTATTTAACGCTTTTTGAAACGCACTTATTTATGAAATCTTCCTTCGGGCGCAGTATAACCCAAAACGTACCGGTGGTGTTCTGCTAAATGTCGATTTTATCTTATGCACCACTTTAATGAATTGCTTTCGAGTTTCGACCCAACTTATTTGCTGTAGTTACTGTCGGTGGCGCTCGTCATAGCTGAACTTGTGTCAGAGAATCACCAGTGGGGTTTTTAAGTTTCTCCTCTTCGCACGTGAAAGTGTAATCTTGAAATCATACCAGTGGAGCCGTCAAAGCAGCATTGGCACTGGAGACGATGTAAGCACACTCGTCACTGACGCATTAAAACTCTACCGCTCGCTCAAGCCACTTAAGTGGTACGGACTCTTTGATTCATAACTCACCAACTGATACTGTAGAGCTAGAGAGCTGATCGAATCCTCAAAATATGCAGAAAGCCTTCTCGTTTCGATTTAAAAAAATTTGGGCAACTTTGGTTTTGAAAATTTTGTGGGGTAGCCTGGCGTCACGGGGTGGTCCCGATGACGTCATCGTAACCTGTGAACATTTTTCAAGCGGCAATTTATGCGTTTTTAGTTTGAAATGAACTAGACGAAAACCCGCATCTTTTAAGCCCATGATTGGCATCTAGCGTAATCGGTCGGCAAATTATGGCCGAAAATCGAACATTTTACAAATTTTTCAAATGACGATTTTTGACCATAGCTTGTTTTCATGACGATTCAACGTCATAATTCAGCAATGAGATAATTAAACAAGTCAATTTCACAGCTGGTCTTTCTCTTTGGCCAAATCATATACGCGCCAGTGTTGTTGCTTTCAGGTATGGCTGTTGATCGCACAGGCAAGCCTAGCACAGCCCTCTTCATCAGCGCAGCTATTTTATTCCTCGGTTCCATCATGTCCTTCATGATTCAGGTGAGTAGTAACAGTGGCGGATTAAGGTTGCATGAGGCCCCTGGCTGAATCTTAGAAAGGGGCCTTTTCTAATATGCATATATTAAAACTTTTTTTACCGGCTTAGGGATTGGGGCAGTCCGTCGCCACGGGGGCTTTGCCTTCCCAAATAAAGTTACAAGCCTCCCAAACTGAAACATGAAACACTATAAATCAGTGGAGTTTTTGTCAATTTTTAGAATGTCAAGCCTTCCCCCCGCACAAACGCAAAGCCCCCCTACTGAAAACTTTCTGGCGACGGTTCTGGATTGGGGCACTGGCTGTAGCCCAATTTAAGTCCAACTGTTATTCAGGGAGCCAAAACTTGAAAAGCTGGGCCAACAAAATGTTTGCTAGTGTTTGTCCAAACATCTCCGCAAAAGACCATCCACAAATTTCCAAAAATGTCACCAAGAAATTACTTTGAAAGTTAAACCAATATTGCAATTATGAGTTCTGTTCTAAATGCAGGGAAGGCTTAGAAACAGCTTCAAGCGGCAGAATTGAAAACTTCATGAAACGTGTGAAAAACAGGCCCGACTTTTAGCCAGACATACCATAATTCTGCAATCATACCAATATTAAAAAGGCAAACATAAAATATTCACGTAACACGACTTCTGACTTCACAATGTCGGTAAGCGAAGCGCCCCCCCTAAAACTTACGAAAGTAACTTTTTTCACCATGATTTTGTACGATTTGGAAAACAGCATTTGGCGATATTAGGCCATTTTGCCGTCCATTGTTTTGTCACAGCTGTGTTGTGAAGCACACTTCATCTCTCTTACAGTAGTGGACCCGTAATGAGACTTGACTGCCAAATATTACTGAAATCGCCCCCCCCCTAAACTTACTGCCTGGATCCGCCCCTGTAAATGATCATATTATCCCCAGTTGCTTGTTCAAGGCACAGAAACAGGCAAAAGATCACAGGAGTAAGCTTGCAACTTGGTGCAACAGTTTTGATAATCTGATCTTATCTGAAAATGATTCGTATTCATAACAAAGCATCTACGCAAAGTGGTTCTAGAAATAGTTACCTGCCACCCAAAACCTTGAATTCTCTGCGTTTATTGCCATTCGAACTTGACAAGGTGCTGGTGCGATGACAAAAGTTTTCCATCCTCTAACCACTTTAAAGACCTTCACTTCAACTTTAATACTTCTGGGTGGAGAATGTTGTATTGGTGTCATTACATCACCGTAAACATTCTTAAGCCAATGCAAACCTTAATTTTTATAAGCCTTTTCAGTTTTTTTCACAGCCAATCCTCTCATGCACATTATCGCATCGTATTCATACCACACACTCATCCAACTCGTTTACTTCCATTCATATTAAATTCTGTGCATTCTTTTTCCTTAGCTTTGATTTGTCGGCTCTGTCGTTACATCTCCTCTACGTGCCGCAAGTGATAGAATGTAATAGCTCGTATGTAATGCGTAAAAAGGCATCATCCAGTTATTCGGATGGCAGGTTTTCCTGGGTGGCGATTGCACTGGTACCGCAGAATAACTATGGTATGATCTTCGTGGTTGCTTCAAGTCTCACACATGCAGATTGGCCGAATTTTCGACATTTACACCGCGTTCACCATTTTGCGAAGTTCAACATGGTCGCCTTTGCAGAAGTTCATGTTCGTAACATCATCGTGCGGGGAAATATGCAGTGTGAACTTCTAACGCACGCGCGAAAATAATTAAAACCTCGGCAGCTCGTTGCTCTGCTGAGAGAGTTAAGCCACTGCACAATGATGCTCCGTTAATACCAAGTATACGAAACGCCGGGTGTTCTTGTTTCTTTTATTAGGTCGCCATGACGCAACAATCAAAACGAAGAAGGACCGGGAACAAGAAATTGTGAGGGTCGTCACGTCCGGCCCGAAATAAAATTTTCTACTTATTCGCACTTCGCTCGCGCAACCGTCGGCTGATCATCGCCGTCGTCGCCATGGTGACGGCAAACGCTTTGTCAAAGCTCGATTCGTCGCAAAACACAACGCCATCGGATCGGCGATGACCGTCATTCGCCGACGTTGGTGAACTCGTCTTCGCAAAATCTCGCGCGCACCATGACCTTCCGACCGCACCCAGACCAACCCGCACACGCAACTAAGCGGTCACGTGACAGGAGCTAGGCGAGACGCTTCAAACTTCCGGAACCAATCAGAAACCGCAGCGTCCGGTCGATCAGCCATGTTGAAAGGGCGACGCCGGCGAAAACTTGCAGAACAATCGTCCGGAACTGCGAGAGAACAACCGATGTTACTCTTCGTGTACATTTGTTCACCAGCGCCAGATTATCTCAACGGAAAATAGACCTGCGTCGAAGGGCAAGTGGCCACAACAAGGTCATGTGCACACGGCACAGCATACATGGAAAAAAAGCTTAACGACGGTAGCGGGATATCAAATAAAGCGATGAATATATTTTTGTAACGAACGGATCGATTTTTATCAGCATGCGTCTTTACGAGTGTAACAGTCGACGGATTTACATGTAAGGCTGTGGTACGAGACGTACAACTTTTCAGTTCCTTTGATTTTCCAACATGACCAGATTTCTTTATAAAAAGACTTGTTGGGTCATGTTGTACGTACCACAAAAGCATCATGCTCACATTGTCCCACTCTTAAGAAACACACTAAAACAATGTAACAGAAGATGCCAGTCGATCGGGGTTCCTATGAATGTGAATGAACGACGCAGGGAGGAAAACCAGCCCCGTACCCAGCTTGGGACACCAGGGGGGCGAAGAGTTTTCTGAGAGGGGCCCAAATTTTTTAAACTGTGTCCAACACATTTTTCCAAGGGGGGCACAAAATTTTGCAGGGGGGGTTTCCCCTCCCAGTTACGGGCCTGGGCAAAACCCTTTAAATATCAGAGAAATAATGCTTGTGTCCACGAGTGAAACAGTTCCTCTTTCAGACATCATACCTAAAGTCAGGGATGAGCTCACTGTTTTAGAACCTGGGTTTGCCAGTTTTAGTGACTATTGAATAAGTTTCTTAGCTTTGCATGATGTGAAACTCGAGAAAAATATGAAAGCATCGCGTTGGAACACAGACGTGTTACTAACTTACTTGGAAGGTGGACGCCTCGGGGCATTACAACAGTCAAGTGGGTACAAGACAACCAACAATTACGACCCTTGCCTTTGTGGAAGGATTGGCGCTCATTGTGTCAACAGATTGTTTGTGAAATAAAACTGAAAATAGCAACACTGCGAAGCCTTTGGTGTCAGTGCTCAAGTGTGTGTCTACATGTCGTAGAAAAACACCTGCGAGCCGTAAACATCAACGCCCCAGCAGTGGAATATGATTTGGTTGTTACTTGGGTCTGGGGTACATTTGTTCGGTCACAGACCGAATTTTTTGAAACTGACCAAAAAAAATTGAGTCCATCCGGTCATAATGTCCGAAAAGGTAGACTAGTGAATACTGTTGCGGCCCAAGCATTAATACTAGTACGGGACAGATGACCGAATCGTCTCAGCAAAAAAAATAAGACCCGAGTCGATATTTAACGGCCCGGGCACTTGCACAAACGACGAAAGCGCACACAACAGGTCAAGCTCAGCGTTTCCTGCACTCACGTCGGATTCGAACTCGACGATTTCAAACCGCGCGTTGATGTCCGGCGACAGGTTCAACACGAGAGAAAGGAGAAAGGTGCCGGCGCCGAGAAGACTGTAGAGCAAAGGCTTGTTTTCGAATAAGCTTTCCATGAACGGATGGCCCTGTGCAAAGACAAACAGCAAACCTCACGCGCATTGTCGAGAAGTCAAAATAGCGTGTCGTGAGAAACGTGCATTTTCATGGCGCTTGCTTTTGTACGGTTTTCTGAACGTATGCCTTGCTCGCTACCGCCATGCCTTAGAGAAAAATCTACATTCCATCACGTAAACATGCGTGTTCATTTGCTGATGAAGATCTGCTTTTTTGTCAAATGAACCGACGGCACGTACCACGCCGGAATTTGAAATACTGTTGATGTATACGCACGGAACATACGAAGCAGTAAGCAACGAAGATTTGGTTCTCATGGATCATGGGACAGTCTCCAGAAAATATCCAAAGCGTCTGGTTACTGAACTGGCGTAGACCGACATTTCTTAAAACAGGGGCACGTCACACATGTTAAAGAATGCAGCGAGGGTATTTTAATAGCAAGTTAGTCATGCTTTGCAAAATATAAACATGAAAATAAGTAAATGGAAACGAGTTTTTCTAGGCTGGCCACACCAGTCACCCGTGGTTTCACGCAAATATTTCTTCTGGTGTTGCGCCACTACACATTTGCTTATTTTTTATGCAAAAATATAAGCGTCGGAAGGATGTTGTTCCATGGGGGAAAATAGTGGATTTTCCAGGGAAAGGCCAAACGGGAATTTTCCAGAGGGGGACGAACAGTGGTCCCTATTAACTTTTTACCTTCAAGTAATAAGTTAATCGGAAAATATCAAAAACCATGAGGATGGCCTTGGCCTTCTGCACCCATCTTCCGACGCCCATGTCAACAACCTCTGATGAACGCGCACTCACCCTGTAGTTGACAGCGAACGTGATGATTTGCATAGCTAACGACAGCGCGTAGACGGTGGAATTGAGCAGGTTAGGTTGGAAGTCCGCTTCAATGTCCACCTTCTCCCTGTTGACGGATTTTCACCAACAGACTCAGTCGGATTGGTCCGGAGCGGATTATGGAATTTTTGCGACAGCGATCAAAAACATTGTTTCTTCAAACATTATTTCTTAAGCAGGAAAATCCACAGTCAAGAGAGGGATGGTCGCGGGTTTTATCAGCTACATATTTCGATTGGTCTCGTTTGAGGAACGTAAAAAACGCAACCCAGCACCCTTCAAAACAGACAGCGCAGCGTGCAATGTCTCTGAAGCACTAATACCTATTAACATCACGAATCGAAACACTTTATTTGCCAAAATCGACCCAACAATACCTTTGTTTGTTTGAAATTACGAAACAGTAGTCCTTTGTCATTAGTAGACAATAATTTGCAATGTCGGAACATCACATTAAACCCAACTTCCTTTTGTAGGATTGTTCACATCGTCAACATAGGTCGTAATAAATGCGATGATGCCCTTTCTGGAGATATTTCCGTTGAACTTCTGCTTGCCACAGCCCCGGAAGAACAACTACGACTAGGGCAGCAACAACCACCTGATATTTTCGGGGGGTGGGAGCAAAATGATAGCAACTTGTTAATTTATCTAACGGGGGGGAGGCAATTGACCGGTTTGCTCCACCATGGCTGCGGGTATGACAACGACACATTAAAAGCGCCTGTCTGGGTTGGTGCAAATTTGTTCACAATCGCTGTTTTTTTCAGCGCTTTCTCGACTTAATGTTCGCTGATAAGTTTCTTTACCTGGGATCCCGCCGTTTCGCTTCAGTGACCAGGAAGACCAGGGAGGCGAAATGGACAGCGAACTGGAGTGTAATCGTCAGGATGGTGTACGCGTTGAAGATGTTCGGGAGCGGCCGCTGCTTCGAGAGCACTTTCAGAGGCTGCAGAATAGAAATGCAACGATTGCGTCTAATCGCCGGTGACGTCACCGGAAGCAGTCGCGGATTAAGGTTGTATGAGGTCCCTGGCTGCAACTTAGAAAGGGGCACTTTCTAACAACTTGACATCACTCTTTTTTACCGTATTAGGGATCGGGGGCCCTGGCTGTCGTCCAACCAGCCCCCCCTAATTACTGACCGGAAGGTTGATCACAGGGGCGTAACCAGAGGCTCGAGTTAGTGGGGGGAAACTTAGCTGAAACAGGTGCACTTACCAACACAAAAAACTGAGAAATGGTGAATCCGGATGTGGATATCTATAATAAAACCCTAGATCACCGTAAAATACTCCGTAAAGCGCAAAATACAACCATTTGAAAATCAAAGGAGTGCTAAAACGGAAATATAAGCTAAGTAGGGGCGTGGTTTTCACATTTAGCATGCCCGGGGGAGCGATTCACCCTTCTGCCCCTCGTCAGTTACGCCCCTAGATGAGCGAGATTTTTAGATAGCGAACAAGCGATGGCTATTGTGTTAGGGTTCGTTTTTTTTGCTACGTTCGGGAACGGGTTGAAAAGATAAGGAAGGTGTGACTCATGCTTACAACAGAGGTCTCCAAACTACGGCCCGCGAAGCCATTTCGTCAACAGCGAAAAAGTAGCAGATTTAGGAAAATTTTTTTGATTTGGTAGAATGCAACATATCCCGAAACAATCACATTACCTTAAGATGTCCGGCCCTAGAACTGTTGTGTAATAACTTAAATGCGACGCTTGGGCAAAGTTTGGAGACTCGTGGTTTGGAACTGCGGTTCTCAAACTTTCATGAGCCGTGGCCCCTTCTACGTTTAACTGGCGAATACTTGATATATCGTGACCCTTGGGTTATGCAATATCAAGGCAAAGCTGCCTAGTGAAGGCCTCTGCTCATGGCCCCCATTTGAGAAACCTTGGTTTAGAATATCAGTACAAAATTGAAAGAAGTAAACCTGTTAACACATGGAATAGTTGTTGCGACTACTTTCGAGCGAAGTAGTGCAAAAAGTGATTTTACGACGGTTTCCGTGTTTATGAAAAGGAATGTACCAGTAATCCGTTTCGGCCGGAAGTGAGTTATTTCAATTAGACTTTAACGTAACTCTTACTTGATTACTTTACAAGCGTTTCCTGTTAACAGATCACTTTTGATAATGTAACTTAATGATTTGAGGATATCTTTTGCAACACAACAAGATTTAATCAAACCAACTGGTGGACATTCATAATAGTAAAGACTTACACTAAGAAACCAAAATGTCATGCACAAAAGGCCAGGGGCTCAAAACCTTATATTTTGCAAGTCGACATTCTTTAGGCCAGGGGTTCCCAACCTTTTTACCATCTCGTACCACTTGGGCACCCCGTATTGTCAACGCGTACCACTACTTCCAGAACAACTAATTTGATTGAATCTTAGTTTATTCAGAAGAAAAGTATACATTAAAATTACAATAAAAGACAACAACTAAATTTAATGAGATTTTTGTTTTTGTTTACCTTCCACCAATTGGTCGATGTGTGGTGTAAATTTGCTACCAGCGCATCAAAGGTCATAATGTTACGAAACAATAGGAATATCAGGCTGAAGGAAAATTTATTTATTTAGAAACAAAGCCAGATACGTAAACTAGAAAGCTGTGAAATCCAGGTTATTGTGAAAAACTGGAAGGTACTCGCGTACCACAAGTTGGGAACCCCTGCTGTAGGCTAAAATCTATTACTGCTTAAACGTTGTGTGTTTCACTGCGTTTCGAACAAAATCGCAGCTGTAAAACAAGGTATTAAAACAATTCCGCTTCCGACCGGATTCGTTTTATTTCAGCCTATCCGGTTCGGACCGGATTTTTCCTTTGTTTTCAGCCAATTCCGATTCCGGCCGGAAATGAAAATTTTGAGCCCGGTACATCCCTAAAAGTGACCAACCCAGCAGCCCGCTCTCAGAGCGGTCTCACGATGTCACGCAATCCCGGCTCAAAAATGAAAGGGTCGCGTTTGCGCGCGTGTCAGCTTTTCACCTTGCTACGGGAAATGAAGAGGAAGCATCCGGCCAGCAGCAGGCCTTGCAGCGTCGCTTGGCCGTCGGAGAACTTGACGCCATCGAGGTAGAGGACGCTTTGGCTGTAGGCGAGCACAAGCGCGTTCAGGGCCAGGATCTTGAACATCTGCAGCGTGGTGACCAGCGTGCACCGGCCTTGCTTTATGATGTGGCAGACTGCGAACAAACGCGCTCTGTGCTGTGACAAAGGTGAACAAAAGCACGCAGAAAGAAACGAAGTTACCACGAAAGAGTTACAATTTCAGAATCTGTGTTTCCAGCGGCCGCAGGGCTCCCACACATTTTCAAAAACCATTTTCCATACTTTTTCAATACTGAATTAAAAGACTTCAATACCATCATTTTATCTTCATTTTTCGATAATTTTACTCGTGGAACACAATGCAAAAACATCTGCAGAACTTTCATGAGCGGTGAATAACAAAATTTGAATAAATAATTGGCTGAATTTACAATTTCTACACTTATTCAATACTTTATGCACATTTTGGCCAAATTCAATACTTTTTCAAGGTCTTGAAAACCGATTTCACAATTCAATACTTTCAATATCGCGTGAGAACTCTGCTAGCGCAGCGCGTGTTATACAAACGTCAACGAAGTTCAGCGAACTGAATGTCACCCCGAACGCAGTCTGTTGAGGTGCAAGCAAGTCGGCAAGGCAAGCGTTACATTGATCAGGACAACAGGTAGAACTCAAGCTGCGATTTTCAAACCTGGTAATAACCTTCTGCGTCCAAGATCAGCAATTACCAGTAATTGACATAACCAAGTATTCGCTTTATTCAGATTCGCTTCTATTTATATCAGGAAACCAAATTTCATGACTGGCAAAAAATATAGACACGATCAGGAAACTGAGATAACGGATAAGACACTGTCTTTCTTATTCACCCGGTTTCTGAAACGCCGTCTATCGCGCCTCAAAATAATCTGCTTCCGTTCTGTTGGAAAAAAAGATTATTCATTAATCGATTATAATTATCTGGGCACCATTCTAAGGGACCGAAACGGCCTCTCAAAATGCAGAACCACCACAAAAATTCACTAAAACCTCGCTTCACGACTATCTCGGTATTCAGATAATATGGTTGCGGTCTCTCAAAATGTCTTAACGGCCTTCAAAAAACCCTGTCCGGCGCTGAAGCAGAGCTGTTCACAGTGGCCGCCATATCAAACTTATCATCGCAGCATATCACGCGACGCGTCAAATCACGCACTGGCAGCAGTCGACGACAACTTGTATGAGAACGGAGCTGCGATGCTGGCGTCGCCCATCTTCACTACTTGCGGGTCGGGTTCCAGCTCTCCGAGCAACTCTTGAACTCGCTTCTGTCGACGAGCTAGCTCGTCCTGCCGCTGCTGCATTCTGTAGAGGAAGTTCGCTTTTTTATTTCTTTTTGGCGATACGACTGATGGAAAGGAATGTTACGACAAGCTATGATTCTGCTCGGATTGAATGCAGAGTGACACCGCCATCTTAACAAGCAACGACATTGGGTCTTTCTAATATAAGTTGGAAAAACGATGCCACGCTGTACGAGTTTGCACGTTGCTACATAGCAAAACTCATTCAATAACGTGGGTTTAAGACAGGGTCTCCATACGTTTTCGTCACAACGCCACGTAAGCTATTACACAACAATTCGTGAACCGGACATCTTGCACAAAGTTATTTTTTCGGGATATGTTACATTCTTCCCAGGCAACACATTTTTCAACAATCTGTTATTATTCCATTATTGACAAAATGGCTTCGCGGGTTGCAGTTCGCAGACCACGGTTTAGGACAGGGTTTCTCAAACGGGACCCTCGACCCCCCCTTGGGGGCCACGAGCAGAGGCCTTCACTAGGTAGCTTTGCCGTGATATTGCATAATCCAAGTGTCACGACATATCAAGTATTTGCCAGATAAACTTAGGAGGCCACGGCTCATGAAAGTTCGAGAACGACTGGCTTAGGACAAAAAACTGATCAGGAAAACTGACCTCCCGACAAGATGAAACAGCAAAACACGCAAAACTGTTCTGAGCTTGTCACTGACCGGTTGCGGATGCCACGAGGCTGGCCCTTGTCTGTTGCTCTGTCATTTCCGCCGGGCCTGGTTCGGCCTTTCCCGGGGGGCCTGTGTACGTCGTTCTTTTCGACGGTCGGCGATTTCGCTGCCTCCACGCTCTTTTCTTGTTTCGTGCTTTTCCGGAGCTTTTCAGGGGGGTTGCTGAGCAATGATACGCCTGAAATGAAAAAAGAAATAGATTTTTAGAGGATTTGAGGTGGCAGAGATCCATATTTTCAAACTCAACGCAAAACGATCTTTCAGTCAATGGCGCGAGCCGCGCAAGATCTATTCAAGGCAATGCGGGATGTTACAAATCATGCACAAAATGGCCTCCAGCAGTCCAGTTGCCTTGGAAACGAGCTTGGTGCAGCGAACGATACGCTTACGAAAAAAGGTGGGGAATCTGCATATAGGAAAATATGTTTGGAATAGAACATGGAGACGGGCAAAACAAGGCATGAGATAGGAACACCTTGCATCATTCCATGTAGTTTTGCATTTAACAACACATTTTCACGATTTGAGTTGCTTCGCATGCCATAAAAACCTGCGTGCATGATTTGTAACACAAATTACTACATCATTAGGTTAGACCTCAACGGAAGGTCTGTTGCTTAAGTTAGTTTTTGACTTTGATAAAATCCGCAGCCAGCCCGCGTCGTAACTTATACATGCCAAATGTTTTTTTGTGAAATGAAACAAGCCCTGGATGTTTAAAACAGGTATTAGAAGTGAACATGCTTGAATGCTTCGTTGATGGATAACGCCGGGTCAAGGCAATGCTGCTAATCGAAAGGAAGCTTTCGTAAAAAGTTTGCTTTTTTGAGAATGAATCAAAAACAAAAAAACTCCACGTATTTAGAAGTTATTTATCTTATAAGAATCCAAAGTAACTAACGTTTTCAAATGACATTTTTTTACTCAAAAACATTTGTTAACTTCAATTACATTATTTTCAAAAACAAAACAAAATGAAAGTTTTTGCAGTATTAGGATTTAGATCGAGACTGTTCAGACGTAAAAACAGAGATTTTTGTTTAAAACAACGATTCTTGCAACAAAAATTTTACTGTTGTAAGCTTTATCATGGTTTTTCCTTGAAGAAAATATTTCTGAAAAAAAAACTGTTTATTTTCTCATTAAGTGTTAATGCATGAGATCTTATACAGCTGATTCCAATATACTGACGATAACAAAAAATACCGTAAAGCTCCATTTAGCTTATTGCTTTTTGTTTACTTCAGTTTGCTTCAAGTGATTTGAGGGAAAAACTCGTGCCTTGTTCAATGAAGTATCTTTTCAGAGTACAGAAACAGGCAAACACACACACCAGTCAAGGCTAGATCTTAAACTCGCGCCAGATTCGGTTCAGTTTCGTTATACTCGGTTTTTGGTGCTCCTTTCGGAATGTTACGTGGTCTGCGGCGCCAATCGACGCTTGCTAGCGCCGTGGGCCACTTTCGTAGTGAATGCTTTTTGGGTGGCGAGTCAATGGCACCACGGCGCGTGAACCATTTCCTTGCGCCCATCCCGAGAATTTAAAGTAAGCATTAGCAGCTCCATGTTGTTGAAGCTGAGATTGCCACATTGGTGAACTTACAGCCGCATCGGGGCGCTGCAACGAAACGGGCCTCTGATATTTCCTCCCTTACGGTCAACAAGCGCTGAACTGCATTACGTTATCATTTACAGACAAGAACAAACTACTACAAGCAACTATTATGAACTCGCTAAAAAACTTCACTTTAACACGATGGAAAACACAGTGGCTTGTTCAGAGTTAAACAAATTGTGAAGCAATTTTGTGTTGCCGTACTGGACGTAAAATGTAACTGAAATTGGTTTCATGAAATTCAATCTTTAAGCGTTGCTTTTTCAAAAGTGTTGTCTAACTACACGTAGATACGACTTTGAAAACACTCCACAAACTCAACTAACGGAAATCGCTTTTGGGACAAAGTTGCCTTTTTTTCCAACTTTTAAAAGATGTTGTCTTTTAATCGACTTACGGCACAAACGCAGCAACAATCTCCAGATTCAACTTTGACATATTTTGTTTTGAGAGATGGGGTGTGCGCAGAGGAAAATTTTGGGTGGCAATGACCCTTCATTGTCTCCCCTAAAAATGGGCCTGGTAACGGTAGCACACAAGCAGGTCTTCAAACCCAAACACACAGAGCGGCGTGGTAGTGAATATTGTACTGACCAACGTGGGCATGTTTCAGCGCTCCAACGTCATTGGTGCCGTCCCCGCACATCAGTACGTTGTAGCCGAGTTGCTTTAGGGCAGTTATAACCTGCGGATGATACGGGAGAGAAGATGATGAGGCTGGATGGTGAACAGCTAAACCAGCTACGCCCAACACAAATCGCTTACTGAGTCAAAAATTATGTCACTATCTTGACCAGGGCCGCACATTGAATAACATATTATTGAGGGCCGCACATTGAATGGCTTACTTTGATCTTAGTAAATTAAATTTAGCTTAAACTAATATACTGAAATTGTTCGAATCGTAACTGCAATGGTAACAGACGTGATAAAGTGGCACTGAGGACCACCGGTATCAAAAATGTCAAATTCAAGATTATCAAAATAAGGACAAATTGTCGGTACGTAGGATACTTTTACTACAGCGAAAACCTAAACTGGGCCGCACAAAACCCTCGACTGGGTCGCATGCAGGCCCACGGGTTGGACATAGCTGAGCTAAACAAAGTTGGAACGTTAGCTTGTCGTTACTTCGAAGGCATTGAAACGCAAGTTACTATTGAAAGAAAAAGTTGGCAGAACATGTCTCAACGCGTAACACCTTTTTGCAGCATTGCAATGAAGCCACTTGCTGAAAAAAAAATTGAAAACTTTTACTGATCTCTGCTTTTGATACGAGAAGCTTTCGGCTTTTTGTGCACAAACACCAACGACAGATTGCGATCACATGCTCAAAAGTTGCCCTCCCAGTTTGTGACGGGTGAATGCTTTCTCGTTTTCGTGTGGATTGAATGTTTTATATTCATAGACTCCTCCCTGCTCAGGTAACTCTAGGCAACGCAGATTGCGTTATTTTTCAATTAAGTAGTTAAAAGACTTAAAAGGCACTTATTAACTCCATTCCCACAGTAGCTAATTTTTCTGAAGGCTTCTTTCAACCACTTCTATCGAAATTTGCATAAGTTTTGCAGTTTTTGAGGAAAGGGGTGTCAAATTTGACACGTAGATCCGCCTGATTCACGATAAGCATCTTTTGTTGTTATTCAAACCTGTCAAAACTCCAAAACATCGCCGTTTCACGAGATGATGCATTTCCTGAAATAGGCTTTCGTAAAGGTTTTGAAGTATTCAGCACAGTGCTGGCAAGAAAGGAAATATGTTGGACTTTGAACTGTAAACACTTTGTCCATTACACAGATTGCAGAAAGGTACACGCGTTCCGCGCTAATGGTTTCGAGAAGTTACGAAAACGAAAAAGTTTTGGGGCGCGAGCTAAAGCGGCTTTGCACTTCTGTTTCGCCTGACCTATTGCATCATAAGCAACTTTTATTCTCAATCTTTCGTCAGCGACAAGCGTTGAGATCACTCAAGCGCGCCAAGAAAGCACTGGATTGCATGGCAATGCAATTAGACCAATAGTATTTGCCGAAAATGCGGCGTATCACTTTCTCTGCATTCCGTCTTTTTCTCCAATGACAGCAAAGTGGCAATGTAGATTCTGTTGTTTAGCACAACGCTGCTAATATTCTTTTCAGAGAGATCTTAATATTTCAAATGACTTACCTAACTCAGTGTGGATTGTGACGGGTTTTCGTAAATTCGCGAATTTGGCTGGAGGCACCTTATGTACAATAAAAAAACGCGTACCCAGAGCTTTTTTTCGAGAGGAGGGAAGTTGTTATTGTTTTTGAAGTAATTTATTTATCTTCGGCTTTCAACTTGTTTTCTTTGGCCAGATAGCCTTGCTAATCGAAATAATCTTGTATTAGTTCAGTGGTAAAATGTCCGCCTCCCAGTTGGAAGGTTGGGTGTTCGATCCACAGCAACTGAGTGAATTGGCGTAGCGCCCTTTGGGCACAATTCACAAGAAGCACAATTCAGGCTTCGACCTGCAGCTAATTGCGGTCACTAAAAAAAGAACTTATAAAATTCATGATCACTGTTGTTTCCTGACGAATGGCGCAGTAGCGTATGGGATGCAGTGAAAAGATTTTGACTACACGCAGGAAAATACAGCGGAAGTTTGGAAAAGTTTAAGCAGACGCGGATCCTGGAATCCGGCTGGGATATGAGCGACGTCAGCCTCTTAGACGCACTTGCAAGACGGTTATCCGTCAACTCGACAGAAATTTGCGCGGAGAAGTGAACGGGGGAGGAAACCAAATGAGGGGAGGGTCCAGTAAACAAGCGGTGCGTTTGGGGTGAGAGACCCCTGGGCGCGCTGTTAGTGCAGAACCCTACTGAGATCAATACCAGCATTTTTCACGATCTTTTACCCTAAAACAACTCCGTGGCTCCTTGCATACATCTACACCTACTAACCATTGGCTCACACATGGCGACAACGTCTTTGGTGGTAGTGCAACAACCGTTTTATTGACTATCTGCCGTCCTGCACACACTGAAAAGGTTAAAGAAATTTTTATAGAAAAATGGCTCGGCTTGGTCTGCGACACGGATACGTCTGCAGAATTGGAAAAAATAACTTTTGAAATAGAGCAGGGGTCTCCAAACCACGGTCCGCGAAGCAATTTTGTAAATAATGAAAAAGTAACACATTTACGAAAAATTTGTTGATTTGGAAGAATGTAACAAATCTGGAAACAATCACGTTATGCAAGACGTCCGGTCCTCGAACTGTTGTATAGTAGCTTATGTGGCCTTCGAATAAAAAAGCTTGAACACCCTGAGATTAGAATAGCAAAAAGCATGAAATCATCCTGTAATATCACCTGCTCCTTTTGCTTCGGGCTGACACGAGCGAAAATCCTGACGCTCGGAAGGACCTTTTTCGCGAAGGCGACGTCGATCTTCTGCAGGAAGGACAGGCCCTGGCCAAGAAAGAACGCACCGTAGAAGTGGGAACCGTAGTAGAACACCAACACAGTGGAAGAATCTTTATCAGCTTACAACGATACTGAACGTCTAAATTGTCTGAAAACAAATTTGAACCGGTTTCTGTTCATTTTGATGGAGTTTATCAAGGAAATGCATTATCGCGTCACACTCGGTCTATTTCAAAGCATCCAAGCGCGTAACGGTTCTAGAGAAAGGACGCAGTACTGCGCGATATAAACGCAAATGAAAACATAAATCCATCGCGACAAGTGAGCACACGACGTATTTTGCTCGATATCCAACTTTGATTTGCTCGTCAAAAGATGCCACGTGTCCCAGAATCCATACACATTAGCAAAAAATATATTTGGAAACATCAATAATTCCTCGTTTTTCGACGTAAAAACCGGTGTTTTTCGACGTTAAAACCGGTTTCGATACCTCCAAACGAAAATCCCACGAACGTTTTACAACAAACTCATTTTTGCTTGAGACTTGCATGGAAACCGTATTAGCCCAGTGGTAGAGTGAAGATTGCGTGTTCGATCCATGGCCACTGAATGCCGTAGCGCTTCTCGGGCAAGAGCATTCACTGCAACCGCCCCTGCAAAAGGTGTTAATCAGGCGTGGGCCTGCCGCCAGTCGTCGTTAAATATATCCGTGCCGTAAGCGTAAGATGACGAGAAATGTTACGACGATGTGCTGACAACTACGCAATCACGGTTATGTTTTGCGATTAGACACAGGTTAAGAATTAAAAAAAGAAAATGGGGGGAGACACGCACTTACTTCGCCAGTGACACAAAGATCGTATTTTTCCGACAGCAGCTCTTTAAATCGCTTCGTGTCCACAGGAATTTCTTTTGTGCCGTCCACCGACCGCCAGCACCAGTCATCTGCTGTAATGCAACAAGATACGATCCGGTCCGAACTGCCCCGATCATTCAGCAAAGCACGTCCGACAGTCGCCGAACGTGCCCGAACACGCACGAATTCCACGCAGCGCGTGCGCTTATTATCATGTTAACGTGAAACGCAGCAAGTATTGTTGAAAGCAGTGAAGCGTGCAAACTGCTGCGTTGTCAAACGACCTTTCTTAACCCGAAGACTTGGAAAATGCCATTGGTCCGTCTCGGCAAAACGAAGTTTTTGCTATCGCTGTTGTTTGCAATCGTACGATTCAAATCACATTCGGGCACAAGCAAAGTTGACAACAACTACTGTATAACGTGATTGCTCACTTTCGTGATACTCGTTGTTTGTACTGCTTTCAGAGTGTCAAGAGTGGTCTGCGGCGTCCATCTCCGTTTGCTTGCGCCGTTGGCCACGCGTCTACTTTCGTAAAGAATGCTTCTTTGGTGACGAGTCAATGGCAGCAGCACCGCGCATGAACCATTTCCTTGCGCTTAACGTTTAACGCTGAGCA
>Ga0210059_1001941_pt1 | contig 31904 bp, 27 predicted proteins | sample Ectturendosymbi2_FD_188042 | JGI IMG/M metagenome (GOLD analysis project Ga0210059, IMG submission 188042) | Ecteinascidia turbinata endosymbiont from Florida, USA - Sample 2 (SPAdes) (version 2) | ecosystem: Host-associated > Tunicates > Ascidians > Unclassified | place: Key West, Florida... | reverse complement strand
AAGAAGGAAGATGTTAGCACTGTTCCTTCGAGTGCCATCGAGGCACTCTGTGCTTGCCATGCTGACATTTATCCGAATGTCTACATATTGCTCACCATTTTAGGCACTCTTCCTGTATCAACTGCTACAAGTGAGCGCAGTTTCATCACCATGGGACGTCTTAAAACCTACCTAAGATCGTCAATTGGAAATGAGCGAATGACAGGACTTGCACTGCTTTCCATACACAAAAACCGCCAGATCGACAGAGAAAAAATTATGAATGACTTTGTTGCCAGCAGTAATCGCAGATCTGATTTCGTGCTTTAGAATATATAAAATTTGTGAAAGGGATTATTTTACTAAAGCGAAAGATTTGAAATGAATATTGTACAACAAGCAACTACTTTGCACATTGCCCTGTAGGTAGGACCAATACTTAAACTATCTGTCCGCCGGTGTCTTCGTGTTATCGCTACGATTCAGTTTGCCGTGATGGTTTGGTTGTAAGAGAGAGTGAGAGATGTCACGTGCTTAGTTGGCCAAATAAGCATGCATGGGTTGCTCCAACAGCCTCCTGAAGAGCATCTGTCCCTGTCCAATCTCTCATTTCAAAATTTCCACGGTGGCATCTGTCTGTACCTTGCGCAATTATCTGTAAAGTTAGTGATATGTCGGCTAAGCTTTGTTTGCTACCACTGCCTCGAATATGTTAGATGATACACTAGCATATCACAAACGCTTGTGCTGCCTTTTTCGAGTATGTGTAGAAACTGTTGTTTGAATTCTGTTGTCATGATTTAAAAGGTATTTTACTTTTGGTATCGACCAACAACTATGTAGCGTGGCTGTGAGATAATTCTACGATCTGTAGTGGTACTGCAGTGCATTTTGCTTGTCTGCGACGTTGAGAAAAGTGCTGTTGATAATATTTCGCGACAAATAATAGCTGACTGAGACAGCAGAATTTGCTGGAAGTGGTATGAAGTAATGCAACTATATAACATAAGAGTGCTTTCAAAAACAATATCTCGGGATACTGAGCATGTTACAAACTTCCATGAACAATGTCAAAATTTTGCAAAGAAGTGCCACACTATATCGCATCGTACTTCAACAGATTAACAAAATCACGGTAACGGGGAAAACGGGCAAAGAAAAACAGACGTCGCGGCTGGACCTGGTCAAGAAAAGTGTTGATGTGTTAAAATTGAAATAGCATATATGACATAAATGTTATAGCAAATTAGGTGGCCTGTACTTTAGTGAGAGCAAAATATTTTTCTCAAAATTTCAGCCCCCCTTAAAAAATTCCTGCGTGCGCTCCTGAAGACTAGTCTTCCTAAATTCGCCTTGGCAGAATACATCATTGAAAATCCGAAAAGTAACTGGACTCAATGACAATTTTTAAAAATTATGGATGACATTGATCGGGAAATGTAAATCACAGTCCAACAAAAACCGAGAACTTCTCACCTCTTTCTGAGCGTAAAACTTCTCATGTACGTGTTGCGGCATTCCTTCTTCAAGTGGTGGTGGAAAGGGACCTTGCATTTCGGGACAAACTTCCGTACGAAGCTAAAAAGTCAAGAGCTGGGTTGTGTGCTTCAAAGCAGCCAATCGAGGCACGCAACAAATTTTCTAAATGTGAAAGTTTTGGATCATGACCTGCGTGGTAGCCAGTAATGTTCCAGGCATAGCAGCACATAATTGTCGGATCAAAGGAAAAGCGCATGCCCTGAGGTTGCTGTTATTTACAGATTTACAAAGACTACAAACATTCTCTGCTCACTTGCGAACGCCTACCCAGCATAGTTCATTGCATTTGGCATCAGCAAGCTGCTTGGTAATTTTAAATTTCACACGAACGGCTATAAAAGGTAAACTATGCTGTATTAATATTGCTGAGGAAGCCTGAAAGGTTTTAATGTAGCAATGGACCGCCTGACTCAACGTAAAAGATGTGCCTCTTTCAATAAGCAGTTACTAATTTCTCAGACTTGAAATTAGAAAGTGAGTGATTTCGATAGAAATCCCGTTCTGCCATTCCCGTCATCAAGTAAATCAGCAGAAATTGTCAAAATCAGATTGGGTAATGGGTAAAACTGAGGTTGAGTTTACAACATTTCGTGCGCAAAGCTGAACCCCACCGCTTCTGAACCAAAAGTTCGATTGCTCGCAAATTCAAAATCTTATACTTCGGATGCGAACCCGACTCAACTATAGCATACGAGCACGTAGATGAAACAAGCGATAATTTCTTATATTCCGCTTCATGCTTTTATGCACTTGGTGCTAAGTTTTATCGCAAGCCAGGGGTGGATCCAGGTAGTAACGTTAGGGGGACGGGGGCGATTTCTATAATATTTGGTAGCCAAGTCTCACAATGGCTTCGCTATACTGTAAACGAGATGAAGTATATTTCACAACAATGCTGTGACAAATCAATGGACGAAAGAATGGCCTTATATCGGGAACAGTGAGACAATTCGAACATGACGAAAGTCTTATTCGGAATTGGTGATAATATGCTGTTTTTTTTCCGAATTGTAAAATATCATGGTGAATAAAGTTACTCTCCTCGAGTTTAGGGGGGAAATCGTCCCCCCTCCTGGATCCGCCACTGTCGCAAGTGAAGGTGCATATAAAAGGCACTTACGTCAGCTCCAACAATAAGTTCGTCCTGTTCTTGCGTAAAAAGATACTCGTACAAAGAATAATGGTGGAACAAGGTCGTCATTAGATATTCCATGATTAACTTCGCATGATCAAGTTTGAAAAAGTACAAAGGTATCGGCACAACATCCGGACTATCGGAGCCGACTCCTGAGAAGCACTCTTTGAGGTACAGCAGGTTTTTCGCCTTAGACATGTGACTTTCTGCAAAGCGTCATGATGACATGAAAAGCGAAAATTCTCCGAAGAAAATCAGCTAAACGGAACGAATTGAACCACGTTTCTGTGATACAAACGAAAACATACAATACAAGTAATATATAGCGCTCTGTTTATTGCTTACAAGCGCAATTAGTCATATTAAATGAGAGTAAAAAGGAGAGCTTGATGTTAATATCCTGCTGATAAGATCTTATGCAGGAATTTTATCTGCATTCAGTCACTTCCTCAGAGTTTTTGTTTCTTGCTTGTTTTTTTCTAATCAGAATTTTAACGAAAATTGTCTAATTTAACTACAGAGCAAGATTTTACCTTTTATGTTATGCAAGAGGTTCGTCACCAACGTCATAAACCCGCTTAATTGCCTATCATCAAAGTTGTTTTTGATCGCCCAGTGAAATGCCGTTACGTAGTAGTCCAGCTGAGCGGCTTCCTTTAATTCCACTTCATGTTGTTCATAATTCAGGATACCGGCCATTCTCCTGCAATCGACCCAAATTGTGAAGCTTTGCAGAGCGCAACATAGTGTAATCGTAATAAGCGTTCCTTTAATTTAATTGAGTAAACGCTGTAAAAAACTAAGCTTGTTATAAACAAACGTACATTCCAAAGCTTTACCGAACATTACGCGTACGTGACTGCTGCAGAAGAAAAACTAACTAACTGACTAACAAGGCTTTTGCGAAATATGCAATAATAATGTTATCGCTTTCACAGTTCCACACAACCAAGTTTACACAGCATCGGCTCCAACTAAACTGCACGACTGAAGCTCATCAACCAACCCGAGCATTTTCAAGGACCGAAGCACCGCATTGAGTGATATCTACTGCGGGTCGTTATATGAGTGTTAGATATGATTTTTGGTTGTCATACAGGTCACCTATGACAAATTTATTCTGCAATAAAGCTACAGTCATACCACAAAAAGGATCGTTTCTTATAGTGGAAGCGAAGCCAAATAAATTAACTACCTATATATATATACATATCCAATTCTTCTTAAATACGCAGCCTGTAGCTAAAACCAGATGCTAAGTTCTCAAACAGTTTTATTTCTATGAAGTGAACAGTTGGAAAAAAGTATTGGTGCAGTTTAATAAATTTCGAAAGAAGAGGATTGAGACAGACGTGGCAAGCTTGAATGTAGTAATATTCCACATTCATGCTCTTGAAATGCCAGCAGTAAGGTTTTTCAAACAGACAGATGAGTTCAGATTATTGCAGGTAGTATGGGTCGTTCCAAACGAAAGGAAAGCAATATGTGACATACCAAATCGTTAAGTAAGCTTAGGTGTTTTTTATAACGCTTTTAAAGTGATAATTCTCGTTGTTTTTGACTATTGTTCACCACGCTGATACTGTGCTTCATGGTTAACAGTAACACTTGCATCATAAAATATGTACTTTTATAACAAACAGCATTTAGGAACAAGACCAAGACTAACAGAAGGTCATTTCAGTGAGAGAGAGAGATTTATAATTTCATATGACTCAGCTAATAAGCAGATACAATGCTATGCCATCATGCACAAAAGTAACCAATTTTCAGGGGAAATTAGAATAAATGAAAACACAATTGCAAAATAACTCATCAATGTAAACAAACATTGTCACTGTGTCACATAGGATTGGTGAAAGACCACGGAGGTCATCTAGTCAAGCAACCCTGTTTGAAACATTTTAACAAGTGTTAGAAAATAACAGTTAAAACAATACGTAGACACATTCAGAAAGACAAACAAACAAACACCAAACACAATGGAAGTAAAGTTACAGATGTAAAAAGCATGCCAATGTACACAAAGGAGTGGATCTAGTCTCATTGAGGAAATTTGGTATGTGGTCAAAATTATTAAATACAGCAAGAAGAAAATATTCGAGGAAGTAAAAAAACTATGGAATATAGTTTTGTCCGTAAACATTGTGTACAATGAAGAATAAAAAACAAATAAAATTAGAGTACATAAAAACAAACTTAGATTATTCAAATTATTAAAACCAGTAGAGGCAGCATTATATTCTTGGAGTGAAATGTTAAGTAAATACATAATTAGTTATCTTGTTCATTCATTATATGCAGGGATATCATACCGTCCTTATTTCTAAGATTCGTCCTTATTTTGAAGTATTACGTCTTAGAAAATGTTACCATCCTTATTTCTAAGAAATCTCCTTATTTGTGACTTGTGTCCTTTTTTCTTATTTTCTGTAGCGTAGCAATTTTAAATGAGCAATATCTGATAGACATACAGACAATTTCTATCCCATCGTAAACATTTTGTAATCAAGGTTTGTTACGTCATAAAAGTATTATATTCTTGCAGCACAGAGACGTAACGCAGTATCGGGCATTGTTAGCACTGTAAGCTGTTGGGATTCTTAGGAAAGCTGATTTTGTAGAGAAGGTTTAGCATTTAATTGATTCAAGAAATAGCAAGCGAAAAAAACGTTTTTTGTGACGATTACAAGAAGGAATTCGAGAATACAACATTGCTGAAGTAAATAGTTCCTGGAGATAAATAAGCAAATACATGATATGACCTGACGCTGCGTTGGTCGTGCAAACAGAACAGTTGTTTCATTTTAGGTTATAAAATCAAAGTTTCTTCAGCCCTCCTTATTTTTAGTTCTAGATCGACGGTAGCCCTAATTATATGTTTCTTAAATTGCCTTTTGAAGGTAAAAGTAGAAGACTTTATTGAATCTGTTATTGAAGACCAGCACACCTGGACCAACAAAAGCAAGGGAACCTTTCTCTGAAGATAAGTGAACTCTAAGCACAAACAGGTTGTTGGAGGTGGATAGTCTTGTGTAGTGAGACTGAATGGAGCTGATTAAAATAAAATACTGTAGACATCAAAATAGTTTAGAAGCATGTTGTTGTAATATGCGTGCATGAATTTACCTCTTGAGAATGTATAAAGTTCGCGAAGGTATAAGATATTAAGTGCTGAAAAGATACTTCCAAGGAGGTATGGTTAGTCGGTCTTATTAGTTTTCCAGCTTCATGTTTAAGTAAGCTTCATGTTTAATGAGATGCTGAATGGTTGCGTTTGAAGCACGTCCCCGAGTTAAAGATAAGTAAGTAATATAGGGATAAAATAATAAGTTGTAGACAACTTTCAGTAGAGAGTGTGTTGTGTGATGTATAACTTTGGATAAAACTCCACATGCTCTTGATAGTTGCGTCTTTACCTTTTTACACGAGGTTTCCAGCTTAACTTATTGTCGAGATGAACACCCAGGTATTTTAGATTATCTTCGGGGAGAATGCTATGATTATATTGATAGTAACTTTAAATGACATGGGGTTATGTTTTAGGGAATTTAATGACTAAATTCAGTCTTACTGTAATCAAGAAAAAGTTTGTTGGCTCTCAGCCATTGGTCAATTTTGCATAGTTCAAGGTTGACAGTTGTTTAAAGAGCGATGAAACAAGGATTAGATACATACATGGTTAATATCATCGCCAAATAAGTAGGATCACTGATTGATTTTTCAGCCAAGCGGACATTCAAACCAAGATCAACTGGTGTTCTTGATAAATACGTTTATAACTTTAGTCACATCTATAAGAACGTTACTTTTTCGTCATTATTGTTCGAGTAAACTGCAAGAAAAACTGATCCAAGAAACCATGGCATTGAAGCAGGACTGCAGTTCTGATTCTGACCCCACTACTGCATTTTTCGAAGAGTAATTTACATGGTTCCTACTTTTCCGCAGAGTATACAATTCACTCACGTAAAAAGCCCACAAATTATCTTACTCTTGCAAATCTTCCGGCGTTTCACATTGCTGCAGCTGGCGAATCTGAGATGGTGCTAAAACCTTCCATGCAAAAGAACCGTGTGGCTCTTTTTCAAGAGCTTCCTGATCCTGCAAAGGACGTGAGGAACCATGAGTAAGCAACACAGCCAGTGCTTAACTGCAGCTAACTACTAAACCACGCATTTACACAGGCCTTATTTAACAAATGTTCGACTACACACAACAGAGTAAGAAATCCCCATTCCAGCAAGCCGTCGCAAAAAACATTTTTTAACAGTTTTCATTTCTGCAAAACAGTCACTGGGACTGACATTCTGGGTGAAACTGAACACCCTTCCGAAAATGGAAAACGAAACGCTTGCTTCCAAAATTAAATGAATATTACAGAAACAATTTTAATAGGTCGTTTATGAGCTCTAATCTTCAACTGACACGGCTGAAATAGAAAACTTAATCCACTGAAATTCGTGGTCGGAGAACGACACGACTCATTCAGCCATGATCCTTTATATTTTGGTAATGGCATAGTTCACACACGTGTTAAATTGCACTGAGTCCTACTTATGTTTTTGCCAAGCATATTTTCAACAAGTCAAGTACGGTAGACCTATGTTAACCATTGCTTAAATTCTTATCAGCACAGTAACACGTCAAATTTATGTTTTTGAATTGATATGGTGTGGCGATGATGCACAGGTGGGATACTCCGTTCTCTCACTCTTTTGGGGGCAGTTTGCGGTGTAAGCTTACTTTTTACATTCACAATTTTTTTAAGTTTTAAGTGCAGTAATAAACTGATTTCAATTCGCTATTGGACACTTGCATGTCGGGCGAAGATGAACGAAATTTTTCATCAGATAAAATGACTGCTTTGCTTCAATATAATCCCGCAAGCATTTCACATTTTAGGTTACTTACAACAACACAGATATTGTAACAAAGATAACTTTTTTAGTTTAACATATCATCGTCGCAGTTCGTTTGCTAGAACACCTCGATCACTCCTGGAACATACTTCAATCATCACCAGTACCAGCGAGCAGTGAAAACAGCAAGTCTGGGCCGACAGAATGATTCTAATTGAACCAACATATTTGATAGACTGGAACGGCTTAGCAGAAATTTACTTCGCACTGGTAAGACTTCAGAAGTTGGCTGCAAAGGAAATCGTCCAAAGCGCAGCTACGTTTGTTAAGGAAAGTTATGAATCCATTGGTGAATGTGACGTCACAAATACCATTATTTTCTTTAACCATATGTTTGCAGTTATAGTTGAAGTCTACAAAAGGATTACTATACCGCAAATTACACACAATCTTTGTGTCACAAAATCTTTGTGCTCAAAGATCAACCAAAGTCGAACACACGTTAAATTCAATTGTTCAGCATTGTTGTATTAAGGCAATCAAGAGCTAAGCGGTACGGTTTCTGATGCCAGGTATCACGGTACTTACTGTTTACACGACAAGGTAACATCGATTTCGCCAGTGTGACTGACTTAAGTTACGCTATAGCTGTACATGCTAGGCCTACTGCTATACTACACAGCGCACCGTCAACGGAGGTTGTTGTCCATCTATTCTGTTCTTGCCTTTGCCACTTGAAGCAATTTTCACGCTCATATTTTACACAATAACTGCTTTATAAATGCGCCGCGCTTTAGGTTGTAAAATAGTTGCCACTACATTGCTTGAAATAGCGCAAACCTTGTTCGACAAGTCTGCTCTGTTGACAGCGAAATCTGAACGGACGCTAAGGTGTTCACTCATCCGTTTAATGTTACTACGGCAATGCGCAATCATGTGAAACCTCATACTTGAACCAATCGATTGTGCGCGGTGAGGCGAATCGTGCGAGGTTACCTTGTAACCGTTACCTTGTAAGTTTATTTACATCAGGTTGGGGAATCTATTCGCTATCACGGGCCGCATGAATTGTGCATTATCACTGGATGGCCGCAACAGTCAATTAATTCCATCCTGAAATTCTACCTTTATAAAGTGTAAATATGAGGAAGAATGATATCTCTTGCTTTACTGTCTAAGTGCCTGCTTATTATCGAGTTCCGTTTTCACGCGATGTTGTACTCTAACGTGGGTAATGAATATTCTGATGCGGGCCATATCAAATGTTCACGCGGGCCGCAGGTTCCCCACCCCTGATTTACATCATTGCCTCACACTCGAGGTCCATATCACAAGGCTTAGTAGTAGCAGCACCTATAGGTCAAAATGCACCTAATAATGAGTAAGGACACGCTTTACGCGTATGTGTACAACGAAGTTCCAAGAAATTTATTTAACGTTCAGGTTCAGTTATATTTTACTCGATTCGTAGTCGTACTACTTCTGAAGCAGTGCTCAACCTCTTTGGTATGGCGAACCCTTTTTACTGCCTCCAAAACAAACGCGGACCCCTCGTTTCTACAGCGTCTTTTGGGTTGTTATTTAAAAATATGATTTTGTCACTGTTTAGTCAGAAAAGCAGCAATGTTCACTGTTTAAGATGGTCATACAACACCTAGCCATGAACTGATAACTTATATAATCATAATAATAGCAATTTATTACAGACTCGTGGTCCATATCAAAAGCACAATCAAACAACACATGAGCACAAAAAACGGTTAGCCATAGCGCATTACAGAATAGGTGTTAGCACACAACCAACGCAGAAAGGAGCAAAACACTTGAACAGCGCCCCAACTGCAACGTCATTCACCCATCATAATGGAGATTACAGCAAGGGCGTACGCAAGGGGGGTTTTGAGGTTAAAACCCGCCGCTTGAGCTTGACATTTCACAAAAAAACTTTATTACCTGCGCAAAGGAGACTTATTGTTTTCGCATACTTTTTGCTAGTTAATTTGTCGACTTAATGCAAATACCATAGAATAAATTTGCATGCAAATTTCAAGGAACATTGTAAATAAGCCAAAAAGTAATAATTAGGTTTTGGTGGGAATCTGGGTTATCGTCTGCGTCCATACACCATCTCACCACTTTTTGCAGACCTTTCGTCCACTACGCATGTTTAACATTGTGTTCCGCGATAGTTCACTTTATCCGGAACAGTTGTCTTTATTTTGTCTGCTATGGCTGATCAACGCACGCGCTGACCGCATTGGCTACATTACCAATTTCTGTAGCACGACAGAACTGATGCACCAGCTCAAAAACAACAGTTTTTAACATAGAAGCATTCAGGCATTTGATAATGTCTCAGCAGGGAAAAAGTAAACCTATAAGTTTGCTGGACTTCTGTACATAACAAAAAATTGAAAGTTTTCTTGTGTACTTTATGCACATTCTCAATTCTTGTCTAGTTTAGCAATATTCGATCTTGCAAACCGGGGTGTGCGCCAGCCAGTCCAGCCGCACACTTTCTATGCTGGACTGCTCATATTTGACAAGACATTAGCACAGCCTCATTTTGCCGTTGTAAATTGTTCTGACGCAATGATGAGTGCGTTTTACTCTCCTGTTTTAACGCGCAGTCTGATATTTTTGCAGTTATAAAGTGCTATGTCGCAGTGTTAAGTTTATTTTCCTCCGATATTTTAACTTGGAGAGCTGATAATTTGTATGCTGTGCAATGACACATAATATAAGGGGAGTGTGTGCAGAAGAATATGCATATTATGCCGACATATTTCGCAAACACTTCGGTTTAGAAACATGAATATGAGGTCAAATTGTGACGTCACAAACAGCGCACACCGAATATAAATGACCACCATATGCCACTGAATGAATCCCCCCTTGAAAATTTTCAGCGTACGCCACTGGATTACAGGGATGCGGTAGTAGGAGAGAAATGAGGGCATTCTAACATCAAAACTTTGAGGTAAACATCTAACAGAGAAAAAAAAAGTCAAAGGTAAGTCTGATGGGGTGCACATTGGCGCACAGAGGCATGCAAACTGTTCCGATCAAAGTCTCAAATGCTTTGCAACGCATTTATCATGAAATCGACAACCAATCAAGTTTCTGAATTTTAAAGCAGGATTTGGCGATTAACGTTTTACCAATTACATGATTTACTTTTTGTATGCTTGGTCTGCACACATTGTCTGCATGCTGGAACAGGTAAAAAAAGAAGTCGTAGGGCGCCACGAACAACGCACGGACGGCTTTCGTTGTGCAAAAACGATACTGATGAGATGGGCGTCAACAACTCAGGGATGTCTAGAAGGAGTTCTAAATACCCCAGCAGCGGCTATATCGGTTGGTCACCATCATACAGGAGAATTAAATAATTGAGGAAAAATGAAGATTGTAAAGAGCATCAGAAATTTGAAGAGATCGGATAAAAACGTTAGATGAAGATGCACAACGTTGTAAAAAGCGATATAGGCATTTCTCAATAAGGTACCAAAAGTCTTGACACGATGGCTGACTTGGTGTGAGCGAACACTTACATTCCTGGGTATGTAATGAATAATTCGGTAGCATTATTATATGCAGCGCGTATGCGCTTCATACTAGCCTGTGTGTATTTGCTCCACAATTGGCAAGCATACATTGACATGCAATAGGCACGAAATAGAGTGTTTTTACTCCAGGAGAGCACTGATCGAAAGTCTCTCGGAACTTGTTTGCTGCACAGTATTGCGATTTCACTTGTCTCTGAATATCATCATCATCCTTCAGCGAGCCATTCAGCAACGCACTAAGGTATTTCACTTGGTCAAAAAATTGTACACGTACACCGTTCAGAAAAACATTTGATGGCACAGGTTGAAGGCAGAAAAGAAGACCAATTGTTTTGTTACAATTAAAGGCGATTGCGTGTTCAGCAGCATAGTCACCACAAATATCCAGAAGACGTTGGAGTCCACTAATACTGGGGCTGAAGACACATATATCACCAGCAAATATTAGCTGATTCACAACCATATTTCCCACAGTGCATCCCACCCTGGTTGAACCCAGCTGGTCTGAGAGTTCAAGGTAAACAGCAAATAAATATCGGCTCAGAAAACGGCACCGCCATGCTGCCGTTTTTTATATTACTTATGCACAAAAATCCTTCGTATAATATTTTGTAAGCAAAAGGCAGGGATATCCAGAACTCCTCCTATATATCCCTGGCAAAAGGTCATTTAATTCAAACCGACTTCACTTATTGCAAGTGCGTTATCTGCTGTTTCCACTCATAGGCAAGCCTGGAAATTCGTAGTTGCGTTTTTCAGTGTATTTCGACACTTCGATTTGACGTGCACTAGCAGAAAACCCAGCTTCATAAAGACATGTGGAAGCAAATGAAATAAGTACGCACAATGCTGCCGTTCCGGACAACTTTAAGTAGATACACTATTTCTTAACGCAACTGCGATGTTTTGTTTCAGTGTTCATTCCCCCTCAGTATTGACGACGTGATGCGTTGTGCGTAACCATTTCTGTATACCTTTGCGTTTTTCCAACTAATGTGGTACGGACCTTGTGTCGAGCCAAACACGTACGTAAAATGAAAATTAAGCAAAGACTGAAACAACGCTTTGAAAGAGTCAGAGCTAAAGGCTGGGACTCTCTTGTATATTGACCCACGTAAAAATATCAAAACCTGCTTGCAGTGAACATCACGTGGCGACGGGTTGAAAGTCACTGCATATATATTTCGTCAAGTCGACCTAACTATTTGCCGCTCTCCCCTGGCACAGTGTTTTCGAGGCGTTCTGAGAGACCGAAGCGGTCTCAAAGTTTTCCAACTGTCTCTCAAAATACAGTAGAATCCCGCTTTACGACAAGCACCAAAAAACGTTTAAGCCTTGCTTGGTGACCATCTCGGTGTTTAGATAAAGTGGTTGTGGTCTCTTAAAATGTTTTAGCGGTTACTAAGGCCAAACCTTAAAAAAACTTGCTCTGGCATACGCTTTTCCTAAGACTAGCATTGTGGTCCAAGTTTAAAAGAAACGTATTGGCAGAAAATTGCATGAAAACAAAGTTTTCGGGGAGGTTACCTGCTCGTTTTCCCAAAAGCACACGTCAATTTATTTTTAGGCAATCTGACCAACCAGTAGAAAGCATCCAGTTCTTACCTCGTTCTTTTCCCGTTTCTTTCCCTAAAAAATAAATAGAAACCATTCAGCCAAAATACTACAGAATATATATTTCACGCATTCCCAGCACGAGAAGAGCAAACCGCAGTTTGCCTTTTCGATATGCATTAGGCAGATATACATCAGTCTGCAGCGGTCACAGCTCGTAGGTCAAACGCTTACTGATGCGTCACAGGGACATTTTTACATTATTTAACATCATGTAGAAAAACACACCATGCAAATTACTTAGACCAGGGGTGGGCGATTAGCGGCCCGCGGCCACATGTGGCCCGACACATCGTTTTCAGTGGCACGCGGAAGCATTCAGGAAAAATCTTCAAATCTGAAATTTCCTCCAACTTATCGCAGTAATTTTAGTGCTGAGGGTAACTTGAGCCGAGACTTGCTTCCATTTCCATTAGAGATTAGAAGATATGGCCCTCGACTAAACGCGGCATTCTCAAAGTGCCCCCGATCCAAATTAATTGCCCATCCCTGTCTTAGACGACGACATGACATCTTTTACAAATGAAACAATTTTTCCATTTTATTTCATATCTGCGAAACAATAAATGAACAAGAACAAGCGCCTTTCCAGCTTGTGCTTAGTGTATCGACTGCACTCAGATAAAGTGACGATCCTTAGTTGCTAGATTTTATCACTGCTTAATTTAGTGACAAAAACAGAGAACATATCTGGCACCATCGAGCACAGTTTTTGTTCAGACACCTTCAATGCCTTTTGCTTCCTTAAACAGCGCTGGTAGCTTGGAAGCCAAGCCTTACACGCGTATGTTGCACAGTTATATTATACCACTCACGTCTTTAAAAGATGCAGATGTCCGATATAGCACCTGATGTGTTATATATGTCCAACATAGCGCTCTGTGAGCTCTAATTTGTCCATTCAGCAGTTTTTGTGTTAAATGTGTCCGATATAACACGAAATTATATTTTTATCAACGGCGCCCCGTGGAACATGCTCTTTAGCCGTGTCAACAGTCTACAAAGCAACGAAGCAGTAAAATGCGGGCTTTGAATTTGATGGAGCAAACAATCAACGTCACAACATGGCCGAAGGCATTCGTTTCATGTAGCGAAAAACATTTCCGACCTTGTGAAAAATTTGCATGAAAAACCACATCATTAAAATTCTGTTTTTGGTAAAAAGATTAACGTTTTGGACAAACATGCATCCACTTTATCAGTGGTTCCCAAGCTTGTTCGAGCCGTTACCCAAATCAAGGTAGCGATTATGTCTTATTACCCTCAATATTTCCAAGTGATCGCTCGCAATACAGAACAACATTGTGGTTTTGATTCCGCGTTACCCTTGAAGAATTCCATATTACCCCCAGGGGGTAATTTACCCCCAGTTTGGCAACCACTGCACTATATTAAAGCAAGAAATTTTCCCAGCGGAAAATGAAATAAAACCCTTTGAATGTCGTTTTTCTGGCAAGACCACTGCTGGCATGCCATTAGAGTTTCGACTGTGGCCAGTGGCGTACGAGGCGGGGGGCGGGGAGGGCGGCCGCCCCCCCCGGCTTGAAAAATTCAGGGCAAACTCTGTTTTCAGGGCAAGCTCAAGTTGCTCAAAAATCCTGAAACATAAAAAATATTTCAATACAGTGAAAAATTTCAGGGCAAATTCTGTTTTCAGGGCAAGCGCAGGTTGTTCAAAATTCTGAATGATAAAACCTATATATTCAATACAGTGAATTCAAGGCACACTCTGTTTTTAAGGGAAGCACAAGTTGCTCAAAAATCCTGAATGTAAAAACTATGATCAATACAGTGAAAAATTTCAGGGAAAACTCTGTTTACAGAGCAAGCGCAAGTTCCTCAAAAATCCATATTTCAATGCAGCGAAAATTTTCAGGGCAAACTTTGTTTTTCAGGGCAAGCGCAAGTTGTTCAAAATTCTGAAGGATAAAAATACATTCAATACAGTGAATTCAGGGCACATTCTGTTTTTCAGGACAAGCAACAGTTGCTCAAACATCCTGAATGTAAAAAGTATATTAAATACAGCGAAAAATTTCATGACAAACTCTGTTTTCAGGGCAAGCGCAAGTTCCTCAAAAGTCCTGAAAGATAAAAATATTTCAGTGCAGTTAAAAATATCAGGGAAACTCTATTTTTCAAAGCATGCGCAAGTTGTTCAAAATTCTGAATGATTGAAAATATATATATTCAATACAGCGAATTCAGGGCACACTCTGTTGTTCAGGGCAAGCAACAAGTTGCTCATAAGTCCTGAAAGATAAAAAATATTTCAACACAGTGAAAAGTTTCAGGGCAACTCTGTTTTTCAGAGCAAGAAAGTTTTTCAAAAATCTGAATGATAAAAAATCAGTGACGGACCGTCAGGGGAGGCAAGGAAGAGAGTTCTTCCCCCAACATAATCATGAAATGTGCAAAACGAATTAGGGATCCAAAACAATAAACTGAATAAAAATTTGTCCTTTCATGTTGAAAAGGTGCAATTATTGTATGATTCAAATCATCTTCATAGTCAATACATCTGAATTTGCGTATTTCTTCTTCAAGTCAGGGGACAGTCACGAAGGGAGGCAGCGACTGCTTGTGCTCCTCTCACCGGGTGGCGTTCACATTGAGCAGTTTGTCACAAACTGTGGTGGTGAGCGCTTGCTGTGCTATCACCTACCTTTATGTCAGCTCTGTAACCTTCATGTCAGTAACAGTGTAATGTTTGTATACATTTTAATATATGTACTCCTTCTACTATATGCTCTCGCATTCCATAGACTGGCACTTACTACGTTGTACACAATGTACTGAATATGCAGCGTTATGTCACATCAGTAGCTGGTCAAACATGCAGCTTCAGTTGTAAGGCGGCGAAGGGAGGCAGCCAATACATCCGCCTCAATGAAAACGTTTCATTGTTACGACATAGTTACGTAATTCCATCCTAGTGATATGGCATCACTGGCGTGACCGACAAGTCGCGTTGGGAAAACTTGTTATGAAAATGTGTGGACTACAACAGGTTTTTGTGACATGAAAAATCTACCAAGAAGTCTCAACAGATATGCCAGGTCAAAAAATAACATTCAAAACCAAAACTGCTTTAAAAACTTTTGGAAGCGCAATGACATGCTTTGAGTTTGAACGAACAGCGGAGACTAATATAAGCGTTCACAATGCTAAGGTAAGGGAAAACCGAGAGGTTTTGAAAAACCTAATTAATGTAAATTGCTTCCCAGCCAAACAGCAATTAGCAGTGCGTACTAACGATGAGAGTTCGATTTCCTCTCATCGTGGCAACTATGTGGAACTTTTACATACTCTTGCTGCGAAGATGAAAAATTAGCTAGACATTTAGAGGGTAGAGACATCTACTGTGTTTTCTGGCCTCTCAAACATGATTCAGAACGATTTAATTGCAGCAATAGGTCATGTGGTTAGATGTGACATAAAGGAGATAAGTGCAGCCCCATTTGTTGCTTCAGAAGCAGACGAGTCAACGGATGTCACAAACAAAGCTCAGATCTCTGTCATTATGTGGCTAAAAGCGAGGTGGCCTGTGAAGTGAAGGAAGCGTTCTTGGGATTTGATGATGTGAGTAATGACAGACGAGACGCTGCTATATTTGTAGTTGTCCTTCCTGTTTCCATTTATTCATGTTTGCTTATTTTACATGGCGAACAGCCAGCACTATTTAGGCAGTTTGTGAAGAAAATTGGTTAGTGTTGCTGCGCACCAGTGCGCGGCGTTAACCTGGCGCGCTGTGTGCAGACGTGTTGACATAGTTCTCTAGTTGCTTCATTCAAGCTTCCAAGCGTGGATGTGCGTTTTGGGGCGAATGAAGCACCCGGGGATGCTGTCCGTGTGAGGCTGTCATATTCTAGTAACAAAGGGGAGGACCCTTAAGATACGTCTACGGAAGAACATAGTCGTGCAAATATGCTCCGTGTTGCTTCTAATTACTTGTTGTGGCCGCACCGTATCCTTGCAATGAGTCGGTCACTCTTTGTGCTTCGTATCGATCGTGTTTTGTTCTCCAGCGCCAGTGCGTTGAACCTCCGGGTTCGATTTAATTTTAGGCGGGGAGGATGAAGTGAATTGATGCGTGTTGTTGCGCACTAGTAATCTGCAGCACTTCGCGCAGTCGTGCTTTTACTGCATATTTCATTGAAGTTCTCTGCAGCTGCCGATCATACTGATGGTCTGCATTCTCGATTGGATCACTGCATGCATTCTGAACATATGCATACGTTGCAAGACTTTTTCAACTTTTCAGTAAAGTCGTTAAACAAGTAGGGTGCAAGTCACTTCAGGTTGGTCCTCCTATATGTTACTTTTTTCTAATCTAGGATCGCCACTGTGCCTATATGTGTGTAACAAATTATGATATGGGATAGAACGCATTGGCAGAAGTCATTCTGCAAGCAGCCAGTTGAGTGGTGAATTTATGCTACTCCATTCTATTTATACACTCGCAAATTTGGCTTTGAAAGAGACAGTGCCTCCCCAGTCACGAACCTCACCGCACGTCACTGTAAAAAATATATATTCAATAAAGCGAATTCAGGGCAACCGCAAGTTGCTCAAATATCCTGAGTGTAAAAAGTATATTGAATACAGTGAAGAATTTCAGGGCAAATTCTGTTGTTCAGGGTAAGCGCAGAGTTGCTCAAAAATCTTGAATGGTAAGAAATATATTCAACATAGTGAAAATTTTGCGGGAAAACTCTGTTTTTGAAGGCAAGCGCAAGTTGCTCAAAAATCACGAACAGTGAAAATATTTTCAATACAGTATATTCAGTGTATATTCACTTGGGGTGATTCGTGTAATTTGGACTAGTGTAATGTGTAATCTGGACTAAAGTCGTGGCTGGTTATAATAAATTTGATCTGGACCAAGTCCTCGTTTTTTTAATGCCAGGTTTTTCGTTCTTTTTTTAGAACCCTTCTGTTATCTGTTGCAGCATTGATTTTAACATTAAATTTTAGCTGACTGGCTGAGGTAGGGAAATTTTGAAGTTAGTTTCGTGAATGCAGTGTGTAATTTGGACCAAACCTGGTGGCGGTTTGTGTAATATGGACCAGTGTTACAAATTACAATACTTGTATGAAGTACTTGGAAAGTGTTTTATAGGCTACATTTATGGGAATATTGTACAGTACTGCACATGGTACAATCACAGTATGCGAATACGAAACAATACGTATAGGCACGCTGGCACATGCATTTTGAGTGCGTGTTTCATTTCCCGAGGTGCAGTCTTTGGTAGAAGCGGGCCGCACGGACGTGGAGATTGCTTGGCCCCTTTTAGTGCGCCGTGCGCGTCTTTAAGTGCCTTGTTCAAGCGCACAGCAATAATAACACAGGCAGGTGCAGGGAGTCAAACCATACGATCCGGAACCGTTGCTTTTAACCTTTGCGTGGCGCCATTGATGTCGCGCATATATTTGCATCAGTAAAGGCGATTACCGCAAAGTTTCTTGTCTGGGAGAACACAACATGCAAGGAACATCACCCCCTTGAGTTAACAAGCAAGGTAACTACAGAATTTGCCCATAACGGCACCGCTAGGAGATTGCATAAACAACGTTATTGCCGAAATGACGTCATAAGCCAATTGAAATGCATGTGAAAGATGTCATCGAGACCGAACAAAATGTAACGTTATAGGCGAATTGACGTTACAGACGAAGCCGTTATAAACGAATTCAACTGCATAGAACAGATTTACAAGAGGTTTCAGGCCCCATTCGGATTAAACTAAAAAAGTTACTTTCAGGGCAAATTTTTTCCGCCCTCCCAGTAAAATGCCTTCCCGTACGCTTATGACTGTGGCGCATAAATTTTGATTGTCTGAGCGTTAATCTTTGGAAAAACAAACCGCGAAAGTTGTAACAATATGCAACGCTTACACACTTGGACAGTTAAATTTTTTTAATTTGTTGCTTTCATCCAGTTCTTGCAGTTGACTACGCTGAACTATGAATTTTGTCTTCTATGGACTAGTAAGACGTGTGTTTCTTGATACCGTTTGGAAAAACTAAAATGCGTGTGGCAACAAACCCAGCACCTCATAAGTTTTGTGAAACATGTGTGAGCTGAAGGCAATTTGTTTCCTAAACCTTTGCAAACTCAGTTGGTAGAAAAACGAGAAAGCGCTAGCAATTTTTAGGAATTTTGCATTCAAAGCCTCTGTTCTTCAGAGTCGGCGAATATCGTCATCATCACGTTACAAATTTTTTTACTTGTCCTGCTAAATTTTTTTTAATCAACTTGGCAAAAAAAAGCTCTAGTATTGCATACCGATCACGGAACAAATATAAGCGTAAAATGCGCTTTTATTATAAAGAACAAGTGCTGCTTGTTGCAGCTACATGCGATTTGTTCACATGCTTCCTACGCAAGCATGCGCGTTCTCCATTCAGTAGCCTACCTCTGCTCGGTAAGAAGGCTTGATGGCTTACGAAAGTAATACGTTTGCTTAGCACATAAAAACAATGTTTCAGAATTTTTTGAAATTCACAACTCTTTTTGCAGTGTTGTAACAGTTTTTGGAACATAAGTGGCCTACCACAGCCTCGCGAAAGCAGTTATTTTATGCACCAAGGAACATATCAGTGTTTAAAAATGTAAGTAGCCTTTCACGGTCGCGCGATAATTTTGAAATCAAACACGTACACCAACACCTTGGTCGAGAGATCGCGTGAATAAGGTGATATTTCAGCAGTACGCCAAGGATTACAGAAAAATGCGATCAATCCCGATTAAAAATGAGCAATGCCAATGGCGAAAATGTACCTGGATTTAACGAAAATTTCGTAGATATTCAAAATCATTTGGATTGCTTTCAATTCCGACGTTACGTCCTTATGTTGTTGTTTTTCAAATGTAAAACCAGTTGCGCAGTTCACCACGGCGGCCTGTGGGCACAAGTGCTAATTCTAGACTACGATGACCGTCTTCTACGCATAGGGCGTAGCCATGGGGGAAAAGGGGCCAGTCCCCCAACAAAATTTTCTAGCATATCTTGTCGTTTTGTGTTTCGAGAGGCGGTGTACCGAATACTTGTTGCTCGCTAATCGCTTGAAGTCAAAATATTTGGCCCCCCACAATTTTGGACTGGTAGTGCCGCTGCCTCTACAGATAGTCTGGTGACAGGAAATTTACGTACGCAGTGCGCATTTTTCCATCAGGCAATGGATTTTTCTACAAAATCACATACTCCATGCCTGTTGTGTGCGTCTTGGTCCGTGACTTTGACTTATTGAACATCATATTTATGAACAACAGAAAAGAAACACGAATCACTTGCGGACTCCTAGATCTGCCTGGCCTATCACAGCTTCGAGACCAGCTAAGCCACATTTTCTTACAAAATAACCACACTGGGCGTACGGGTGAGCTTTTCAAGAGGGGGATACTCTTTGCTCTGAGAAGTTTGTTCTGCCTGCATTTCGGACGTTGGATTTTTACGTGCAAAGTACATCACTATCGTCAAATTTTGACGAATTTCCCGTAAAGATAAAGTGAAGACCACAAAAAAAACAAAAAATAAACCATTTTTTCCGAACCGATATAAAGTCAATGCGCTGATTTATTTTTTGTTCACAAAAAAAATTTCCATATCGTGAAATCTCACAAAAATTGCTCATTAACGCCTCATTTTATAAATTTTGTAGCAGTGTAGGAGGTCTATCTCGCAGACGTCGTTTCGTACACTTACGATGAAGTCTAACTAGATCTAAGCTGTATTACTATAGTTAAGGTTTTTCCCACATTGCTCTATTCTTTGCTAAGTATCTTCGAGCATGTGCGTATTTAAGTAGTCATGCAGTCAAAAACTACTCTTCAACTGCCTTCACATAGCCTGGGCGTAGAACTATAATGCCTAGGCCTATACTCTATGGACAGGTTGTAGGGCTAAGGCTATTACTGTACGCGTCATGACATATGAAGCTCTTTTAAATAAGCAGTAAAAACTAACGTTTTCCAGATATTTTCAATTTTATCATCATGGAGATTATTGAAATCGCTGATGTAATAAGTAACCGTAACGTTTATTTCAACTTGTACGCTAGTCCTCTAGCATCTAGCGCAACACTCTGACTTACCCTCTTTCGTGGAGCATTGGCCATCTTCTTTCCCATAATGAAAAGTTTTAATTTGTTTTCCACAAATAGTTCGAAACACTTCAAAGCGGAAGCCGGTAACTAACGGTGTCGAATTTCCACTGCGTAAGTAAATCAATCGTATTCTTCGGTGAGTAGAAACACGACGAAACGTTACGCTCCACCGTTTAGACAACTACAAGCCTCGACTCGACTACTATCGGAACACGCCCTCAGCGACGAGTCTGTTTTTGAAAAAAGCTCTGTGACGTGACAACCAGAAACTCCATAAACAGCATACCTTTTCCTGAATGCTGCTCGGCGTGTTAGTTGCTTGACATTATTTTACATCAAGAACGTTGGCCTGCAGGAGCCTAATTTTTGAGTGACAAATTGCTTAAGAACCAGCAAAATCTAATAATACATCTTCGACATCACATAAATAATAAAGCTCCAAACCAGAAGTTCCTCCACAGTGCATCAGCGTTGCATACTAAACCAGCTGTTTTGTTGTCTGTTAACCATCAGAAAATCCAAACGTCCAAACAATTACAACATGGAAAATAAAATTGAAAAGGTATTGCCCAAAGTCATGTTTACATATTGCTAATGAGCCGTTCTTGGCCAGAGAAGACAAAATTAACCACCCAACCAGGGGATGGCTTGTCTAGACGGACTGCAGGGCTGCAGCCCTCCCTGAAAAATGTAAGGCAAAAGATTCCGCCAAACAGGGCCGCAACCAGGAACGGGCAAGCAGGGGCAATTGCCCACCCTCCCGAAATTTTTGCAAACATAAAGGCATTCACGTACTTCACATAAAAAGTTATTTCTCGAGACTGCATTACCTCCACGTGAACTTCTTGTCAAGACAACTTTTTCGCATAGGCTACGTATGTGCTGCGTCATATAGGATAAAAACAATTAAACAATCAATGTACCATGCTTCCGATAACTCCCAGCACAGAACCGGAGCCAAGTTTTGAGGTGATATTTGTGAAATGAAACCATTCGTTTCATGAAAGTGACGTTGTGGTTGTAAATGCGACCTCACAGAGCAGGAATCAATATGCTACCAATCAGGGATGTAGTGCTAACAAAAAAGGTATGAAGTTGGGAACGCTCCCGAAAAAACAGCCATTAAAACAGCTTCCCAGCTCATTTTAAAGCAAGACATCAAAAAAGTCTGGGAACGCCGTTCCCACGCGTTCCTGCTCCACTACACGCCTGCTACCAATTGAGGCTATTGGTACACAGAGTTGCCATTTTAGTTGACTGCTGCTAAATCCAGCAGGATTTTCTCACTGTTAGCTGTATAATTTCCAATCTAGCAGTTATCTGAATTTCTAGCAGGCACATCCAGCAGCTACCTTCCATCATGTGCAATTTTTTTTCTGTGTGAATGTTGTTCTCGGTGTTATTTGTATAACGTGTCATCTTTTCTTCTGTTTTTTTTATTAACTGATGTCTAAGACTGATTGATTTATTGGTTTTACATCTGTAAATTTCAAAATGACTGCTGCTAAATTATAATTTATGATGGTACTGAAGGCTGTGTTGCAGGGTTGGTAGACTGGATGACCTCATGGTCTTTCACCAATCCTTTGTGACAAATGAAACAGTAATTCTTAGTTACTTGTGTAGAGGTTTGCTTTGGATGATGCTATAGTGTCCGCATTAGCCTATGCAATACGCAATGCTGTGTGACCTATTGACTGTGCGAACCGTTGTTTTGTCGCAAAAAAACAATACACTTACTTACCAGCATATGCGATTGGTAATAATCGTGAAGGAGCTTACGTTATATCAGTTGTTTTAAGGAAAATGATAGGTACCCGGTATAGACTTGTAGGGACCCGATTTTCTCTGATTCTAGGGACCGATTTTCAATTCTAGGGACCCGATTCGGGTCCCTAAATCACCTTAAAAAACCCTGGTTATACTGAATTTATCATCATTTCCTTCCTTGAAAAATCAGTTTTACAGTATGATACTGTTAACTGTAGTCCATTTGTAGTTGTTTGTTTCAAGCAGATAAAGAGTTGTCTTACGACAGAAAAACATGATGCGATATACAGTATACATGGTAGTGCCTGTTTTGCCTCATGAGGTAAAAGCACGCTTACCTTTAAGGCCAATCTACACTGAGGAGTTGCCAGGAGTAGCCGCGCGCGATTCTATTTGAATACTTTGAATAAGATTCTATTTGAATTATTTAGATTTGAATAAAATAGAATCTTATTAATAATTTGAATAAGATTCTATTTTCTATTTGAATAAGAGCTGATGATGCCCACTTTGTAGGCGAAATATATGCTCTGTAAGATCTTAGTGTCTGATTCTGTGCTGAGAAAGGATTCCTTTCAACAGACAGTGTAGATTTGCCTTTATTCCCTCTATGTCCAAGCCGCGGCCTGCGGACCGCATGCGGCTCAGTCGAAGGTTTTGTGCGGCCCAGTTTACATTTTAGCTGCAGTTAAAGTATCCTGCATACTGACAACCGGTTCTTATTTTGATAAACTTGAATTTGACATTTTTGATACGGGCAGTCATCAGTGCCACTTTAGCACGTCTGTTACCGTTGCAGTTAGGATTCGAACGCATTTTGTACATCAGCGTATGCTAAATTTAGTTTACTAAGATCAAAGTAAGTCATGCAGTGTGCGGCCCTCACTAATATGTCACTCATTATGCGGCCCTGGTAAAGATAGTAACATAATTTTTGGCCCAGTAAGCCATTTGGTTTGGACATAGCTGTTTTAGTCGAACACCATTACTTAGTGGTTATGTGGTAAGTACAATATGCCGAGACAACGATTCAGAGCAGTGGTTTTTCAACCTGTGGTACGCGTACCACTAGTGGTACGTGATGCATTTTCGGGTGGTACGGAGTAGTTTTTTTCAGGTAGTGCGAAGTAAAACTTAAAATGTTCAACTAATATTTTGCTGTTAAAAGCTGTGGCTGAACACAATAGCTAACCTACTAGAAATATGCTCAGCCTTTGTTTTAAAATCTGTTCGGTCAAAGTGATGCTTCATGTGGATGCAAACTTTTTCAACTACCGTCATAATCAGAACGCATTGTTGTACATTTTATGCGTCATAAATAATACGGATTATTTTTCGAAAAAACGTACTAATGTACGTGGACCTACTGCACTGACTGAGCAATTCTCAAATACTTCATTGAGCGATGGTATATGCAGCATATAAAGCGCAATGGATGCGCTATCAAAACAATCTAACCAAGAGCGAACTGATAACGGAGTTAATAGCTAGGAGTGATAGAAAACAATTATAGTGAAGCCTGATAACGAATGTCAATTGAGAGTGCGATTCAGCATAATGTAACAGTATTGTAGATGAGCTGATAGGATAGTAAATGCTTCGCTACTTTTTTTAAACTTTTGGCGGAAATTGTTAATATGAAGAGAGCTCAATGATAGGTAGATCTGAGTCAGGTATAACTAACAATTAGCAGACAAATAAGGCTGATGGCGACCAAATTCAAGTTGAATGAGGTCACCCTCTTTGATGATCGGCAAGCGTGAAATAGGTTTTTACAGTTTTTGACATTCAAAAAATTTGATAATGATCGGTCCTGCTAACAATTTTTATTGCAATTTTAGGATAAACATTTAGCAGGGTTTATTCCACTAAATTTTGTGCAAAAATGTCGAAGCGAAAATATAACCCTGAATACATTAACTATGGTTTTATCGCTATCTTACACCGAGGAGAATATCTGCCACAATGCGTGGTCTGTATGAAAACTCTTTCGAATGGAGCCATGAAGCCAAGTTTACTTATACGTCATCTCGAGTCGACCCATCCTGATAAGAAGGATAAAAATGAAAACTATTTTGAGAGACTTGGTGAGAATGTGAAAATGCAACGCTTAGATCAGACTGGTGAGAACTACAAAAAGATGGCAGGGATTGTAAAAGCATCATATGAAGTTTCCCTTTCAGTGGCCCTAAACATGAAGGCTCATATCAGATCTGAGTTGCTTGTCTTGCCAGCAGCAAAAAGACTTGTCCGGAATCTGATTGGAGAGAAAGATGTTGCGAAGTTGGATAGCGTGTCGCTTTGCAACGACACCGTAAAGCGCCGAATCAGAGAAGTCTGTTGATATTGCTGATCAAATGACAGAGGGAATTAAAGTTTCAAAGTTTGGCTTTGCTATTCAGGTTGACGAATCGACCGACGTCACTAATTGCTGCCAACTACTCGTTTATGCCAGATACATTCAAGACAACGATGTGAAAACTGAACTACAGATTAGCGAAGAGCTACCTGACACAACAAGAGGAAAGATATTTTCAATCTTTTGGATAAATACTTCAAGGAAAATGATTTAAAATGGGGAAAGTTAGTTGGATGCGCAACTGATGGTGCTCCCTCAATGCTAGGTCAAAAGTCAGGGTTTCAAACAGGGCTGTGAAGTCGGAGTCGAGGAGTCGGAGTGGGAAGGATTTTGAAACTGAGGAGTCGGAGTCGCAGAAAATTTTAACGACTCCGACTCCGGGCTGACTTTTTGTTCGCCGATTGTGACTGTTTGTGCCACAAACGTGCGAAATCGTCACACTTGGCAATTTAAGCAGCTTAACGTTTCAACAAGAGATGATCATGGCTATTCAGGAAGGCTGCAGCGCACTAATTTGCATGCATTCACTCGGGCGATTCCAGATCAGCAGCGTCACTCGGGGTCATTATGCAACTTATGCTGAGTGGATGCAACCTTTCGAGGCCTGCGTCACTAAAATTTCCATTTGCTTTCATTCTGGTTGGCACTATCGTTGCTCTGTGACGTTAGTTACGCAACAAGCAATGCGAAGTTCTCATGACACTCCTCCACTGTTACGTAACGCACGTCACAGAGCAATGATAACGCCAGGTAGTACTGTGCGTATTAGGCTCATTCATATTAGCCCGAGTTACTGCACTATTTATCGTTCGTTTGAAATTATTCTCGAATGAAGACCGTCTACTGGATTGGAATTCAAATGTTGTGTGCAAATCCATTGCTTCAAAAAAACTTTCAATCTGATATAAATTAAATTTTAAAAAATACTTAATCGCAGAGGGCAGCTCTGGTTCTAACGGATGAGGCCGAGTAAAGCGCGAGCGAACGTATTCGTGAGAACCTTTACTAGTTGCTACGAAAAATATTTTTTTATTTACGTCACCTGCAAAATGAACACGGAGGTTCAACATGAAACGAAAATACATGAAAACTGACAAGACCCAATGGAAAGAGCCCGAGTGAACAACTTTAGGTGAAGTAGGTAGTGGCACAAATATGCAAAGCAAGCCAGCTCTCGTTCTACAATATAAAGCGTGGCAGAAGACTCGGGCTGATCCCGAGTGCCGGAGTTGCCACTGCCTAGTGCCTACACTTGATTTGAATGTTTTTGAGGACTCTGCGCGGCTAATACGGGCTGGTGTCGATTGACTTGTCCACACTCGGCACTCCACAGTCCGATTCGATCAGCAAGTAAGTGGCAACTCAAATAAAAACGCACTATGACCTTAATCCTCAATAGAATAGACACTCGGATTTCGCTACGTTGCCAGGTTGCCGTGCTCTTTTATCGCGCAGCACAGGCGAAGCGCGGTAACTGTCTGACTGCGAACGATAATCCCGACCTCTGGTTTCTGGTCATACTTCTCCAACTGCTTTGCAACGCTTTGATCCAATCAATTGAAACAACACAGTTGCATCGCTTGGTCTTCTACGTATAGTAGCAAACTTCCTTAAAACGTTAAACGTACAAATGAGTTTCTTAAAAGGAACAAATATTCCTTAAAACGTACAAATGAGTTTTGGTTGTTTTATCACACAATTCCAATCGCAGTGGCTATGAAGTTAAACTGTAATGATTTTTGTAACAGTAATTCATGTCGAGCTGTGCCGTTCTATCGCAACTTTTTGTAGTAAAATATCCATGTCGACTAATTCTGAAACCTTGCAAGTTTATTGTACTATAACTGAAGGCAGGTAGTATGAAGAGCTTGGATAACGAAGAGTAAAGTGAATGTTCCCCAGTGGTTAAGCTAAAAATTAAACAAATTTGTTTTATTTTCTTTCTTGGTAGGTAGTTCGTGGACTTGACCGGTAGCCTACAAGAGCTCACTTGTAACATGTTCATTTGGCCATCTAAGGAAAAAGATAGCAACACATATGCGTTCAGCAGAGCTGAAGCTTGGCAGCGTTCGACCGTAAAAATGTTATGTCATTGAAATCATTTGAGATAGTATGCCCGAGCGCGCATTTCAACCGCGTTGCGCAATATGTGCACATGCACACCGGTGGGAAGCACGCATTTTTTAATTTCGCTTGTTTACCGATATCGTTTACAAAATTTATGTTTCAATCAATTATCAGCGTTCTCTGATTATTTGAATTGTGGCAGTTTAGACGAGTATTTTTTTCTTGTAAGATTAAAAGATTAACCCCTACTTGATCATAAGAGATGAACGTGCATGTACATCGTTTCAAAACAGGTTTCCGTATTCTTAAAAAGTGCAAGTAGGGTTTATGAACTCATCCGAAAAGAATATCCACTTCGAATAACTAATACAGCTGAAGGTCGGAGTCGGTCCGGAATCGGAGTTGGAGTCAGATGATGAAACTTCCGGCTCCACAGCCTTGCTTTCAAGTTTATTTAAAAACTGTGTCTCCAAATGCAACTTTCGTTCACTGTTTTATACACAGATTCGCTCTTAGTGCCAAGACATTGGCGCCAGAATTGTTATCATGCTTGAACCGAATCATCAAGATGGTGAATTTCGTGAAATCGTCAGCGTTAAATACACGGCTATGTGCAAGGCTTTGTGAAGATCTTGATTACGAACACAAATGCCTACTTTACCATACAGAGGTGCGATGGCTTTCACGAGGGAATATGACTAGGCGAGTATTTGAACTGAAAAATGAGTTGCTTGCATTTTTCAAGGAAAGAAATTCCGATTTTGAAAACGATTTGGAGAGTGCTGGCTTATCTGTCGTTGGCTTATCTGTCGGATATTTTTGAAGCTATTAAGACCAATCTACACCGAGAAGTTGCATGGAGTAGCCGCGCACGATTCTTTGTTTTATTGCGCCCAGGAGTTGCCGTGACGAGCCATGCACCAGCGCAGAATTACCCGACGCAACAAAACAAACAAAGGATTACGCCTGGCACGTCCTCAGTGTAGATTGGCCTTAACAACATGAACTTATTTTTCCAAGGACCGAACAGCTTTATTCCAGATTATATTTCCAAGCTGGAAGCATTTGTTCGGAAACTGGACATCTGGATGAAAAACGTGGATAGCAGAGAGTTCGGAATGTTCAGATTTTTATCCTGTCTTCCAAGACAACCTACTGAAAAACCGTGTGAAGAAATAGGTTGTCATCTGAAACAGCTCAAAACCGAATTGATGCATTACTTTCCAGCCATAAAATGTTGTGGATACATCACAAATCCATTCCCCGTTAATCCATCCCTTCTACCTGTAGGAACAGATGAACAAGAAGATATTACTGATATCCAATCCGATGAATCAGCGAAAACCATGCACAAAGAATGCAATGAATTTTTGGCTGAACATGTTCTCTACATATCCGAGTTTGGCACGAAAAGCTATTCCGCAGCTTTTGGTATTCCCCGGTACACGGGAATGTGAGCAGGGTTTCTCTGCCTTGAGTATCAAAACTAAGAATCGCAAATGCCTTGATGTTCCTGGGCATGATTTCCGATGTGCTGTAATCACGGTCGAACCCCGCATAGAGCAGCTGGTCGAGAAGAAACAATTGCAGCCTCCTCACTAAATATTGCCTCGCTAAAGTGTGAAACGGTAATAGTAATGCAAATAAATTCTTGAGTTCTTCAGTAATAAGTTTTGTTGGTACGCCGGGCTAACGTAGAACTTCCAAGTGGTACGATGTAAGAAAAATGTTGAGAAGCACTGATTTAGAGTGTAGTGGAAGGGCTCATGATTTGTGGTTAGGATTTAGCCTACAGTTCACACAATGCAGACAAAAAGCCGCCAACAGCTTGCCAGCACTGAAACCATGACAGAATTAATTCTTACATCTCGAACTGAGCCATTGCAGACGTCACGGTAAATTGTTGGATAACCCAACAGTTTTTGTAAAAAATTACTCTTGATCAACGTTGTGGACTAATCGGAATTGGCTTACGACGGATCCAGGCAACAAAGGTGCAGGGGAATCATGATACTTTTGGTCAAATATCTTTTAGATGTGGCAGGGGCGGATCCAGCCAGTTAGGTTAGCGGGGGTGATTTCAATGTCATTTGGTAGTCAAGTCTCATAACAGCGTCGTTACTGTAAAAGAGATGAAGCATACTTCACAACATTGCTGTAACCAAACAATGGACTACAAAATGGCCTTATATCGCGGATGTTGTTTTCTGAATTGGACAAAGTTGTGGTGAACAAAGTTATTTTCGCATGTTTTTGGGGGGAAATGGCCCCAATTGTTCCTCTGGATCCACCCCTGGGATGTGGCGTGAAAATAATTCACAATGTTTTTAATGAGCCAACCACTTTCCACAAGAGCAGGCCTGCACAACATACGGCCCGCGGGTCACATGCTACCCGCGAGAGTTTTCTCAGTTGCAGAAAATGTATAATTAATTTTCCCTTCAAAATGTCTTCCATACTACAACAAAATAGATTTTTGCGGCTCGCGGCAAATTTATGTTGATCAATTTGGCCGATATTGCAGGGCTGTGTGAACAGTTGCAGCATAAATTTGTGGTATTCACATTCACGACGTTCATACGGTCTGGAGAGGCAGCAGCCCCAAGCCACAATTACTGCAAAATAGTGAAAATAAGGGCACTAGGTCAGCATTTGTAATATTTCAAGTCAAACAAAAATGGTTTTCAGGTCACAGACTCACAGTCAAAAATCAGGGAAGACAGGGTAGCGCCAGATGCAACATTCAACAAATGACAGCGGACATTTTAGACGAAGAGAAAATGATTTTGTGATGAAAAATCTGGGGAATCACTGTTCTATCTCATGAAAAAAGAACGATTTTTCTTTTTACTTTGATTTTAAGAAAGAAAGGGCACCCGGGCGCCATGAACTCATCACAGTAGTCACACCTGATTTGCTCGAAAAAAACTGGTCTCGGTCGGTGTCATAAATTAGGGCAGTTACGAAATTTTCAGGACAGAATGACCACTGCCCGCTCTGGAAAATTCTTCTCGTAAACATAGGTATGCATTTGTGTCTGAAGAACAATACAGATGACATTGGCATTTCGCACAATTGAGCAGCGATGTCAACCGTTCTGTTGAATACTTTCCACCGAACATCACATATCTGCAATTGATCGTAGTGAATTCATTCTAAACAGCAAACGTATAGCCATATAGAAAAACACACAACATATGACCAGTTTAAGATCGCACAGAAGCAAACGTAGGTAAAGCGGACTTTTTCAAATTAAAAAATTCTCGTTTAAACGTGCCTTGTCTTGTCGAGTCTAATTCTAATTATATAATCATCGTACCGTATTTATTCGATTGTCAGCCCAGCCCCGTCGCCACGGGGGGCTTTGGTGGGCTTAACCCCTCAAACAAAGCTCCACGCCCCCGAAATTGCAATATGAGACACTATAAATTAGTGGAATTTTTGTCAAATTTGAATGTCAAGTCCCTCCTGCACGAACGTAAAGTCCCCTTGTTGACGACTTTCTGGCGACGGTTCTGTGTCAGCCGCCCTTAATTGTAAGCCGCACTCGAACATGAGCTACCTATGCCTCTGGGATACATTCGAGTACTAGTACGTTTTCGCGTTCTAATTGGCAACTCTGGTAATGATGTTTACATCACTACAACTGCCTTCTGTTCATCATAATCCATCCTATGACAGATGTGCACGTGATGCTGAAGAGAATAGAATGCGAAAGAAGAGTTTGGTCGACAAAACATAGCCAAGGAAAGATTGAGCATCATCTATACCAGGGGTCGGCAACCTTTGCCTAGACGCGGGCCAAAAACGTACTCTGCAAGGTATGACAGGCCGTACTAATATTCCACCAGCCATTCCGTTCTCTTTGCTGTTGATGATGTTGTTAAAGCTTGGGAATTTATGCAAGTATAATAAGATTAAGTCCTGATTTTCAATTTCTAAACAATTTGTAAAGGGTCTGCGGGCCGGATGATTTTGCTTGACGGGCCCGATCCGGCCCGTGGGCGGCAGGTTACCGACCCCTGATCTCTATCGTTCGATAAGGTAAAGAAATAAAAAATGTAACTACCCTTGATTATAAGCCGTATGAAATGACGAATAAAAAACTTTACAAGCCGCGAGTTACAATCGAATAAATTCGGTATTTAATCTTCTCTGCCCGTGCGAGAAAATTATTTCAGGTTTAGCACGTCATATTTTTGTTTCAATATCCTGTCAAAATATGTTGTTTTCCACTGTGATTTACACGTGCAAATTCCACAGTGGTTTACACGTACGCGTGCAAATTGCTAGGGTGGCTGTTGCCTATTTTTAACTTAGGGACTTCCCCTTGTTTCAAATGTTGCTGTGGGATGCAATTTCAACATTGCCCAAAACGCTGCGTCGCCTTGACGCACTCTAACTATGAGCGAAGCGTCTATCAACCGACGTGATTTTAAAAGCACAAAAATTATTTTGGATTGATTTTTATTCTTCTGTCTTCAAACCCTTATTTTGAACAAGTATATTCACTCTGCTGTCAAAGAAGGTGATCACCTTACACTTATCAGGACATCTTGTTCAAAACCATATGAGACTTTGTTTACCTCTTCCTGTCAATCATTCCCAGGGGTGTAGTACCTCTTCCTGTCAATCATTTCCGGGGGTGTAGGCAATTTATGACATAGTTGAGTGTATCTTAGAAAACCTGGACCAGAAAATATCAACTTGTGCAGTTTTCCTTGATCTCTCAAAAGTTTTTGATACTGTTGACCATTCTGTGCTGCTGTGGAAGTTGGAACATTACTATGACATTCGAGGGCTCCCACTACAACTTTTTGAAAATTATTTACATAGGCGAGAACAATATACAGTAGTAAATAAGTGTAGATCCCAAACCCAGCAGATCTATTGTGGCT
>Ga0210059_1001940_pt1 | contig 31911 bp, 17 predicted proteins | sample Ectturendosymbi2_FD_188042 | JGI IMG/M metagenome (GOLD analysis project Ga0210059, IMG submission 188042) | Ecteinascidia turbinata endosymbiont from Florida, USA - Sample 2 (SPAdes) (version 2) | ecosystem: Host-associated > Tunicates > Ascidians > Unclassified | place: Key West, Florida... | reverse complement strand
AAGAAAATATTTTTCAACACCAACTCTGCTTGTTTAGCCCAGGCGATGGCCACTTGCAAAAACATGACGTCATGCAATTTTTACCTAAACACATGGAGGCAAATAAATTTCAGCGAACTTGCAATGATAAAAAAGCCCAACTACTTGACGTTTGGTAGGGCTGTGTCAGGTTTAAACGTAGATGAACCAAAATTTTTGTCACTGCGAACTTTGCGTGTAGAGTTAGAAGAACGAAAATGTGATATTTGTTGATCTAAATTATGTTCAAGCAAACTCACGATAACAAGTATAACGCGAAGTGATTGATCCGCCATCTCAACGAGAACACTTTACTGTAGTTTCCCCAGAACGTTTGGGTTTCAAAACGGAGCGGTAGGAGATTGAGCACACGCGCTGTAGCCGGGGCCGTCACCAGCGTGGGGGACAGTGGTGCCCGGCCCCCTATTTGAAATTTGTGCCCCCCCATTTCATGTTTGGCCAACCAGTTGCTGCATGCATCCAATATTGTATTTGAACATGTGGCCCCCTCGTGTAGTTTTTGGCCCACCTGCAGCGAAATCCTGGCGACGTGCCTGGCTGCAGCATGCTCGGAAACCTAAACCCTCAAGTGAGCGGGAATTGTGATTTGGTAACGTCCACAGATTATACGAACTTTTTCAGCAGTTATCACTGATGTTGAAAACTAAAAAGTTATTATGAAGCAATAAACATAGCGATTGCACGTACAACGGGAGTTTTACAGTAGAAAAAGCTTTTGGTGTTTGGCAAAGTCGCCTTATTTGATTTTTGCTGAACAGCAGAACGTTCAATGAGTAGCAGCAAACAAAAATAATTCACTTTCGGTGCCTCGTTTAGTGAAAGTGTAAAATTCTTCAACGAAAATAATTTCACACAGGAGACTGATTTTTTTAGTGAGTAGGGAAAATTACTGATTTGCGATTGGTGTACTGGGGAATGTCACAAATTAAGTCCGATGTCTAGCAATGTACCTTTTACAACACAAAGTAACGCAGATGCTTCAAAATGTTTCAAGGGAAGAAAGAGCGGAGCAAAAAAAATATATTGGTGGGTGATTTCAGGAAAATGTTTGCAAGACAAATATCAAAAGTACAACTTCATCGGCGAAAATTGCAAAGCAAATTGCGCAAAAACTTGAAAGTTGGTGCACAACGTTAGAAGCATGAAAACTTCAACATTTGAAAGTAAATTTGTTCTGCGCATTGGATTTATTGTAAAGGTTACTGCTGGATGTTCAGTGTTGGTTTGATACATTATAATTAATATAACGAGATGTTTCGGTACAAAAAATAACCGCAACCATTTAGCAGGTTGCTTACAAGCAGTGTAAGTCTTGGAATACAAAGAAGCTTTCCTTTCTATGCGCGTTAATGCTAAGCCGTAAAAAAATTGCATTTTCAACTTCGTCGGAGAGTGTTTTCCAAGGTGCTTAGGTATATAACAGTTTCGTTGCAAGTATGAGGGTAGCCCAGCAAGACCGTTGAATTATAACATTGTATCAAAAACATTTCGATTTGGACAAAACACGCACAACAACTGATTGTGTTACTTGAAGAGAACAGTGGATGCCTGTAATCGCATAGATTATGTTGCTCACGATTGACATCGCTTAGTGGACGAACTGGCGATTTTTATTCAACGTTGCTGTGTATTTTTTTTGTTCAGCGAAAAGTTTGGTTTTTCATAGGTGCAAAATTTTTTTTTGCTGGGCTTGTAAACGTTGTAAACGTCTTAGAAAATGCAAATGGTAATGAAAACAGACAATACTATTAGAGTACTAACAATGTCATTCACGGTTCTCCAAGACGATATTTTTTCATAAGACTAAAGTTGTCAGATTAGAAAAAAGGGAATTATCTAGTTGTTTTAAGTTTATTTAGCACAGTCTGAGGCACGAAGCCCAAAGTGAAGACCCGGGCGACCACGCTTACAAAAATAAAGTTTCCCCAAATTAACTGTAATGTGAAAGAAACCAGTGACGCCTGTTAGAAAAAGAACGTGCGATGCAGCAGAAAAGGGACATTTCATTACAAGGTAAGATACAAGAATTTTTTCGTGGCGTTTTGAACGAAATTAAATACGACTACATAGATTCCAAACAGCATTTCTATCTACAGTATCATGTTGCAGCAACAGACATGAAAGCACTTCGCAAAAAAACAAACGACACTTGAAGCAGTGGCGTACCTTGGGTTTCCCGCGCCTGGGGACAAACTCAGTTTAGGGCTCCCACCCAGCCCGTTCGCGGCAGCATAAAATAAAAGAAACACTGCAATCTGTTGCTTTACTTGCAATTATCTAATTCCAAGGACACCGTTTTCTTGTTTTTGCTGCTGAAAATGTATCGATTATTTTATCAAAAAGCTGATATGATTTAAATGTGCCACGTATTTTAACCTAGAAAATATCTAACGCCAGTGACTCTCTGTGAGAAGTTTTGCTAGCAATTTTGTGATCTAAATTTCGATAATCATGTCTGTGGAGATGATCAGTTTACAGGTGGAATTCAAACTTATAAAAAACAAAACATTCTTCACCAATATGTTTGTTTCTGTTCAGCAACAATGTTGACCTCAAAAATAATGACAGAGAGTGTAGAAAACCATTCTGAGTGCTGTGGGTGCGTGAATAGCTCCAATAAATTTGTTTCAACTAGATCTTTTTAACCATGAAATTCCCTATGATACTGTGATGAAAAGTTAGCTCCGCACCCGTTGCCTCCCTTTTGAAAGAACAGGGGAAGCAATGCCCCTGCTCTCCGCGCGTCCCTGAGAGCAACTGAAAAGTAGCCTACACAAATATAGGCTAACTAATATACTCAACGCTGCTGTCCATTTGCAATTAGAAGTTTGCAAAAGTAGTCAGGATTTATTTAAATATCCTACAAATAAAAATCATCATAATTACCTTCAGAACCACACCAAATCCTTTTCAACAAGAAGCTTGTTAAACCATCAAAGATCAAATGGTTTCCTAAACATCAGATCTGATGTCGTAACAAGAACAACATTCTCTTAAGGTTTATCGTTGCGCTAAAAGCATGCGCAGTTGCATGCACTGTGAATGCTGGATTCCTGTCCATTGTGACGCAACTACAGAATGAGAACGAAATGGAAAAGTTCGCAACCCTGGCTATCTGAAAGCATTGTGACGCAACCGTGAGTTAAACCACATGCGGGCACTGGTTGCTGGAGACACAAGCGACGATTTAGAACGTCACTAAGGTTCATATTTGTTCTCTTTGCGAACCTTGGTGACTTTCATGAGATTTTGCAATTGGGTATCAGCGACTGGGATTCGACATTTTGTAAATCGTAGTTACTAGTATCCGCTAACATTTGACATTTCGTAATTGTTACGTGATATTCCAACCCCAATTCACGCTCTGAAAATGCTGCGCCCGGGGACAGATTCTCCCCTTCCCCTCTGGCTAGGCCACTGTCTTCAAGACAGAATTATAAGTTTGCTTAAAGTTATACATACAGCCAAATGTACTAAAGTCAAACCAAGTAACAAAAACTATCACATTGACACATACTTCAAAACAAAAACTGTAGTTGCACATGCAGCGAAATGTTGAACCCAGTGACATATTTTTTACAAGCATTCAATTCAGTCATACGCAACTTTACCGGTAGCAGTAGCCAATGTTTCGAAGCCCCAACTGCTTTAAGTTTGTCGCTGATGCTGAGTTTTTACCGAACAAACGTGGAACCTATCGATCAGGTCAAAAGCAACCTGAGCTAAATCTTTCCTAATGCTGCTAGCATACTGCAAACAAATCATCCAAAATCAGCGCAAAACAGTGAGAAGAGCAGCTACTACTGTTGAGTTCACGTTGCATCCTCAACATGAAACGTCTCGTGATTCTGAAATACCAACAAAGGAAGACTTCAAAAGCAAGTTCAGAAAGCAACCTGGAAGTTTGTCGATAATATCATTGAATAGCAAAGACAAAGAAGAAGCATTAGAATGTTAAAAGTCGCATCACCGAATGGACTGAATTCCAGAAAAATGAAGTTGGAACAAAGTAACAATTAAAAACACTTGATTTACAAGGACATTGTATTGTGTATTTATTTGGACTACTGTGTACTTATACTCCATGTGTAATCGCAAGTCACACATAGAAAGAGAGTAACCCACAACATTATAGAAATTATTTGCAGTAATATCCCATACGAAATTATCCAAAATATTCCCGATCTAAAACGGATAAAAACGATACGCGCCGATGCGTAACCTCGATTTTCGATTCGACGTAATCGCGCGTCGAACGCGTGACCACTGGCGTCGCGAGCGGACCGCGCCGCGCAGCGCTTTGTCACGTGATAGAATCAACCAATGAAAATGCGTGACAAAATTGACAAATACTTGAGTTTTTGCTAGGCTCAGTCAGTCTTCCTCTGACCAACCTAGAAGTAGCAGCAAGATTCCCACTGGAGTCTTTTAAGCAGTCTACAGTTAGTCTGTTAGACTGAGACCTATTGAATTTATGGTAGTATGGGCTACTCTCTTCCTCCATGAAGGAACTGAACTCGTATTAACCCCTGTTGTTTGCAGTAACTTCTGTTACGTGCTTTAACCTACGTTGCTGGTATAAACCCTGATGTTTTCGATTACCCTTCTGATGTATTTGAAATTAATAGCGCAGTGCTTAAAGTTTCAATAATAAAACCAGGCGTGAATACAAATACGTTTGATGGTAAACTGAGCGTGAAATCGAGCGATACCAGGCGGGTCTAAGTTTCTTAATTGTTAACTTGGGCGTGCCTTGGACACATTCCTACCAAAGTAACCAGTGCTCCCGCGGAATTGTCCTAAAAGGCAAACTTGAATGCCACCCTATCAACGTGTGCTGTCGGAAGAGCTCTTGCGAACCTTTTCCTTTGCCACCACTCGTGCCAAAGTAGTGAATAGCGGTAGCGGTAAAATGGTGATAGCTTGCTGCCCCATCCGTTATTTCTTTCAAAAAAGAGCGACGCTCCCCCTGACGCTACTGGAAATTAGCTCGCTACAGTAGCTCGCTATTTTTGTAGCTCGCTACTGCCCAGCTCTGTGTATGCATTTCGACAGCAAGCAAGATAATGATTAACTTGCTAGCTATACCTGTTTGGTCAGTCTGCGTTCGTAATTGGTGAAGAATAGATTTATAAGAAAACTACACAAAGTAAAAGATTTTTACAACAGCAAAAGCTTAAATTTGGCAAAAACATTGGAATTATATTAACGTTGAATTATGTTTGCCTGTCTCAGAACAAATTTCTAGATATAACAAAGTTGGGTGCAGTTGTGGTATCATCAATCGTTTATGCAGGATATTCATATGAAATGAAAGTGATGGTGAGCTGGTTGTTTCCAAAGATGGTGTCAAAACGACAAGTCAGTTGCTTAATGTTGTGTGTGAAAACATCGAATGTCTGTCATGAATAGAAATTTTTAGACGCGATCACACTGGTTGATGTCTATGATTTTACAGAAAACATAACAGTTTCATGCTGATTGCCATCGTCTTGTATAGAGGAGCACGGATAGTTGTTGTGTTTAACCCTATAAACACCAGCTGTGTAGGCTAGCTGTGTCCAACAGAAATTGCTTACTGAGCCAAAAATTATGTCGATATCGTAACGAGGGCAGTACATTGAATGACATATTAATGAAGGCCGCGCATTGAATGATTACTTTGATCTTAGCAAACTAAAATTTAGATTAAGCGAATGTACTGAATACGTTCGAATCCTGACTGCAATAGTAACGACTGGTTAACACCTTTAACCACTCCGTAAGTGTGACTTCATAGGTAAGTGTAGTGCCAATGGAACAAGGGTAGAAATCGGAAAACTAGTAAAGTAAAAAGTTTTGCAACAAGGTGTCGGTGGACATTTATAGAAATCGCGCATCACGCGGTACAGACGTGATAAAGTGGTACTGAGGACCACCTGCATCAAAAATGTCAAATTTAAGATTCTCAAACTAAGGACAGGTTGTCAGGATATAGGCTACTTATGCTAGAGCGAAAGCCTAAACTGGAGCACACAAAACCTTCGAATGGGCCTCATGCGGCCCACAGGCTGCGGGTTGGACATAGCTGGTGTTGCAGACTACCGGCAGTGATCGGTCTACAGTTCTGCACCCCTTTTTACACGAACGTTCAGGACTGATTGCAACAAGTCAGGAACAACTATGCAGTTTTCTGTTAATGCTTTTACGCCTTACTGTTTCCATAACGTGGTAGTTTCATTACCGTATAGTTACTTTCATAGATTGTATACATTTGCATGATTTCGTCATAGACAAATATGCCTCTTTAATATCTAGGGTTTCTGTGAAAAGATCGCATTGAAAAACTTTTTTTAAATGGGACGCAGAACAAAAAAGTTTGAGAAACCCTGCTCTAGGGAGGGTCGCGGGGGGCAGCAGCCCTTGGAGGACTTGGAACACCTCACGGTCAACAGTAATTTCAAGTAGTTTTGCTGGCTCCACACAAAGACGGGACCAAGCAAGGCCGGAGATGTAGTCACTCCACTTAGTCTTTGGACGACCTCTTTCCCGTGGGTTTATCCAGCAGGACTTGCCTCCCAGTTATTGAAAATTTTCGATTGAACATAGCATGAGACGGCGCAATTTTAACCTGGGATCGAAGGAAATGGTCTTGACTGGAGAGAAAGGCTCAGGGACCGGGGTAATATCCCCAAGTAGTTATGTGAAAAAAACTGATTTCAAGACAAACGCAAGGACATTTAGCACTCTGGATTTTACCTAAACTGAGTAAAAATTTTATAAATTTGCCCACTCCTCAACCAAATATCCAAATTTTTGAGGTTACGAGTCTAGTTTTTTTTACAGCTACGAAACGTTCTAAGCACAAAATCTAAGGAGTTGAAAATATTTTTGAAAAATAATTTTTAATCAACAAATTGCTGCCCCCTAAAAGGTGCCGCCCGAGACCCCCAGGGCTTCTCTTGCTGCGCCATTGCGGTAGCTAAATGATATTTTTGAATAACACAGAAAACGCTGGCGAAACGATGGGGTCTGCATTTTTTTGGAAGACAACACCAGGGGTCCTCCATGACAAAAATATTGAAAACCACTGACGCATTGTTTCTGAGTTGCTTGACGTCACTGCATATCATCCACGACCTACTTGGCAGTAATTTTGTGCCTTGCGATACAGCAATCAAATCTGCTTAACTTTAGTTGAGACTAAGTGTTGAAACTATTCGAGAATTCGTTCTTGCTAGACCAGCTACTCGAGAAAATTTCTGAAATTGCAGAACTTTACGGGTGAGAATTTAGTTGTGAAAGAGTATGCACGAAGTTTCATGAAAGCATAGCAAAAAAAGAAAAACTGATTTTAAGATTGTGGTAGAATACTTGAAAATATTTACCAATGTACAAAAAAGCTTTTACTCTGCGATCATTTAAGTTGTGAAATTGCATTAGTCTGGTGGTCCTTGCAACAAGCGCTGTCAACCAAAGGAGATTTGGTGCCCTTCATCGGCCGCGGTAATGGCTTCCAAGGACGATATTGCAGTCACAACGTAGCTGGTGTGTGTAGTTTCACATGCACCAGTACAAAGCTGATTTAGGAAAAGTGCCAAATGTCGTCAGTGAATGTTTTATCGCGACGAGGACAGCAATAACGTGCGCATTTGGACGTTTGTGAACGCACTGAGCTCTATAAACTATCGCAGACACCCTATGACACATTTCACAAAAGTTATCTTCCGCTTTTTTAATCTACGTTAAAGAAAAAATTCTTATCTCATTGCGCAGTTTCAGTTCATTGAGAAGCATGATTGAACAGGTAGTTGACATGAACACTCAAGTCAGTGTTGAGGCTACTTTTGTTTAAAATACACGAAGGATCTTTCAAGTACAGAGTTACTGTCGGTTTACTTGTAGTTTTAGCTCTTCTTGCAACCTTTCGAATTTAACTTGAATAAAGCTTTGCTGTTATTTTCGTTTTTCGTTCTTCAAATCGAAGCAATTACGTATGACTACTTTAGACATTTGCGTTGCTGCACAAGAGTGCTACAAGTCATGGCAACATTTGAATGTTTGCAGGCTTGAATATGAACTTCAGTAACGACTGCTAACTCTTTCTAACAGTTCTTGAGATTACATCAAGCCAGTGGAGAACAGTGATTGGATTTGGTTTTCAAATGGGTTATGTTGCTGGTTACACGATATTGTCTGGCTTTGTGTACCAATGGCGAAACTGTCATGGATTGCAAGTAACTTGTTTGAAATACTTTTACGAATGAGGCAACGTGCATAATTCATATTACCGTTCAGATGCACAATTATCCTTTTAAATGTGCTTCATGTTAAAGATACAGTCTTTCAATCCTTTGATTAACTCGGTTAGCTTTTGAAATAGAATTTTTGCCATGAGATCCAAAATTAGTAATCTCTTTGTCAAATGAGGATTCTTTCCTGAGAATAATGGCAAACCGCAATGAAGTTCCACCTGGGGCTAAAAAACGCCTTCGACGGCCATTTTTTCAAACTGAAATACAAGTTTAAGCTTACGGGAGGACCTTTGCAGAATTTTGTCTAAATTTTGCAAGTTTTAATGGAATTTCCAAATTTTTTTTTGAATTAAGTTAATAGGAAAAATAAATCATTCATTTTTTCAGAACAATGGTATCACTCAGAAAATCATCGTTCCAGACATTAGAGAAATATCAATTATTTTCAAAATATCCAAAAACTGTGCAACGTCCTTGCAAAAAATGTCAAGAGTTTGCTTTCGGCGCCTGGGACATCGCATGCCCTTCTGGAAACGCCCCAGCCGCGGGGCCCTTTTGATGAATTGGAGTATTTGCAAACAGCAGATTATTACAATGTTTAAATGAAATTCTAATCAACTGTTAATAGCCCCTCTTCACTTATTTTTTCTTTATCCGACTCAAGACGTCAAGCCACGATGCTGTGTTTTGAAATTCGCTTGATGCGAACCCCACAACATTTCGTTGAAAGGTTGATTTGGAATGAAAGAGCGAGTCTCTTTCACCATTTTCACGGTAGCGATCCGCATGATTTTAGTTCAAAATAGCAACTTATTTGGCATCTTTTGAAACAGTCATTATCTTATCATACATATGTTAACACCGGCGATGCTGAAAGTAATTTGTACCATATGATAAAATTAATATTGAATGTATACAAAAAAGCTAGTCTACCATAACTATCACAAACCGTTGTCAGTCATCTTATAATTATCATGATGTGTTTGGCTCTTAGCTTCTCAACCTTAGCGTTATTTCTGACGGTAGAGTTGCAACAATGATATTTGAGGCAAAATATTTCTTTTGTTTCTCACCTAACGATAAACGCAAGATATAACACAGCTTATTCGGGATTGGAATGATTTTATTTCATTCTGAGTGTATATGGAAATAAAAAGAAAGTTCACAGAACAACTAATGATAGGACACTGTAATTATTGCCAGATTTGCGTAAATCATTCGGCAAATTCAGGAATTTCTTAAGCTTCATTATTCTTCCTGTTTAAACCAGTCTACATTGAGCAGTCATTATTGCTATTTCTAGCTCAAGCCGTCCAATCACTTTCGAGTTTTAAATTTTTTGCTGCAAAACGTGTGACAATACAACGATGTAAAAGGGTAGCCTAAAAAAACTGATTTGAAGTTTTCTATCTGAAGTTTTGAGTGGTCGGTCTGTTAGGCAATCACAGATATGGTGTCCTGGAGCTAAAAGGTCGGGAACTTAACAGAATATACCCGATTTTGTCATTGTGAATATGAGTGGCTGCAAGTATAATCAGCCTGAAAGTGTATTGATGTGTTGAAAAGTTTTTTTTCCCTTCTGAAATGATCTTCAAATCTAATTCCAAATAAAATCTTCACAAAGAATCAGAAAAAAACTGACTATTTACTTAAATTTATTCATTAATTATCAGTTTAAGTCAGAAATATCGTACACTACTATACTTCATTGAAATGTTCGCAAAAACTACTTTTTCTGGAAAAGTGCACATGTCTTCTGACTTGTTCCATCATTTTCCTTCTTTCTAGCTTATTTTACTTTATTTTTTGTTTGTCTGATAAAACGACTTTCCAGATTACATGTGCATTTTATCGCAAAGTATAGCAGATGATATTGAAACGATTGTTCAAAGAAACCGAAATTTGATACTGATGAAACTCTGTGTGAACAATTTTTTTTATTCGTTTCGTGAAGTTTTGCAGTAGAGTATTTTGAGTAGAAGCATAACATCACTAAACTCTGCATTCAAACGCAAAGTCGCTTCCTCTTTAGGTATCGACCATTTGGGAACTTTGTTGTTAGAATCTCTTCCAAAAGCTTATTAGGAAGTTGAGCGTTAAGCAACTTCCACATAGAAACGTTGTTTGCACATGCTTGTTGGAACCAGCCTACAAACATATTTTTTCCGCATGTTTTCAGCTTGCTTTGGCTTTATTTAGCTTACCTCATGCAATTGTTCTGTTTGTTGTACCCAAGTCACCCAGATGGTTTTTTCAAACAACAAGGCTGTAGAAGGCAAAGGGTTAGTAAATTACGTTACAGATGTTGCCAACCTTGTCTTTTCTAGGGAAGCTTGGATTACATCGCTGAACACGAACTGGTTTTGCAAATATTGCTACGCTATTAACTTTTTTCTCTTTCCTCGCAGTAAAGTTGCAATTCAAAATATATAATCTGAATAAAATCCTACGATCCATTTCGATATGTTAATATTTGAACAATGTTAACCCATGGGCCGATAGCCACTACAGTGGCTCTGAAACCATCTTTTTGGTGATTTTTGGTCATAACTCACAAACCGGAAGAGATTCGACAAAACGTTAGGCGTTAATGGAAAATGTACTGCACAGCTCATGCTACGATGTAATTTGTGCGCATATGTGACGTCATTCTGACGTATGAGAGGGGCTAATCCGATTAAAGCCATTTGCAAAAAATGAAATGGTTGTAGCCACCAAGACTTGCCTTGCCAAATTTTCCTGGGACATTCTGGACACGTGGAAAACCGCCGTAGCTGAGATCTGGCTCGACATTCACAGCTTTGCGAATTTTACAGATGCGCACTTTGTCACGAAATGTAACACCGTGAACTCTTCGCAAAAATCCCATCTCTGCCTCTTGCACTTGAGATAACACTCTCTCAGTCGTTACCGAGATTCACGGCCATAGCTGAGGATCGGAATATAGACCGATTAAAAACTGACAACTTTGCGGCGGCTGAGATCTCCCGCTTTGTTGCACAGAACGATATTGCTCACGGCGAACCGCATTTGCTTTACCAAATCCTAGTATCAATCTCCTTGTTCCGCCTTCCGTCACTTAACAATACCACCCCAAGGTACTTCAACACTTCGACCTGCTTGCCGCTCACTTGCTTGCTGCGGAGGCTCACTTGGGTTTATGGAGGGACATACCACCTTTTGTATTGTTAGTGTTGATTTTCGTTCCCGCTTTATCATACACAGCGGCAAACCAATCAAACGCATGTCGAAGGCCACATCGGAGGTGTACTGTAAGCAGCACCAAATCGTTCACAGACTGTTGACTCTGCAGCATCCAATAGTGCCGCCTTTGTCGACTTGACTGTAGCTGCTTATCTTTATCATATTATTGGCTGTGGAGATGAATAGGGAGAGCACACAGCCTTGTTGTAGTCCAACATCCACATGAATGGTTGTGATTTATTTCCCCCGACATTGACGCAAACTTCTGATCAGGAATACAATGATTTGATAGTCAGTTGCAGGAGGCTGTCAACATTGTACTCCCGCAACACTCCCCGAAGCTTTTCACGAGAAACCGGCCTTATGCTTTCTCAAGGTCGACAAAACGTGTGTAGGCGCCTTTGGAATACTCCCAAGAGTTCTCGAAAATTTTCTGGGGATTAAAACTTAGGTTTGTAGGCTTCGGCCAAGAAGAAACCCCAACAGGGTAGTATGATCTTTTGGTGCAACTATCTCGCTGCATCTTTTTTCAACGCACTTGCCATACACATTTCCTGGGAGGCTAAGGAGAGAGATACCACGGTTATTGGTGCATTTACTCTTGTCTCCCGTTTAGTTTATGGGGATGATCACTTCAATCTGTCGAACTTTCGGTGCCTTCCCAGAAAACCAGACCACTTGACACACACGAGTAGACCAAAGAGCTCTTTTGTTGAAGCTTTGAGGATTTCAAATCGGATTTCATCGCAGCGTGTAACCTTCTCAGCCTGCAGTGTTGATAGGAGGAATTCGGCTGTAGTGATGGTATTTTCCTCCCACAAATGTACTTCGTGTGTATCAGATGGTGTGATAGTAACCGGGTTTGAAACATCGTTAAAATACCCTCTCCATCTGCCAAGCATGTACCTCCCATTTCAGAGTAGGACATAATTGGTCTGTGATGGATGTAGCAGTATGTGGTATTTTGCCGTGAAGACGCCGGAAGTTTTGCAAGAAGTGAAGAACTCTTTGTTGGCTTGCCAATAAATGGAATCCGGCTTATGTCTCAAATTCTCCCAAGATGTGATTTGGGACGTTTTCACAGTGAGAATAGCGGACTTTCACGCATCACCATACATTGCACGCAAGGAAGATATGACTGTCTTCTGAAGCCAGGTCTTGTAGGCTACTTTATTTGCCTGAATAACATCTTTCACTTCTTGGTTCCACCAACGAGAATACTTTTCTACCATAATTTGTCACACCGAGTCGTTTCCATCCGCATACCCATGCGGCAGAGGAAGCAACAACTGCTATGAACAGCTTCCACTCCACCTCTGCGTCCGCTGTGCTTTGCGGGAGTTCTGGGAACAATGACGATACGCTGTCCATGAAAGTCTTTCATACATATTTTGTCCTCCAGGGTATCCCACTCCATTCGACAGGATCTACTTGTCCTGCACGTTTGTGTACACCCGGTTGGTTTTTCAAGAAGGAAGTTGCAGACTATACCAGGTGGTGATCAGTAGACGGCTCTGCACCGTTTTTGACATGAACGTTCAGGACTGATTGGAACAAGTCAGCTGAAACTATGCGGTAGTCAATGAGTGATCGTTGACCCAACGAATTTCTACACCAGCAGGTGTAGGCCTACTTGTGATAATCTCTGTGTTGGAAGAAAGTGTTCATGATGCACAGTGTGTTGTTACAGCACAGTTGCAGCAGGAGTCTTCCGTTATCTTTTACATCAGCATCAACATATAGGCGGATCATACCTTTCCATACGCAGACATCGTTCCTAACGTGCACGTATGTCTCCCACAAAAAGACCGTGGATTCTTTAGTTTTAACCTTTCGCAGGGTATAACGAGTTTCTTCTATGAATTCTGGGTACAGGACACTTGGATTTCGGGTGTATACCTGCATCAAACACAGGGAGCGCCCCAACAACTCAACCTCAACATACATACCCTTCCTCCTGGTGGCATCCATTCTTTAACACAATTTGCCAGCTGAGGGCTTGCAGGTATACCCACTCCAGCCTGGACAAACTGTGGTGGCTCAATGCCGGAGTAGAAGAGTTTCTATCCATTGTCCGACGCAAAAGTGATAGAACCACTACGGTGACTGATCAAAGTTACGCGCATAACCGTTATGATGTGTTTTTCTTCTTCACAGACCAGAACGGATTCCTAGCTTTATACAGCTTGGTATACTGTAATTAATTGCGTTCACAGTAAAACAATACAGTACGAGTACACAACTCAATATAAAATACACTGTAGCAAAAATGAACTTGTTAATGTCTTTTTCATAGTTCAATACTGTAATTGTGACTTCGGTCTTCATTTATGTTTTTTTCTTTTGAGTATGTCCGATTTTTCTGCTTGGATTCAGGTTGAAACAATTTATGAAGTTGTGGCGTTATTAAAGGTTCAACTTGAGAGTTCCACCGTACAAATGCATTGCTGCTTTTTGTTGAAATATCTGAAATGCTTTAGATCAGGGGTGGGTAACCTTTTTACTATCACGGGCCGCATGAATTGTGCATTATCGCTGGCGGGCCGCAAAATCAATTAACTTTATCCTGAAATTCTACCTTTGTCTAACTATGGGGAAAAGTAAATTATCTTAACTTACTCTTCGTGTTGACGCAATGTTGTGCTCTAACCGGGGTAACAGTAAGTGTGATGCGGGCCATATCAAATGTTCACGCGGGCACCAGGTTCCCCCTCTCTGCTTTAGATCGTTTCCTTTTTCTAAGTCTTGTAGTCAGTTCTTCATTGTCTAGAGTTACGAGATGATTCATATAGGGACTATAAAAGATTCCCGACATTAGTCAGCGTAGGCATTGACATTTCAAAACGCAGAGGTCGAAATTACGGCAAACCTGCTACCATGTCGGGTTATTCAACGGAGTTTTTTAATTTTGAGGAACCGTCAAATCATGGTACTCTACACCAAACAGATGACGTCACTAGTTGACGTGTTTTGGACGTTAAGCCCCACACCAATAAATATAAAAATAGCTATATAACCAACAAAAAATAAAGTTTGTAGCCGTCATCCCATGATAGATTTCTCTCGAACTTTCCAATACTGAACTCCAAATCAGATTCTGGGCAATCGTTTTGGATGTAACAGACGTGCAAAGTATTTGGTATATTTTTTCATATTTTTCTCACCAAAGCATTTTTCCCACAGAGCTTAAAACTAATTTTTCTAAAATATTTCTAATCCGAGTTTTAAATAGTCTTCTCAAGCCAGTAAATAGCTGAAATCCGATAGAGTGGCATTAAGGAACAATTTTCAGAAAAGACAAAAATGTGCATAAAAGAACAAACCAAGCATACAAATCACATCAATTCTCTCAAAATTTCAAAAGCGAAAATCCCTTTTTTTACTTCGACAGGAACTATGTCCATATGCCCTTTCAAAAATGTCTTTGTTGTCTCTCTTTTTATCGTTGACTGTCAACGGCTCATGAGTTATTACCACTGTGTTAATTATAGTGCCACACTTGGTTTCTAAGAGGGTCACAAAAAATCAACTTAGTCCGAACCAATTCGATGAATGGACTTTTTGCTGGTTCTGATTAGATAACGTCCTTTAAGTTTTCCAAGTCATAAAAGGGTTTGAAAATGATTCCAGGTAAGCGTGATACACAATCTTGACCAAAGTCCAAAAACGATATAAATAAACAAAACAGAACAAACAAAAAACAGAAAAGTATATAGACTTTTCTCAAAAACTTTAACTGTAAAGGTATAAACATGATTTTTTAATCCGAATGTAAATCAAAATCCCCTTTCAAACATGCTAGATTGTCTTTGTACCGCAAACGATTCGTGAGTTACGACCAAAAATCACTCAAAAGGCTTTTCAATACCGCTATAGTGGCTTTCCATCCTGAAGCAAAAAAATGAAAAATCACGATAACGGTAATGCTTTGTTTCAACAATGGTGAAACACTCTGTATCAAAACTAATAAAGAAAAATTTTGTGTTTGACTTGCTTCCATCTGTGCTTTTGTCATATTCACAACGGTGTTCTCAACTGCCACCACTGAAAAGCAACACCTGATGCAGCAGTCTGTGTCCTGTGTTATAGAAGCTTTGTGTTATCCACGTTGTCAACTCTTAAAAGCAAAATGTTTCAACTGCCAGTGTCATAGCACATCGGTTGAGCAATCTGAATACCTCTGGATCAAGATATAAAGAATTTTCTTAAAATTGTTATATGTCATTTGTTCAACTCTGATTTTTTTCTCATGCTTGGTGGTTGCGCAATGAGACAGGTTGTCCGCAAATTTGCCAAGTGCAACAAGGTAGATCTTCTAGAACCGTTGATATTGGGAAGAAGCTGAAAATTCCTCCGAAGTAAGCAACAGTGTTTGTTACGTCATGTCGTATCGCATTTCTAAACTTTTTTTTATCTTTAACTAACATGAGACGAGCAAAATTACAACCACATTTGATTTAGAAACCCGAACATTTGATTTAGATACAACGATTAGAAGCTGAACGTTTGATTTAGAAGGATGCGATAATTAAAAGTGCGAGATATTCCGCAAGCTTTCGAAGAATCAGCCAACTTGGCTCTGCTTTCGTGACATGTCTATAGTCGAGTGGTTATTCTCCGCAAAAGCGACGAAGTCTAATCAATCAGCAATTTTTTGAAAGAGGAAATTGATTTTACATAACTCTAGGCATCTTCAGTCCTGAGATCGATTCTTTTTGAATAAGCTGTTGAATTTTTGTAGAATGGGTGTATATGAAGATTGTATATAAAACATAGCTGAAACATCGTCTATTTAAAAACAAGTTGCTAAACACAAAAATTTTGTGATGAATGCAATTTAATTGCCTATCTGATAAGAAATGCCTTCCACCAAACCTTCCAATCGGAGGAATCGGCTAAATTACTTAAGGGATTATTCGGTCTCATAACTGCAAATCTTGGGAATACGTTCAGCTATGTGCATAGCTAGCATTTGCTTTTATTGCTTCGAACCCAGGTGTCTCCACTAAAAATTTCAATACAATGCAAGGATACTTGAGTAGAAACAGGAATACTTGAAAGCATCGATTGACGTTTGACAAACTAAATTTCGTGGCACGGCAAACTCAAGACTTTTTCATGTAAAAACTATATTTTTGTCCAAGCCAGAGGTGATTGTCATTTTGAAATTTAAAGAATATAGTCAGTTGGGGCAAAAAAAGTCAAAATGCATGAAGTTTGATATGGGTCATGCTCTGTGCATTGAAAAAAGTTTTATGTTTCCTAGTACGGCTGGTGAACAATGTACCTTTTGGAAAATATTGGCTTGCCTCTGCACATTACTACAAAAATATGTACAAATGAGTCTTGCGTTTTTTTTCACCTTGAAAAGAGGCAAAAAAGCATGCATGGTGCAAAAAAAGTAACTTCACTGAACCATAATTTGCAGTAAATAAACACAGTTACAGCATCATTACTCATATGCAAATAGTCCAGTAACAATTTCAGCCATTGTGTAGTCCATATTTCTGGAGAAATGCAAACTTTTCCTGCACTTTATCCTGTTCTTCGAATACAAAATATGATCGTCCACGTCTAGCACTTTTCAGATTGGCCAATGCTGGATCCCAAAAACAGTTGGCAGTGTCAACAATGTCTCTATCTTCAATAGTAGGCCAATCCCAGCATATTTCTCCATCTATCCCGCTCTTCCTAGACAAAAATTTAAATTCTGCTTCCTCTGCTTGCTGGTCCACATCATCCCGGAATAATTTCTCAAGTTTTCCCCAGTAATATGTTCGTGGATTATTCCAGTACACTGCGAAGTATTTTCTAACGTCTGAGTTTGTAATAGTGACTTGTTGTTTGTCTCCTTTATCCTCTGCAATTCCTTTGTCACTATCCTCAAGGTCTTCATTATCATCTGACTCAACATGCAGTGAAATCTCTTCATCTTCATCAGTGTCTGAAACAATTTGCTTCTTTTTACTTCTCTATTTTGGTGTGCTTTCTTTCTTGAATAGCTCCACTTTTTCCTTGAAACTTTCGTTTGTCAGGATACTTCCATACATGTTAACCCGTTTTCGTTTCTTTGGTACCTCATGATTAACAACAGTAGGTTTCCCCTCAGATTTAATGACACTTTCAATTGGTACGGTTTCATCCTTTGACATTAAACAGATATGATGTTTCATTCCTTCTGGAGCTCTGCTTTGCAATAGCTTGATTAACTCCTTTGTGGACAGCTCTGTGCACCTTTGCTTATATGTGTCTTCTCCAGAGAGTGAAAGCGATGATGTGTGATGGTGCATATGTGTTTGTAACGCGTGGTTGACACTGATGTGTAGATGTGGATGGTTGGGAATCATTTGGAGAGTCACTTGACCATTCTCTTACTTCTGGAACATCGACAGCGAAGTTTACTATGGGGTTTCCATCAGCATCACGAGGCGATCCTTTTGATTTCAAGGCGGTGTATGACTGGAGTTTGAATTTGTTTGAACGTGACAGCTTGTGCTTGGTTTTGTCAACAGGAAAAACACCAGTACTTCTAAACCCAGAAATTATGTTTTGTGCATTTAAACCATGCCTCCATGCACTGCATAGCATGTCCACGAACTGTGCTTTTCGTAGTGGTTGTCATCCACCTGTTTGTTGGATGTGTTGAACTAATGCTTTCTCATAGTAGTACTTCAATGGGGCAAAACAGCTTACATCGAGGGGCTGCAACAAATCTGTGCAGTGTGCAGAGATGGATACATTTTCCTTTCTAGCCAATTCAGTTGTTTTAATGGATGTGTGTGTCGTGTGTCCATCAAGTAGCAATATCAACGGACACACTGACTTGGTCTCTGCCAAAAATTTCACAAACCAAGCATGAAAGACAGTGGTTGTCACCCACCCGTTGTCATTGACAGCAAAAGATGTTTTACGAAGAGCTTTGTCACCGTACCATGTGCTGTGTGGATTTTTGTCTTTGAAGACAATTAAGGGATCAATTGCAGTTCCATCAGCACAGTTAACTGCCAAAACTGTGACATTTTCTCTGTTTGCTCCACATGTAACCCTAATTGCTTTTTGCCCTTTTTCACCAATAGTCTTGAATTTGGTGGGATCCATGGGAATCCTGTTTCATCACAGTTCCAGATTTGGACGCTTCTCCAGCCCCAACCGTTTTACTTTGGCTTCCAACAGTTCATAAAAACCATAGATAGCAAAGGGTCAGAAGTAACACTCTTTCTAGCTACTATCTTCTAAGCAAGCTTATGGCGCTTCATGAAATTAACACTCCAGTCATATCCAGGAAGACCATCAGTAAATGGTGTGGCAATGTCATTAATATTTACAAAGTCTTGGACAATATATCGCAGCTCTTGCACTGCTGTTCAAAACCTAATTCTGCCATTTTTGTATTGATGCTGCAATTGTTTTCTCTGTTCCTACTGGGAATGCTGTTTTTCTGCCTTATTTCTTCCTCTTTCTAATTCCTGCATTTTCTTTCAATCTGTTTGTTATAAGTGTCCTTGACATGCCACACTTTTTTGCTGCCTGGTTGATACTCTTTCCACCTTTGATTTCTTCTACTGCTGTTAAAATTGTCAAGTCTGTGTAGTGCTCTTTTTCTTTTGTATACTCTCACCATTTTTGAAAACTTTAAGCAAGTCACAAATAAAATCATATATGTTGGCATATATCTGAAAAGGAAGCATGTGTGTAGTAAATACTGCATCAAAGGTTTTCAAAAAATCTTCTACAGTTACTATGCTTGCAATGAAGAGTTCAATTTTTAGTCTAAAATATTCACAATTCCTTATGAGGCAAAAAAATCAAGCAAGGGTAAAAAAAAAACAATTGAATTTTTGCCCCCGTGGCCACGAAAAATTCAGGATAAGAAAAGCACCACTAGTGAAAAAAAGTATTCATCACAACAACCTTTTTTATTGGACAACCTTCAATGATTAGGAGACACACTGCCTAACAAAAATTGGAGTAAAAATTCATTTGCAACCGCGTCACACAAAAGTTCGCAAAACCACTCAAAATATATTTTTGGGTGTTTTTGGTAAAACTAACCTACTAGAAAAATAAACGCATCGTTGAAACAAGCAATAGGCATAACGGCTTTTCAGATACTTGCACTGCATCAATCCCACAAAAAAATTCATGCACTGCAACAAGTTGAGGTTGTAGGGGGTGTCCTTTTTTACCCCGACCCCCCTTGATTTTTTTTGCCTCAACTGACTATAATGCAAAAGATCAGTTATGAAAACTATTAACTAAAATTCCAATACTTACCTGATTTTGAAACCCATTCTGTTCGTAATTACTTCTTTGTTTTTGCAAACCGTGCACATTTATAGGAAAAAAAGAAAAAAGAAAGCAAACCAACGTTTCAGTTAGTTCAGTCAGTTGCTTTACACAGGCCCGTAGCCACAAGGACATTCGGGAGCAGTTTCCCTCCAATTTTTGTGCCCTCCCAAATTTTGTTGTGTCCAGAAAATTTTGATTTGAAGATATAATAAAAACAGAAACCTTTCCCTCCTAAAAATGTATTTTGCCCCCCAAACCTGAAAACCTGACTACGGGCCTGGTTTTACATTCGATGTTTTACTTTTTGAGCATCCAAGAGCGTTTCTTCGAACTCCTATAATTTTGTATTGACAGGCCGAGATTGCGAACACAACGCAGAAGTACTCGACACTGGACTTGTTTAGCACTTCGGGTATTCGCATAGTAACATGCTTGGTTATCTTCAGTTGGTGAGAAATTATGAAGATGAGTTTTGGTGCGTATGTGAAATGGCCACACTCAATAGTTACATTCACAAAACGTTACTGTATCAGATTATACGTAGAGAAGTAAATGCGCTCGTGACATGATTACTTCTTCTATAGTGATAGCAATGTGAAGAAGACGTCCAGAAATAGATTGAAACTTTCATTAGCACCCATATTCATACCTGCTTTTCGTCTGGGCAGGGTAGCGGGGGTAGCAGCTCTAGGAGGACTCGAAATACTTCACGGTTTTCAGCAATCCCTTATAGTTCCGCAGGGTTCACACCAAGACGGCACCAAGCAACGTCGGAGATGTAACCACGTCACCTGGTCCTTGGTCGACCTCTGGGCTGCTTTTCCTTGGATGTAGCCAGGAGAACCCGCTTCGTCAATCTTTCTTGGGAAATTACGTTATCATGGCCGAAACAACGTAGCTGAGATCTCTCGATTCGGAGAAGTGGCTCGACATTCAGGGCATTACGAATTTCGCAGCTGCGTACTTTGTCGCGAAGTGTCACGCCATTAACTCTTCGCAAAAATCCCATCTCTGCCGCTTGCACTTGAGATAACACTCTTTAAAGTCGTTACCCAAGATTTATGACCGTGGTAAGGATCGCAACAATGACCGATTAAAAAACTGACAGCTTTGCCATGTTTGAAATCCCCCGTTTCTCCGCCACAAAACGATAAAGCTCACACAGAACTGCGTTTGCTTTACCAATCCGTATGTGCAGTCTCCTTGTTCCGCTTTCCGCCACTCGTACAATACCACCCCTAGATACTGTACTTGAACATCTCGACCTGCTGCAGTGTATAGCCGCTCAATTGCAGCATACACTGCCTTGGGTTTCTGGACAGACATAACACACCGGCCTTTTCAATGCTCATTTTCAACCCCGATTCGTCGCAAGCAACAGAAAACCGATAAGTGCATTTTGGAGACCCGTTGATAAGATTCTAGCAGTACCACATCGTCCACATAAAACAAACGGTTGATCCTGCAGCTCCCGACAGTGACACCCTCGTCGACTCGGTCTATCCAATTCAATATAGATTATGAAGAGGAGTGGTGCCCCGCACACAGCCGTGCCGGCGTCCAACACCTACGGTTAACGGTTGTAATTTAATTCCCCGACATGGACACAAACTTCTGAGCAAGAGTCCAACGACTTGGCGGCCAGTAACAGGCGGCCGTCAACACCGTATTCCTAGTACGCTCCCCAAAGGTTTTCCCGAGGATCCCTGTCGTATGAGGTTTTGAAATGTCAGTTCTGCTCTTTAAACAGTGGTGCAAAACCATTTCGTTATTGCCGCCTGCATTACGTTTGTTTTTGTGAATTACAGCCGGACGTGAGTTCAAGATATTGTTTGTATTGGTTCTGTTCTACTTCTACACACTGAACCATGCCTATTTCCACACGTCTGTTTGGCCGTTTTTCTACAAGTATTCTGATACAGTAGACAAAAAGTTTTTATTAGTACACGGCCGCCATAACCTACAGCTTAAAGTTCAAATTCAAGGCCGCATAAATTTTTATCGAAGGCCGCATGCACCCAGACCGACGCAGGTTGTGCAGATGGTTTTATAGTTAGGTTCCCCAATATCGTCGTAGTGAAAAGGGTTGTATTCATGTGGTATACACAAGGTAGCACAAATTTTAGGCTTGTATGAACAATTTCAGAGGGGCTAATTTTGGTTTAAGAGGTATATTTTTTGCACTTCTTTTGGAAAGTGTAAAAAGACTGCACTTTTGTATTTGGTTTCAAAGACTCTCAAATGTTAACCCAATGTAAGCCTCCAGTGGCCAGTCTTTCTCTGGGAACTATGCATTCTTAAGATGACTTCTTGCTACTGTTATCTGTTATGTATATGCATATTGTTCGTCTTAGTAAAGAGTTTATTGAATGTTGGTTGAAGACAGCTATACTTGGGTTTATGCATCATTTCAGCTATTTGCAACTTGGGCATGCCATTAAAATGTGCAATGGTGAGTCCTGCATTCAGTTTCAAGCATTTGCTCTATACATAGGCGTCGGAAGGATTTTTTCCAGGGGGGCACCTGTGGATTTTTCCAAAATTTTTCCAGGGGGGGGCCAAAAGTGATGAAATTTGGTTTTGCCCACTCGAAACTAAGAAAACAACCTCGTTTTGCTGAAAATTTCAAAATCCTTGCTTGGCGGGCCTTGTCCCCCCTTCCGGCACTAATGGCTCTATACGAAATATAATATGACATGTTTATTTTGCGTCAGACGCAAGGTTCATGTCACAAGCGTGATTAACGTTATACTTTTATTTTGAATTATTTGTATTGGTTTTATAAGATATGGTGAAGCTGGTCTACTAGTTATGGAATACTGAAAATGAGATTAGATTAGACTATGACATACATATTTTAAAGAACTAGTTGGAAGGTTGTGTCTAAGCCTCGAAAGAGCCCCCTACCCCACAGGTTTTGAGTATTTGTTTCTTTACTTGGGCTATGTGTAATTTCCAGGATAACTTGTTATCTAGCATTACTCCTAAATTTTTAAGTTTATCAACGTTAGATGTATCATATTTGTTAATGTTAACATTCTTTTTAGATCGATGGCTAATTTCGCTGAAAATGAAAGAACTGTGTCGTCTGCAAATTAAGTTGATTTAAAGTGTGAGACATTTGTGACATTATTCAAATCGAGTTGAAAATATATACATTATCATCGCTGTGATCGCTTAGCCCGAAACTAGCAGAGCTGTTCATAGTTATCTTTCGTATTCACTGCTAAATGGATTTTAAGTTGTGAAGCCAACGTTGTAAGTGTTTTCTTTCAGAGTTCAAGAGCTATCATGCTGTCTTGGCAATGCTTTATGCTTAACATTCCTCCGGGTATTTGTGGCTGAGAGTTTTTCATCATCTCCAAAATGTAAAATGGCGATATTGACGATTAGGAAGAGTGTCGAGGTCATAATAATATCACCAAGGATTTTTTCAAGGCATTTTAGGGACCCGATTCGGGTCCCCAGAATTGAAAATCGGGTCTCTAGAATCAGAGAAAGAAAACAAAGAATCAGAGAAAATCGGGTCCCTAGAATAAGAGAAATCGGGTCCCTGCAGGTCCGTACCGGGTACCTAACATTTTCCTTAAAAAACCCTGATATCACTACAACAGGTTCTACAAACCAGAATAGGTTTTCTTGTTTTGTTGAACATGAATTCGCTAAAAACAACCATGGCATTGTGAGATTAAAGATCAAAATATATGACATTCTTTAATAGCAGTAGGTGTTGAAAGAAAAAGTGATGAGGAACAAGAAGCTTTTAGTGGGAGAGCTCATTCAAAGATTTAAATGAAAATGGTCCAATGTCTGTGATAATATGCCTAAATTAAAAAGGTACCAGAAAAGTATTCTCTTAACCAGCGCCAGATTTAAGTGGTGGGGGGTCCGGGGCCCCGGCGCCGTGGGAGGCCCCATGTGCGGATATAGAATCTTTAGGTAGGGGATGGCCGATGAAGTCTAGTATTCCCACGAATCATTAATATTTATGACGTAATCTTGTGACGTCACGTTTTTTAACTCAAGTGTAAAAAAACTTTATGATGCAACATTATAATTGACAATGATTATTAGCGATTTGTGAAATTGTTGCAAAATCGGTCACCAGAAGCATCGTACTTTCTTTTTTTGAAATTTTGCTTGAAAAAAGTTCCTGGGCGATCCAACATTTTCATCATCTCTAAACGTCAGTCCTCGCTCAGTAATAAATTTTACGACAGAAAGCAAACGTTGCAGAAGCGATTTCCAATATTGTTGGCATTGACTGACCTCACTAGCTAGCTCTATATTACATCTGCCACTAAATGTAATCGTGGCATGTTTATGTTCCACTGATTGCTCGAGGCTCCTCAGCGTGCTTCCAGCCGCAGATTCCTTTTCTAATACTAAGAAAATGCGCACATTTAGTCGTCTCCGAGCAGATCAGTCAACACGTAAAACGATAAACATAAGTTTGTGAAGGAGAAAAACATAGTCAGCTTCTTTCAACGACTTCGGCGTTGTGGTTCTGGCGACGAATAAGACTTTTGGTGCATTTCCGTGACGAGTTTCCATCTTTTCTGTGTTGTGGAACATCATGTTTTAAAAATAACTTTTCGTTTTACAACCAATATTCCCGCATTTTTCCCGGTGTATTGGATGACCTGAGACAGATATCTTTGCCTCCAGCGATAGCGTCAGATAACTCATCTATCGTGTTTTTCGACACTACTTCTTGACGTTCTTCTGCTGCTGCACCACTGGTTAAACTAAGTCTACTATCATCGTTACGTACATCTAAGTCTGTAACATGTTCTTCGATTTTCTGTCCTCTTACAGGTTCCGCAGAAATGTCTCCGCTGGACTTCACTGCCACTGTAAAATAGTAACTTGAATGTTTCTTGGCTTGGCTGCAACTTCTTCCTCTCTCACTTTTGCCTCTTTTGCTTTTCAATGTTTTTTAGAACCACATGGATAAGCTCTACACTTGCAAAGGGGACGATCCTCTTTTTTTGTCCATGTTTATTAATTAATAAGCTCAATAGAGCTGTCATATTTTCAGGGCAAAAAGGGAGGACAATTTACGACTGTCACTTACTTGAGTGCATTACTTACACAGTCAAAATGACAGTTAGGCCTGTTGATTAGTTTTAACCATTGAAATAAAACATCCAGTGTAGACAATGTTTCATTGAAAACGCACAAAACGAAGTCCTTACTTACTTAACCTATTTAGCCCATGAATATTTTGCAGATTTCTTAAATTTCGTAAAAATGTAGAATTGCCTTTTACAATTTTATGAAACTAATTGCTTGAAAGATGTTTTAAATTTCAGACCAGCTTTAGACTAGAAACTGGTTCAACCAGAAAGGTTTCTCTTTCTTTTTGGTTTGTGGCTGCATCAAGGAAAAAATCCTTCCACGTCAGCGTAAAGAGCCATAACCTTGAACTGTGCAACCTTTATCAGCTCATGAAGCGTTTAATAGTATTGCAAGTTGCAAAATATTTTGCCCATCTATCATGTTTGTGGCGGCCTGGAGATGGCGCCACATGTAAATAAATGGTCACCGCTAGATGGTGCCCATGAGTAACAAGTCACTGTCATGGTCACCACAGGCGAATTAGCGTAGTTCACTTATCCCTATATAATGATAGTGCAACCTCGTAGTAGAGTGAAGTCAGTGATGGATCTCTATTGCTGCTGGTTGCTTTCCTGTTAGTTAATGCCCCGACTTGTCAACTTTCGCTTGTGCTTGCCTCAGTAGTTCAAGGCGATGCAGTCAACTGCAACATGTTCCATCATTTTACAATAAATTGCATTTGGTTGATGCTCTTTTCGCACGAACTCGAACAAGTTTTGTTATTGGTCAAACAGCTTACTTCAGCTTTATCAATAGAAACGTTTCTCTCAAGCAAACACTACTCACATGGTTCATCATTTTCCCAGTTAGTTGTTTGCAAACGGAGGATCTAGTCAAAGCATTTAAATTCAGCAAATGAAGTGGTCCATAGCCAGATGTGAAACACAAGACTTGTGCAATACAGATACATCTGACATGAGTAAATCAAAGTCATAATCCTTGCCTTCGCTGACTTTTCTCAGTGCTGATTTAATTTGTCTTGATATGTAGCCTACATCTGATTGTCTCTCTTGAATCCTTGCCTTCACAGTAGCGAAACACGACACAACCTCAACAACTGATGCTTTTGACTTCTCAATATTCTGAACTTGCTCAATAAAAGCAACCACAAACAATTGCAAATATCTTAATGTGAACAGAACTCGCTCGAAGAATATCCAAAAAAACGTTTCAGAACAACAGTTGGCTTGTCGATGGACATGGAGTATGAATTTCAAGCTGGGTACAACTGAAACATCCTTGGCTAGCTGCGATAAGGTGATAGCCACCTGGTTACGCTGTGAGAAATAAGTTTTTGGTACTCAATATCCACAAAGTCACAATAGTCTTTTCACTTTTTTTGCGAACTGTATGTGCAAATGCAACCTCACGTAATTTACTCAACTTGAAAAAAATTTAGTCCTTTTCTGAAAAAGGGATAGGCTACTTTTGTTGCATTTCTTCATTTTTCAGCATTATTGATTAGCTCAGGAGTGCAAACATTTCTGTGAATGTTAGTAGCGCGCATAAATTTTTAGTAGCGCCTACATAAGCTTTGCCATACAGCATTCATATGCATAAAGTGCAAAATGCAAGAAAATGTTTGCGCGCTCCAAGTTTTTGATCCCGTGGTGAGAGTGCGCGACTAGCTGTACTAGAAACTACTACACTAGGCTATGTACAATACACTGATCAAATCACAGTATCACGGTTCATCAGCAAAGCTAGTACAGCATAATGGCGTCAGCAGTCCGCACTCTTAATGTCAAGGTCATTGAGATACTGAAAAAAGATGTACCACTGTTATATAAAGATTAATGTGAAAGCATTCCCGCCTTTCCAGCCGAGAATTAACTCAACCAAAACATAGATTAATTGGACAACTCGCAGGGTCTCCCATAAACTAAGCTACGTCGCAAGCTCGTATCTTGTTGCAGTAGAGTAGGGACAGCTTACTGTATGAAAAACAATGTATCATAGCCAGTGACGTAACTGATTGGGGGCAGAGGGGCGAATCCCCCCTGGCAATCTAAATGTGAAAACCGGACCGTCACCTTAAGCAATATTTCGGTTTTCGTATTCGTTTGGTTTTCAGTAGGTTATTTTTTTGCGTTTTTCGGATTATTTTCCGGTGATTTAGGGTTTTAGCATAGACATCCACACCCGGATTCACCATCATTTCTCAAGTGTTTTTTCCGAGTGTTGGCCGGTGGGCCCTGTGCAGTGGCCAGTGACCCCTTTTAGCTAAGTTTTCCACCCTGACTCAAAGCTCTAGTTACACCACTGATTTATAGCTATGTGAAAATAAGAATGCAAGGAGGAAATTTTCGAAAGTCCTCGGAGAATATTTCATTTCTCATGAAAAAAGTGGACATGTACTTCAAAAAGAGGGCGTACGGTAGCCATACCTAGCAATGCTACTCATATGCGACCTGTGCAAATCCGACTAAAGAAAACGCAAAATCTCCCAGAAACGAGTAGAGACATAAGCTAATATGTTCTTCGTGGCTTGGCTTTGCATTCACTAGATTCAGATGCTTGACCGACTTTCAGGAAACCAATAAGCGTAGTAGTTGTTTCGTCACAATATCAACTATTCTTCAAGTGAAATACTGCTGTTTGGCTAACCGATAATAGCGTCTACAAACAAACTTTTCTCGCTAAAAATGACTATGTGGCACATACAAGTCGCATATATGGCTAAACACATGAACATGGTGGGGGGCCCTGCCCCTCCCCCTAAATCCGGCGCTGCTCTTAACTGTCTATTTCGAAACATCAGAAAAATTGTGTTTTTTTGCAAAATGTGCTTGATTATGTTGCTTCACCCAAATTTCAAATAAAAAAGTTTAAGGCGACTTTGCCTATAATTTTGTTTAAGGTTGTTCAGACTACTTTGGTAATAGTCAATTAATTTTTATTACTTCCTGAAAAGTTGTCAAAAACTTGCTGTTAATGCTCAGTGTAGTAGGTATTATTTGCAAAATCACATCATCCTGTTCAATGCAGATTTGGAGAATCAAAGCCTGGCGCTTGGGTTGATGGCAAGGAAGGGAATATCAGGATCATTTGCCTTAATATACAACTTTACAACTGAACTGATTCCAAACGTTGTGCGGTAGGACCACATTTTCTTACTTTGTTTCCCAACACTTATAACACTATTTGAAATGGAGATTATGAGCACATATAAATTTTAAAATATAACACGTTTGGGCTGGCAAACCCGAATTCACACTCTGTGAAATGCTTAGGTGTCTTAACTGACCAAAATTGAACTTTCCATTGCATTTCACGCGTTTTGAGCAGACACCAGCTACAGGGTACAAGGGGTTAAGCACGTGCCACTGAAACTGGTAGGCGAGCTTGATTCCCGGTTTGTGTTATAACAAAACTTAAAAGTGGTACTTGTGGCTTGTCCAGCCTCGTGCTCGGCACTAATGTTTCGGTGCAACTAAAAGGTTTGCACGCGGCCCCATTGACTTTCTACCAGTGCAATATTCATCACAAAAGTATTCTCGTGGCTCTCTGGGCAGAACATGCGACGACAGATATGCGGCAGGTTACTTGTGACACTCCAAGGGAGTATAGAGCGAGTATAATGAAACTGAACTGAATGTATTGAAGTATAGCTGAAACAACGTACAGCGCATAACAACGTTTTGTAGTTGTCATGCGCTTTCGAGCCCCGTTTATGAAATATTAAAATAATTGAAAATCCAGAACTTTCATAAACTGGAATAACCCACATCATTGCACAGATCCCACAACAGTTTATTGCTGCGCGGGGCTTGCAAAAATTCACTCCAGAGATCATCCGATGTCCATACCTTCTATACGAGGCATATGTTTCATTCTGTAGTAAAGTGCAAAACTGGATAAATTTCTATCTTGCAAGGTCAACGATGTGCAGAGAAGTCAATTACGAATGCATCTGCGTACCATTCACTCGTTTAAATAAAATTTTGTAAATCATATCTGTCACATTTTTAATTTCCATGTAGTTTTGAGTGACTTTTGTTACGCAATGGTTAATTTTTTATCAAAAAACAGAATTGGTTTTACAGTTTTCACACCGATTAATTTGTAAATCGCTATCGTGCTTTATTGAGTGTTACTTGCCTTTTAGTTTGCTGTTTTCTTTTTATTTTTCCGTGCAATAGTACCGGTCCATGCAATATTTCTGTTTTTCAATTTCATTCAATGTTTCTGTTTTTCCATGCAATATTACTCTACTTTGGTTTGATGTATGTGAATAGTAGCAACAGACCAAAGTTGAAATGAAAAACCTTTCAAAGTATTAAATCACCAAACACCAAATTTCATGTTTAGCAATATCTGAACTTGGCTTTTTAAAGTTGACTTTTTCCCAAACTTTCGGTTCGGGGAGAATTGGCTAGTTAACCGTCGTTTTTATCTCAGAGATGCAAACATGGATTAACTTCTAAGTAGGTTCCGGAAATATTTGCGTTAAATGTCTATTAAACCGCAAAGTTAATGGTGAAACAGGACAACACAAATGACATTATTAAGAAAAAATCTAGACATCAAATAGGGCTTGCAAGCGAAAGAAAATATTCTAGCGAGTTTGACTTATAGCCCATGGTATAAACTCTTGTTGCATGGATTTTTGAAGATTACTTGGGGTGATCTCATCGTTGATAGCGTAGAGAGTTGTTCTCGACCCAAAGGAAAAGCTATTTTCTAGAGTCGGGGAAAATCCTCCTTGAGAAAAACCAGACAGGCAATTAAAAGGACGTTGAAAACATAGGTTAATCAACAACTGGTCAATAAATGCTGAGAAATTGAAATTTTGGGTTAAACAACTAAAATTTGGAATTTTGTGGTTGTTTTCAATTCTTCACAGAAAGGAAGTTCTCCTTCATGGCACCATCATGGACATATCTCACCAGTGCAATAAGTTTACTCCAATTCGAAATCTCAGTAATCTCGTCTAACTGGAGGGAGATTTTCAAGGGATTAGCCTTCACATGTGGGATAACATGTCCCAAAATATCTAAACTCAAATCAGCAATTCAGTTCTGAATAACATTATTTGATAGCGGCGCTAATTCAAGTTTCATTCTTGCTTGCTTCATTTCCGAAAATAGTTGCAGCAATCTTTAACACACATGGTTTGATAAGCTCCTCTGCAATGGTATGAGGTTTCTTAGATCGTACTAAACACCACTTGGTATGAGGACATGAGCAGTGGTTTTCATCAGATACAAAACCTAATTTTGGAAGGTTTGCTCTATTATCAAAACGTTCTCTTCTAACTCGCAAAGAATTTTCATCATGGCCCACAACAATGGCCCCGTCATGTCGGTTGTCGAAGTTTGTAAGTTAGATTGCTTCAAATCTGCGTTGGAGAAAACAGTTTCACAGAGCCTGTCCTGAGGCTTTTGCAAATCCCTAGTTTTTCCAATGCAAGTGAAACCAAAACGAACGTAGTCATCATTCCATTTCTTTTTCTTCAACATGATTAAGGGTTATGATGATAATCAGAAATACGAAAAGTTTCTTATCATCACCACTGGCAATTACGTAGAGCAGACCTTCACGTATCTCCAAATTAATCAAACACTTGCGCAAGAACGACAATTCACTCCAATATGAAAGGTATTGTACACAAATTCATTATTATTGTTAGAATAAGATTGTAAGAATCAGGATGCGTAGTGTTACGTGAAATCGATTTCCTATAAAAATTGCCGATTGATTCACTTGCCTGAATACCTTTGTGGAGACTAGTTACTTGGGGTATGTGCAAGTTTGAATCGTCGCAAAATAAAGAAAGCACAGCATTGTCGTATAATTCTTTGAAAGTTTACAGCAAACCTGGAGCTTTTAATTGCAAATAATGTTTGCGCAAAGAATTAACCTCGTGACACATAAGTTTGAACAAACCTCGCGTTTTCGTCTATAATCCGTTGCAGAAGAAAACAAAAAAGTCGCAGGATTGTAATAACAATAAATTGATCATTTTCCTGTTACTGAGACGGACGATTCTCGCCTCCACTGGAAATGATGTTTTGCACACTTGAGGGTGCGAGCACCCCGATCGGGAATCATTGTTCCAAGTTATACTAAATGGTTATTGAGTGTAATTCTGACCATCTTCTCTTTACGTTTTTGATGTTTTCAGTACTTGCAAAGTTTTTTTTCACGTTTCTGTTTCTTCATGAAGGAGTAGGCGAGATAGTAAGATACGATTTCACGGTAATACGTCAATATGCAATGAAGTGCATATATCAGAATTGCGCTAGATGGTGTTAGTTCAACGAAAAATTTTGCAAGAGTTTTGTCCCTACGCTTGCCTTTTCCCGAAAGTTTCTTGATGTCGAAAATCATATGGATAACTGGGCAGAACTTTGCTCCGTTTTGCGTCAGAACCGCAAATTTCCGAAGTATAGCATTCTATATATGAACATTTTGAAACAATCAATGTTGGCGAGTGTTTAAGTGCTCAAATTGAAGATGGATATCTGAGAAAACATGGCAGCATTTCGTTTCTATTTCAAGTATTCCCCCAAATTTCTGTAAGGCCCTTTTGCTCCAAATTAAATTTTGACAAAGTTGTATTGAATTGGTTGGAACTCTGCAATTTTATCAGAAACACAAGACGACACTTAACAGTTTGAATTCTTGTGAAAGAGTAGCCAGTTGTTACATGAAGGTCGTTGTCTACCCTACAGAGGAGCGTTTCTCAACCAGGGCCGCGACGTTTTTTCAAGCCTTTAGGGCAGTGGTTCTTAACCGGGGGTATACGTACCACTTGGGGGTACGAGGAGCCAAAACAGGGGGTACGAAGCACCAAAGTCTTCAGGGATACACGCTCTGGAAATTTAAACCAGATTTTATTGAACATTCATCGTGATTCTCTGTAGTGTGACGTACCATCATCCATTCACTAGAGCTGGTTCGTTACACGCTTTGAATATTATATTTAGCTTGCTTGCACAGTAAAAGTGCTGTCGCCTAACTTATTTCATTGCCAGTGGTTGAGTGAAGAAGTCATTGCTGAATGTTAGTTGACCATTTA
>Ga0210059_1001939_pt1 | contig 31918 bp, 13 predicted proteins | sample Ectturendosymbi2_FD_188042 | JGI IMG/M metagenome (GOLD analysis project Ga0210059, IMG submission 188042) | Ecteinascidia turbinata endosymbiont from Florida, USA - Sample 2 (SPAdes) (version 2) | ecosystem: Host-associated > Tunicates > Ascidians > Unclassified | place: Key West, Florida... | reverse complement strand
CACCATCATATGTGTAGCGCGAGCAAGCAATAGTAAGAGAGATTGCGAGCATGATCTCTATTGTTGCTTGCTGCCACGGTGCGAAGCTTTGCGCACATGCCGCTCGGGATTTCCGATCGCAACAGCACCATTGGAAAGAATGCGAAAAATACAACCAAATAACTTTTCGAAAACTTTTATCAACTTTTTGTCAACTTTTTAGATTTTAAATTGCCGTAACTTTTTTCTTCGTAACATTATTACTTGAAAATTGGAAGGATATTGTAAGACGTGACTGTCAACATGTTCCGTGATTTCCAGATGTTTAGAACTGGAAATATGGGCCTTCAACGGCGAAAAACACCCTTGAAAAGACAATTTTCCCTGGGCTCCCAAAAAAACATGGTAATTTTTTGAAGTTTGGGTCTTTGCCGACTTTTTCTACATGCAACGAAATTTTCTAACGTGTTTGGGTCTCGCTGCTTTTTTGGCTACACAGGAAATCGTTTTTTTCTCGGCCTGTCGGCACAAATACAGTACGTCATCAATACCTCAAAAGACATGTCTTAAGTGTCGACGTAGCTTCAGTGGTTCGCCAGTTATCGCAAAAATCGCGCCGAAATGTCAATATATCGGCTCCTGCGGTCCTTACAAAGGGTAAAGACACTGTAACACACATCAACGTCGCCGCAAAGGACATAAGAGTCACAACGGTTGTTGCAAGTTAACGTCCCAGTCCACAAGTTTGCTCAGACATTCATTTTGCGCTATATTTCGGCTTACCGCTCTGGCTGCAATTAAAGTACCATTACACTGCTGCAGATAAAATGATATTGCCACAGTGGTTTGACGTAAATAGGTGATCAAACAACAAACCACTTTGGTAGAATCCATTCCTTACAGTGCAGATAACCGTTCGATAGCAACAATCCGGTATGCAAATTTTAATAGCCATCAATTAGGACGCTGTGCAAAGCACATCAATTAGGACGCTGTGCAGACCTTAACAGGATCAACAGAGCGAAACAGTCAAATGGGTTCACAAGTTCCACGCAGAAATCCGTAATACAGTATCAACATCGTTCGGCACAACCCATGAAAATTTCATTACATCAAAAGTGTCTAAGCCACGCTCCGTCCCTGTTAGTTACGGGAAACAGATGAACCTGATCCGAAAACTTGCAAAATTAAATCTGCAGGCCTTCGTTACAAATTCTTGGCTGAAACGAGTGTTTTGTATGAATACAGGCTTTCAGCTATTAACGCATTATTGAAGTCGATTGAGCGGTAGGCATCGAACATTTTTTGTCCATATTTATATCCTCTATTCTCAAAGACTTCTATCGTCAGCTACCACATGCTCAATTTTCAATGCTGTTGCCCCTCACCAAACGTGTGATCGCCATGCTTGGCAGCACGTTCTCTTGCGAGCAGCTGTTTTCGAAAATGAAGTTTTGTAAGAATAAGTTTCGCTCACAGCTGACTCACTATCACCTCACCTTAATGACATTTTATTGCTAAGCTCTTCCATCAATGGAACCTAATTTTGCATCTCTCTCCAGTTTCATGCAACATCATGTGTCCCATTGATCATAAGGTGTTTTTCGAAAACAACTATTCCTTGGGCTCCTTGTTTTTACCAGGTTGATGTGTCTTCCTGAACCCTGAAATGGCCTAACAGTCCAAAGCGTTTACCGACCCTTTATGAACCAATCGCGACTCTCGGTAACCCAGTTGCTAACTGATTCATCAATCGATTGAAAAACGTACCCGCCGTCGAAAGCGGAAGCAGATTTTTTTAAGTGCACAAAATCTTGATATTTTACAAAAAAAAATATTGCAAACTAGTTCTTTCAGATTGCGAATTAATAGTGGAGGAAAGGTAAACAGTCATGGTGATAAATTAGCATTGCACGAATTTAATACACTGCCATAGAAATTTACCGTTGTTGTGATTTGCTTCTTAGGCCGCGCTTGTGCCAAAAATTAACATCTGCTAGGCTTTCTGATAAGTAATGTCAATCTTGGCGTAACACTTCGTTCAATGCGACCAGTAGTGATGCGCACATACATAAGAGCATTCACTAGTTTTTCAACTGTAAAAGCGGTAATTCAACACCGACATACCACACTGTAATGCTTTGGTGTTTGAGTTCTGTTTCTTGCTTTTCCCTGTTTGGTTATAGAATTGTAACTATCCTCGACGTGTCGACAACATTTATGCCCCTAAACCTAAAATGATGTTGCAACAACAGATGTGCAAACTGAAGAACGACGGCAAAAAACGCCATGCTGACAGTTAAAAGCTTTTTCGACTTGTGAAAAACACACAATAAAACCTAAATAATAACAGAAATCATCGCAACACCTGAGCAATCTATTACAACCGAAAACTCAGCAACAAAAAACAAAGTTACTTACATTTCGTTTCTTCGTCTTCTTTTCGAGAATCTTCAACAGCAGACATGGCCCACGGGCTTCTTCAAGATAGATTCCTGGTTTCGGCAGCGATTCCAATTTCCAACAAATCAACAAATCCTAGCACACACGTTCAGTGTCTACCACTTAAAAACGTACTCCATTTGCTTAACCATAGCCGTTGCGACCGCTACAAATACAACGCTGAAAAAACAATCAAAACCTGAATTGACCTGCGTTCAGCGATTTCATTTATTTGTTCGGTCGTACAAGTAAACGTTTTGTGGCTGCCTTCAGGCATCTGTCGTTCGCGAAACGAATGATCTACGGCGCAGGTGGCCAACTGCTGCTTCATTGACGGTACAGCGGTGACTGCTCGCAATTGCAGTTCTCAATATGCAAAAACAAACAGATTGGATTACAAACGAAGTGAACGTTCTATTTCCGATTTGCTGAAAAAGTTTGTGCAGTGGCGGCCTTCAGTGGTACGGGAACCACACCCAGTTGATTGCCAGCGCGTTATAACGCAATTGTCCCACAGTGGCGCAAGGAGCTGAGGATTTGAGACTACAATGCAACAGCGCACAGCTGTTGTAGCAAATTTTGACATTTAAGGCGAATTTTGCAAGATCGATAACAGGACTTCCTGGCTCATGTGAAGAAGTCACTATGCGAAAATGGGGAACATATCAATCCAACGAACAACCGCTGACCACTTCAACTCGTACAGCTGAACTGTTGTGGCAATTAATCACTATTGAAGTTAATCCAACCTCTTTTAGCAAGTCCACTTTGTCACACGAAATTCTTCAGTGGTACAGAAAACTGATACTTTATTAAGAAACAAACAATCACCCATTATACTCAATACAACGTCAATAACTTATTTCTTGAATGTTTTCTGCTTGCTTTACCACATCTATAGCATATTTTAAGCATTTACTTTCGCAGAGGGCAATTTTATTCGCTCATCCTTATGCTTCTTAACTATAAAAAAGCTAAGTTGCAAAAGATACCTGAGCTCTCTGCACAGCCACTATAAGTTACCGTGCACTGGCTATGCAATCAGTTAGTTTAGTACCCAGGTAGCACCACTGCCTTTGCCCTTAGCTTCAAAGGAAAGCAACCACCACCAGTACTTCTACTTGTGTTGTCTAAATTTGAGTATGTAAGTCAATATAGGATTACCAGCATACGTCAAAACACGAGCAAGTAAACCATTCCGAGAATACATAGAAGTCTGGACAGGGATTGTAGTTTCGGGACCAAACTGCTCATCGCTGGATCGGGATTTTTCAGGATTAACAAAATTGGAAACAGTACGCATAAAATCCTCATTAACCACACTGTTTCTTGCAATAATGACGCATTCGCACATCATGAGTGTTATCATTGAGGCGGCCCCTGATTTTATTTGCAAAATAACCGAAAGCCGAAAAAGCACGTTCAGCCTCAAATGACATAGGCTTGATACATCTCGATAAAACACTTCCTCATTCTTCATGCCTAACCATGCAACAGCCTCAAACTCAAGTTGCTCCAAGAGCCTAATGAGCACCAATAAAGTAACTCAAGGGCCGCATTATGACGCTGACGCAACAATGGCGGTACCTAAACATTAACAGAAACAGCTTTTCAATCTTATTTCCTGCGAAAGGTATCATGAGTTATAGATAAATCATATCTAGCCGTCTGTACGTTCGTTTGAAAGGAACTTGTTCACTCACTGACCGCGTACTGACCGGTTTAATCACCGGTGAATAAACTAAATAACGTAAATGTTAATTATTTGAAAACTTCCCAAAAGCATGGCGGGCCACACAAAATGCCATCGCGGGCTACATGTGGGCCGTTTTTTTTTGAGATCCCTGCACCAGTAAAAAATCAGGAGTGGCAGCACTGATCGCAACTTACGCAGTACCTTACCACACATCTTGCGATTGTTCAACGGACTGTCACGCGATAGTCGGAAATGCATATTATTACAACACTAAGGTCACTATGACAGTGACACACCCGTTTGTGCTCAAGACAGCCGTGTATCGAGAAACTGCTTAGGGCTGCAAAAATGGGTTAAAATCCCATGATTTTCAGGGATCCGAATTCTAGTCTGCACAGGTGAAACTGGTAAAGGATAGCGGTCTTTACGCGGCCACAAGCATTCTTGACGTCTTGGAAAAAGGGGCTTTGAATTAAACCAGGCTCAACCATGAACACAAAGCACCAATCCTGTCACTGCTTCGTGTTCCCACTTTGGAAAATGTGCAAAATATGACAGACAAGGGACTTTAACTAAAAAAAGAACATCAGATGACGGCATGGCTTCTGTTAGCCTGGTGCATTTGGATGACCTATGTCTGCAGCACATGAAAGTAATCAAAGATTTTTCGTGTAAAATATTTCAAACAATTGAGCAAGCTTGCCGACTGAATGGTCTTAAATTTACATGACGGATACACTCTCAGCCGTGTGTGACGATTGTTTCCTTTGATCACACCAAAGCCAACTTCTAATGTAGCTTCAATCAAGAGTCGTAGCTAAAACAGTCTGTCTGCAAGTGTTGACCAGTGCGGTTGCCAGTAACCAGCCTTGTATTTCAAACTGTAAAACAAATTTGGGGAGTGCACAAGTATTCACAATTGCGAAAAACCCACAAAAAAACAAAATTTAGCGCAAAATTTAGTTATCCTGTAAAATTTCAATAATCACTATTGAAGTTATTTCTGCTGACTTGAAATTATTTGCCCTCGATCTTTCTTCGCAGCACTGCAGACAAGAACTGTCTATTTAGTTTGTGTCGGTACATCAAGCAAGGGGTCTTTACATTAATTTTCACACCCGCTTTTCCTCTGGGGAGGGTCGCGGGGAGCAGCCACCTGAGACTCAAAATACCTCAAGGTCAACAGCAATCTCAGATAGTACTGCTAGCTCCACACAGACGGGACTAAACAAGGTCGAAGATGTAGTCAGTCCACCTAGTTGTTGGACGAAATATGGCTGCTTTCTCGTGGGTGTAGCCAGCAGGAACTTGCCTCGTCAATCTTTCGTTGGTCATTCTGGACACACGGCCGAACCAACGTAGCTGAGATCTCTATTCGGAGAAGTGGCCATATATCTGGGCTTCACGAATTTCATAGCTGCGCGCTTTGTCGAGAAGTGCCACACTGCGAGCTCTTCGCAAAGATCCCATCTCTGCCGCTTGCACTTGGACAGTATTCTTTCAAACATTAAAATTAGTACAGTAATACGAGTAGTTCTCCTATCTCACGTTTATAATATCAGGTTGTTGCATACAATCTTGAACGGTTATATGCTTCCAATTGTAAACCATACATAAAATGTTTTTCAATCCTTAATCGGCTTGTCTGTTCATTACCATTAACACCGCGCAAAATGATTAGTTCGTTGAACCTGCTTGATCTATTCCAGGTATGGAGACGCAACACTCACCACGCTGCATATGCACCTACGTGCAACATTCATAAGAATGCAGACTTGCACGCCTGCACGCGATCAATGGCAATTCTCAGTCTGACAGGCTATTTTTGGAGAAATACAGTGCACTTCTTGACCAGCGCTACTTTACCAAGTGCATGCGAGAATGCTTGGGCAAGGTAAGGCATTTTACGGAGTGGTGTTAATAAACAAAACTACACAAACAAATATCTAATGTGGTAGGAGCTTGCATATGTTTGTTCAAACCATTATATAATATGCGTGATATTGAACTGGTCCTCAGTAGAATTTCTTAGCGACAGCACTCATCCAATATCTTATCAGATGCTAACCGTCTGATCTCAATGCCGGTGCTTTCGCTGGCATATGTCGCATGGCACATCTACTTTTAGCATGATAAGGCCATGCATACCAATTATGGAATGATTATCAATTGCTGATTCAAAATATAAAAAGTGTCTGAATAGCAACGCGTTGTCTTACGGTTCAATAACTTGGCATGACCGTGGCCACTGTAATTCAAAAATACACTACATATCTCGACAACCGCTCATACCGTTTTTTTTTCAAATTACCATTTATCACTGCCAAAAGCACGATGGTGCAAAATCCCATTTGTATGTTCTTATTCGATTTCAAACACACCATAAAGCTGGAGCGTCTCCTTGTACATTAGTACGCTCGAATGCAAACAACATCATTGAATTGCAGAAAAGCTGCAAATGTGTTGCAACAGTCTACCACTGAGCCTTGGGCAGTAACTGCTATAACAGTGGTTTTCAAGTGGTAGGCCATGTCGCTTTCTCCAGTGGGCCACAGAGCTTGGTATAAATCAGAATGAAGGGATTATGAGATTTGTATAATGATGTCATTATGATCAAAGTAAATAGACAAATAGCAAAAAAATCGATCTGAATGTTACGTTTGTGACATAACTATAACTCCTATTTAATAATGCAAGCTAAAGCTGTATTACGAGAATTGCTATTTTATGGCAGCACTGCAATTGTTATTGCACAGCAGCTAATGCTATGTTTGAGTTATAGAAGTGTTAAATCTACGAGATTATATCTTACCTAGTTGAATGGGCCACGACATGAGAAGAAAAAGGCTGAAAACCCCTGTACTTGAAGAACAAAAATGGTCACTCTAGAGCGATTTGGGTAGCCGTCAGTGACATTTCAAGAATAGCTTCTCATTGCTGTTGGTAAATCTGGCGCAAGGGTGCTCAACGCTAGTGGCGCACGACCGTTTCTTAACGGTCAACCCAAAACGGGCGGTTAAAACACCAACATCTGATAGAACAAAACAATGACAGAAGACAACGGATAAATGTTGGCAGTCCATGTAGTTTCACAATCATGTAGTCAACGGCGTGGCGCCGAACACCCTAAAACAAAAGTGAGGGGACCATCAAAACTAAGACGTGACTTAATACAGTCACAGTTAGGATGTTTTTTTTGACTAACTCACAAAACTTGACAAAAAATGCACAGATTTTCGTTCCACATGAAGTAGGGTAGCAGTAGCACCACAAAGAAGGGTGGAGTTTGTGGCACGACGTTTCCCCGCAACTACGCCACCAATGTTCCCTCAGAACTGCGCAACTGCGCAGTACCACCAGGCTATTTGCGCAGTGAAATCTCATTCTCGCGAACTTGCAACATTCCAAATTTAATATCGTATATGCTGCATACCGCATAGCCCTTTTACGGCTTAAAATGCTTCACTACTTGCGTGTCTACATGGTTGCGCAATTGCATGCTCACTAAATGAAACATTTACTCGGTGTACAATTTTTCTTAGAGGAAACATTGTAGACCACTGTAAATAGTTAGCTCCAAGTCTATGTACGCAAAAGACATTCAACACAAAGAAAATGCAACCAAATACTAATACACACTTAATCGTTGTTACTGACACCGAGCCTATTTTCCTGCAGATATATATGCCATAGGTAATGCAACCGCAACTAAATGTCTAATATTTTTCGACATTAAACTTCCACTCTGCGAGTTACAGTACCCGCAAGAATAATGAACCAACCAAATTCCAACAAAAATTTTTTAAACTCACGCTCCCCTGGGTTGTCGAGCGCAGGGTTGAAACCTTTGCGGCTTTTACCAAAAAAGCTACCAACATCGGTCTGTTCACAAGCCGCGTTTCTAATTTTGGCGCACGTGGCTAGTGTAAGGAAGCCGAACGTTTATTTCCGTGCAGCGTGCGTTGGGTAAATGACGTGTTCGTGACATTATTACAACTACCGGCATCAGGTCGAATTCACCGCATTTAAAACTGCATACCCGAAGAACAGCTTTTTCACGACGTACCTCAGAAACTGGAGGTGCAGCAGGTTTATCACAACGCTATGTCACCCAGCGAAGTCGTCTGCGATTACGAATTTCGCTCTGCAGAAACTACTGCGTTCCAAATTCACGACACAGACGAATAGCAATTTGGCACAGATTAAATAAAACGAAATGGAATAATAGCCTTTTCACAAAATCTAGCGAGCTTCATTATTAGTCTTGTTAGCTTTGGTTCAACCTACTAGACTTATGGCAAACCCTAAACTTTTGCGCTGTTGTTTAATGTTTACGGAAACGTAACCAATCCCAACACGAAAGGAAGATATCTGTGTACAGTAGACCTACACGACATACAAGTCAAGCTGCAGCATATGCACAGTTATTTTACAAATACATTTTGTGGCTAAGTTCGGTGTTCAGCATCGGTGCAAAACCACGGAGCATCCTAATGGTACAAACAACGGCCAAAGCAAACGAAGTCAAAGACATTACATAGAGTTTTCGGTAAACACTGGTACCATCATCGGTACGGGAAATCTATTTCGACGTTTGCTCAGCAGTTCTTTTTATCAGACTGTTCAACACTTCAGTTTTTCGTATCCCACAGAAAATCTTTTTTAAAATGTCATAATATTTCTCGTGAAAGTCCGAAAACAAAAGTTTGCAATAAACTAATCAAAAGGTACTGAGCATAACTTGATAAGCCTTTCAAATTCTCTTGCAAACCCACCCCAAAATATTCAGCCGCCGTGATTCATCTGCAAGCGCCGGACACCAAAGCTGACCAGACCAATCAGGAGTTGTATTGCACATATAAAGAAAAAATTGCAGAATGAGACTAGTGCTCAAGCAGTATCAACGCCGCACTGTGGTTTTAGCACTGACATATTTGGCACTGTAAAACATGCAATGAAAACAACGTTTGGGATATAAGCGACGCAAATATTCGTGTTGCAATTCATACCAGCTGAAACCCCAAATTTACGTGCTGTTCATAATGTTTGCTTTCATTATTTGTTGCGTTTGATGTCTTCCGCTAAAAATATTTGTAACTTTCACATATCCAACACTGCTTGCAGTCAACAGCAATATCTCAGCTAGGCTGACTTTCTCGACGCAGTTCCGACTGAAAAACTCTCTACACTGCTCACGTTGACAGTTGCGATCAAAACAGGATGGAGTCCTACAAAACAGGTTAGTCATGTTGTGTTTCGAACCAAGGTTAAAACGCTCAGCTATACGACCTGTCTCGTCTGGGAGTTAACCGCCCATGCATCGAAGTACTGAAGGTGGCCGTTGACAGAATTTGTCAGACCTGTTTTGAAATCGATGAGTGGTCCCATCAGCTGTCCAGAGTTAATTCTGTTAAATGAAATGTTGTTTGACTTCCATGCAGCACAGGCATAACTTGAAACGATGACTGATTGCATTCTTCGCAAACGCTGCGCAAACAATTGTTGCAACTTCAACCACCTATTTTACAACCACTGCCGTTCAACGCCTGCTGCTTAAACCACACCGATTGTTTGGGTGTAAAAGAGTTTTTAACAACATAGACAGAGTTTCATTTTAGCTGGGTTTCTCTGCCATGTCCAGATCCTTTGAACCTAAGCCCAGCAACGATGCAAAAGCGTTTGGAGGGCAGAAACACCCCGCGCTGCTCTGTGGAACATCCAACAAACTTCCATGAGTGGTATGTCAACGTCCTCGTACGAAACTTCACCGCACCGTCCGAAATGGACCCAAGCGTGGTTATTCAAACCAAATTTCAAAGACCAACAAGCTGTCGAGGGATACTTGGCTGGACAACCTAGGGTTTTTCTGTGTGCCGACATTCGCGGTTTTCGGTAGCAGTGACAACTTGATTGAATACGACACGCCAATTTCGGTTTTGCTGAAAAATGGCTGTATGCTGTGACTTACTCCTGCGGCACATAAAAACTGTCTCTCGTCACTGAATCTTTGCATGTAGTTACGTAAAAGGAATTTAGTTTTGTCTTAGCCATATAACATATTTTACTGAGCATTTGAAAACGTAAAATTGCGTCCTTTCTTAAATGCAAAAACCTCAAGCTCATCAGCTAGCATTTGACACATAGCTGATCAAATCGCATAACAAGGCGAAATTCTGGTTTGTTTCTTTGATTCTACAGACACCGTATTTTGTTTGTAACGAAAGACGATCAAGCAAAGAACAAAAACTAAATCACTTTACTTTGGTTAACACATACAATAGTAATTAGTCATTCGGATTACACAACTCCGACCGATTTGTTTAAATCAGGGTCTCAAACACATTTTGTGCGGCTCGCAATGCTGCCAATGTTCCCTCTAAGCTGCGCGGCTGCGCAGCTGGCCTAGAACCCCCGCGCAGTACTTTCGTTCTGCCGCGCACTGCATAAGCATTGACAAGACAAACTAAATACGTGCTTTCAATCGGACGCAAGCCCCACCTTTGAGATTTGAGCTCACACGGCCTTCCATTCCGCGCACACTAAGCAAGCTCTTAGAGGGAACGTTGAATGCTGCTTGCAATTTTCAAATTTCTAAACACTTTTGATTTATTCACCGGTATTTAAAGTGATCGGCTAGCGAGTCAGCACGTTCCTTTTAATCCAGGGGTTCCCAACCTTTTTTGCGATCTCGTACCACTTGCGCACCCCGTATTGTCAATGCGTACCACCTGAAAGATCTTCGCGTACCACTAGTGGTACGCGTGCCACAGGTTGGGAATCCCTGTTTTAATCGAAAGCAAATATGGCTAGAAATGATTTGCATATGTCTCGCGACACACATCGCGGGAAATATGTAAAAGCTGTTTCTAGTAAGATTCAGGTACGGCCGTTTTTGCGTCATTATTCAGTGATCAGGTGGTCATCAGGCAGCTTTCGGGTTAAGTCCTCATTTGGCCCTCGGCGCAATTTGAGTTTGAGACTGCTGGTTTTAGAAGCATGATAATACTCCTGACAATTATGCAACACTTTCAGTGAAACATCATCCTACTTCTTTGAAAAATGTACGGAAAACCAAATCATAACCACTGCAGTTTCTTCTAGTGCAGTGGTTTTCAACCTGTGGGTTGCGAATCAGCGAGGGTCGTTTGCCTTTTCTCTATGGGTCGCGAGAGCTTCTGATAAAAATAATCATAATTACTGCTATATTTTATATTTCGTTTATGGAACCACTTTTTGTTGTAGCCAAAATAATAGGATCACCTGGCAAAACTGAAAGCCTACTTTTTCATTCAAAATTGTTGTAGGTGTGATTATGACCATCACAAAGTCTTGAGTATTATGACCATTGCAGTGCTGTTGCGTTTGGCAACGCACAAATACCTTTGTGACGCAAGAATGTATTGTGTTTGTAAATTAAATATCTGAATGCGGTAGCTAACTTGGGTGTTATTCTACTTTCCAATGAGTTGTACTGTGATTGGTATACGGCACACGTCTCTCTAACTGATGCTGCCATAAGCATGAGCTTCATAAATGAGTCTTTGTTTCAAATAGTGATACCGTACGTTATTTTTAATTATTGTGAATTTCTATTTTGCAAACACAACTGAATTTCATATGTCTGACTGGAAAGTTTCGTTAGGGGGTCGTTAGGTTAAATTCGGTTGGAAAATGGGTTACTGCATGAAAAAGGTTGAAAACCACTGTTCAAGCGGCTTCACAGTACATAAAAACAGCGAAGTTCGAGCAAAAATTCGAAAAGGCTGTGATATAGACCCAAAATGTAGACAATCGCCAAAGCGAACTCATAAGTCGAGAAAGTTTTAAACAAATACGTGAGCTCTAGTTTTCAATAAAAGTCAATTTTAACTATTCATTTAGCAAATGCACACCGCCCGCACAGTTACATCATATAACCGGCATCTTGTGCATTGCGAATTACAGTAATGCATTAAAATAGGAATTGAAAAAAATTCGTAGGATAAATACTGAGTGAACCCCCCCAAAAAACGAGCATCAGTACAACAACATGAAACGGTGTAGCTTTTAACAGCAAACGAGCAAGGTAAGACTAAATATGGAACAAAACGTCTAATCAGCACGTATTACAACGACCAATGAATAAAACGACGGTGAACCATTTCACACGATTACACACGTTTGCTGTTTCGTTATCAGTCGCATCCGGTAGTGACTCAATGCGACAGGATGTGGCGCCAGAACAGCTGGTTCACTGCAAAATCAACTGCAAGAATGATGTGCAGCACGAAATGCTTGCGAAGTTTTCGTGGTGGTAATGCGCTACTGTGTTCTGGTTTGCAACGAGAATTCAATGAAAAGCAATGGTTAACGATACTAACCGAAAAAACGACAGCAGTAGGGCGATGTAAAAGTTTCGCATTACAGTCTAACAGAATTGTAACTGAGAAAATTTTATGCAACCATTCGTAAATAAGCGTGCATGCGATCACAATAATTTTACATGCACAAAGCAAATCATGATAAATCAATAGCATTAGCTAAGGTGTACATGCGGGTTTTAACATTTTGATGTGTCATCTGATGCTGCATGACCGTGCTTTTCGCAAATACATGCGTAACTTCTAGCTAGACAAAAGTAAAGCCCAAATGCACAACTTTTAAAATTACCGTAGTACTGCACAGACAGACATTTTTATTCAACATGTGAAAAAGTCTGATATCAGGGGAGGAGAATGATCGCAAGGTCTTCGAGTCATCCTCCCCCGCGAAATGCAAGTCGAACTGCGCAGAAGACGACTAAAACTCTACAGAATTCTATAGACCTACATGTATACCTGCAAGGACGGTGCAGACATATCCACAGAACATAAGCATACATTAACAGGACATAAGAGCAAAAAAGACGCGCTACAACACAATTACAGCAGACAAGCGGAAAAATTAAGTTTTTATAATATGTGAGGATGATCAATTAAATAGTTTTTCTGTAACCTACAGAATCGAAAATAATTGACTAGTTTAAAATCATTTGGAATATCATTCCATATTGTGGGTCCTCGAAAAGATGAGTGACGTCGTTCATTAAGTGTCTTAGCTAGGGGAATTTTATATGTTAATTTGTAAGTTCGCCTAGTAAGCTTTTTTTTATATGTATATTTTTAAAATAATTTTATATGTTAATTTGCAACTCTGCGTAGTAAACTTATTTTGTAAGTAAGTAACTTTGCCTACGCACAACGTAGGTGTAAAAGCTCCTCTTGGCATTTGAAGTCACAGGACTCTCGGTATGAAACGCAGCATGTGTGATGCGGCGTCCGTTGCTTCATGCTTGTGTGTTAAATGTGTCTTAAAACTTCTTTCTTTTTTACAAACGGCGCCCCGTATACGGTGTCATGAACGTAAACAATGGAATCTTAAAGTCTCCAACACTCGTTATGGCACACGGTCATCCAGTCCCTTTAGTGAAAATATTGCTTTGTTACTGTCAGTGAATGAATTCAAAATGTTTCGAACAGTGGTTCCAGGGTTCCCACACAATTTTGAATATAAACTTCCAAACTTTTTCAAGACCTTTTCCATACTTCTTCTTGACTTTTTCAAGACTTAGCTTTCCTGAATGACCTGCTCAGGTCAAACACATGCACACTTTATCAATCTTGAATAAAATATTATGAAAATGTATGGCAAAAGACCAGGTCTGGAAAATTATTTCCTTTTTCCATACTAACAGACCGAAAATTTTTTTTCCAGGAAAATGACCAATTTTTTTCCATACTCCGTGAAACCCTGCAGTTCCCAACCTTCTTTTGCCCATGCCCCACCTAATCACCTCTAAAATCTTGAGTTTCCCCCATGTGGTGATATAAAAATTCTAAACATACATTAAACCACATGTTTATCAACCTGAAGAAAAATCCAAAAAATTTAAATTCGAAAATTTGGACCCAGACCTCATCAGTCGGCCTGAATTCATTCCCCCTTAAAATCAGATTGTCCCCCTGTGGGACGTACACCTCACGCTGGGAACCACTGATTTAGAGACTTATTTCATTTCGTAAACAAGCATAGCATCGATATGGGACTATTGAACATTTTTCACGTTCGTAATATACCTGGCGTGTAACTGTATTTATGTCTTTTTAGGAGTGTAGGAGCTAATTACTGTCTTGTTAGCACCCCTACCTATTTCATTCCCTGACTCTTGGCCCAGTGGACCTCTTCTTTTCAAATCCGCCCTTTACTTTCCAAGACTTCTAGATCCCTGATCTAAAACGAAGGAAATTCTTAATTGCAAGTTTCGAAGTTTCATACCTTTACGAAATTTTGATCTTCCATCCCTTGTGGGTTGCGAAAGGGTAACTGTCGAACGCTACTTTAGCTCAACAAAATGATGCAGCCCTCGGACACTTCGGTAACTCGTGTTATGATCCATTTTTCGGCTTATCTGCGTATGCGCGTTCTATCGCATGAAATCTCACCTCCCCACGAGAAGCGTTGAAGCATCAGTGTCTTGCAAACAGTGAAATACGTTCCTAAGCATAGATGCTATCCGCACACCTAATGAAAGTCATGGCTTTCTCCAAAGCCACGCCTTGCTACCGCTAACGCAAGACAAAAAATGCGACAAACCGCTGCTCTCCACTTTAGCGCGATGATCTATGCTCTGCAACTGAGAAACGCACTTTCTTGGACTCTGGCACCTCGGGTGGGTAGAACTTGAGCAAAGCGTACTAACCCTCGGAGGCATCCGTTTGCAATCAGTAACGTCACGAAGTTTGCACTGGCGGCAACCACTATCTCCGCTGAACGTCAGCATTCGATCCTGAAGGGCATCCCTATGCTAAGCTGCGTAATCAGCAAGCGACCAACCTAAGGTAAGACGAGGTCAAGAAACCACCGCGGTATTTCTAAACAACTGACAGGTATGAATTACAAGCACATCAACCGACCTAACCGCATCAGACTTTACCCTGCAGGAATGGCAAAACCAGGATTCATTCATTCATTCATGAACAAAGCGTTACAAGTAACGCGGTAGTGTATTGAAATATCAAGTAACTGTTGTTTACGGGTACGCTGATTCCTTCGCGCGCATTCAACCTTTACATCGCAGTCGATTCGAACGCTAGAACGCATGAGTTTTACAACCGAAGCAAGTGTGTTCATCGCTGGTGCTTTCAGCAATATTATTACACAAATCCCTAACCAATAGGGTCGGGTGGAGACTCATTTACCAAGCACATGAGTCGTTGACGTTCCGTCCCGCTGAGAAGTGTTACCATCAGAGGAAACACGGACAGTAGTTGGTGTTTTTAGCGGCGATCCTGAACTCGACCATGGATGATTTCTTAGACTCGTTTCAGTATGTCAGGCTACAAAAATGGTAAGTAACTTGATATAGAATAACGCAAAGTTTAAAACAAAAGTCAAGACTACAACATACAAGCTCAGTGGATATCTTTGAATTTCAAAGGATTTTTTTTCCACAGCGCTACAGCAATCAAAGACAATTCCAACAAAACTTTTTTTTACCACAAATATGAAGCCATAGGAGCGACGTAAATACGATACGCCATCCATGAGGCAAAAAATGTATTCCTTCGCCGCTGTGACATAAACTTGCAGTTGCACTGCGACCACACGGCGTTCAACGGTACCACTACTGAAGCTAAGACAGCTGGTGTCAGAATCAAACAAAAAAGTACACAATCCTTAGTGCAATTCGCGTGGTATAAATAAATCTAGATAGACTTTCGAGTGTCATATTTTCCATGCGATTATTAGTTATTTAGCTAAACGCTCTGGTCACATCTGCTGTCGGTGTGACAAAGATAAGCATCGGGTTCGGTGTATTTACAGAGGTGTACACCTTCGCGGACCCCAGGATGGGAATAACAGGAATGAAACATGAATTTCTCACATAACGAAATGTGTTTTGAAGAATATTTGTTTTTTTCTCTGAAAAAGTCACCAAATTAGAACTGGAACTCACTTTCACCAATAGTGAGATCGCATTGCAGAGTTTTGGTTTGTAACAGCACCATGTTGCTGTTTCTTTCGTGCATGCATTTGCTTCTTATGCACGGACATTTAGCAATCAACCCAATTGCCTTTTTCGTTTGTACATAATCTTACAACTCAGCAGCAATCACCAGGAGCACTGCAAAGCGGCAACACCAATGTGATACAAAATGGTCAGTAAGCAAACAACATTGCTGCTGACAGAGTGAATCCGGAATTTTGAAACTGCTTGTTTAGCAAGACTCTTTCCGCGACAATCAGCCTTGTCACAATTGCAGGGCGATCTTCAACAAGCATTTCGATCAGCGCGTACCGATCAACTGGGACAGTTATGATAGCTTTTAGCTGACATTTTTCAGACACTTATCACTTGTTGCTGCCCAGGCGACAATTCCTATTCATGAAAGCACGGGAGAAAACCGAAATGCACATCAGTCCGAGTGAAGCCTACATCGTGGATGAACCTTGCATTGCAAAAACTACGTAGCGTTCAGTATAAACAGTCACGCCAGTAAAGCAAAAGCCTTCGCGAATGGCGTTTCCGAACGAACACCTCTCATCTTCACACTCGATTTCCGCAGGCGCAAAGTCAAGAGTAAACCGACAGCATGTTTGACAGAACGACAAATGGTGGCTTGTGATCAGTTAAGGGTAGCTCTACGCTTCGAATGGCAAGAACATACGCAAAGAGCTTTGCATGGCTTGTGTCGCTAGCTTCTATATAATCAAGATCTGTTCAACAGAAACGATTTTCAACATTTAAAAAAGTTTCAAGTGGTTCAACAACAAAATGCAATTGAGCGATTTTCTGATTGCAACGAAGAAGAGTAGTTGCACGTTCGCAACGGTTTCTTAAGAAACTTTAAATATGAAAAGTTGAATATAAGCATGCCAAAATAACGTTCATATATTTTCGTGCCCGATTTTCATCTAATGAGGGTGAACTCCACAAAAATCCCACTTCTCTCGCTTGCACAATGCATTTGGGATATTATCCTTTCAGTCATTGCCCAAGATTCATGATCATGGGTGAGGATCAGAACTAATGCCGATTTAAAAACTGATAGATTTACGGAGTTTGAAAGCTCCAGTTTGTGACCACAGAGCGATAAAGCTCACGCAGAACTGCAGTTGCTTTATCAATCCGTGTAGCAATCTCCTTGTTCCGTCTTCCATCACTCGTGAATACCACCCACGACACTAACTTCTCCACGTGATGCAGTATATACTTGCAGCATACACTGCCTTGGGTTTCTGCAGAAGACATAAACTTTGGTCTTTTTAGTTCTTATTTTAATTCTGGCTTGGTCGCACGCAGCAAGAAACCGATTAGACCCATGTTGAACAGCCTTTTCAGAAGATTCTAGCAGTAACAAATCGTCCGCATAAAGCAAACGGTTGGTCCAGCAGCTTCTAACAGTGATACCCTTGTTGACTCGGCTGCGACTGTCTATCCAATTCATATAGACTATGAAAAAGAGCGGTGACAGCCGATATCCTTGTCGGAGTCCAACACCCACAGTGAACGGCTGTGGTTTAACTCTGCCGACACAAACACAAATTTCTGAGTAGGAATACAGTGACTTGACGGCCAGCAACAGGCGGTCGTCAACACCGTACTCCCGCAACACTCCCCAAAGGGATCCGGTCGAATGCTTTCTCGAGGTCGACAAAACATGTGTAGACGCCTTTGACATATTCCAAGATTTGACTAAAATTTGCTGGAGAGCGAAAATTTGGTCTATTGTGTTACTGTTAGGACGAAAGCAGTACTTGGCATCATCCAGCTTTGGTTAAATTACTTCCCAGCATCTATTTTCAAGGCACTTAACACACACTTTTTCAGGAAGGCTAACGGAAGAGATGTCCTGGTAGTTGGTGCATTAACTCCAGTCTCCTTTTCTGTGTGTGGGGATGATAATTCCAATTTGCCAATCTTTCGATGCTCTCCCAGAATACCAGGCCACTTGACAAACACCAGTCAGCCAGAGAACTCCTCTGTTCAATACTTTCAGCATTTCAAGTCGTATTTCATCGCAACCTCCAGCCTCTAGGAAGACTTCGGCTGCGTTAATGGTATTTTCCTCCCTAAATGTATCGCGTGCATGTCCGGTGGTGTAATAGTGACTGAGTCTAAACGATCTTTGGAATACTCTCTCCATCTGCCAAGGATGTCCTTCTCATTGGTGAGAGAAACACAATTTTAGTCTTTGATGGATCTAGCACAGGGGTCTCCAAATCCGGCCCGCGAAGACATTTTGTCAATAATGAAAAGCAGTATATTTACGCAAAGTGTGTTGATTTGGTACAATGTAACATATCCCGAAACAATTACATTATGTACGACGTCCGGCCCTCGAACTGGTGTGTAATAGCTTCCGGCAAGAAAGTTTGGGGACCCCTGATCAAGCATTATGAGATATGATGCCGCGAAGACGCCGGATGGTTTGTCAGAACATTTTGTTGGCCAGTAATGGAAATCCAGTTTGTCAGAATTTCTCCGAAAATTGCATTTTTAAATTTTCACCATGAGGGCTGCGGACTTTCGCGTCTCAGCGTACTGCGAATGCAAGGAACAGTCGGCTTTGTTTCAAAGCCATGCTTTCTTTGCTTGAATATCATCTTTCACCTCTTGGTTCCACAAGGAGGTTACGTTTTTGCCATGATTCGCCAAACCGAGTCGTTTCGGTCCGCATACCCGAGCAGCAGATGCTGAAACAACGTAAAATGTTCAATTCACAAATATGTCATCGTGCAATTTTATCAGCACATTTTTAGTTTAGTTTACAAGGTAGTAACGCTTTGTGTACTAGGCGCCACTGCGTATCGAACATAAAAGCTGATTGGCAGTCGTCCGGGAGTGACACACAGATAGCTTTATCAGAAGCAGTATCTTCAGGCTTTTATTGACCATGAGAGATATAAATTTTTATTCAAAAAGCGAACTCCCATTTACGTGGAAGAAGCCTTTTCCACCTATAAAACTCATTCTAAAATCGTCCCCCTTAAACTTAAAGCCGTGTCACTGTGGAACGTGCGCCCCACGTTTGAAACCACCGAGCTACGAGCATTTTCGCATGGTTGTGACCAATAAACATGACCGACAGTGACCGCTATTAACGAACGGTGGACAAACGGCATACGTAATTCCATGCAAGGCCACACGAGACAAGCATCGTTTCGAGACGCTCACAGCATACAAAGGCAAATCATAAGTACTGGCACACAGAAGCAATCTTACTATTATCAAACGCAATCATTCCAAACGCTAAGTGCCCTCGCGCAGGCGTCTCAGCATCGATTTCTTCTAGCAACAAAGAAACCCGCCGGTAATCCTAACTGACAAAAGGATCAATGCCGTGTTTGTCCTAAAATACGGCAAAAACACAGCACAAACGTCACGGTTTCACAAACAAACGTAACATTAAAAAAGTGGGCGAATCAAAGGAGCGACTCAATACCAGACATCACTCTACTTGCATTATGGTTAGACTGTCTGTTCGTAAACAGTTTTGCAGACCTTATGCGGCTTCTTCAACGGTGTCACAAAACGTAAGTCATTTTAAAATGAACCGATAATGCGATGGCCACATGCAGGGGCGTAACGAGGTTAGATGGCGCCTGGGGCAAGAAGCAAGTTTGGCGCCCCCATCTTCGAACCCGAGGTCTTATGGAAGAAAATTTACTGTATTGAATAAAGTAATTGTGACATAGTTGGGATTTTTCGGCGACCGGCGACCCCGTAGTGATTCGGCGCCCGGAGAATTGTGCCCCCCTCGTTACATCCCTGGCCACATATCAAGCTTAATTTAGACCAGAAACCGGGAACCTTTTCGGACTAATAGGTCACTTCAGGGGGTCAAGAAGGCAAACTAGGCCAGAAGAAACAAGGTTTGTTTATTGTATGAGTCAGACACAAAGTTTATTGAAGATATGCGCGATGGGCACACTAGCTGCGTAACGCAGCGTGTCAAAGAAACAGGTACAAAACGTTGTTTTGGAGACCGTTCGAGGTATGCGCACGGAATACTTTAAATTCACGAACGCTATTGCTCGAGTACTCATAACGCTTGACTGAACAAATGTATAGATATCAGTTCACTTCATTTGCAACTAGCATACGAGTACGAGTTCACATAGAAGTTTAAGAAAGGTGCACTATCTGACTATCAGACGGCAATGATGAGAAGCTCAGCAACGGAATGTCATGTCGTTGAAGGTGATCGACCATGAACCGAAAGCGCCGTTTGCTCTTACAAACTTCGGTGAACGCTAGCACCAGTAATGACTGCGCAACACAAGCCTACCTGCGACCGCCCGCGAACAAAATCTGCAAAATTCTGAGTATGTTTTAATATGCACAAATGTAGTCATTATGACGTATGAACGTGTAAGGTTGGAAAAGAAACAGAATCTCAGCACTATACGCACACTAAACTGTAAGTGCAACAGAACAAATGCAAAAGGAATAATAGAATGCCGAGGAGGCGTTGGTCTTGCTCTAGTCCCGCAGCAAGTACAAATTAGGCTGAATGCAACATGGATTGCGTCAGGCCGAACTGGAAAACTGACCAGGCCGTATCCTGAAGGCCGGAGATTGCCAGACCCTGATTTAGACAGTGGGCACACCATGAACAAACAGGATGTCAGTGGCTAACTGCGAGGCACCGCTGCAGTGTCCTTGCTGTGGGCAATCACGCCAGGAATGTTAGCTTTATGCAGAACCGAAACATAGAAACACGGAAAGGGTACATATCACTTGCAAGTGAAGTCCTCCCAGTGTGGTTGGAAATTTCAGTAAGCAATAAAATGTGCCAAGTGACCACGCACAAAATTGTATACCAAGCAGCAAAACAAGTAAGTACTTGCGAAGATGACAACGAAAGACTTACTGAACATGATTTGCACGTAGGATAAAAAAGACAGTTTATTGCTACCAAACAAAAAAGTTACCAATGTAATTCAATGAAGCAGTTACGTTTTACATGCCAAACATCCAAACGCAATAATCAAATTAAGTCTTGTAAGTTTGAGCAACGACTGCGATGCGTAATTTCAATGACTGCGGAAAGAGATTCTCTCTACACAAATGCTTATTCTTTACGTCGTTAGGAAATATTTAATTTAATTTAACCAAATACCGAACATGTAAAACTATTCTTTGTGCCAAAAAAAATTAAAGCAGGAACACTTGGTCAAACTCAATGAGACTTCATAACAAACGGGAAAATGACCTTGGCATCTGTTTCTGTTTTAAATATAGTCGTAAGGGAGGGTAAGAGAGAAATGTGGAAAGCAAATAAGACGAACCATTTCGCTATTCGGATGATATAGGTACAGAAACTGAAAACCACAATACCGCATAGATTTTATACGAACGGTTCCGTTGCTTTTACGCATTTTTTCTCAATATCAGCATTCAGCTTTTAATAACACCAGACAATGCAACCCACGTATCATAAAACTTTGGCCGGATAAACACAAGCGGTCCTCCAGGTCGAGAAAGTCGATCCTTAAACAGTTTAAAGACAAAATTTGAGGAGTTTCCTTTAAATTTAATATTAGATTTTAAGTACAGATCTTACAGGATGTGTATTACTAAGAGTTTCCCAATATCCGTTTCTGTTTACCGTTTCACTGGACGGTACCTGCTCTTCAAAAGAATGAGAGCAACGATTGAGACACAAGTACGAAAGCAGTGTCAGATCACTACTAAACACAACTGTTGCTTGCAGCCTAATGTTGCCGTCCCCAATCATTTTGATGCCGTTACATTTGCCCCCACGTTTATACAGAATCTATATACTCATTATCAAAGTAATTTGACAGACTAAGCGCATTTCGCTTATTTATATTAAATAAAAACGTTTTTATACTTTCGGTCTGAAATAAAAAAAGCATCACCTGAATATACTTGAATAGAAACTGACATAAGCTATGATTAAAATCACAATGGTTGATTCCTTCCCGAGAAAGCTCTCCGGACAGATACAGAACTTTATCATGCTTGTTGCCAGTTGCCGCTCGTTTTTATTAATTAGCCATATCACCACTGGCCGTAAAGCACATTTAATATACCGAAATAAAAAAGAACAAATGAAATTGACGTTTGCAAGCGTGCAAATAAAGCTTCGTAATTTGCTGCTCATGTAGACAGGTACGTCAAGAACAGAACTTCTACCAGCAGGTGCCATTGCAAGACCAAGTGGCATTTGGCTGAGAAGAATTTTTCGCATCCTTTTTGTCAAAAATTACCGCTAACCAACGTCGGTGGCAATTACCTTTAACCTATCGTATGGATTTTTACCTCGCGCACGCTTGGAAAGGCAATTACCTGTAACCTAATTTGAAAAATTTTTACGAGCACATTAAACTTTTATCTCCTTTTGTGAAAACATGGCTGGAAATTAACATGTTGATGCACTTTTTTAATCCCTATCTCCCAAAATTGGTTCTAAGAAATCCTGCCCGACGCCAGGCTTAATTTAGTCATTGAAGCAACAAATGCACTGGCGGTAGTTGCTTTCTTTCAGGACAAGGTTCGCGTCAGGCAAATTTCCGCACACAGTGCAAGTCGTACTTCACAATCTTAGACGTACAGTGCAGTATGTAACACATCAGCGCTTCGACATTCTGACGCATACTTAGATCTGTGACACCTTTCCAAGCATGCGCGAGGTAGAAAAACATAATTTTCACAACCAACTGTTTACTGGAGTGGATACCGTCACGGTGCACTCTTCCAGGTGCAGCAAAGCAAATAAACCGTTTCTTACTGTAACTGCATGAAAGCTTGAACAGACTGGTGCAGTTTACGTTGCACTAACTTCTCGCGAAAGCTTCTCTCCCATTGCTGCTCAAACTTGCATGCGCCAATGCCTTGCAGCCAGATCAGCAATAAGGTAAACGCAGCAAAGACACTTTCGTTAACCACATTCTGGCGTCGAGTCGGTGATTCTAAACTTTTTAGACAAGAGTATTTTCCAGATTTGCACTTCTTGTGAGGTGGAGATTATTTTGCATAACAGAACAGCCTATATATGTGAGATCCTTGACAAAAATCCTTAATTTGCATGTACTTTCAAAGCAGCAGTTATTTTCGAGCACCAAAATGCATAATTTTGACTTCAGTAAAAGTTTCATAACAACTGCAACTCTGACAACCTCAGCAGCTAACATTGACTGTGGTTATATTCTGCTGTTGCTCCCCACATTCTCCCTCGTGCTAGCTTGTAGTTACAAATGACAACAACGTTCTAACCTGCACAGGTCTAAGCGACAGGTCAAGCAAGAAAATTTATTGGCAGTAACGTCAGCTCCACGAGGTCGCACGAAGGCAAACAAATTGACAAGTGCAGAACTTCAGCGTCGTTTCACTTGTAAAATCGCAGCCTGGGATTTGAAAGAAAAACCCTGTTACTCATGCTTTTCCTCCGGAACCACGTGCCCAAGACAATCACGGATTTAGAGAGTAAGAATTTGACGAGCAGCGTTCAGACCGTGTAAATGCTTGTTCGTGAATGGCACCCTATCAACAAGTCGTACCTGCTCAATTTGAACACTTTAAACCGGAATCGTCGCTGTAATACAGCACCCTACACAAAACAGAACGACTCTGGTGGAAAGGATCTCGCAGGCAAAGCTCATCAGGCGACGATATCCCCAGAAGTTTAAAATTAGAATTGCTACTAACTTCAAAACACTTGTTTGCTTGTCTTAACCCACGTGCCTACAAACACCAATCAGTGTGACCCTAATCGCGAAACTTAGTTTCGCATCAGGCAGCGCGTCCAAATGATCGCAGGCGACGTACAGTGGCAAAATTTCCAGCAGAAAATTGCCACTCGGTGTCATCTTGCCCCTCAATGAATTTCTCATTTTTCTGCGCGCAATATTGTAACTTCTCAGTGACGAACTTCTTATGTTTTGCACCTGCTGTTGCAGAAATTCTATACACAGGTAAGTTATTGCGAAGTTTACAGACTAAAATATTTCCGGTTTTTACGGCTACTTTCGCAGTGGATGCTGCATTGGTGGCAAACCAGTGACAGCACCGCGTGCACCCATCCATTAATGTTGAGCACGGGGTTAGATATGCCGCAACATGTGCAGTTTTTCAAGACTTGGTATGACCCAACCGAGAATCGAACTCAGCCTACAAGCTTCAGCGGCGCACTATCCCACTCAGATGGTCATATTTAAATGTAACTTGCGCTTTTTATTCAATACGGCTTAAGTCACGAAGAAAAAAATTTTTTTTTCAATCTTAAACTGACACTATCTACTGCTACTAAAATGACAAAACCGATAAACGAGAGCATCATGGTGATGGACCGCTTTAATCCAGCCCGCTGAAACTTGTCCAAATTATATGAAAAAAGCAATATCAGCATACATAAATCCACCTGCTTCAGATCCGACCAGCTGTCATAACTTAGAATCCAGTGCGTCCGGCGAGTCCAGCAGTTTGCCCATCGCTGTTCTAAAGAGAACGTGCAGTCAGCACGGAAAGCTTTCTGGGTTTGTAAGCTTTGCACAAACGAAGCATCGCATCAGCCAGGGCGGATCTCGGCAGCCTAAAACAATCGGTCAACCTCTCGGGAATGCAATTAAGGAATTGTAACTTGTAAGACGCAATTTTCAGAGCATTAGCACTTACGCCAGCCAGGCTGATTGCACTTGACAAGTTGCCATTGACCTTCCTGCAATACTCCTGAAAATATCAACTTCACTACGCAAGTACGAAAATCGGAAACGCAGAAGACGCTCCAGATTTTCTACTATCTACACAACATTTTCTGCAGCATCTGTCAATAACGGTTGGTGTTAAGCAAAAAAACTACGCATGCCAAATTTTGACTTAAAGGTAATTCAGCAGCTTTCTCTTGTTCTCATTCACTGGGCACGAGATTGAAAGATAACACGTGCCGTTATTTCAATCTTCCAAGTGGTTCAACCTGGAGTTAAGCTCAAGATATGGTTGTTGATGACGCACTTTTCCAATTAGACGATACATTTCACAAAAGACATTCAAAGCATCAACTTGGAAAAACGTTTCTCTCGGAGATAACATGATGCCTCAACAGCAAAATAAATTTTTTATGAAATTTTGTCGGCTAATAAAAAGTTGCAACTATTTTCAAAGTACTCACACAGGATTTTAGAAAAAGAAAGATACGACTCAGGAATCTTGATATTTAACATTTTTTGCGATATTTGATTAGTCGAAACAGTTGCTTCAAATGCGTTTTTCGGTGGTGAGGAGTACACAACCTAATTGGTTTACACTTTTCCAAGACACTCAATTTTCACATAGTTTCCACCTTGATACTCGTTGCATTGTTCATACAACGTCCACATCAGCTTTTTGCTAACTTCCCTGGTGAAGTCAAACCGCTGTAAATACAATCATGTAACCAGCATTCTCAATCTTCAGCTTCACGACTTCAGTATAGTTAGTGGGCGTTGTCAAGCCGAACTGACACACGGCTTTCCTATTTCTTTTTTCAAAAGAATGAAAACAATGTCAACATAAGGAAATGTTTAGCAAACTATCTCTTCCAATGGTACTTCCGCGCTCTATGCAGGCATGATTGCTTTCTGCTGATTTAGTTATGGGAAAGATATTCTAGGACTGAACAAACATTCAGAGTCAGTCTCTCTGCAATCTGGTCAGCTGGAGTGTAATTACATGCATGACGTCGACTCAGATAAATAAGCAGCCGTTTGCGTTATCACCAGCGGGAAACAGACCTTTACAAATGTTTAACCAGAATAGCGACTGTTTTTGGTTAGCGACACAATGGACCATTAAACACCAAGACCACGAAAACGTTGGACTGTTGCCTATGGCATCTTTACGAGGTACGAACTGTCGTGATCCAACGCACACGCCATACGAAGTTTTGGCGCAGTACCGGTGTAAAAGTATTTAAATAAGAATATTGCAAAGGAGGTCGACCACAAACTGTATACCGTATGGCAAGTTTGAAGAATGAATAGTTCATCTGCACTAGGCCGTACAGAAAGAAAAACAAGCAAATTGAGACATATCTGAAAAACGTTTGGGCGGTTCCTTAACTTAAAGCACACCCAGTTCCAGATTTAATACCAGCAGATTTGGTTGATTACAATTTCCTCGTTCAAACAGATCATGGGTCATAACTTACGGCTCACAAAATGAAGTCAGTCGGCCTTTCACTATATCATTGTAAGCATATAGCTGAAGCTGACAGATGTGTTTAGGCTAGGGGTCTCCAAATGCGGCCCGCGAAGCCATTTCATCCGGTCCGCGAAGCCATTTTGTCAAATGATGAAAAAAAATTACCAAAATTTTGTTGATTTGGCAGAATGTAACATATCCCAAAACAATCACGTTACGTAAGATGTCCGGCCCTCGGTATGTTCTGTAATAGCTTATGTGGCCCTCGGACAAAAAAATTTGGAGACCCCTGGTTTAGGCCAACGGTGCACAACCTGCGGCCGTCCACATGTGATTTAAACCATAAGATTTGGCGGCCGTGCTGGCGTATATTGAGGCAAAACAAACGCAAGGCAAGAAAATCAGTCGACACGATGCGTAACAATCTGGATGGTGATGTTTCTTTTAACAAATTCGTTAAAATGTTGGACATTTTATTATACTTTTAGGCACAAGTAAATGACATATACCGGTTCAAACGTATCTCATAAATATAACTCGGAATCATTGGCGGCCGTACTTCATATAAATTAAAGTAATGCGGCCGGCAATAGCAAAAGGTTGTACACCCCTGGTTTAGGCTATCAGTAAGCTCAGAATGCCACTTGGAGATCAACCCGCACGCTCTACATCCTTGTGTTGAGGTTCCTGGTTAACCAACGCTTTTGTGACACCATCACCATTTCTTTACTAAATTCAGCAAAAACTTAATAGTTAATGTTGCGTGCCGCCCGCGACGAGTTAACAAATTCCATTTTTGACCCGTAAGTGGAAGAAGTAGCTGCCCCTACTTAAGATCATGAAGTTAGCTTGAAGAAACGTAATGTTACGGATCAGATTCGACTTGCTCTAGCAAAGGGCCTTTAAGCTAAAATACAACATTTCACCACTGATCGCACAGTAGTTAAGAACTTATTCGTTACTACTAGCGTACGTCAAAAGCAGAAATGTCGGTGCTCCTCGCGTTCGGCTGATGTCAACGTAGAAATTTCTAAGCAGCGATTTTCACCGCGATATTTCTTAAATCTGCTGAATGCACACGTTCGGCTGATGTCAATATCAACGGCAGCGACTGCGAAACCGGGATTTTAAGTCCACATTCTTGAATGTAGCAACATAGTACTAATGACAACATGGCTAAACTGCCATAGCACCAACGAAAGAACGTTTCAAATTTCAAATAAACCCATTGACATTTCGTTAGTTTTTACTTTAAACACTGTTGCCTATCCAAGATTTTTTTCACAAAAATGCAGTTTGATTTTGTTTGCGTAGTATAAAAACTTTTGGACTTATGCCTAAAGCCCTGTTGCTTTCAGACGTTCTGCGTGCGGTTGCGTCAACAATCATAGCGTAAAAACTTCCGTTGCGCATATAAATTGCTCGATACAAAAAATCGAACTTTTTGGCTGTTTGTTCACATCTTTTTGTATGCTCCGCTTGATCTCCCAACGACCAACACTCCACGACGGTAAACGCTTTTGAACCAGGCGTTCCCTCCCAAATTTGGTAACTCAACCACCTATTTCAGAGCAGCACGATTGCGCAACGAAGTCACAGTCAACTGCATTGAGGACTGCTTGAACCAGTTTGGTAGTTTTGTCGGCGTGCGTGATTTCAACACAGCGACAAAATTACCGTCGGTAAATTACGGAATTCATTGCTCAGCCACGGGAAACACGTATTCTGTACGTCATTCAAAGTATCGACATGTAGCGTGCCACAAACCTACGACGTAACAACACAACTCTGCAAAAAATGCCTGTTAAAATAAATCAAGTTTTCGTTGCTTCACATCCGCAGTCGGCTCCTTGTCAATCGTAGAGGGAATTGCTCTAATCACCATGAACTTCGACAAAAAAAATTATTTCCGTGCACAGCATAATTCGCAGAAGCGATAGTTTTGACTTATCTTCAACGATATAAATGCATTAAGGGCTGTTTAAGCCAGTTTGATAGAACCATCTCATGTGATGCCAATCTGACCGGCCTGATCACAATTCATCATATACGCCAGTGCTGTTCAAGCATTTTGTCATCGTAGAACCCTTGATATACCTTCGCGTTTGTCATGGAACCCCATTAACAAAAATTTAAGAAACACGAATTACTTCTAAGAGAATCAAATATTTCGTTATTAGACACTTCAACAAATAAACAGTTATTACAGAAGTCAAAATATGTGTTGTCCCATTTTCTAACTTTGGCAATTGAATTACATTTGGTCTCCTCCGGATTAGGTGCCTCTTTTACATTTGAACTACATTGCTCATTACCGTCCACACTTTCGCTGTTATTATTTCGCTTCACATGAGAAAATATGCTATTTTGCTTCATCTGGTTTGACTAAATAGCAAAAAAGTTGGGTTTCACACTGTTTTTACTTTATTCCCACAAAGGCTGAACAGCAGCTTTAGTTTGTAATCTGTGACTCAGCCTACTCGCTACTAGACTCAGGCTGAGCCTACTCTCTACGGCTACGCAGGCTACTGTGAATTGTACATCGACAACATCGAATAACTCTGATGCAACAATAACGTTCATTTTAATTGAACAACAATGAACAACAAACGACGCAACAACTATCAATATTTACTTTTCCGCTATCTGCACTCAACCTCGTGCATAACTAACTGACCTACTTGGAGTCTGAATGCGGCACGGTGATCTAAAAAATTTTATAATGACACATTAACATACTGAAGCAAGAAATTTCCCCTAAGCCAGGGGTCTCCAGACTTTTTTGTCCGAGGGCCATATACTCTATTACACACTCGTTAGAGGGCCGGACTTCTTACGTCGTGTGATTGTTTCGGGAAAGGTTGCATTCCACCAAATCAAATTTTTTAAATTATTTTTTCGTCATTGATAAAATGGCTTCGCGGGCCGCATTTTGGAGACCCCTGCCCTAAACGATGAGAAACCCTTACGGAACCCTTAAAACCCACGGAACCCCACTACATTTTTGCGGAACACTAGGGTTCCGCGGAACCCCTGGTGAAGAACACTGATATACGCAATCGACCAACTGGATGAAGTGGGATTTAGTTGCAGTTCCAGGATTGATAGAGCAGAAAACGAGCACTGATTATATCGGCGCTGTGCATCAGACGCAACGAATTTACGGCAGTATTCGAAATTTTTTATATAAAATCTGTTCACGCAAACAACCCTTACACAATATATGGGTCCCAATATTCAAAAATATCTAAAGGAGTTTTAACCAAAAACGCTGAACCACGTATGTGTCAGTCAACTGAGCCAAAACCAATGTCCAGTTTGACTGATACATAGCTTCTCATAAATGCTCCGTGGAATATGTAGGTGCAGATTATGAAATTCGTACTAAACAATCTACCCAAACAACGGTGGCGGATCACACTAAAAGTAGAACCACAAAGGCAAAAGCCAGTACAACATGTTTGTCGAGTGCAACATGTTTGATCTAATTTAATTTATTGTTCACATAAAAACAACGAAGACTTGAGAGTTTGATCAATTGATTTTTTTGCGTTTTACAACCCACTATAACAAATATCTGTGATGATACCATACATACACTGCTAAGCTCTCCAGAAATATGGCTGATGCTCGAGACATGAGGAAACTTTGAAAAGTGTTCCTGCCACAATTAAAGACGAATGAAACGTTTGCCTAATATTTTTATACAAAGCCGGTTAATATCATCTACGCAGTTTTGCCGTACTCAAAACCATTCCTCCTGAAACAATTTTTCGACACCTCTGTGAGCATTCTTGGCAGGATGATAACGAAGACGACGTGGAAGTAACGAGACGCTGCGGTCAAGCACTGGATGCGGGCTGGAAAGTGCTTTGCCTAACCGCTACAGTATACTTTCTGAATAATTAAAACAATGCAAGATCAATCTCCACAGCATGTTAGATACCACCAAACGCAACTGATCCTAAATATACGTGTATATACCGGCAAATACCCTTCTCAAACAACTTTTTCGCGATCTGCTTACTTGCTGCGCACCGATCGCACTCATTGACAGCATGCCAATAAATTTTCTAAGTCACGCGTTGGGTCCACAGTTCTATAATCTAAACAGCAGCAACCTAGTTGCTTTTATTCTATAGACACAAAATTGCAAGGAAACCATGACACCGCAAACTACGGTGCGAACGATCTGCACCTACTTGAATCGAACCTGTCACGGCAGCGGCAACTTCCCCCATTTCAGTAAAGATCCGCCCAACTGCTGAAACACTCACGACCAGCCCGCTGCGGACACTGATGTTGTGCTGGCAATGTTCAGCGCTTACCTGCAAACACCACACACATGCGCCCACTAGATCAAAGCACGATAACTGCGTCGATCATGGCAGCCATAAAAGGGATCCGTCGTTGTTTACGTCCGAACACCAGGGAGAAAGTGCGTATTCGACTCGACGCCCTGACATTCAGACGTTTCGCCAGCGTAGTCAAATGAACTCCGAACAAATTTCCAATGAAGCTACTCTATCGATCGATTTGACTCGTATGACGACCACTGCCGAATTCTGCGAGCTACTGCCAAAGCTGCATGTGCGCTACCCAGCGTTTCTCCTAAGAGTGACACTTACGATCCAATAATGTAACCGTGATAGCGGTACAAGTCTCTTCGACACCCGACGCTTGTCGAGACGTTCAGTTGGATCAGGGTCAAGTTATGTTTCGGATTACGTGGCATGCCGTTTTCTCAGTTATCGATATGCTAGGTTCACATCTAACGGAGCTTGTGCAGGTTATAACAGTATATTGGATGCTATCAGTGCAAAGCGATTCGCTCATAACTTCAATACAACTGTAAATTTTGTGATTGAGAACGATGAAGCATGAACACTTCACATGCTGCAACTCAAATCACAATGAGAAAAGTTTCAAAACCTGCTGCACAGCGTTCTATCACAGTAAACAAAAGGAACGTTTTTATTCCAGGTAGAATACAATTTATTGAATGACGTATATCAATTGCCATGCATCAACAATGCGACATCCGCATTTAGAAATCTGACACATGAGCGCCAGTTCATAATGTGCAATGTAGTGCAGTCGGAAGCACCAAACGGTTATGGACCAAACAGAGGAAGACGCAACCAAATCTATGGCAGTAAGGTTTTTAAATTTTAAACCGAGTGGCTGCCCGCATGTGGCTAGCGTGGCCACTTGAAGTCACTCAACCAATACGATAACCACTTGAGCGAACGATCCACGCTAGTGTTTGCTATTCTCATCCTTGTGCAACGTAAACGCTCAACGTTAAAAACAAACTCACACCCACCATCGGTCAATACCTATTTTACAGTTATAAGTAATCATTGCACTTGAATGCGCACAGATCTGTTTTTTTCTCGTTGAGACATTTCGGTCATTTAGGCATTACGACTAAATTGACTTAATTTTTTGGTCAATTCAAAAGAATTCGGTCAGTGACCGACAAATGACCGAAATAAAAAACACGCACAGTTTATTGTTGTTATGGGGCGAGGGACCGCAAGGTCATCGAATCAAGCCCCTAATAACGCAACACAAACAAAACAAAAGGCACATAAACAAGAGTAAACAAACGTAAACAAAACGCAACATAAAAA
>Ga0210059_1001938_pt1 | contig 31922 bp, 18 predicted proteins | sample Ectturendosymbi2_FD_188042 | JGI IMG/M metagenome (GOLD analysis project Ga0210059, IMG submission 188042) | Ecteinascidia turbinata endosymbiont from Florida, USA - Sample 2 (SPAdes) (version 2) | ecosystem: Host-associated > Tunicates > Ascidians > Unclassified | place: Key West, Florida... | reverse complement strand
GGAGAGGATGCAGGGGATGCATCCCCCCACCAGACCTATACATGTGTTGAAATGTCACTTGATTTCATTGAAAATCATCGCCAAAATATTTTTGTACTGTACATTACTTAGTCGCTAAAGATGCTAAGATTTAACTTATGCTAACAATTAGTCAAAAAGGTTTCTTCCTTTCATTAGACGATCTGGCCTTATTTATGGAACCTGAAATAAGATAGTTAGTGATCGCATCATGTGCTGTCGCAGGGGGGGGGTAAAACGGGCATTTGCCACCCAGTGGCATAGCTAAAGGTTTGGGTCTGGCGGGACAAAACTTAGCTGAAGGGGGCCCATTGGCCACCGTAGAGGGTCACTTGCCAACACTCAGAAAAAAGGCTAAGAAATAATAGTGCACCCGGATGTCGTAGATGTTTTTTTCTGGCTAAAACACACAACCAGCCCGAAAAACTCACAAAATGACAACCTACTGAAACCAAAACAGTGCTAAATATCATAATATCAGCTAAAGGGGGCCCAGTTTTTACATTTAATTTGCCAGGGGCTGGGGGCGAGTCGCCCTCTTTTGCCACGCCTGGAAATTGGGATTAAGAACCAAATATTTCTGGAAAAACCTGAAGTCGGCATCTTAATTCCGATTAATTGATTTGAATCTTACAACGACAGTTTTTTTTGCCGGTATGAAACTCACACTGCACAAGAGTCAGGTTCACACTTATAGTCTCATGCAGTGATGAGCTTGCAGTTCTCTCATGTCCCTTTCTTTGTCTGCAGAGGTGGGTTGCGAAAGTCGCGAGCGGATTGTTCTGCTGTTGGTCTTTATTGCGTAACAATAACATGGCAACAAATCTTCAAAATTTCACTTTATATTGCGGTAGCAGGCGTTTTGTTCCATGAGACTGTTGAACGTACACATCTTGGCAGGTAGTGCAGCGAGACAGTAACACGCTGATAATGGTAAGCCAAGCACATTTATACTTTGTGAAAAAAAACATTAGTGAGTCTATAGCAATGCTTCCATAAGTTTGAAAAATCCATTATTAGTGCGGGTGTGACCAATGTGCCTAAGTGTCAAATTACGCTTATGCAGGCTTCTTTACATGCAGTATAACATTACGTGGCTTGTTAGAATACGTCTACGCAGGCTTGTGGGAACACGTCTTAATCGTTAAGGATTGGTTCTGACATCTGAGTGAACACTGAGTACAAAGCCATATTGGCTGCGGCAAGTTTTCATAATTCATCTGGTCAATTTTACAACATCTGCGTGGTGTTTTAAGTCTAGTAAGTTTGTCTGTAGTCGTTTCAACATACAGGTCTACTTAATTGTCCGGTTTGTGTAGCAAGGTGTTATTGATCGCTTTGGACGAGATCCCAGGCGTTTGCAGCTCTCGTTTCTAAGTGATGCTGACAAGTCCTGCAGCTGATCCCGCAGTTAGGAGGAGAGCAATCGGGAAATTCCTCCCGAAATTTTCAAAAACATGTTCACTTGTTAGTTCAGTTGAATATATCAGCTGGGTGCGGCCTTGCTTGCTAAGTAAAGAGTAATAATTTTTGTTTAGTTGAAAACCATGGCAATGCAATGCTTTTTCTTTAAAGATGATGTATATTTATCATATAATTCACAAAGTTTGTAATTCATTGAAAGCTCCACTTACTCAGTCCTAAAATAATCATGTTCACTAAAACAAATATTTGCTCAGTTGAAATTATCTTAGAGGGAACACTGATCGTCAGCAAATTTGAAAATGATAAACAACATGTTGACCTTGCACCCCTGGAAAAATTTCTGCGGACGCCCAGGAATGACCGTGCTTTCTCGCTTTTGGTTTTTCGTTACTTTTGTGCTTTCACGCATTACGAATTGTTGTTTCTTTCCGTTCTCTTGATTTCAGTTTCAAAATCAACAGAATTAACCCGCTTCTTGTTATTATTTCATCAAAATTACCTGCAATAACAAATGTTATACACAAATTACTATGGGTGTTGCAGACTATTCCAAACGACATTTAAAAACTGCAAGGTTCCCCACAGGGGCGTCGCCAGTGGGGGGGCAGTGGTGCCCGACCCCCCCATTTGAGATCGGTGCTCCTCCATGTCACGTTTGGCCCACCCGTTGCTGCTTACATCCAATACTGTATCTAAAAAATGTGGCTCCCCTGCTGCTAAATCCTGGCGACGGGCCTGGTTCCCCATTTGAACAGCACTGATATGAACCGCATCCAAGTGACTACGCTCACTTGCTGCAACATACAAGTCAAACACCACTACTGTACTGTTCTGGCTACTGCCACCGGTAATTGTGATGTAACAAACGTAACCTACGATGAGAATACGTATTATGTCATCACATGAACTGTTTATCTCGAGTCCTCGATGTACCTGCGCCGACGCCAGTGACTACGTAAGATCGTTGTTATGTGCCACATTGCTTGTTGGTTCCGTAGCGGTGCAGTGTAAAAGTTTGACCAGTTTTATCACTCAAGCTTCTAAACCAAGCTTAGACTTGTTTCCTCGTAAATGTACGTTTGCGAAAGTGATTGATTTACGCAATATGGTCCTGTGGAGCATTGGGTTCATTGCAAATCGATATCGCATCCCCCCCCACCAAATTAGCCTGTGTCCGCTACTGATTGGGACTTTTGTAAATAAGGATACCACATCAAATGAGACCATTATTTCATCAGTTTGGAGTATTTCGTGAGTAATTGAAGATGCGAAGTCTGAAGAGTTTCTTATGTGATATTTTGATTTTCCGATAAGAGGTTTCAGTAGAAAGGATAATTCCTTAGCTAGGCCGTAGGTAGGTGAGTCTGTGAAGGATACTATGGGCCGGAGAGGGATGTTTTCTTTGTGTAATTTTGGTAGTCCGTACAGTCGGGGTGTTGTGGCATCTGTGATTTTCAGTCTAAAGCTTGCTTCTTTTGTGATCTTATTGGATTCGAATAAGTTATTTATGAATTTATTAACATCATTAGTTGTAGATGCGGTTGGGCTGGTTTTGAGCCGTTTGTAGGTTTCTTCATCGTCCAACACTTGGTTAACCTTGTTGTCGTACCATTCTTTATCTAAGACTGTGGTGATGTTTCCTTTGTCAGCCTCGGTGATGATTATACTTGGATCTTTCTTTAACTGTTGCAAAGCTAGGTGTTCTTTTTTCGTCAAGGCTGATCTACTTCGTTTTTTTGTTTTGTATCGTAGAAACCACTTTTCCACGGATTAGGTCGGCCTCGCTGGGAGGAATGCCCCGCAGTCCGTCTTCAACTGAGGCTAGGATGTCTTTTATTGGTACCTCTTTAGGGGCAGTGGCGAAGTTCAAACCGAGGCCTAACACTTGAACTTGGTCTTCAGTTAAGTTTTTTTGAGATAGGTTGACGACCCATTTGTTGGAAGGGTTTGAATTATTTTTCTGTTGTGGCGAGTTTGTGTTCTCTAAGGATGACAACATCGTTTCATTGCGTTTTTTGTCTTTGTACGTCATACTACTCATTGTTTCTTGTTATTGGTATGCCACATGTTTTGTGGTTGAAAACATTGCCCTGAAGAAGCCCACTTGAATAGGTGGGCGAAACGTTGGCTGTTAATAAAATATAATCACCAGAAGAGCTTATTCATCTGTTTGTTTGATTTGAAACCTGGTGGCAAACGCTACAAAACAACATGAGTAGCAATCAGAACAACAGGAAATACTGTCTAAATTACCTTGCGTCCCCAAGCGCTGGAAATATGCATTACATGCGACAACATAGACTCCACGTTCTGTCAACGACGACTCCACACGAATCGATTGCAACATTTTGTGTTCCTAGAAACTCAGATTTGTTATGTCTGTTCTTTCAAGCTCAAAACTGGGGCGGAACATGTAAATGCGATGCCGTCTACATCGCACACATACATTTTGCCAATGTAACTTGTCAAATTGCATTGAACTTTGTGCCTGCTTACTAACCTTCATGCATTGAATAGCGGCGTTTAAATGATACAGCGAATGGTTCTTTCTGTACAAGTATGACAAGCACATGCCGTAGTGTTAAAGCAAAGGAAGTGGCGTAATTACAGTTACTTGTTAAGTCTTTCTAGAACCACTTGATTCGCAAAATTTAAGTGCAGTTGGTCGTGGTATTTCTGAAGAGACAAGTTTGGAACTTAGCGTTTTTTGTTGTTGACATCAGTCAGTGGTAATGATTTCGTATGCCTTGGTATGGTATGTCTACGATTTGTTCTATGTCAAAATTATCTTTTGTGATTTTCAGTAAACCCAATGCCGAGCTCAGTGGCGGAAGCAGCGGGTGGCAAGAGCATCCAGGTCAGTCTTGATATTTTTCTTGTGTGCATGCCATTAAACAGCAAAAGCCATTATTTAGTTGAGGTCATGCTACAATTGGATGCGTTCTTCCAGTTGTAAGTTCGCAAAAGTTGTAAATTGCAATAAAACAAGCGCACGATTGTTATGAAGTGGTGATAAAACTGAAGCTCAAACATAAACTTTCCTGTTTTTTTCTAAGTGGTATTTCGTCAGGTTTCTTTACCTTTAAATTGGAGACCGTTGCTATATTGTAGTTTCTTTCCTTTAATACCTTTGTAAATATATAGATCGGTGGTTCTCAACCTTTTCGTTGAAGGGAGCCAAATCCAGGCCTACGATTTCGTTACAGAGCCGCACTACAAAAATTTTAACACCAGTCAATTGACACGTTTTGTTTCATTGCAGAACGAACTCTGTTACACAGAATATTAGAGGTTTTGCTGAAAGACTGCTGAGAGCAGTGGAGTGCAGAGTGGGCGGTGCGAACGGGGCGACGGCCCCGGCCATCCAAGGCAGGGGTGCTGAATGGATTTAATTTTTCGAAACTTGCTTTTTGTCAACACTAGTTTTTACGTTTTGAAATGCCAGTCATTCCCACATTCTTCAATACCAGGAACATATACTCCAGGTGTGCGGCGCACGCCCAATCAAACTGATAGCGACATCACTTTTTCCAGATCGTGCGATCAATAAGGGAAAATCACAAAAAAAGGATTGAAAGATAATTATGGACGTGTAATTGATTTTCTGAGTCAAATTTCAAACTCCCGTTTCAACTTGCTTTTTAATGCATCCGTAGTTTCCTGTTTCAACTTGCTTTTTAATGCATCAGCAGTTTCCTGTTTCTTTCTTTGATGTGGCAACTCTGGGTATGCGCTAATACAACCGGACACCTGTGCTTGCAACATGTGCATCATTTCGAGCTTCGTCATTAACTAGCAGTTCAGGCGGATTGATCATAACGGCTCACACAAGCCCGTGTCTGTTCTACCCCCCCAGTCGTTGTACATATAACAGCCACATAATAAAAAACAAAAGTTTTCTTGCGTGGTTACAGCGTATTGTCAATTCTTGTGTAGTTCAGCAAGTTTCAAACTGTCAACTCTGGGTGTCCGCCATCCCAGCCGCATACCTTCTATGTTCGACTGCTGTTCGACGAGACATTCGCGCAGCCTGATGTTTTTGCAGTTGTGAACTGCGCTTGCGTATAATTTAGTGTGTTCTACCCCGGTGGTTTAACGCATTGCCGGATATTTTGCAGTTATGAGCTGCTTAGTCTCAGCGTTGAGTGCTGTGTTTTGCTCCGGTCTTGTAACTTGTAGCGCTGATAACAGTATGTTCATTATAGTGACACATTGTACAACAACGAGTAAGGAGAGTACGTGTAGAATAATATGCATGTTGTGTCAACGAACTTCACCAAAACGTTGGTTTGCAAAGGTGAGTGTGACGTCATATAGTGACGTCACAAACAGCGGATACCTCGTAACAATGAAAACCATAGGGCACTGGTCAATACTAGAGTTTGGTAGGAGGGCATACAATCAAGCAGTCGCCCCGGGCATCACCAGACCTCTGCACGCCTCTGGCTGAGAGCCAGACAAAAGGTGCTTGGGAGCCGCGCATGGCTCTCTGGACCGCGGTTGAGAACCACTGATATATTTTTTCAGCAATATCGTTGCTGGTTTATTACCGACGCGTCTCCAGTCAGCGTTCTACGGTGTTGGTATATTTTCTCAACACTAGTTTAATGACTCCTTTTCGTGTACGATCCGGATGGCTAAGTTATACGTTTGCGTCACCTGGTGACGCCACAACTGTTGTGTATCACGTCATGCTGAGCCACTTACGTATAAAGAATGCCAGCATTTTCTAATTTGAAGATATTTTACTTTGGTAAACCTGCGAATTGTTGCAAGTTTTTTTGAAATTCTGCATTTACGCTAAAAGTTTGTCCTGATCATCATTGCGCAGATGATAGATGTTGACCTAGAACTGAGCAATAGACTGAGTGGATTTACATGCATTTGTATGCGTTTCCAAATCTTTCTGGGGTTTTTAGTGTTGTGAAAAGCTGGCCCGGGTAGACGGGCGTCAAAGATTTTTAGACATCATGATAGTTTAGGAAAGCGTTCATTCATTGCCAGGTTTCGCGCCCGACCACGGTGAAGCTAATGAACCTCGCCACTGCAACGAAACTCGATTGTGTCAAAAAGCTCTTAACTTCAGTGGCGCCCGTCACGGTAAGGCCTGCGTTTGTTTAGTTTTTTTCGATGCAGATTAAGAACTTCAGGGAGTGGCTGTGTTGTTTTTGCAAACGCACTCATGCGTGATGAGTTACTGGCGCAGTCCCGTTGATGCGAAACCCCCCTTCCGCTGCTGAAAGATTTCAAAAGCGCCTGCCGAACAGTTGCGATGTTGCGTGGCGTAGTAAGCCGAGTGTCACGCACCCCCACTTCTCGCACAGCTTCGTGGACTTGCCTGTTGCGCGAAAGTGGGGCTGGGCGTACACTGCTACGCTTTACGCCTCATATCGAGTGTTTTACCACATGGATTCCTCTGTCAAGCGTTTGAAATAAGCTTTTCTTTCGTCCCATGCAACGCGATTGTTTTGTAACAATGGAATACTTCCTGAACCCGTTCACCGTGTATGTCAGGGGTGGCCAGCAAGTCGATCGCCGAGTGTCAGTTGGTCGATCGCGCCTGATTTGCATTGATTTGACAAGATACTGTACCTACAAAGAACACTTCAATCTATGTTCCAGAAAGTACATGTTTACGTATATTTTTGGTGCCTTTTGCGATGGCTGACCATAGGCTAGCAAGGCAGGTGCCGCGAAGGTGTTGTGATATGTTTTCATATTATTGCGTAACAATAATGATTTAGGCGTAACAGGCGCTTTGCCTTCTATCTGAATCACTTGCTATGGTGATGGTACACTGTATTTGCACATGCGATACTCAACTTTGGCATTTTGTACTTGTGACTTTATTACCGACCGGTCGATCGCGAATTAACAAGAAATTTTCTAGTCGAGCCCAGTCGAAGACAAGTTGGCCACCCTTGGTGTATGTTATCGAGTAGAGATGGCACGGTCCAAGATTTTTCAGGCCCGCCCATAGCCCGCAACATTCAGCCCATTAGCCGCCCGTGGACCGACGACATATATTCTTTTCCAAACCGGCCCGCTAAACAATTGGCAGTCTTGTCTATTTTGTCTCCTGAGGCAAAGTATCTCCAAGGGCTATTTTGCCTGCTGAGGCAAAATATCTGCTGAGACTATTTTGCCTTTTGTGGAACATGATTATTTGAAGTGGACATATCATGTGACAAGCACAACAAACAAAGTTACACGCTTGGATTAGTGTGTAAGCCTAAAACCCTAAACCTAAGAACTTTACCTAAAATCTCAAACCTAAAACCCGAAACCTAAACTTAAACCCTAAACCTAAACCCTAACCACAAAACCTTAACCTAAATCCCTAAACCTAAAAATAAAACCCTCAACCAGTCCCGTCACCATGGGATAGCTTTTTTGGGCTTAGCCACCCCAAAGAAAGCTCCCAGCCCCTACAAACTGAAATATGAAACTATACTGTATAAATCAGTGGAGTTGTTGTCAATTTTAGAATGTCAAGACCCCCGCACAAAAGTAAAGTTCCCCTATTGAATACTTTCTGGAGGCCGTTGTGCTCTCAACCTAAAACTCTCATACTATAAGCCTAAACCTTAACCCTCACCATAAAACCTTCAACCTTTAGCCTAAACCTAAATCCCTAAACCTAAAACTCTAAACGTAAAACCCCGCAACCTTACTTGCAAAGCGATTGTGATTTGGTGCATATATCAAAAACACCTGCAGCACGCCATCAAAATGCTGCACAACACGTTTCCTCCAAGAAGCAACTCAGCACCAAAACCGCTGACCGCCACGCTCATGCAAGAAGTTATCACCACGCACGAAAACTTTCTTAAAACAAAGTGCACCTGCCAGTCCACATACGGGAAAAGCAAATTTGCCTTAAAATACAGCAACGGCAAAGCAATGCCAAGTGGTTTCAGTCACTTTTATTGCCACCGAGTGGTTCTTTCAACTCAAAAAAATTTTGAAGGTTTTTCCAACATCAGCGGGCGGCTCGTAGCGACTCGGTGAAGTCCAACCGCTAAAAATATCGTTAGCGGCCCGCCCAAAATCCGGACCATTAGCGGCCCGTGCCATCTCTATCACGGAGTCTTTCCGTGTGTTGCGCACCGGCACTGCGCACGCGAAGGTCAGTTATTATTACTCGATGTTCTAGTTAGTCGACGGCACTGCCAGTTCCATTCTTGCAGAACGTTGGGAATGGCTGAAAGACACCAGTTTATTTATTTAGACTTTAGATCGTAGGCCTCGGTAAGACTTGTTCGGAGACGAGAGTCAGTTTTGCTTCTGTGAGAGTTCGTTCTCCAGTAATGTCAAGCTTTTCTCTTTACTTTTTGATAAAATGGTTCGTTGGAACTGAACTGAAATGACATTAGTAAGTTTGTTTGTTTGTGTTTTGCTGTTGTGTGCTTGCCATATCATCCATTGTGTAACACAGCTAGTCCAAAAAAACATTGAGGATTTCTGTCAGTGTTCCATTTTTCTCTCAGCTTACATGCGTCATTCACGGTGAAATATTTTCAGTTTTTTGCAGAACCTTGAGCAGAATCGACAAATTTCCGGGTCATTTTGAGTAAGAAATGCTTAAGCACTTTGTTCCCCGCAAGCTTGAAGTGAAATTGGGTGTTTTTTATCTTGTAATGCTGTTGAGCCACGACAATTAATATTAATGAATAAAGGAACGCACAGCTCGATAAAAAATCTTTCCACGCGTTGGACAGTATATAATCAAAATGTATTAACCCTTGAAATAAATCACATTCACCGACCCCTGGTTAAGAACCCTTGAACTAGACGATGATCAATTATTTTACGAAGCGCTTTGACGTTCAATAGTTGGTGGATAGAAAATGCGTTTAAGAGCTCGTGTATTAAACGACTCTTGATGTATTGCCGATTGAAATTGCATTTGAAATTGTGAAAGTGACTTTTTAAACTCTAGGCAAAACAATACTTTGCGCCATTTTTCTGTTTCTATGTGATTGCATTGAAATGGTCGCTGCCACCCAGCGTTTTCCACATGTATGGTGCTGGCGCTAGCAAAACGTACCCATGTTTGAATATCAAGTAAGGTGGAACTTCTAATTCCGACTCTGGGTTAACTGCCTCTTAGCCGTTGTTTGGCTTCGAACGCACTCGCAACCTGCATCTCACTGAGGAGCCAACCTCGTGACTGAAAAGCAAGCATAGAAGGGAACACCTTTGAAGGTGTACTTCAGTTGCTTCTGTGTATTTAAAAAAGTATTTTGTGCATTTCTCGCCAATTCAGAACGCATTTTTCTTGCACTGAATTGATATGCGCTGGGGCGCCTTTGCGGATTCTACAGTTGAAATGCGACTAGCAATGACAGGTTTCCACACTCATTTTGAGTCAGAAGCAGTTATACGAAGGTTTCGCAAGCGGAAGTGAACCTCCACAATCGAAGATTGTGTCCTGAAAAAAAGCTTGCCGCGCCGGGCTTGCTGTCCAGGTTGCGGCGCACTGCTGATGTCCATCCAACTACCCCGACACTTCGAGCATCGTCAAGGCAAACGCTGCATGGGCTTGTGTGATGCGGATTCTCTTTCCGAGACCAGCGAATCATCATCGTTGCGAATCACGGTTTACGCTCTTGTTTGTTGTTTTGATCAGCTCAGTCTGCTGCGGTTCTTCAGTGACCCTTGTGCGTTGTTGTGGCCACGCAGCAGGCGTCCAAACGTTAAGACTTAGAAACAATGGGGTTGGTGTTCACTGTCTTGTGCCATTGCTGTGTTTGATGCTTACTGTCACTCGTCTGTCTTCTGAACAGGTTTCTGTCCACGTCAGTACTTGTGTCAGGGAAGTGGGAACGTCATTTTCGTGTTCGCGAGGTTTCGCGTTCATGATTGCGTGATAATCCTCGTGGCTTAAAAGTGCCTCTGTTTGCGGTCTCGGTGTTGTCACTGCGCTTGAGTCCGATTCAGTCTTTGCATCTGCTGTTTCTCTTGTAATCCCTGAACAAAAATACCCAGCATTAACGGTAGTGCTTACGCACAACGCGTGTTTTTGGTGAGCAAAAACCGGCGCATAAATTACACGTCAGCAATCATTTTTAGCGAAATTTTAGCTGTAATCAGTTATTACATGATAAAGTTTTTCGTTTGGCCGTAACTTCTTCGGGTAAGCCATAAATGATGTTATTGGGTTTGGTAAAATTCTGCGTGGCAAATACGATATAATCGTTTTCTATGTTTTTTTAAGACCAATAAGAACGTTCAAGTTTTATGTAGATCGGAAACGCAGTTTCAATCAGACGTCTAAAATTTAAAGAAATGAAATATTGTTGCCCTTTCTTAGTACTAAACTAGTAGTATCTAAAACTACGCACAAGACTATTATCAGTATCTCGTACCCGATCTCCAGATGGACACCGTTTCGTTTTTTTTTGGGTTCATCAGTTCCTGGTATTAGTACGTATCAGTAAAAGGTGCATGTTCAGTATTACTGTGAAATAGTCTGATCGTTTTAATGCTCTAGCAAAGACTGGCTCACTGTAACTCTCCGGAAAAAAGCAGTAAGGTGCACTTTACTTACAAAGAAAGAATGTGCACAACAGCAGCAGGACGAATGCTGCTGGTAGCAGTTTTGATAGAGCGGTGATCGCTTCTGCTGAAGTGTTTACCTGCAACAGCATATTAGACTATCAGTTGACGCAGTATATTTTAGAGTAGGTTGCGAGTTTATCAAAATCGGATTACCCAGCCGGGGTGTACACGCAATCCAAGTTTGTGATCTTGCTCGCGCACAGTTTTACAACTCTATTCAGCTTGCACTCATTGACTTATTCAACGCATCGGTATTCCGCACCCTGATCGTTTGAGGGTTTGTGGCCAGATTTTGACGGAACCTTGCAACAACAGTGTGATCAGCATTTTCTTGCTGTGCTGGACTGAACAGGAGAAGATGTCATTTAATTAAAAACAAAAATCAACTATCTTGTTTCAATTGAAATAATATTTGCTCCTGTTCAGACCAGCACTGCAAGGAAATGTTTGGTTCTATTTGATTAAGATTTCAGAACTGAGGATACGTAGACTTACGTGAAATCGATTTCCTATTTAAAAAAGTTTGCTGATTGATTCAACTTCGTCACCTTTGCTGATTGATTCAACTTCGACTATTCACTTGAGTGCCACAACAAGGAAATGGTGTTATCGAGTGTGTCGTGTATGAAGTCCTCTGTTTACGTTGATTGAATTCAGCAAAAATGAGTTCTTAGTGCTCACTGGCGTTGTCGCCCTGAAACCGAACGCCCTTCGAAAATGTTTTTGTTTGTCAGCAGTGCAAAGTTTTCCTTCCTAAAAGAATCACGGCCGCACTGGCGCCGAAACTGTTTTTGTGCTTACGTGGTTCTGTGCGTCACGGAAAGGGCTTCGTGAGTAATGGCCGCGTAGGTCAACGATCGGTGTCCGCAATCGCCACTTCCGCTCGTAATTAACTAATAAGCGCTGTCGATTGAAGTGCGCGTTTCGGAGGCAGGTTGGCAAACTTTGCCTGGCCGTTTGTTATCACGTGCCGTGTGGGTTTTCGTGACGTGAATCTTTTCAATCATCTGTCTGGTTGTTCACTTTCTTGAAACAGGGCAGACTCGGTGCAGAGGCAGCTGTGCTCAAAACTCTTGAATAGGTTTTTACCAGATCTGTTTTCTGATTTACCTGAATTGGCTCATTGCTATTGCCATCATACTTCCAGCCGTTGATCCAACTGCTCCTGAAAGATGGAAAGAGACATTAGGTTTATGCGGGTATATTGCTTTTGTCACTTGTATAAAAATTTGCTAGTGCGATCGAACTCTCGTTACTTGAAGCTGAAAGTTTTATCGATCAAACGCTGTTCAGCGCCAACAGGTCAATATTGGCACTGCAAGTCAGAAACCCAATCGGTTGCCCGTGCTTTAGTGGTTCTTGGGGCCGAAATCTCGGAACTAAGCATTGCTCACCAAAGTCCAATATATCATTCATTTCTGCTAGTTACCAATTCCAGCCCAAGATCAATAAATCGCTTGTTCACTTATGACCATAACGCTCGCAGCAAGGAAGAGCTAACAATACAATGGGTCGGACTGGATTTGCAGAGAGTTTATTTGTCTGCGCAGTTTCTCCAACTGCTTTTGCAAAATGTTTGCGCTTAATTGTTGTTAATTTGTCTTTTTCGTTTCTACTGCGCTGAGAAGCGTCTAGATCAGTCCTTCTCCGCCTGTGTACTGCGGCACACTGGAATTTTCATGTGTGCCGACATTCTTTTGGAATACATGCAAGATACGTTTGTTGGAAAGAACAATTGTTTTAAGGTCTGAAATAAAGTTTAAATTTGAGTTATTTTACCGCCGCTAGCGGATCTGAAACGGCACGGTCGTCATGTGACTGGACTGCAATTATCCTGGCACTATGGATTACATAATGTTTTTTCAATTGACTCCTAGCATTTCGTCGAGCACACTTGGAAAATTACGTTGTTGCTGTTTTCGTATTTTATCAAAGTTTTGTAGTAAAATAATAAAGCATTGATGACGCAGTGAATCGTCATGGATCGGCTTACCCAAGTTATTCAATAAATAAGTGATCCCGTGTTTTGTAGCGTTGAGCGTTTGGAAATAAGAATCTGTTGTAATCAGCATCACTGATTGTTAAAGTAAGCCTACTGGCATTGTTGACTATCAAATCTATTTTTTGTAGTCCTGATTAGTTTTGCAAGGATTTAGTTGTGGAAAAATGCTTTGACAAATACAGCGCATCGAAACCAAAAGCAGCACCTAACAAAGCTATCAAGGAAAAATACAAGGAAGATTGCAAAGTGAGCACATATTTTAGTTTTGGCAGTCTATAAGGAAATTTCATCCAGTGATAAGCTCTAAAGCTGTCAATGTTTTCCTACCATTTGAATCTTCATGGCTTTGCGAGTATGAACTTTAAAAGTACAAAAAGAGAGACTTCTTGTTATTGACGGTAAAATGCTAGTTTTCTTGGCGTCATGGAGCCTCGTATCATTTTGATTTGCTCTCGAAAGCAGGCACAGCCATTTAAAAAATTTACAATTTTAAAGTATATTTACTGTATTAATTGCGTGAAATTGTGCCGCGAAAATGTTTAGATTTGTGTAGTGTGCCGCAGTGTTAAAAGATTGGGAACTGCTGGCTCGAGAGGTTAACGGCACAAGACGTCCCTTACTTTCTGCAACAGCTTACAAGAAGATGGTCCAATGATGCAGTGTCTTATTTTGCGGCAGTTGCAAATCGTACGCGGCTACGCGCAGCGATAAATTTTATTTCCAATGCAAGTCCGTTACGTCAAAGCGATGGCACATGTTCATTAACCTCACAAATGGCGGAGAGTGTTCGCGCCACCGCAAATGCTGAAATCACAGTCAAATGAAGTACATCAAGACCACCTGCAGAAGACGAAAATATCGTCCAGTCTTGCTCACCAAGTCGCCACGTTCGTTGTGCTGTTGCGACCAGCAACAGATGGTCTGTTTATGGGGCTTGTGGGGAAGTGGACGACGTTAAGACACTTGTTTCAAATCGGCCTGACAAGACCTTTTCTTTGGAATAAATTATTCACTTGGTCGATACGGGTCTATCTCTGCCAAAATCACTTGACTAAAAATCATCGAAAACTCGAGTATCGATTATTGCGTGGTTTTTCCTGCACTCCGTGCTATTTGGCTACGTTTTTGGCTTTAACAAAAACAAAAGCGAGTCGTGCAATTGATCCAAATTAGCTTGTAACTTGACATAAATAACTATAATATAGCAGATTTTAACCTGTAGCTCATAGTTGAGCTGCAGGAGATTGCGCAAAAACTAAATTAACTTCGAAAATTTGCTGCAGCTTTCGACGTGAGGGCGTTTCTGTTGGCCTGCTGACTAGCGTACGGTATAAATGCACATATCGTTGATAGAAAAGTGTGTAGTACTAGTGGCGACCTGGCCGTTTGCCGAGTCAGCAACCCTCCTAAGACAACAGATTGAAGTGCTTTTTGTTCAACCTGTCTTTAATCTGACACAGGTGCATTACGCGGAATGTGCGCCAAGCGAACTGCGTTTTACACGGGTATGACTGAGTCTTATCCTTCTGCCGTCATACAAGAGCCAGTCTTCAAATTATCGAAATGAAATCTCTTAAAGCACGCTAGTTTTGTCACTTTACTTGCTTAGTGTTGTCGTTCCTGCTGTATTTAAAAAAAAACGATTAAGTGAGGCCCATTGTTGCTCTAATGTCGTGCTGCTTTTAAGTCCATATTTTGCCAATTTGTGTACTGTGTTTTGTGTGACCCAAACTAGAACAGTATGCCATTCCAGACTTTTAGGATGCGATATTTTTTGTTTTTTACAGGGGTGCAAATATATGGACCGTATCTTACACAATTTTTTTTACTTTTTTTCCAAGACTTCCCAAAAATCAATGTTCGCACAAGCAATACACGATGTTCGCTGGACGAACTGCCGCGAATGTTCAATTAATTATTGAAGCTTGTTGAATAATTAAAATCATACAACTTTTAGCAAATTTTCAAGTTGTTGAAAATATTTAAATGTTTTACATATGTGTTTTTCAACGGTGGGAGACTCTTCTGCCTGAAGGACTTCGGGGTTTTCACCGCAGCTGAGCATTGGATATAATTTCTATTTGCACTGAGTGACCGAGGTCAGCCACAGGCCACCCGATAACTGTCAAGTCTATCGGTGTACTACAGTAGAAACAGTAAAGAAACCAACTGAAGGTGGTTTGCCATGCAAAACAACATTTACGCAGACCCCGTGTACTTCATCGTGCTGTATTTACTCGATTGTAAGCCGCGGCTTAAAATGTTTTATTCCATCATTTCGTGCGGCTTACATTTAAGGGCGGTTTACATCGTTTTTTCTTTATCTTACCGAAAGGTGTTTTCTTGGTTACACGTTTTGTCGACCAAACTCTCTCCGCATTCTCCTTTCAGCATCACGTGCACACTCCATCAGGGAGGAATTATGATGGACAGAAAGCCACTTGTGGTTTAAACATGATTGTGATTACCAGGGTTGCCAAAACCGCGAAACGTTGAAGTATGCGAAAATATCTGAGGTTTAGGTGACGTATGTGTAAGTGTGGCAGCGTGTCGAAAAAGCTGCGCTAAAAAGGCTTGGGTAGCTCTACAATCGGCGAGAAAGTTGTTTGTTCCGGGTATAGCCAAAACCTTCTACACCAGTGCTTGTCATTTCCGAAAAGTCGATTTAGGCTGTTTCATCATGTGTGGCTGTGTTATCTCTAGTTTGTGAATGAGTCATCGTTGCTCTCAAGTGTTTTTTTGCGAAACAAGAATATAACAAAAAACAGTTAACTCCTACTAGCAGGTTGTTTAATAACTTTGATTTTGCCTCAAGTCAGTTGTGTGGCAATTGCTGAAGCACAGTTTACAAGGCTATATCTGTGTGGTTTTTCAAGCTTGGTAATACCTTCTACCTAAAGCATTGAGTCGAAAGCCACTCAGAGACGGTGAATTTCGCTATTTCAAAGCACAGGGTTGAAAATGCGCAAGTAATGCACCGCTCTGTATCAGGTTGAGTTGGCTGTTTCTGAGAAATGAAAGTTTGCTGGAGCCTCAAAAGCACGCTAAATGGCGAAGCAAGTTAATTTTCCATTGAATTGATCCAACAGGCGGAGGCTTCTCTTGCTAACTGAAATGTGTTCATAAGAAACGGAAACTTGGTGACATTTTATATACACGTCACTGAATGTAGTGCCGGACTGCTGGCTCAGTACTAAGAGTTTGGTTCTTGTTTCACAAAGAACTCAGCTGGCAAAAGTCATTGAATAATGAAGGGCCGTTGAGTTTGTTAAAAGGAGTGAGCTATGTCTGATTGTGTCATTGACTGTACAACTCCGGCTTCAGCTAAGAATGTTTAAGCCTGTTGGTTTAGTCTCGTGTTTACTGCACTGTGCAATCAATCGTATTGGATGATTGTCCAAGTTTAAACTCGATGCGCTGTTGCTGGTTCTTCAAGGTAGTAAGCCGTTGAAACACCTTTGTGCCAGAGGTGAGCATTGCACTGGATCTGGACTGTAATGCGTTTCAAAAATTTAGGATCAGAACCGGATTTGGAATGAGTTTATGGAAAGGAATTGCAATATTTATTTTGTGAAACGCTGTGTTTTGTTAATTTCTGGACCTTGTTTGGGCTTGGAGTTTGCATTTTTTATTTCTTATGGACTAAGTTTTGAAAATTCAGGACTGAATCCGAATCGTAAAATATGACAGTCTGCTCATCTCCGCTTTGTAGCGTACATGTGCGGTGGCAGTATTATTGATTACGGTTGCCTTGCTTGGTCCGCCTGAAGCTAGTGACTTGCAAAAGCAGGTCGTAGATTGCAATTATATTTATAAATTCGTGCAAGTGCCGCTCATCTAGTTGGCGTATACTTATGCATCCAGAATAAACAAAGCAGTAGTTTCATATTGCTCTCTTGTACGTAAAACTTATTTGTTCGGATTGCAGAGGCTAGTACGCAGCAAAATACGGGTTAGGTTTGGAGGCTGTAATCTTCGTTCTCTACTGTAAGCTCTTAATAATGTGTCGGAACTGAGAAGTTGTCGAACAAGTTACTTTCCTTAAGTAAAAGACCCTAATTCTTGCGAAGTCTTTCGTAGATTCAGCAGTGTGAAAGTCAAATGTTATCAAACAGGTCTGGTCAGTGCTTTACCTCTTAAAGCTCCAGCAACAGTTCAACCTGTCAACTGTGCGAAGTGTGGTCCAAAATCCGTCATCTGTTCGACAACTGCTACGGATTTTCACGGATGACTTACAGACATCTGCCGTTCAGAAGTTCAAGCGCATGTGCTGATTTACGATTGACCACACGATGACAACAAACAAACTTTAGCCTTGCGGCAAGCTTCTGAGGAATCTGCCTGCTTTCTGCTTTCATTCTTCTGCGACGATTAAAACTTGCAAGCGTATCTATTTATCATAGTTAAGGCCACAAAGATGGCGGCAATTAAATCAGTCACAGTTTATTGACGGGGAAACTAGTTTCGCGTTCTGCAACGCATCATCAGTCCTTATGTTGAACAAATGCTTGATGAGCGATTCGCATCGCAAGCCACATCTTGCTTTTTACGTTTAGTGCTGCCGTCAATGATTAGAAAATAGTCAGCGCGCCTATAGCTCTTATTAGGCGTGCTTGGAATGACGCACATGATTTCGGTTTCATACTCTGTGATCGGAAGCGCTTTGTCTTGGAAATAACTTGGAATTCTACTTAGAATTACAGTTTCAGTTCATCCGGTTGAAAGGCGCTGTATTTGGCGCCAATTAACAATCGGCAAGAAAAAACACGCTTCAAAGAGTTTGGATACAATGTGGCAAACAAAATGCTTTTGCACATCCTTTCTTAGGAATGCTGAAGTTTCGTCCTTGTTGCGGTTAAATTCAATCCATGAGTCTTCGATTATTACGAGCAAAAACGACAAACTGCCAAGGTACACACGAGATATTTCCAATTGTTACTTACGTTTCCTTCAAATCCGATAAGTTTCCATTTCCAACCATTTCCGTGCTGTACCGTTTCAGTTCTTTTGTGATAAAATACTCCGCGTGCTTCGGAAGCCAGGGCGTGTAGGAGCCCTATCCACAAACACTATCGCATTAAAACACGTTGGTGGACATGGACCACTCGCGGCGACTGGGACACCGTTGAGTTTACGATTGTTTGCCGGCGCATTTTTTCCTCGTTTGCTTGAGCCCTTCGCGGTTCCAGACTCTTTCTTACGGCGTCTGTGTGTCGGAAACCCTTTCAGTGTAATGCGTTTATGTATCCCGTCGCTGGCTTGTGCTGTTGCAGCGGTCTGTATTTGGCGCTACCGCACTGCGCATTTGCATTATTATCAGCTCCCGTGTATGCTTCCTGTATGGAAGTAAGATATCGCAAGTAACGGGAATATTACGAATGTGGCGTCTGTGAGTAGATGCTTAATTTCCTGCATAGTACATATCAGCCGCTACCACCGCTGTTTTCAACTCTACAAAGAAAACGGGCAGGTTTCTACAAAGAGCATGATAAGGCGGATATATTGATAAATAAGCCCATTTATCATTGTTGCTGCGACTTCTTTAATCGCTCTGAAGAATTGCAGTCATCAGGAGCGATCTGGACGATTGTTATTCTCTGAAGTTTGCAAAATATTGAAGTTTAGAAGCGATCCACTAATTAGTAGTTCCGCGTGGTCTCGGTGTTTTAGCTGTTCCTGAACTTTTCAGCTTGTTGCCGTCCTGAGCCTACTTGTAAAAATCTTTTATTTACACTTGAACAATGGCTGTTGCTTTTCTCCGAAAAAGTTTACCATGTGCTTTCCACATAGTTGGAATAAAATGTTCTAATGCACTACTTCCATAGTCAGTACTGCTACGATAATGTTAACTTCGGTGCCCTGAAGAGTTTGGTGGATGCCTCAGAAAAATGGTGTTTTTGTTTGTATATAACTATCAGTATTAAAGTTAACTACGAAAAGTTGGAACACTGTCGTCCTGAGATTGCATTCATGTGCTTCTTGAGGTGCCACTGCATTAAAATCGCTGAAAATCTGTTTTTGTTGGATCGATATGACCTTCGAAAGAGTTGTCTTGCGTGGTTTGTCAAAATTTACTTCTTGTCTTGCTCGACCGTTTTGTGAACAGTAGAATTCCCAAACTGCGGTATGTTTTGATATGGCAATCGTTTTCATTCTTCCAACAATACTTAAAAATTATTATCTTTCAGTCAGTCTATGTTTCGGCATATTGTCTTGCTTCTGTTGTAATAAAATCCATCGGCCCGAAGGTTTCTGAACATTGTACCACATCTGCAGCAGAGTGCCGTTGTTCTGACTGACCTGGTGTCTAAGATTTGATGAAAAACATTGTTGGTGCTGCTTGAAACCTGGTGATTGTCTGATAATTAATTTGATCCCATATGTGTCGTTGCTGCTTAAACGTGTGCGCTGCTCATGTCGACTGGCAGCCGTTCGGATGTTCGTTGTTCTGCGTATCTGACTTACCTTGTGACGTCGGTTGATGTGGCGACAAGGAATTGGCTGCGTCAACTGGCGACGATGATCGGATGTACTCATTCTGCTTCAAAGAATGCCTTGTGGTTTATTCGCTTTTGTTGATTGCTGTAGATAAGGAGTTCACTCAGTGCAACAGTGCTTTTGTTCATTGTGTTGCATCTGGCAGCCGGGTTTGAATCAAGCCAACTCATGCTTTTGCTGGTGTGGTGCGACTGCCGTATTGTCGAACAGGCTGGATTATCAAAATGCAAGCGCGTTTACATTTCAGGTTCCCCCTCCTCTGGCGCATGCGCTTTTCCACTTCAGTTTCAAATCTAACTAAAGACATGGTAACAAGATTAGGAGGTTGCTGCTGTTCAAAAAAGATGAGCTCTCTGTCCTCAAAGCCTTATCTTGGAACAACGCCTTGACCAAACATATGTTCTAGCCACTATATTATAAAAGTCAAGCGCGATCAAACATTGTTATGTCCAACGGAGCGTGATAAAAACGACGTATTTGTGGTGGTGTGACAAACAGCTTTACCAGCGAAGTTCATGTGACCAGTAATTTTTCGAAGCATGCATTCCTGGATTTTTTAGAGTCATGCGTGACCGGTAAACTTGCACTGCTTTGCTTCCTTTACAGGACGTCAGGCATGATGTCACTAACAAGCTTGTAACTGCTACTTACGCTTCTCGTGATCTAGCTCAGAAGTTCGCCGAAAAATATAACAGGTAAGCTGAAATACATTTTGGATTGTTTTGGGACAGTGTTTCGCAAACATTTTAATTATTTGTCGCCTTTTTTGCCTATGTTTGTTACTGCATTGCTTACTCCTAATTTGATTTTCAGTTACTCCACTCGATTAAAGACGTCTGTAGGATTTTTTTCATATGTTTTGTTTGATTTTGTTCAATTTTTCTCTTTGTTGGGCTGCTGCAAGTAATCATTGCACAGATGCTAGAAAAGACACCCGGTCTACTTGGTAACGTTGAACTAAAACTCGTATTAGTTATTTTTTTAACGTTGCCATCAGTGGTCTCTGGAAAGAATGCGCCGTTTGCGTAGACGCGAGAAAGCTCTTGTCAACCCCATAAATGCTCAACGCGAAAGAGTGCGACTGAAAGCAACGTTCAAATGCACAAAGCGAACACAAGTTATCATCTGATCCAAGGCTTGCAATGGACACTGAACAATTAGCCATTTTCAGTTTCTAGTTTAATCTAATTACGTAGTGTGATCCTGTAGTCAAACCGAACCGCAAGCAAAGAGCCGAGTCGGGTGAACCGCAACTCAACCTGTGTTTGTTCATTCACCAAAGCCATATAAGCGGTCCAGAACCATTTTAAATATCAGCGGTTACCGGTTTTGTTTCTCTGTTGGAGCTGACCAGATTTGCAACGCTTTTTGTCTGCGGTTCATCGGTTCATGTGAAGCCGGTAGCGTTACGCTGTAGTAATATACACTACAATGAGCATTGCCACTTGTGTACGCGATAAAGCAAAATAATGGTTTATATCAGTGGTTCTCAACCTTTTCGGCTGGGATCCAAATCCAGACCTACAATTTTTTTAGAGAGCCGCACCAAAAAAAGTTAACACAAGTCAATTGATACGTTTTGTTTTATTTCAGAACGAAGTCTGTTACACAAAATGTTATGAGTTGTTATTGAAAGACTGCTGAAGAGTGCTTGGGAGTCGGGACCGCGGTTGAGAACCACTGGCTTACATGAACCAAAACACTGTACTGCCGCAACGCGTTCTGCCAAGACTTCAAGATAAACATTATTTTGTTCGAACTGTTTGTGACGCAAAAAAGACTTCCTCAGGCTTAGTTTCGGCGAACATACCTTTAGACATTTGTTTGGGGATTTTACTCTTTTGGCGGAGGGGACCCTAACGACAGAATTTTGTAATTTTCAGACTTAATGGAACGAGTTTAACACTATCTCTTGCACCTTTCTCCTTCCTCGTCTTAAAATCCAAGCAAGCTACGGATAATTTTATCACCAAATTGGAATATTTGCTCGACATGGCGAAGCCTGATTATCGTTTGTTTTGCTGGAAATAACAAGTTCGTCTTCATTTGAATGGAAAAAGTTAAAAACAACTGAACTGACAATCAGTGACGCTCGATGCGTTTCCAACCTGTGCACGACATTTAACTTAATCGCTAATGTGGGCGCATATCTGAAATGGCCGTTTTATTGATTAGACCTCGAGGTTGACATTCTCAAGTCAGTTTACTAATGCATTAACTTAGTCAAGACCCTATTTTCCAGCTCGACCTGTGTTTGAACACCTCAGAGGTGGTTGTTACCGTTAATGTAGACTTACCATAATTTCTTAGGCTTACACCGGGACAAATTCAAAACCATGAATGAAATAACCTGACGAGGGGCCGAAGGCCTGAGCTTGGCAAATTTTTCTCAGCATTAAGTCAAGTTCTAGCTTACTTTCAGCATAAAATGACTCAAAACTAACTGAAAGTTTCCTGCCTTCTCAAAGCATACAAAATGGCTTCTAACTGCAGCAGTTGCTGTAGTTCCATTGAAGACAATGGAAAAATGACGCAACAATAAGGCTCCAATTTTACAAATGGCCATTGAGCGGAATTATTTCATAGGAATGCATCATCAGGCTGGAGTTCAGTTTGAAAATTTCACTGAAGTGGAATTCCGGGACATTATGCTAACCGGGACGGGACACCAGGACAGTCCCGGCCAAACCGGGACGTATGGTAGGTCTAGTTAATGGGACTGTTTGGTTCCATATAGCTGTGAACCGGAACATTGAAAACAAACCCTTTATCCATTTCTAAAGAAAAAACGTAACCGTTTTCATTTAACGGATCGATCTCCTCGCTTATCACAGCTGTTTATTGTAAGTCATAACCATCTGCAACGCGTAAGCATTCCCATAGAAGTAGTAGTTACAGGCTAGAATGTAGACTTTCGGTCGTATGGTTTGAATAAATGGTATTTGGCAATGCGTATAATGCAGTTAGTTATATACCATATTACATATGAATTGATCGTTGCCAGTTTTTCCATTAGTAAATTCACTTCTGAATTTCTGAAAAGTCACCCCTTGCGCCATATATGATCGTTCCCCGCGAGCGATATGATCCATCTTGAGCAGTGGTCTTCAACCTTTCTTGAACAATCGCCCCCCCCCTACAGGAACTTTGCTTGAAAATCGAGGCCTACCTATAATTTTTGCGTTGTCTGAAAATATTATTTTGTTTTGAAAATAATCCAGTGCCATTAGAATATAAATGGATTATCTAGATAGCACAAGGCAAAGCGAGCAAACAAAACGAATGCAAATGGATTTGTAGAACAAATGTTATTCATTTCCAAAAAGCAGCTGGTTCCAAAACTAATGTGAATCTTGCGGTGGTGTTTATCTGCAAGCTTTTTTCAAAGCAGGTGGCAAGTTGGTCAACTTAAGTCATATGGCATTTTCCAGTCTTGTTCATGTCAAGACGGTATTGCGGTAGTTATCAAGCGTGTGCAGTTCTTGACTGAAATCTTGCTCAGCAACATCCCGTCGTGGTAAACGCCAGTGTTAATAGCTTAAGTTTCCCCAAAAATTTTGGAAAACGCTCTTGATCCAAACATCTGACCATCCGTGTGAATAAAATAAAACACGGGCTTCATCGTCGCTTTGTATGTCGGTGGGACATTCCTGGATGGTGGAATCGCATCCATTCGCTCATGCTAGTTCGCTGGCAAAAGGTATTTCACGCAGTCACTTTCTACGCAATCCAACTTTGGGCGTGATCTCCACATCAGAATGACTTCTTAGTAAGCCTCAAACAACAGGTGGCGAAAAAGAATTTTGGACTCCTTACTTTAGCCAAGATGGCGGTGTTTGGACTTGATCGCTGGTATAAGTTACCCCTTTCCCAGCCTACTGTTCTGTTACACACTGTCATAAGTCAGATGAACACAGTACAGCCATATCCACAAGTACAGCAAAACATTCCAACTGACTTAAAAACACGATAAGCGCGTTTTTTCAACTTACGGCTAGCTGTGACTAATTTTACTAACCATTAATTGCAACGTAAATGGTCTCGGCACGGTCATTTTTACAGCAGAACACACTTAACATTGTTTTACTCAAAGTACTAACCAAAGATTATAAAATACATGATAACGGACTGTGACATTTTTTGCCTACGAAACAATGTTTTGGCAATGCTCTACGGAAGGCTGTGATGTTTCAAGGCAATTTTGCTAATGATAACACATACGGTTGCAGGGAATCGTGACAATTCACGACGAAAAAAGACTTGGCGAAACTTGACCGCAGCTTGCTATTAATATTCGCAATCGCTAGCAAATTCGATGCGATGATTTAGTGGTAGCAACGTTATGATTGTTGAGCTATTTTCAGTATCTTCAAAGAAGCTCCTGTTTCCTCTTTAAAATTGGAGTTTGACCGATTGGGTATTTTCTGATAGCTATATCAGTGTTGGTCCCTTTCAACCAACATCGCTATGATAAATATACCAGAAACGTCCAAACCTCACGTGCTGGTTTTGACTGTTTGGCAAATGTCATTGCTTGATGTCTTTTTTGTGACGTTGCTCATGCAACGATTGGGTTAACCAACCTAACAATGTACTCAGTACAACAGTTTCTCTAATCTTTCATATTATTTTAAACATTAGAGGGGTATATGTGGCCAAACAGAGACAATAGTTCTTTTTCCCAGATTAAACGCTTAATCCGCAGCTGATAAATTAATAACTTTGCTGTCCTTTGTCGCTGTGACGTAGCCACAAGAAAATACCGTATATTAAAAATATTCGTAAAATACATTACTCTTAGAAAGAAGCAACAGTGTTTCTGTAAAAGCGAAGTATGTACTTCGAAATCGTTAAAAGGGGATGAACATTTTGCTTTCAAATGCGTATTCGTTCCGTTTAAAATATTTCGTGACCGTGCAGATGAAACTGTTTGACTAACCAATGGGGAAATTTTTTGTCCCTGTTGTAGCGGATTGATTTACTTTGGCGGAGTGTTCTATAGATTTATCAATGACATGAAAATAAGTGATTTTACCTTAAAACTACATACTCGTTTATCAGCAGAGATAGCCATGGTCAATCAAGGTAACATGTGTTAAACGCTCTTGGAAATTAAAGTTATGTGCAACAAAGTGCACTGATGCGATCAACGTATTTGGAATGATTCTTGACACAAGCTGCTCATCTTCAGATAATGGCAGTTGAGAAAAAGGGTCATCGTCACAAAACCCACCATTTTAAAACTTGTTGGGAGGTCTTAAGAATATAGGTGTAATGAACTTATAAAACCTGCCTCTGAAAAGAAGACAGTTAAGTTCCTAATTAAAAAAAAATTCTCACCTCTGTTTTACAGAAATATGCCTCTGGCAAGAGACCTTAGCAATGCATATGCGTTTTTTTGCATATATTCATGTGAGTTTGGTCACGCTGGGCTTTTTTGCTTGGAAAAGCTAAATAACCTTTTCTCGGGTAAGCTTCCGCTGGGAAAGCTAGAGACAAGAGGTAATGGGAAACAGGGTGATATATATGGTAAAGTTGTAATATGTTTTCACATCTTAGCGAAGATATTAAGATTATTTTTACTGAAGAAGATTCTAAATTTTAGAAAACCTGTGTTTTGATATAAAACCTTCCTGAAAACATCTGGAATAGGTATTCCCTAGTTTCGTAGTAAAAATGCTCTCGTGTTCTAGCTCAGTGCAGCTCATTACACAACACCATAGGCACCAACTAGGCTGAATTTGATGACGTGGCTGACACCCAAGAAAAGCAACGCTTAGCAAATTAACACTGAGACCTGAAAAAACAATAATGAAACTTTTGCCGCTGGTTTCTGTGTGCAACTCTGCTAACAGGCTTTTGTTTAGATCGGGATTTAGCATCATCAGTCAAGCACTTGAAATATGTTAAAGCAGTGCAGTGTTTTTTTGAGAAAATTTACTTTTCATAAAACCTCACGTCGTTTACGGTTTGCCAGTGTCCTTTGTTAAACTTGCAAAGTTTATTTGCATATTTTATAAGCGTTTTAATTTTACCCTATGTTTGAAGGTACATGCTGGACTTATCGTATATCACGGTCGCCTTGGAAGATTGACGGTAGCGTAACCTGCAAGTATTATGTAGCTAGTCGACGAATTGTAAAAATTGTTACCAGTTTGTGGATCTTGTGATGAACTGCTTCACAAATAACTCAAGACAGACGCCGTTGCTTGTGTTGTTTTATAACTGGCTAGCTTTAACATGTTTTGCTTTGTGGTCAGTGGTACCAGCTTAATGTGTTAGAAGAACCCCGCTATTCTAGAGCTTTTCTGCTTGAAGTCTGTTCTAGTGAGTGTTGCATTTTCCGGACAGTAGTATCATTATGTACAGTGCTTTTTCTGTACTCCTATCACGTCGTGAGGCCTTCTGTTAGACAGAAAGCAAAGGCATGTTGCTGGCGATTGGCATCAGATAGCGCTTGCGGGGTTTGGACTCAATCGTCTTATGTGTGGCCTGTCAAAACAGCCGTTCATTAAAAAGCTTGTTTTTAGCCTGTATATTGCAGCTGTTAGACTCGAACTACCTTGGTAACGTTATTTATTTGCCGATTGCCACTTCATTGCAAAATGTTCAGCCCGAACTGCACTGCCTCATGTGCTCTCTAGCAATACTTGTCGCTTAAAATAATTCTTCCAGATAGTGTTTTATCATGTTGGTAAAAAAATCGCAAGTTGGAAAGCAACGTTTCCTTCAATAAATTATTTTCTGTAAAAGATCTTCAGGAATTGCTTTTCCGTACACCGAAAACAGTTTTCAAGCGGCTATAACCATTAATTCGGCGCTTTCTTCAGTGATGTCGCTGTTGCTTTTTTTACCGTGCATGCGCGCCGTACCATGATTGTCATGTATTGGCTAATTGTATGAAACACTCTCCGTTACCTTTGTAAATTACGCAACATACGAGGTCTCGACGCTTGTCGTTCGTGACCTCACGTTGCATTTATACATTTATTGTGTGCACTGCTGCTATTTTGCTGCATTCGTCCTTTCAGCTTTGAGAGGGAGGTTTCAGTTCAACCCTGTCATGCTGTCGGTGCTGGGACCAAAATCAGGATTACATTTTACCCGAGCAGTAAAAAGCAAACGTTAGACTAAGCGGTTTTCGTTCCACAACACATCTATCAATAGCCATCTTGATTGAGTGTCTTTACGTCGCCGATCCTTTTTGTGCGGTTAGAAGATTTCTCTGCTTGTGGCTGGCATGGCAAGCGATCCTTCTGCTCAGTGAAATAGGTGGTCTCAATTTTCTTGTTACACTAAACGCATTGCTGTTTTCGGAGAAACATTTCAGTTCGTTGAAACCCGACCCCATATCCTCCCTGACCGCGGCGTGGCTTCTCTTGGAAGTGCTGTAGTGGTTACAAGGCTGAAGCTTCTGCACAAGCCAGCTACAGCATATTCATGTAACCAGTGCTATCGTTGTCGCGTGTAATATCTTGGTATTAGCCGTGTTGTTGAATATCCGTGTCATTCATTGTAATCTGCAGAAGTGTAGTTAAGAAGCAGAAAAGGCGTCTGCTGTTTTTGCAACCATGGCAAGATCGTACCATTTTTCTGTGACGTATCATTATTTGATAAAGGCGTCGTTACTATTTGAGTTGCTCTGTTTTAAAGTCCACAGCTGCAGTTTCCCTGCTTTCCTTTTCAGCTTTTTTGTCATAGTAACACTGACCACGGCTTTAGAAATTTCCTCGTTTCTCCCCAGCATTGCACGAGTCTAAAATAGTGAGGTTCGGATGTTTCGATCTAATCTGCATGTTGTGGCAAAAGTCGTCGTGGATGGGATCCGAAATTATTTCACGTGTGTTCCGCTGGGTCAAACTGATAACAATATACGATGTCTTATGAAAAATATTTGACCTTTCTGAAATAAACGTGAAAAAGTAAAAAAACTGTATCATGTTGCTATGGGAAGCAGCAGGAAAACGCCTATTTCCTTTGTGTGCAGCGCACATGCACTGAATAAAACTCACACTTCCAGCAAAGCGTTTTTAATATTGCTTGCAAATCCGATTATTTTATCTTGGAGCGAACCATGATGAGTGCAGATGAACTAGCGCCAGCGCACAAACCAGATTTTCACGTTTTTTATTTGTAAATGTACTTTGCTTCTGTTCGTTATCCATTTTTGGATGCAATTCAACAATTCTGGTTGTGCGTTTAAATACATTTAGTGATTTTAAACTTGGGTTTTTCAGCAAAAATGCTCTGCTAACCTAAGCGTGCAAGCTCTTGATTGTTTTTCGTTTCTTTTCTGTCATGTGTATGCGATCTTGTAAATACGGTGTTGGTGTGTTTGTTTGCCGATTACAGTGAAAGTTCTTACACTCGTTACGTTTTGTTGCGTTGGTTGCATTCCAGTTTCAATCATATTATTTTATACTAACTGTTAGCGCTTCGGCAACCTGTTCCAACTGTTTCGAGATAGGAAAGGCGTGAATTTCTTTGAATATCATTGTTCAGATATGAGATGAAGATGAAAGTTTTTCGAAGTGACTTGAAAGCATTTTCAGTCGAAATGTGTAGCTGATGAGTGGAAGCTTGTGGCTATTTCCTATTTTTGTGTTCTGACGAAACGGAAGTATAGTCAGTTTTTGTTAGAATTTCTGATCATGTCTGGTCTAGTTTTGTTTTGGCGTTCTGAACAGGTTGTCGAAAGGTTTACTTTTATCTGTTTATAGCCGAGTGGCTTTGCGTGCCAACATTCCTGCTGAAAAAGACGGTATTTTCAAAATTAACACACAGATGTTGCAATCACGTGTAGACGAAAGTAGCAGTTTGCATCTTCAAAGTAAGTACGCTACGTACTGCTTCAAGCTCATTTTGTTTCTGCTCAGGTCTTACACTGTGTGCTGATTAGTTTTTGTACTTCTGAAATTATAGTGTGCTTTTAGGAACTGTCATATTTTTGTATCACTGTTGACTATCGCTTGAGAATTATCACGAAGCGAAAATTTAGGTGCTGCAACATGTTACGTTTGTTTTGTAGTTCTGAAGAAGCTCATAGTAATTGAAGTAACTGTTGTTGAACTTAATATTTATTACGTACTCGTAAAAAGTTCAAATACTGTTTCTCCATTGTGTTTAAACGGCATTTTTATGATGATTTATCAATTAGTGCTTTGAAGTTGCGTGTTGCAGTTTCCAGACGGACATATTGAGACCAACAACCGTAGCTGCTTACGTAAATCTGTTGGTGTTGATTTGACATTGAAAATGTGTGGAAACTGTTTCTAAATTTCAATTTTGTCATATAAGGAAGGTAGCTTGCTTGGCTCGTGATGTTCTTTTTTACAGCCTTTCAGCGATTTGCTTTACTTCCTGTTTTGCCTCCCCATGTCTACAGGTTGCTGTAGGTATTTTGGTGTGTTGACGGCGCCAAATACCTGTCGGATTCTGCTGGAGCTGTTACGTGCAAGACTACCAGGACCCCGCCTCCTGCATCGTTCTCCAATTGTTGCTGAAGCGTCGCTCAGCTGTTCTTCGCCCTGATTCCAGTAGATGAGTTGCATCTACGTATCGCTTGTCAGCCACCGTGTGGCGATTTGCTTTCCAGTTCGTTGGAAACAATAAAAGTCATGAGACTTCACCTTCTACTTGTGCGCATCGTGTTAAAAACTTCTGATTGAAGCCTGAGAGTGACAAGTTAATTATCGGAACAGCTGTGCTTGAGATGAATCGGCATTTTCCTCACAACATTGAGTGTGAGATTTAATGCTTTTTAAGCTTTGGATTTGATGGTTTAAAACCCTCGTATCCTCGAACAAGAACAAACAGAGCTCAGACGGTCTTTTTTGCCGCACAAATTAAAGTAATTTTCAGGGGAATAAGGGTGCATGTACATCGATTAACTTATTGTTTCGTATGACTCAGCTGATAAACAGAAACAATGCAACAAGCCATCATGCAAAGAAGTAACCAATTACCAGTGGGAATAAAAAAACTTATCAGTGTAAACGAAGATTGTCACTGTGCCACATAGGATTGGTGAAAGTGGAGTTCATCTTGTCCAGTGGTCCCTGGGCCGCGAAATTACAATATGTATTCTGGTGGTGACACCACTCGCTTTCTGGGCATGCGTTAGGGCAGTGGTCTCCAACAGAAGGATGGGAGGAGAGCAGAGCCTGTGAGTCTCAGCGGCACGCCAACATGCAGCAGCCTTATCTGATCGATGAAACTGGTAACTTGATTTCAGCTGTTGAAAAATAACAACCATCACATAGTACTCCCGGGCCACGGTAAAATTGTCAAGCGGTGACCGGTCAGCGGTCACAAAAACGTTGGGAACCACTGATCTAGTCAATCAAAATCATGGTAGATTTGTTTCAAGCAAACAAAAAGGAAAGATCAAGTCACAAAGCTTGGATAAGCGTACACAACAGCGTAACATTAAGGTCAAGAGCTTCGTTCCTGTTGGAGGAGAACAGAGCACAACTTTGTACAGCGCAAATGCTTTTATTTTCCGAAGCACTCGCAATCAGTGGCGTAACTGACGAGGGGGCGAGCCGCCACCCCCTGGCAAGCTAAATGTAAAAACCGGGCCCTCTTTAGTTGACATTTAGATATTTAGTATTCATTAATTTGTTTATTTGCGTTTTTCGGGGTGTTTTATTTTTTATCTAGTATGGACATCCAGAGATTCACTATCATTTCTTAAAATTTTTCTGCATTTTTGCTAGTGGGCCTCCCTACAGCAGGCGCGGATTTACCATTAGGTTAAAAAGGCTTAAGCCTAGGGCCCCCGATATCGGATATATGTAAATGTGCGGGCGATTTCGGATATATGTAAATGTAGATATATGTAAATGTGCAGGCTTTGCAAAATCTACTACACGCAAAACATTCGATACGATTTTGCAAAGCATCCCAGCCTTATTTGAAGCTGGGCCCCTTTCATAAAAATAAGATGGCGTTCGCACCAGCTCGTTTCAAAAGAAAGCGCAGAAATCACAAAAACACCCTGATCTTGCAGAATCTTCATTTTTTCAATTACTACTCGTATATGTAGGCCTACTGACAACACAACAGAAGACACTCAGTCGTACTGTTTCAACTTTCATACCTTACTGCTCATTAGAAACAAAACTAATGACTTTGTTGTTGCTTCTCTGAAATTATTTCCTCATACCTGGCACACAATTGCCCAGAGCCACGCGCAAATCTTTTAAGGGATTCAAACGTTTCCGATACTTGTTTTTGAAAAGAAGTAGAGAAGAAAATCCAGATTCATGTTGTTGCAAAGGGTACTAGAATAGACAGGGCTTTTGTACTCAGTTTCTGGTTACTTTGCAAGGTTGAACACCACAAACTTTCGAGTTCTGTTGCATCAAATAACAATCTCGCCATAGTTGCGCCATAAACATTCAAACATCACCATACGATTACAATCGCATCATCGGCCGTCTTCTGCGTGGTAACCGCAGCGTGAGGCAGAAATAGAAATGCACGCTTTTAATTTACCGGTAGTAACGTTTAGATGGTATACTTCAGGCTTGATAATGTTCTTTTGAGTAATAGCACTTGCATGCTTTTCTTGTTTCGGACACCGGGGGTCCGAGAACGTCCGGTTGGGAACTGCTGCTGCAAAGTGGTTGATCATCAAATAATGATGTCGCTACGCAGCCACCAGGAATCTACTTGGAATTTGTTAAAGTTTTAGAAAAAACATCAGTGACAACAAATGAACTAAGCAGTAGTTTTGCAAGCACTCATCTGCTTAGGCTATTCCTGCTTAGGCTGTGAGCAGGTTTTTTTTAAGGAAAATGTTAGGAACCCGGTTTGGATCTGTAGGGACCCGATTTCTCTGATTCTGTGGACCCGATTTTCTCTGGTTTTAGGGACCCGATGGTAATTTTCTCTGATTCTAGAGACCCGATTTGAAATTCTAGGGACCCGAATCGGGTCCCTAAAACGCCTTAAAGACCCTGGCTGTGAGTGACTGGACTCACTGCTGCAAAGCCACTTTAGCAAAGGTTGCACTAGCTCCCAATTGCAACTGGCGTTATAAGCTCAGGATTCTTTTCAACATGAGAACAAAACCCAAAACTTATTCAGGGTCTGCTCCGGGTCATATGAAGAAAATGTGGTGACGGTGAGCCACGAGCAATACCTTCGACGCCGGGTTGATTTTCACTTTCAAAGGTATGATTTGCCCATACTGGGCAAATCTTTGCAACTCCCTAACACGCCAGGTGATTTAGCTAGAGAGCTATTCAAACCCTGAAAAGATGCAACGAGTCTTCTAGTTTGCATTGAAAAAAATTGGAAAGTTTTGGATTTCCGTTTTTTGTGGGTGACGTCATAAGCGGGGTACGTTTTGGCATTTTTGGCCGAGGTTGTTGGCAGTGGCAAAACTGACGGGGGGGAGGGGGGCGGC
>Ga0210059_1001937_pt1 | contig 31923 bp, 24 predicted proteins | sample Ectturendosymbi2_FD_188042 | JGI IMG/M metagenome (GOLD analysis project Ga0210059, IMG submission 188042) | Ecteinascidia turbinata endosymbiont from Florida, USA - Sample 2 (SPAdes) (version 2) | ecosystem: Host-associated > Tunicates > Ascidians > Unclassified | place: Key West, Florida... | reverse complement strand
TCTAACAAAGACACTTTTCCTCTGGAGATAACACACGTGCGCGATGACGTATGCCAGAGAGAAGCCATGCGATTTAAACAGAGCGTAACAGTTCACGAAAAATCCAGAAAGGCCTAGACTTTCAACGTACATTGGAAGCGTGCAATGAAGCTAATTATTAGTTATTCCTTGTTCCAAACACAACTTCTTTGATGGTTTGACAGTTCGTCATCATTACATATCTAATTCATAAATAACAACTGTCAAACCATCAAAGAAGTTCCAAACACAACTTCTTTGATGGTTTGACAGTTGTTATTTATGAACTAGATATGTAATGTACAAAGATTTTACAACTACCACATCACAGATGTAGAAACCCTTATCAAACGCAATACATAATGCACATGGTTGATTGATGAAATAGAAGCATGCAGCCGCCCAATATAATGACAAACTGAAACGAGTGTGCTGGATGACATTCACAATTTTTGCCTTGCCTTGTTAAGCTGCAGGGTAGCTTTAAGTGTTCTTTACCCTCATGAACCTGGACTATGAAGTAGTGTTGTTTGTACCTGTTTACGCTCCCAAAAAGGCAAAACAGTGAAAACGTGGTGTGGTGGCAAATGATAAAAGTACTTGCACGACCGACAAGTAAGGTGGTGGAGTTCTGCGGACAAAGGAAAGAAGGAAATTTTAAACGCGAACACTTCACAAAATTTTGCGCTGGTTTGCATGAGATTTTTTGGTTCCACTGGTTCACCTCTCATCTTTTGTCATTTACTTCAGTGTCGCAGATTTAAATTTATTTTGACAAAATATTAAAATACGTAATCTGTGTTAACATCTGCCATGAAGCAAAACTGCAAGTCTTGTCACAACCCAATGTTTTAAACGGGCCTCATTTTGAAACGTGGACCTGCCCGGCGCGAGTCCGAAATCACAATCCCGAATCCGACATTTATTTTGTCAAAATAAAATTACTCTACAACATTGAAGAGCAGTAACTTGTGACAACAGTGTCCGTCGTTGCGCAAAAAAGCCCGATTTAGACCCGAAAACTAAATTTAACGAGTGAGTAAAGTTATACGCAACTGCGGGTATCGTTGGCGTGGCAAAGTAAACGTGACTAAATAATTCATAATTAGTCATTTTTTATTGAAGATTTAATCAACTCCATTGCTTTAACAATAACTGGCGACAAAAGTTTCCGCAGTTGCAAAAAATGTTTGTATGCAGCAGAACCGTTGCGAGGAAAGTCTTCAATAGGGGGCCTTTACGTTTGTGCAGGGGGGCTTGACATTGAAAATTTAATAAAAGCTCCACGTATATTGTTTCATATTTCAATTTTTGGGGTTTGTGTTGTGTTTGGGGGGGCTAAGCTCAACAAAGACCCCCGTGGCGACGGGACTGGTATCCAGACCCGATGTCGTCCCGAAACATTTTGACAAACTTAATCCCGAACCGGGCCAGACCAGAAAAGCCCGGCCCGACTTACAACTCTGCAGCCGCAGCCAATCAAAACTTTCCATAACAGAAACATCTATCGAAAACTGAACAACGTTACGTTGGCAGAACTGCCATCAAAATTAATACAGACATTCGTCTTGACCTGTTCATTGCGAGTTGAATCGCTGTTTGTTTGCAGTAGCTGTAGGTCTACTGCAGTCTTAACTGGCACGAGTAACAACCAAGCTCTATCCATAAAGAGTGGAACATGGCGGAGCGCAGATGTAACGCCGTATAGCATGAGATTTGAGCATGTTTCATAACGTTCGGTGGAGGAAATTCACGATTTGTTCAAACGAGATACTTAGCTAACAATGAGATTTATAAACCGTTTCTATTGAATTTTCGGGCTCAAGGAGTATCTGGTAAAAAAGAAAAGCCTGCCCAAACACCATGGCGCGGGGCCCAATGCAGCTGTATCGGTTGCATTGGCTTAAGGCCGGCTCTGGTTACGTGAGACAATGGCGAGTTTGAGCTTTGTTCGATTTTGGTTCAATCCTGCAGAAGTTACTTCCCAACTTATTCGTACGTTGGAGAACTCCAAAACATTTCTGTTCGAAGACGAGTTTAGGTGATGATGACGGACATAGTGGTGAATTGCGTGCTTCTATGGGTAAAGATATGCTTTCAGATGAAGAAACTATCTTGGAAACTTGCAAGAAAGCTTTTTCTGAAAACTGTGACTGTGCCTCAAAGCGCATTGGTTATGTCAAACAAGCCATCTAAAACTTGGCTATAGTAGTATTTTCTGCACAACACAAAGTTTTTCCAGCGAGTGGTCGACCTTCATAAACACAGTAGCCTACATTTTCCTAATGGCAAACGAAAAACCACCACAACCACACGATTGATCATGGTAAACCCAAACAAAAAACTGCACTTTTCATAATTCCGGTTTCAGACATCTTTTCAATTTTCCTGGAACGTAGTTTAAAAAATCGTGCCAGCTTACTTTTTGCACAGGCCTGCTGACAAAACAAGCATTTTGCCAGTCCCCACCGAGCGCGCCTCAACACAGCATGCTGCTCGTCTGCTGGGAATGCAGCCGTGACGGACACTCAATATCTAAACGATGCAAACAAATCCAGGGAAGAAAGTATGCCACAGAGACAGAAGGTCACCGTTGCTCTGGAAAGGTGGAACGATTTGCTCCAGTTGAGTGTCATTACTGCAGGAATTGAAGTCTGAATATTTAGAGCTTGGTTCAGTAAAACTCATCAAGCACCAGTGTAGGAGATGGAGGTGCAGGCAGTGCAAGTGCACCCCCAAACTTTAATTTGTTAAAAATATGGCCAAATCTTATAAAAATTGTGCAAATAAGCTTCAACATTTTTTTATAATATTAATGAAATTATACTACTTTGATATTGAGTGCATCACTAAAAGTTTATTATGCCATATAAAGCACATTAAATTTATATAAAATCAACAAACTTTTTCTAGTAACTTCGTGTTTCGTTTGTGAGAGTTGATGAGTAACTGATTCACTTGAAAGTTTAGACAAAAAAGGCATTTCATTTATGCGCTTTATTAGTTTTTCACTAAGGTATTCGAGTATGCTGCAGGGCACCTACTTCATATTAGTAGAGTCCATGCCAGACAAGTACAGAAAAGCTTTTGTTTTTATTTTAACTACCTTTTTGGATGAACACATTTATCCATACTGGTTTTGCACATATGCTGTATGTGCAGTTGAACAGAGAATGTTGTGGGACCACGGCACAGTCATATTATACATGCCACATATATGTCTTCAGAGAAGGAAGCAGGTTTAGGCCTACCTCAGCTAGGTCTGAGGTACATTGGCCTTACTAACAGCAACAGCTGGAATGTGATTGGAACGCCGAACTAGAGCACTAAGCCAGCTAGCTTCTGACAATGTTCTTGCACAGCGTATCGTACTTTTTTCATTTTCTTCAGAACCAAATTTCAAGTTCCAAATTTTCTGTTTTTAAGTCTATGGCAACTTGGTAGAGGAAATTATAATGTACCAACACTTACAGAAAATCTGCAGGGAGAAAGTTTGCCGCATTAAAGTTTTTCGGGCAAATTTAGGGAAATTCGGCAAAAATATCCTTTGCACCCTCAAAAAATTGCCTGCTCCTACACCTATGTCACGCACAGCAACATTATCACAGATCGCTGCACGATCGCCTCACAAATCACGTACAATGTGAGCGCTAAGTTTATTACAGCAAAAGTAGTTAGGATTTCGCAACACATCAAGGAAGCAGTAGATATCGGGCAATAAAAACGGTTTAAAGTCAAAGAACATTTCCGTCGTGTAGCAAAACATATTTCCCAAAACAAGCACCTCATAACGCAAACAACTTTGGCCAGCTCAGTTGTTACTCAGATACAGCGATATCAAACAACTTTGACAAAAATACAAGAAATATTTACTCACTGAAAAACGAACATCAGGTAAAACTTTGAGATAAGGCGGTAATAGACAAGTGCATTAAGCCTCGAGATAGTAAACAAATAGACTCAATTATTGGATCAAAATGTGCACCGTAAAAAATATTTGACATCAACGGAGGAAAGACGCTTGAGCTAAGCGCAGCATTATATCGTCGATAACGAATTTCAGTAGGCCATCAGGAACGGGGGAACTTCGGCACTCTTGGAGATGAGAGCAGTATTCCAGACTTTCACTGTGTCAGTTAACCTGCCTCCAGCTTCCATAGCGTCCAGTCTGTATTTGATGTTATTCGCTAGTTTGTTGTAAAGTCCGGCACCTTCATAAAACGCTAAATGTGATTTTGTTTTATGTCAGACATGAAAATGCGATCATTTTTCCGATTTTTACAACCCAGTCTCACAGTAACCTCGTGGCAGCGGAATCAAACATGCTTTAACACTTAGGTAGGGCATTACCCTTAACGGAATAGCAAACCGTTGCCAAAACACGCAACACAACCAAAAGGTAAGGAGTTCCTTGATTTTTGCCACGTATGGAGTACCTACTGAAACAGTGTCAAAAACAATTTCAAAAATTTCGAGTTTTCATTGCTGTTAACAGAAGATACAAACTAAATGCTTTGCATGCAAGTTGGGATGTACTTACATTTTTTGCACTTTAAAGCTTTTTCTTCCCAACCTAACTTCAGCTGCACAGCAAAAATAGCCCCTGTAGCTGTGGGAAGGATCGTGGCTATAGCGTTTTTTGTCGATGACGACAAATCAGGGATCTGGAATATCACAACCTGCAAAAATGTCAGAGATTTAATTGATTAAGGTTTTCAGACACTGGCAGTGCAAACATCAGGAAAAGAGAAAGGACAACAAAAACGCACGAATTTTCATCTCTTTGCTAGGGTATAAATATAAGTTGCTACATGGAACTAGTAAACCTTAATTTTCAATACAGGCCACTACCGAATATTTCAAAATACCAGTTGGTCATTTTTACTCCTTTCAAAACTTTTACAAACCATATGTAAAATCTTGCACGGCTGCAATCAGGGTTGGTTGATTTAAATCTTGAATTAAACCAGTGATTTTGATCTAAATCAGTGCTTCCCAACCCGAGTCCGCGGAAGGCTTTTGGATAAGTCAGCAAGGGCCAACGAGTTTGCTTTAATGCCCTCAAACAATAATAAATTTATCAGCTTTACACAATCGACGTTTATGTTCGTGGAACAATGAAATGGACCCAACCAGCGTGAAAGATTAAAAAAGTCTGCAGTTCTACATGGCATTTATACTGTACTTTTGAGGTAGTGTGGTCGGTAATTTAAGTGTAAAGTTGTTAGAAAATGCGGTTAGCTTTCACTGTCTTAGTTCATCGTTGCTAAACGAAATCAGGCGCTTGCATAACGACAACTACTTGAAGCTAGAATTTACGTCAGTCGAAGTAAACGATGAAATCCGGTCACAATGACAGTGCGTGTTATTTTTAAAAGTCTTTCCTCACTGATCTCTCAAATAAGCTAAACTACGTTGGAATCTCGAGTAAGAATATGTAAAAAGGCGTTGATGAAAGCCTTGAGCTTTTTAAAGAGAAAAAGTACCATGTAACGTGAAGTCGTACTCATCGCCTATCTACTTCTGGAGTAAAAGCTTATTCCCATAGTATAAAAGCAATGCGTGCTTCTTTTTCTGCTGCTTGGAAAACGCAAGAGCAAAACACTCTATACAGCGGGAGAGCTTGGTCAAACCAGCATCCGTGAAAATAGCCTGGGTGATGTGCAGTGATGCCGTAGGTAATAAGTTAGCTATGGTTCCTTTGTCAAACAACACCATCAAGTGGCGTATCCAGGAAATCTCAGTCAATATTCTGCAACAACATATTGCTGCGGCGCCGCGAAGTGGAAGTCTTATTTTACAGTTGGACGAGACTCAAAGGCTCGTAGTTATCATATTCCTACATCTACTTTCGCGGACTCACTGGGTGTCTGTTTGCGCCGATGGTGCTTCGGCCATGGTGAGAACCAAAAAGTTTTCATGAGTTTATGAAAAAGGAAAACAAAATTTTTTGGTTGTTATTGTCTTCTTCACCGAGAATAATTTTGGCAGGGAAAGAGAAATTTAAGAAGACCTGACATTAGTTTAAAAAAATATTTTATCTACTGTCAATCACATCACATGCCATCCCTTACGCATTGGTGAATTTGGTGCGTTATGTGACGAGATGGGAGCAGAACACAGTGGGCGTTTCTGAACATCAGCTAGCTACCATGAATTAATTTTCTAGAGAGAGTGCTGCCCACACAACAACACCGGTGCTTCATTAAAAGAACAGAAACATAACTCTGCTGAACGATTCATAGACAGCAAGTGAATTGTCAAATATTATTCTTAGGTGATTTTTATACGTTTGAACCAGCTAAACATCTCGATGCAAGGAAAAGGTAAAATATTTTTATATATGGCCAAGATATCATCGCGTTTAAAGGTAAAATATAATTGTGGATCAATTGAATTGAAAGTGGAAAAAGAGCTGCTTTTCTGGCATTTAAGCGCATTTGCAAGAAAGGTAGAAATGGATTTGCGCTGCATTCGTCAAACATTTCTTGAGCACCTTACTACATTTCTTCAATTTGAATAGATATTTCCCTTCGCACAATTACAGTACATCAAAGCATTTAACTGTTTTTGAGATGCCAGAGCTACAGGTTCATTTTGAAGTACATTTTCAAAACATTCATGCTGTAACGTATTTATGAATTGCATTGTTGAACAGCTGACGAAGCTGCAAAGTCGACAGCAGTGGAATCTCTGACTCAACTTTGAGTGGATGTCCAGTCAGTGGAACCAAATCTCTCAGACTTATGTCGACAAGCAACAAAAGTTCTTTTGCTTTTTCTGACATACCGATGTGAAGCTGTTTTTTAACACTGTAACTATTTTTAAAACCAATCACCGAAACCAACTTCAACGAGAATGCGACATCAAGTGTGCGTTGACGACCACAGGCCCTTATGTCGTCAAACTTGTGAAACAAAGTGAGCAACATGATTCTCACTGAAATTTGTGAATGTGGGCAATAAATCAAATTTTATAAAACTAGTGTTTGCATTATTCTCGTAGTGTTAGTCTACCTTGAGCCCTCGAAGATTTATAATGGTCCGAAAATAGTCCGTTCGGCGCCGGTGTACGAATATATCGTACTTATAAATCCCGCATTGAGTCGCTATTTTCGCGCCAGTTTGCAACTCCATAACACGCCAGTCGATTGTGCTAGAGAGCTGTTCAAACCCTCAAAAGACTCGGCGAGTCTTCTAGTTTGCAATGAAAAAAAATTAAGTTTTGGGTTTTCTTATTTTGTGGGTGACGTCATAAGTGGGGTTGGTTTAGGCTTTTTTGGCTAAGGTTATCGGGCACTTGGCCCCAACCGCAAGAGAGAAGTATTTCGCCCAATGCTTTAGTAGAAACTAGGTTAAATTTGAGTTTTTTGAGCCTTTGATTGGTTTTCTAGGGTTTCTGGTTCAAATATTACGGTAAAATAACAAAAATTTGTGTAAAAAATCTTTTGGGGTAATTTTTACCAAATTTAATTTTTACTCAAATTCAGGAGGCACTATAAGCCAAACACCATTTTGATCTTTTGACGTATCGCTCAAGCCAAAGAAACGTGGATCGGTTCTACTTTTCTCAGCGGATTGTTATCAACTGTTGTCTGTAGAGCTTTATCGCTTATGACTAACGTACGCTTGGCCCACTACATTGGTCAGGTTTTTTCTAAACGTTGTTCCTAACTGATCGTGCTGTAACAGCATTTGTTGGTGACCAATCAGAAATTAAAAAACACATTTGGGCTGAACACTAATATTCTTCAAAGCAACAACACGCTGCACTAAAAAAACAAAAAAAACAAGCAGTCAGTAAAAAGTAACAGCTTTGATGTATTTAGTTTTGGTGAGCTCTGAATTCGCTAGAAATTCGGCCACATGTCGTCTGTAGCGGTGAATCAATCTAATTTTTCTCATATATTGCATCACTTTACTTGTAGTTTCTTTACACCTCTCGATCATTCGTTATGCTTATTTTTACATTGATTGACATTTAATAATTGCTATCTCAGAAACTCCCCTGTAGCGTTCATTATCAGAAATGCCTTTGAATTAACATGCACACAATATTACAAACAAGTTGCGTTGTCTGATAAACGAAAGGCATGACCATGGCCGTCGGAAAGGGGAGACCTTGCGCCCCTGGAGTTTGACAATTTCAGCAAAAAAAGGTTGTTTTCTTAGTTTCGAGCAGGCAAAAACAAATTTCACCACTTTTGGCCCACCCTAGAAAATTTTTTGTAAAAATCCACTATTGTTGCCACTCCCTGGAAAATACTTCCGACGCCCATAGTCATGATAATTCAAGTGAGGTACAGCCTTCAGATCTTGGTTTTAGCAATTGAATGAAGATATCCATGCACGGACGAAACGAACCACATACAACACAGACAAACCTGCGCAACTTGAACAGCAACAATCAGCAGAGTCACGAGCAAATTCGTGCATTTTAAAAATCTGGACTGTCTCTTGCATTTAATGAACGCTTTAGAAAAGCGGCTGTGTAATTTCAACATGAATTTTCCGTGGTTGATGTCCTCGCAATTTTCAACCTGTTCACAGTAAATTACTGTACAAATGCAGCGATCACCGGATCAGACGTGCACTGTAACTGAATCAGATTTAACTCAAATCCTATGGCTGTTTTCTTTCCATAGGAACTAAAGGAACAAAGACATTGAAGCGGCTGGTGTGGTTATACTGCACACAGTGACTCGGTTGCGGCAAAGCAGTCTGCAGCAAGTGTTCTTTGTTGGTTTAGAGCAGGAGTGTACAGCCTGCGGCCTTCGATAAAAATGTATACGGCCGTGCATTAATAAAACTCTTTGTCTACTGCAGAGGTCTACAAACTTTTTTGTCAAAGGGCCACATAAGCTATTACACAACAGTTCGAGGGCCGGATATCTTACGTAATTTGATTGTTTCAGGATATGTTACATTTTACCAAATCAACACATTTTTGGTGTATATATTATTTTTTCATTGTTGACAAAAGTATTTGCGGCCGAATGAAATGGTTTCACTGGCCGGATTTGGCCCGTGGGCCGTTGTTTTGAGACCCTGGTCTACTGTATGAGAATACTTTGTACAGACAGACGGCCAAGCAGGCGTATGGAAGCAGGCCGGGCTCAGTGTGTGGAAGCAGAACAGGGGTAAAGTAAAAAATATATCTAGAATTCACTGGGAGTCGTAATTTATAAAAATAAACGTAACGTGGCCGGAAACAGCGAACAGGTTGTGCACCCCTGATTTAGAGTAAACCAGTCGTACACATCTTAACTGTTCGTTATAACACCTCAAACAATTATTGTTAGGCCTGCAAGAGATGTTGTTCGATAAAGGTCACAAGTTGTGAGGTTTTCATTCCGGATATAAACTGATCCTACCTTGATTTCTCGCTCCCAGAACGGAGGCTGCTTCTTTTTCTGTTCTCCACTGCTAGACCCTCCCCAGTTGGACGCTTGTTCAGGAGTGGACATTTCGTTCTATTTCGATGTTGCTACGATTCCTTCACAATTTTTATTACACGATATCAACAACAACTAAAATTAAGAATATGTATTGAAAATTAAGAAACCAGTCAATCCGTTTATCGGACCATACTGTATTAAAGTCACCAACATTAAGTCACACTTAACTTACGTAAAAACATGACAGGAGCATCAATAAACACTCCGGTTCGCTCTTCCTTGTGACGTTTAGAGCCTGCTTCCACCAAAAACTTGAGCAACAATGCAGCACTTTAATTGCAGCTTGCCTATTACTCACGCTTTACCACTCCCTGGCAGTGGAACACAAGGAAATTACGAAGGAGGTCACAAACGTCTTAGCACAATACGAAACAAAGCGACCATGTATAAATTACCAACGATTGGCTTAGTGAAGATTTTAGAAATAAGGATCAACCTTGACAACATATGTACTGATATTATTAATCCCTTCTAATATTTTTCATTTCAGGCACTCTGCAAAAGTAAAGTATTTTAAACTATAGCCCGTTTCTGGGCTGTAACACATTTTGCCACAATCGCATCAGCTGACATATAGACCATAAATTGTCCTTTTCTAGTTCCGAAAAGTCTGCAACGCTTGTATTCACACAGCGATATCCGGACTACAGCCACCAGACTTCCACCAGGAGAACTACCACCTTGGATAATCGCCACCCAGGACAAGTGCCAACCGGCCAACGGCAACCTAGGACAATCGCCACCCAGGACATGTACCACCCGGATAACGGACAACTGCCACCCAGGGCAACTGACACCCGGACGACTGCTACCTAGGAAAGCCGCCACCTGGAGAACTGTCAGCGAAGAGGTGTCGTGGGTTGGGAACACATTCTCAAACTTTTTTTATGTTTTCGTTTCTAGTGCAATGAAACTAAATATTTCGTTAATAACCGATTTAAAAATAAAGTTGAAGTGCTGTTGAAAATGGCTACTTTATAGGTGCGTTCCCAGTCCCACGCTTCTCTTTTTACCACTACGCCTCTGTGCCCTCCGGACAACTGCCACCTAGGATGATGCGTTTCACACATCACACACAAGGAGGGGCGGATCCAACCAGTAAGGTAAGCGGGGGCGAGGCGATTTCAATAAAATTGGTAGACAGGTCTCATTACGGGTTCACAACACTGTTATGACAAAACAACCGATGGCAAAATGGCCTTATTTGTTTTCTGAATTGCACAAAATTATAGTGAATAAAATCACTTTCGTAGGTTATAGGGGAGGCGATTGCCCCAATCGCCTCCCTTTGATCCGCCCCTGCGTACAAGCTATCAAATTCAGTTTGGTATATTGCGTTGCGGCACGTGTAGGAGCTCTAGGGGAACAGCGGTTGAGAACCTCTGTGCTACGATATTATTGCTTCAACATAGTGCAGCAAAAGTGAGTTGCAATGTTGCTGTTGCTGCCATTTAACTCACAAATCAAAAGCTTACGTGAAAGAATATATACGACTTGCGATGAACAGGGAAAAACGCGTTTTGTGAGTCTGTGGAATAAATGCAATGCGATAACGTACATGAGAGAGTGGGAAAAATTAAAGAACGGCCCATAAAAATTAAGATATGCGTTGACTTCAGAATGTTTGTGAAGGTGTTATGACATTGACACGACATTCACCACCCTAGAGCACTAAGGTTTGATACGACATTCAGCACCCCAAAATACTAAAGTTAAGTTAGGTTAGATTCTTTACAGGGTTCAAAGGATTAATAAACTTTTGTTATGCTCCAGAACCTTGTGAAGGTCAAATGGCTTTGATTAGCAATAAACGCAACTAACTCAATATGTCCAAGTTGGCAGTTTCCGGGTGGTGATTTTATTAGGTGTCACTTGTCCGGGTGGGAGTTGTCCGGGTGTCAGGTGCCTGGGTGGCCGTTATGCTAGGTGGCAGTTGTCCGATGGCGTTTTTCCTAGGTGGCGATTGTCCTGGTGGCAGTTGTCCGGGTGACAGTTGTCCAGGTGGCTGTTGTGCTAGAATCTACAGAGCAGTAGCAGCACTACAACTGAAACCAGCTAACAAGCTTGTGCACACTTTTTTGTGGACCACGCATAACACGGCCTTTTTGAGTTGTGATTGTAACTGGAACTCCTTGCAAACAATGTGATGTTTCGCACTGATGACTCGTCCGTATAGTTGGTTGAGCACGCGCCAGCGACGATGGTAGAATGGATTGAATTCCAGGTTATACCAGAGACTTGAAAAACGGTGCATGCGGCCTGGTCAGCTTCGTGCTCGGCGTTGGTGGGTTCAGGCAAACCAGTGCAGCATTCACTGCGAAAGTAGCCGCATGGTTCACAGCGCAACCAAGTGGAGATGAGTGCCGGCAGATCACTCACGACACTCCAAAAGTAGTGCAAAATCGAGTATAACGAAATTGAACTTGCTCTTCTTTCCACGGATCTTTTTGGCGTTTGGTTGATGTTCAGAGTTGCCCAATTTTGTTTTGCCACTTGCGATTGCAATGCTCAAGCGCATGTCAAAGCAGGGTTTTTTTTTGGCGATTTTAGAATTAAAAAGTGGGTGGGGTGCACTGCGGGGCCAAAAAAAAGTAGGGTGGTCCAACATAAATATCTATCTTGCATGGTAATTTTTCGTTGTTTTGAAGATTACGTTGCTATGATTAACCCAATCAAACCCAACATAGGCTTTAGCAGGCGCGCAACCAGGGGGGGCATTTGGAGCATTTGCCACCCCCGAAATTTTCAAAACATTGCATAGCAATTTTGACATTTGAAGAAACTTTCAAATAATAAAGTTGAAATTTTGTTTTCTAATCCTTTGAAAAGTTTTACTTAATTTTTCTTTGTCTCACTGGTTAATCATCTTTCAAAACATATCTTGAGACAGGCCATCTGATCGAAAATTTTGTAAATGATTCGTATTTAACCACGAATATGTTGAAATTGGGAGATCGTTTAAAATGTTGGTAGCCTGCTTCTTAGGCACTTTTATCCTTTTTTTCTTGTACCACTCTAAAAATTTTCAGAAATGCAGTGTGTGTGTACGCTGTGATTTTGTTTCTTACCATCTTCTGAGGAAGAGATTGCATACACTCTTGAAACGTCAGCGATAAATACTGCATTACTATCACACCTGTTGAGCTAAGTTTGCACTCAGTAGACTCTGCCTGGTGACAGAAACAACATAGCTTACTCATATGTTCATATTATTGTGTTAGCTTTGCGTTTGCCTAGGGATACTGTAGGCTACTATTTAAGCATTTTTGCTTTTATGTTCAGTGCTTAACCGTTGCTGGGGTTTCATAGCCAAGCTCTAACGTTGCAAGGGAAATTCAAAATTCACAAGAGCCTCAAAGTTATTAGGTGTTTTTTAGGTAGTCCTAGCGAATTTGGCTAGGCCCACTCACATCTGGTGGCGAGCCTGGCCCAACAATTCGTAATAAAGTTCAAGTTGCCTTCCTGTTCAGGCCCCACGAGAGGGGTTGCAGCTGATGCGCTGCTCCGGGGCCCACAAGAGTCTAGGGCGCCCATGAATGTCAATGTTCAAAATTGAAAAGGGCATTTATGCACAAAGTTTTTATTGTTATAACTTTATTCATACAATCTTGTGCAAATTAATTGGCTAAAGTTGTGGTTTTAGTCGATATACAATGTATCGTCATTTCTTTTGATGTGTGGTTGGGATTATCTCAATTGCTGCTATTTCATTGTCAGCCCAACGCACTATGTACTGCGTAACATGACGGAATGATCGAAAAATATTTTTATGACGTTACATAGGACTTTAATCAGCTCAATAGTGTTATAGAATGAAGCCAGTTCTTTCTTTTGTATGTAGTTGAGAGCAGGGGTGGATATTAGGGAAGGCTAACAAAGCTGTCGTCTCGGGGCCCCCTTTTTTCAGAGATGTTGCGGGGCCCTTCTTTGAGACTTTCGCACTTAGTTTTTTGCATTGTTTTGTTTCAAAGCTAATGAACCACTCTGGATCCACAAGCTCTGGAGAAAGTAATATGTTTTTCAAAATAATGCAAAAATGTGTGCCGAAGGGAGCCCTTAAACAACTTTAATGTGTAGAACAATGTAAAATCAAATAACTTCAAACAATTTACAATGTGAAATGGACTTCCACGCAGAAGCAAATTTCCAGACAAAATGAAAAACTTAAATTGCTTTCAGCAAGAAAAATTTTTGTGTAGCATGTGTTAAATATAGGGACCCTTTGCTGATGCAACGTGAATAAACACAGGGGCAGTGGGCCCTTTTTAAAGACCATATATTGTACAAATGACATATAATAAATTGTACGATGTTTTGTGGCAGCTTTCTGCGATTTTGTCTCTGGCCCTGAAGTCTAATACGTACCCATGGTTGAGAGTTGTACATGTTGGAATTTCTGTGACTTTAATGGCAGATGTCACACCTAGGAAGCAGAGTTGCATTGTTACGCTTTCGTAACACTGAAATTATACCCAAACAGCCATTGCAAAAGGTATGCTAAGAAGACGAGTTTTGATTTACAGAAAGATTTGGTGCATGCTGAGTTTACAGACGTTCAAGTACAGTGTGACGCCGCCCACCGGAGGCTGGTAGAAAAGCTAAGAATGTGCAACAAATAGCCTAAATATTGGACTGCAGAAAACCGGAAAAAGTGCTGTTTTCAGATGCAAGTCATTTTTTGTTCCAGGGAATACAGAGGATTTATTAGGATCAGGAATCGCGAGCAATTAAATCCTGCCCATTACAGTGAGCTAGTAAAGAAACTTAAAAAGATGTTCTGGGGCAGTTTCAATTTTGCAGCACTTATGCTAATTGAGGGTATGATGAATTTATACAAATATATTGATGTAATTGAGAGAAAAGCCAATATAAGAAAGGCATTTCCTGATGGTGGAGGAAAATTCCAATAGGATATTGTCCTGTGTCTTTCATCTGAAAAAGTGAAGACGATTTTCAGGAAGCAAAATTAAATGTAATAGATTGGCCTGGAAACTCGCCAGATCTTAATCCCATTGAGAATTTGTGATCAGTAAGAAAATCCCGGTTACAGAAATTCGATTGCACCACCATAACCAATCTATAGAGGCCATCATTCAAGTGTGGCATCCAGGATTACGGAGTTGGAGGTAAAATGTCTGACTCCAACTCCGACCTTTCCAAAATTTCCGACTCCGACTCCTTAACATAAAGTGAACGAAGTTTGGCGGCCAAGAATTTTGTAGTAACTAACACTCAGTGGAAATCATGGTACACAACAAGAATTCTCTGTTTCAACAATAGTTTCATAAAAAATTGTACCGATTCAACAGGAATTTCCAACTTAGGAGTGTGATGTAAAAGTGATCCAATTGGACTTCCGGAGTCGGACAAAATATCCGACCCCGACCCCTAGTGTTGTTAGGAATCCGACTCCACCAAAAAGCCTCCGATTCCTTGCCGCTCCGCAACCCTGAATTGGCATCGCGACAGTAAATCAAGTAAAATTTTCAAAAACTGTTAGAATTCATGATAAAGCAAGTACCGAAATTCTTCGTGTCCTTCTATTACTGTATTTGATTTAAAGAAGTATTAACTTTGCTTTGCTAGTGAGAATTTCTATAGCCTACTATTAATGTTAAATTTGATGTATAATTGTGAAATTCGCAAAGCAACTGTGTGTTATGTGCATTATTTGAGATCAGCCTGAGACCTTTTGAAATTTAGTAATAACATTGATAAATGTTTATGATGTAAAATACCAAATAAAGCATATCATTTTCTAGTCATAGTATTGAAAAGCTAGTGAAGCTCTTAATTAGTCATAATTTATAAGGGGGACCCGAAACAGCTCTCGCACCATCGCATTTTATTCCTCTCAGGGGCCCTGTTCCTGCTGCATTCCTTTCAAGAGTATTTCATTTGGCAGACGAAGTCTCGTATCTACATTTAAAACAATAGGATCATTGATTAAATATATCCTGACAATAGTCTCATGTATCTGAAAGCTTCACCACTCGCAGTATCGTCTGCAGAAATTATCTCACAGCAAATTTATTCAATTAAAGTTTCAAAAATCTTGATAAACGATTTGATGACATTTCTGAAACAAGAGGAAAAGTTAAGCAGGTTTACTAGTAGCCTATACATCTGACACAATTACGTCATGACTGCACCAGTTGAATGCGGAACCAGGTGTTTGTATTAGGCGACTAATTTTTACTCTGTCCTGATCGTTCGATCTGCATCTTGATTAAAAGCAGGTCCGTAACCAGCTTGGGATACCAGAAGGGGGGGAAGAGTTTTGTGGGAGGGGCCTAAATTTCTAAACTATGTCCAACACATTTTGCCAAAGGGACGAAAAAAATTTTAGTGTAGGCTTCGCCCCCTTAGTTATGTGATTAAGACCAATACGTACTCATTTTCGGAAATGTTGCGAAAAGAACATATCTGTGACCGTTTGCGAAAAAGTTGTACCACGGTTGAATAAGCACGACGACGTCATCGAATGAGAGTTCATGAAAATTGGCCCCCGAAATGAAGAGCTGGTTGCTCCCCTGGGCTTTAGCCTATATCATATTTGATGTGAATATCGTTAAATATGAACTAGTGTTATTATTAACTAGAGACACCTAAACGCCACTATAGATACAATCACATACCTATACTGCTATGTCGAATTTCTGTGCTAACCATGCAACTTCCACAGCACTGCGCATGTAAAACGAAACACCATTTTTCGTACACAATTGTGCCGATCCCACATGAAAGAAAACATCTCCACGAAAGTGGATACAATTCACACGAAAGCGAAATGGTTCCAACCGAATTCCATCTTGACACAGAGACAAGTACGCTGGTGATGGCCAACTAGTTTCGTCGAAATATTCTTACTACAAAGCATTTAAAAAAAGTAAACCATCTGCCAACGGATCGGTGAGTATAATGACTAATGCGTTTTTGTGGTAGCTTATATTTTGTGAGTTTGGTGCAACCATAACAATGTTGTGCAACTACCATTACAAGTGTAATGCCAATCTGCAGCGTGGATAAGGTGAGGTTATTCAATGCAGTATGCAGTTAACAGCAACGAGATTTCAGCACAAGTTGCACCTAAAGTAGCATCGCAGCGCCGCGGACAGGTTTGCATCGGCGTTTAGGGCGTGTACCTGATAGCAAGATGAAAAAGCAGGACTTATTTTGCAGAATATTCCCAACAAAGTAGTTCATTTCAATATTCACACTAAACCTTTCTCTAACTGATCCTCACAAGCTGATTTTTCAATTTTGCGTTGATTTATGGGTGTCGTATCATAAGCGAAACACGCACCAACTCTGAACTTAAAAAGATTCAGATAAATAGACAATACTTGGAAGCTCTACTTGTTTCTTGAGCATCAGTATCAACCTGTGTCTTCCTTTCTATTAACTGCGGCGATTCTTGTCTACCCATATCTTCAACTTAAGCCCTGTCTGTGCACACTGCACAAGTAACAAAAATCAGCACACATTGATGTTATTTAATGGAAATCGATTTGTTCCACAAATGTACGTGACGAGAAAAAGTTTGGGAACCACTGCCCTAGAGGATTAGCGGGATTCCCTAATTAATTTGCGTTTTTTGGCCATAATTTTGGAACCAGAAGCGCCAGAAAGTCAATAATACCCTCTAAAGACGCGTATTATAGCCTAGTTTTCAATAAAAACTTGACTCGAGTCAAAAAATGGTTCATGGCGTTGACGTCCAGGGTCTGATGACGTCATCCAAATATGCATATACATACTCCTATTGTGACGTCATTGCCAAAAAACAAAATCCAAAACTTCAAACTTTCTTTATTTCAAGCTACAAGACTTCCCCATCTTTAGAGGTTTGAACATCTCTCGAGCTCAATCGGCTGACGAGTACTGGCCTTTAGCCAAAATGGCCGAGATTTTTTTTAGAGGGACTTGAATTTTTACCCAATTTTTAGATTTTGATCCATAATTTTTGCTCCTGATATGCTAGCAATCCAATCAAGTGCTCTAAAGACTCGGAAGATAGCCTAGTTCCCAAAAAATTTGAGCCAAAAATGGCTCGTTGGGTTGGCGCCCAGAGCCAGGAAACCTCAGCCAAAAAGGCGCGAAAACATGCCCCAATTATAACGTTACCCATAAAAAAAAAAACTCGAAACTAAAAATGTTTCAAAAATCTAAACTGGAAGATTTGCCGAAGCCGTAGATGGTTTGAACAGCTCTCTAGCTCAATCGGTTGGCAAGTTATGGAATAGCAAAGTGGCAGAGCATCTGGCAATAAAATTGGCGCACACGGGACCTAAGGGATTTTAAGCTGCACTGTACCCGCAGAATCGATAACTAAAACACATGAATCTGCACAACGGCCAGAGCCCACACGTATAGTTATAGAGCAGTTTCATATGTGCTTTAATATTTTGTGATATTTCTGATCAGCGATATAAGGCATGTTCTTTTCGCAACTTGGTGCAACGTATTCGTTCGTGAACAGCTGAACAGTTGATACGATTCTCTGTTAACCTACATCACCGCAATTGGTGGCTGCTAACGCTCAACGCGGCTGTTCCACGTCAGGCCCGTAACCATGGAGGGTGCAGGGGTGGCGAAGCCCCCCAACAAAATTTTCGCCCCTCCTGGAAAAATGTGTTGAGCATAGGTCAAAACTATTGGATAATGTTTAAAAAAATTGGGCCACTCTCAGAAAACTCTTCGCCACACCTGGTGTTCCAAGCTGGTTACGGGCTTGTTCCACGTTATTGTATACCAACGTGCAGTCCAACTGCTTTTGACGTACAGGCCATTTTACAAAAACGTGACAAATTGTGGGCACTTCCAACAAAATGATGTATGAAATAATAGATTCACAAGATTTGAAACGAAAAAGGGAAGATAAGCGAGTGCATCATTGAAATAGTACACAACAGCAAACAGCAACTTCTTACAAATCTCTCTCAGTTGGATACCTATGGTCTAGGTTTCTTTGACACTATTGTTCCTGTGTCAATACCAATTATAGTTTTAGCGAGTTGGAGACAATCGTCAAGTGCTTCGCCTGCCATTCGATTTCTGTTTTTATGTTTGACTTGCTTTATCGTAGAAAATGTACTCTCGTACACGTATGTGCTTCTAAACATCGATTTAATATGAAATTTTTCTGTTTAGGAAATCTATCTTTGCTAACCAATTTCCAGAAGCTCTACAGTCTACTGTATGTCTAGGCTAACGCCGTTAATATTGTATATTTTTGATAAAGATTTTATGCTTGTTATAATTAAAACTACTTACTGTAACGTACACACAACATTAAATCAATACTGAAAGCTCGCTGACCTTAAAAATTCGGTCCACGCGTCACATGCGGCCCACGGGCTTTGAGTTAGACCACACTGTTCCGTACTAAACTTTTTTTCGATACGTTGCACTGTCTTCACATTCACATGTATTGGTGAGTTCGGTCTACATTCGAATCTAGGAAAGCAATCCTATTTGGACTGCTTCAACGGACAAAGTGGAGAGAACGTTCACACCACCTTGCTTCGGCTTGGTATCCTCAAGACGTACGGTCGTTTAGTCGTGAGAGTGGCCCTCGCTCCTGCAAAAACTAGATTGGTCCTCAGCTGACAGGGCACCTACTGCAATCGAACGCAATGCTGAGCTCCCTGCATAGGATCCTACATTGGTTCGCAGACAGGGAAACCAGGCGAGCTGATCACCTATATATGGTCTTCGACGCATTTTCTCGAAAATTGTCCCATCTGGACCCACCCTAGGGCTCGCCCCATTATCAAGTTCATTTCTGAGACATGCACTTTTCCAATCATGAAGAAAGACAGTATCATGTGAGCACAATGCTGTGTTGTACATACAAGTATTTTTGCTTTTATTTTATGGTGAACATACCTTATCATGGTCTAACTACGAACAACCTCACCTTTCGCTTTTTTTACAGACTTTTCACCCGTTGGGTGGATTTGCAGAGAGCCACCACGTTTACCTTTATAACTTGCGATGGAAATGGCCAATAAACATTCTAAATAAAACATTTAGCCGTACACCGAAGCTGATTTGATTTCCAATCCAAAAAAGCTATCTTTTCGCGTAGAGTCGAAAAGAGCGCTTCAGTATGTTGCAAAACAATGTTCGGAGTCAGTTCTTGCCGAAAATATATCATGAAAACAAAGCTTTTTATCCAGTACTCGACACGTGCAGTTTGTGGTCAGTGCGCAAACAGAAAAGCGTGGAATTGCACTCTGCAGAAAAGCGTGAAACTTTGTATTTAAAATGGGTTGGCACAATTGCTTGTTTTGCTGAAATATAAAAATCGCACCAAAGTGCCATACAAACTAAATGCAATTTAATTTTGCTGCTCTAATTATTACAGAATCAAGAATTTATCTGTTCAAGCGGACAGCGATACTCAAAAACTCCATGGAAGATTGAGGAATATCTGTGCGTAAAAATAAACCTGGGCGGATTGTGTAGAGAATTTCAGTAAACATTTTGTGGACATATCGCATTAAATGCAATCTTTATTCTGTTGAATGGCCTCCAAATCGTTACAGAGTTAAGAGATTACTTTTGGTGTATGTGATTATCACTATCTGTGTTTGCCCTTAATGAAAACGAAATAGAGGAGACAATTGAGAAAAACTCTATATTTTAAAAATTTCTTTCTAAATGAACTCGAAGAAATGTTTTTGTCATGGTGAAAAGAAGCATATTGCTCACTCATGGCGATTATGGTCGTCCACTGCATCGGAAATTTCAGTGGATATGTTCAGCTCTTGAGTAAGAAATTTTATATGTTCCAGGTACTCCGCATTCTGCTTCTGCAGTTCCAAGTACTTTTCTTCCGAAGTTTTGCGTTTCTCTGACTGGAAAGCCATAGTAACTAAGCCAGTTCTAAAGAGAATTATTTGGTCGTCATTTTTTTCAATTGAGCCGTAATGACTCTGCCATGGGTCTTTCTTGATGTTCTTTCAATTGTCTACAAATATACGATAAACATACGAAGCAACAGTTTAATCAGTTTTTCTTTAGGGAAAATATTAGGTACCCGATATGGACCTAAAGGAACCCGATTTTCTTTGATTCTAGGAACCCGATGATAATTTTCTCTGATTCTAGGGACCAGATTTTCAATTCTAGGGACCCAAATCGGGTCCCTAAAACACCTTAAAAATGCCTGGTTTAATGCAAAGTCAAGTAAATGGGTGTGCAATAGTCGTTAAAAGTATGTGCTTGTTTGCATCACGTTATGTTATAATAAACTTCAAATATAGGCTATAACATACCGTCCTCGAATTCGTGCCTGAACGAGTTTCTGCCTCGACTGTTTAACTTCCATTACGCTTTGGATGTCAACTTTATCAGTAGAATTTTTTGTCAGAGTATAATCATTGCATCAGTTGTTTACTATCATACTGCGTGCAAGCTGCTTGCATCAATACACTGAAACAAAAACAACATTCTCGAAAACGAAGCGAAAGAATTTTATTTAATATCCTCATGCCTCATCTATCTTTCCGGATGCTGTTCAAGCTTTTGCGACGTCAACACTGAAATGAATGAGTTTTTCGTGGGCTCACGTCTAGATTACATGAGCTTTCATAATTATTGTTGTGCTGAGAATTTCAGTACACTCCATGAAACTAAATCACACGCGATGTTTGTTGTTCGTTACGTATCGAGTTTTGCGTATAAACACAAACGTTTCAAGTAACTAGTCTCCAAAGGCCACGCCGTTCATTCATCAACAAACTTTTTCATAGGAAATCAAATTCACGTAACTCTACTCAGGGACGCCGGAGAACGGGAGCATTGTCCCCTGGCCTTTCAAAAGAGGGGCAACCGTGGCGGAGGTGCCTTTTCATAACAGTGTCATAGTTACTTTCATGGTTTATGAAAACCACTTGAAACAAATTTATTGCAGCTATTCACTCACCTAGAAAATTCAGAATGGTTTTCTATAATTTGTTATTATTTTTGAGGTCAACATTGTTGAACTGAAACAAACATAATAGTAGCGACTTTAAATTTCCATTGACCTCGACACTTTCACTGCTCCCTCAGCCCTACCGCCACTCCGGTGACCCTGATTATTAATCCCTCATCCTACAATCTCACTTAAATAGAATCCATTGAAAGTCAGGAATCTTATTGTACGAAGCAAACTCTAGCACTTCACCAGAAACCAGGGTTGCGGAGTCTCAGGTAAAATGTCCGACTTCTACATTTTGATGTTATCTCACAAGATATTTTAACGGTAATTCACAAAATGAAAGGCTAGAAAATGTTTTCCAAAAAAACGAGGAGTGGTTTCACTATAGAACTTGTGTGAAACATTGGGTTATGGAACAGGGAGAAGACATTTTTGTTGCGTCAATTTACATGAAAACAATCATCACTAAGGAACAGTGGAGTTCACACTTATCAACCGTGATTGATATTGTAGCCTTGTGTTGGTTTGAATCAGCTTGCTCATGAAGTGCTTGGGTTAAGTGTTTGCTTCGTACAATAAGATTCCTATCTTTCATAGTGTATCGTAGTGTGAGTTCAAACAAGACTGAGTAATGAGAAACAAGAATCTCAATGGTTTTCTAGCACCGATTTTAATTTGCATTCTGCTGCTTGCTCTATATTAGACCTTTCTTTTTCAGAATTCAGAATACCTCCCTTTTCCACAAATTGTTGATGGCAAAAAGTTTTCAAGCAATGTTTTTGTTGTGCTTATTGATTCAAAGGCAGTTTCAGAAATTTCCTCATGATGGGGGGTGGAACAGTTGGGGGACATATGTTCGCAAAACTGAACCTAATCAGAACTGACGCGTGGTTGCAGAAGTTGAAACTTGCCTTTCGTTTGAAGGCTCAGGCGTGGCACTTACAAACAGAACTCAAGTTGTAAAACATTGTGTATTGATGGAAATATTGACGTTCCAGCAGTAACATGAAGATAACGCACCGCAAATGCGTGACGCAAAAATCGCTGTGAAGATATATAAATATAAACTAAGAAAACACACTGATTCCTTGGCACTTCGCTGAAGTTGAAACGAGCATACATTTTAATAATGAATTCGACAGGCCTTTCCAGAAATAATATAAAAACGTATTTACAACTGTAGAAAAATGACAACCGACCTATTTCTGAAATAGCGAAAGCGGATGGTCTGGCAATAAATTTACGTGATGTAACTTACTTCATTGCAAAAACAAACAATGGGACGGAGAGTCGTTTGCAGAAATGAACCTAAAACAATGCAACATGCAAATGTCACAGCTTTTTTTTATAAAAGGAGCAGCAGTAACTACTTAGAATAACGTTAAGATTGCGTTTCAAGCAAAAACAACAGAATCCAGCCATCAGTATCACCGATGTGGAAAAAGGAATAAGCCCACTTGCCCCATGACCATGCGGCAAAGTAAGTGCATCAGTCATCAGCTGATGGAATGTCGAATGATACACCGAACTGTCGCGATATCGCACGCAGTTGTTCTTCATACGTCACGTTCCGCTTCACTGCCTCCGCGTAATTGTATTTGAGATCCTCGATTTCGTCAAAGAAGTCGTCGTTAAACTGCGACAGTTCTCCTTGCAGTCGGTCAACCTCTGTTTGGAGGTTATTCTTCTCTCTTTCGAGCTTCTTGACTTCGGTCGCCAGACGCAAGCTTTCCGAACGTCCCGACAAGTCTACACCCTGTCAAGTATTGTGCAGTGATGGTGTTGGTTGGAGGTAAAGGAACGGAATATTACTGTTCATTTTTGCTACCATGTGCGGAGATTAGAGTGAAACAAAGTAGTCAATCAATATCCACAGTAATTTACAAGGATTAGTATTTCGCAAGAAATTGCAGCAAATTGCCCTTTTCCGCACTATTTACATTTCTGCAGCATCAACCACTCAAACTTGGTTCTCTGCTAAATTCTTGCTGTTTCATAAAACATTTTTCTGGAAAGGGGCTGAGCTATGGAGAATACTAAAGTGACCCGCAGGTTGACTTTTGTCAAGCAAACCTGTTGCGAAGTTGATGGTGCGTCGTCAGGTGAGCCTTGACCAGCACCTCTCTTCTTCATGAGCTCGATCTCGTGAAGCAACTCCTCCTTCTCGCTTTCCAGCCGAGCTACAGTCAACCTGTATCGGAGAATCAAGCACAGTGACGACAAGAAAAGTTGGGTGAAGTTAACGGAGACAACCTAATATGTAGTAGACGAAAATTGTATTGTTATACAAATGTGGAAGATCAATAGGACTAAGTCAAGCCACACGCCAAAGCAATGCAACTAACAGTTTAGCTGTTCATGGAATCGTTGATTGTGACCAACAAACAGACGACTTACCTACTTAACTGCAGTTCTCTCACAACAACGGGATCAGATTCTCCTGCTCCGGGAGGAAACCTCTCTAGTATTTCAATCTGTTGAACAAGATACAGAAAAACCTCATTTGGCTTCAACGAAGAAGTAACGTAGGACGAGAAAACTCAGGCTGCAAACGCAATACGAACTTTAAATATGCAAGTGCAATCACAGTGAAAATATGGAATTGTTTAAACACATTCGTCCAACCATGCTCCAGTTACAGAAGTAACCTCTTCAGAAACTAAATTGTGTAACTCATCTCTTAATTAAGAGTAGGGATTCTCAACCTTTCCACGTATGTGGCTCAATTAATAAACAAACGGAAGGTCTGTGACCCACCACTGTACAACTTCTCAAATGCCACAAGTGTTGCACATTCACAGAGGAGAAACAAAAACGACTTTTAATAGCACCGTGCGCTACAATCAATGCGAAGGTTGAGAATGTTTGTTGTTAGAATGCATACAGACTCGACGCTGCAATACATGGTGATCCACAGAACAAGTCATCTTCCACATTACGCCTGCTTCAAGATTGCGTTTTCATGGCAACAAGAGCCGCAGTGTCTGCCTCAAAATGCCTTCATTCAGTAACTGCATATTGCGCACAACATGGTACCGCTAAGTGAAAAATTTTATGTGGCAATAATTTGTAACACATAATGACAAAAGGGAGCGTATTATAAGGTTTGTAGCACAAGAGCTACCTGCATTTCGAGGACCGCGATAGCCGCTGATAACGCTAGAGAGCCGATGTTTCGCCGCGATCGATCGCGCTAGACAGTCACTTTAGGGCTCTGAAGGAGCGGATTATCGTGTAGTTTCGTCTGAAAAAACGCGTAAATTTACACTTGTTTTTTCACGGGCCTCAGTACGTGCCCTGGGACCCCTTCGTGACGTCATGCTAGACCGAAAATAACCAACTGCAAATGTTCCCAATATTTTTCTTTCAATCGAAAGAACATGAAAATCCGCACCTTCTGATGTTTTGGATAGCTCTCTACCGCGATCTGTCGGCAAGTTATGGCCGAACGATTACAGTGGCTTCCTGCGGTCCTAGGGTTTTAACAGGTTCAACTTGCAAAAAGTATTCAACTTCAATTATACCAGACCGTGACCCGCCAAAAATGCTTCCTCGCCTACAGGTTGAGACACTCGGATTTAGAGACACGGTTGATGATCACACCTCCCAGCAATCATGAAAACTCTTTTGAGCAGTTGGCGCTCCCTCCGCTCCCCTACATACCTGTTCATGTAGTCTTTCGTTATCTTTTCGCAGTTCCGCTTCCAAGGAGCCTTTCTCTTTCACTTCCGAGCGAAGATACTCGAGTTCTGCATTTTTCTTTCCCATTTCCACTTCTAGTGTTTTCAGACGAGATTCCAACATTCTGTTAAAAATGCAAAATTTCATCACGTCTCACGTGAATCTTGAAAATCCAGTGCATTCCAGTATTACACAATGTGAGACAGTCCGACCTTTTGCGATAGACAGTTGCACTTCAAGTCTGCTTAAATAACTTGATCATTAAGTCAAGCAAGGCATTTCCACAGTTTAGGTGCTAGGTATACCAAGAGTACACGAGGGAATGGCAACTGAGCAGTGAATTGGTGCTGCTTACCATCCTCTACTGGTTATTACCAGACCATGCTCAGCAGCATGGAATGTTTGTTTCTGCTGACAATGCACGCATGTGATAGCACAGGATGAAATGAAATATTTTAACAGTGCAATGAATTGGTTTCGGAGATTAGATTTTTTCTTTACAGTAAAAGAATCACTAGACTGAACATTAGAACAAGAAGCAAACAACATGTGGCAAAGCCAGCATGCTAGTGAGCTCACAAGCCTCGCCACACTCGCGAAACGACGACACCAACGTAATATTTTCGGACCAAAAAAGCACAACCTGCTCGTGACCGCTGAGTTGTACCCTCTGCTTCCACTCCCAGCTATTTTCGGAGCTTTGCTCTCCGCAATTGTCAGCTTCTTCTTCATGTCATCCAATTCTTTTACAAGATTATCCCTTTCCGTCTGCCGATGCAAGCGAAACGATTTTGAAAATGGTTGCCACGCAACCAACAAACGACCGGTACACACTGAGCTCGCTGGTCAATGAAAACCTTCAATTTTTCCCAAGCGTTCGTCGTCGACAGCACATGTGGGCGCTGGCTGTTTTTGTTGCTGCGTGATGCATGTTTTGACTATGCGTTGTTCCAAGAGCAGATAAGTCACAGGTTATTAATGAATACAAGTTTTTCTTGTACAAGTTTTCATGCTCGCACCAGACAGAGGGAAAAAACAACGAAAGCAAAGCTCCCGCGTTGAAATGATTTTTTTGTATGGGAAATCAAGCAGTTCAAGCGGGCATGCTGTGAAGAATAGGTTCCACCGAATGAATCTAAATCAGAAGGAACGTATACCGAGCCATCTACTGCACTGTCCTGTCAGTGTAATGCACCACAACCAGTACCGATTCATGTTGTTTCAAAACATGAAACATAACGCAGACGCGAAAAAATATTTGCTGTACCTGCAACGCGCTGTTTGTGTTTTTCAGTTTATCACGAGTTGCTGTTTGTTTTTCCATTTCTTTCCGTATTCTCTCGTTCTCCCTTACGAGCCTCTCCACGGACTGTGTCTTGCTTTCATACCTCATACTCAGTTGGCCACCGACTTGCTGCGTCATCTCATTGATGCGATTCTGGAAAAGACGGCGAAGAATTGATCGCACGTGCGAGGTTGCATGCCACCCTTTGTAAGAGGATACTGATTGAAACCTTACTATCTTTTCCAGATGTTCGCATCAAAGCGATGCAGATGACTGTGGAAATCAGTGCAAGATTACAACTCGCTTTGCGTTCAACATACAAGACATTCAAACAAGTGAAACCGCGTAGGCCTGTGCATTTTTGCACCAATATCCCACTAAGGAATAGGAAGGTTTTATTTGTCCCAACAGTCTACCAAACGCCAGGTTTTATTAGTGATCGGCTTTTACTCCAAGTCGCTGAGAAATTGCGCAGTGAAGCGTGAAGTGACCACGGGACGGTAGAAATCGTATAGTCCTCTCCACTGAACTTGAAAAACATTACAAAACATTATTTCGATTGCAAAGCTAATGACTAAATGACTCTTGGCGATTGAACTAGATCAGAAGGGTGTCTAAGAGAGGCACGAGGAGACATACATCCTCCCAAAACTTTGTTTACCCCAAGTGGGAAGCAACACTGTTACTTTTGGTGCGTTTCAAGGTTAGCTCCTGCTTACGAAGCATTTGCTCGGTTCTCATCCACGTCAACTCACATCCGCATACGTCACTGCCCACAAACCATTGCGCTGCTACACCGATCGCAACTACGCTGGAGATCTAGTTGAATTGTGCATACTAACTCTTGTTCCAATTTATGGGCCGGGTATGTGGCGACAGATTTTACCTCATTACACACGATTATATTGACAGAAGTTAGTTTTCGATCACTTGTACCAGCTATGTCCAAATGGCTTACTGAGCCAAAAATTATCTCACTATCTTAGCCAGGGCCGCAGACTGAATAACATATTAATGAGGGCCGCACATTGAATGGCTTACTTTGATCTTTGGATGTACTGAAAGCGTTCGAATCCTAACTGTCATGGCAACAGACGCGATAAAGTGGCACTGAGGACAACCTGCATCAAAATCGTGAAATTCAAGATTATCGAAATAAGGTCAGGTTGTCAGTATTGCTACAGCGAAAACCTAAACTGGGCCGCACAAAACTTTCGACTGGGCCGCATGTGGCCCCAGGGCCTCGGGTTGGACATAGCTGACTTATACCAACGGTGAAAGGCCTAACAACAAGGGCTGATCATCAACATTTCCGCCGTACTCGTTAGGGACGTAGCCAATCATTTTCAGAGCAGAATACGCATAAGATTGCGAACGAAGAGAGAAACGACAGTTTTGCAAGTATATCGCTGAAAGGGAGAGTGATGAAGGAAGAACGGCAAATGAGCACAGATGGCCATGATTTGACTTTGCAACTATTCTTGTACCTTGAGAACCTGGTTTTCCGACTTGAGTTGTTCCATGACCTGGTTAGACACAACTCCCGGTGCTTTTTTAAGTTGTTCGTTTTCTCTCTGCACTCGTTCGACAACTTTTTTCATCAAAGCCACCGTCTTTTCAAGTTCTGTAACCGATTTTCCGCTGGCGCCGGTTGCCTGAAATGCAGAGGTCTTAGTTGGCAGCTGTTCCATCTGATAACGCGGAAAACTCTACCAGCAAAGCAGTGATGTACACAATGCACAACATCTTTTGCCTGCAACGTCTTAATAATAATCGAAGCGCATTTGCTGTGTTTCGTTCTGTAAATCGGGTGTTTGTAACGCAACGATAAGTGCCGCCTCGCGCAGCAGTTGAAAAAATTTCCTCAACACGCATCTGGTCCAGCGACTGGACAGGACGAGAACGACGGAGCAGCTAAGACGCGCGATGCAGTTGCCAGAACACAAGTCAGATTGAATTGATCACGTGATCAGATTGATCACGAAAGCACGTGACACGCTACGTCAACAATCAACTCGAGCTTCAGCGGTGAAACTGCGAAGCAAAAACCTACTTTGTGTTGCGACTGCGACCTTGTCTTCTCTAACCTTTGCTCAAGGTCGCGTTTCTCGGATTGCAACAAATCGATGTATTGCTGCTGGTGTTCAACACGTTCCTGGTCAAGAGAAAGTACGGAAATGAGATTGCAAGAAATGCAAAAGTATGTTAACACAGCACGTTCAAACATAACACATGAATTCTGAACAAACTGCATCCACCTTCAATCGTGGCACGTCTTTCTTAACGATTTCCAGTTCGAACTGCATCTCCGTGTTATCCGACGCCAGTTTCAAGACTCGAGCTTGGAGTCTGTTTTCACGTTCACGGAACTGTTCTTCGAGAGTTTGATCTGTTTCTTGACGTAGACCTACATCCGCAGATTGCAACATCACGAAGATTGGTACAGACAGCTCTTACATTCGAGCCGCGTTTTATTTGTGCAACTCTAATCTGCTTCCGTGGCATTTTGCTACCTCAATACTTTTTTCTGCGCTTAGCAAGTTTAAAGGGTAGTGGTGATGTTAAGAAAAGCTTTTCAATCACAACGAATAATTATTATCATCACTTAAGCAACCACTGACTTAAACACGCGAACGAAGAATAAACGAAGTCGAGTCCAGACGTCATTGATGCCGCGCATGACGAAACGAGTTTCAGTCAGTGGACACGAACCGGCGGTCAAGATTTCCTTTTGCAACACTTCCAGCTTTTCCTCAAGATGTTTATTCTTCACTTCCATTTCAGATGCGATGCGATCGCGTGGCAAAGCGTTTAACCTCCGCAATTCGTTGTTTTCTTCGCCAAGTTGATGAAGTCGGCTGCGATGGAAAGAACAACGTTTTTTTCATTTATTTATGTCTTGAAAAAAAAACGTCATGGATTTTGTTCGTAGGATTTTCAGCAACTGAAAGCAAACATTACAAGCAACGTAGTGCTACAAACGACGCTAAAGTTTGCGTTGAGTACAGTGATCTTGGAATGTGCTGCCATTAAAGTAATTTTGCCAAGCTTAGCAAAAAACAGTCGACGCCAAGCTTAGCAGAAAACAGTCGAAAACAGTCGCGATACTCACTGGCTGAGATTTTCTATATCCCGAATGTAATTCGTTATGGCTTGCGCGCTGTTCGAAGCGCCGTTCGGTTCAAGATCCTGGCCACCTGGAGCTGGTCGTCTCAACTTCTCGCGTTCCAATCTGGCAACAGTTTCTCGAAGAGAATTGATCTGTGAGAAAACAAGTTAGATACCAATTCACTTTCATGCGTCATAATCAAATAATGCTGCGCATGGCTATTTTTACATGAAAACTAGCGAAGTATCATGAGACAAACGCGGTAAGTTCGGGGACTTTCGTCTTCACAGCTGGCCCCGTGGTTTTAATAGTGTCATGCATGCTTTCATGCCAAACAACAGTGTTGCTCGGTCAGCCATTGCCAGTGATGGTTGTTACCACCAGGGACATCACAGCGCTGGGTGTTGACTTTCTCGCTCTTTGAAATGGAGGCGATGAGGTGTCAGTGTCCTTTTTTTACAAACAGCAACATAAGTGCTTTCATACTATATCGACCTCGCCGAACTTACTGCGGCCCTGCAAGTATCCAAACAAATTAAAATATTTATCTCTTATTCTCCGGTTCTAAATCGCAGTTGAACACGTAAAAAGTACCGCCGTTACGCACAGTATATGCATTGGTCATTTCGACAGACAACAGTTTTTAGTTTTGACTATGGAGCACGACAACGAAGTAACCCCTAGTAAATTAATAAATGTTCACAGCGCAGCTGATTTTTTCAGTTCAACTGATGTTCTAGCTAGATCAGGGGGAGCCTATTTACTATTACGGGCGGCTGCAACAACTTTCTAATTCCATCCTATGATAAACAACGCAAGTACACACAATTTTTTATTTAACTTGTGGATAATAAGGAGAGGTCACTAAAGGTGCGACAAACAGACATTTTTCTTTAATATCTTAAAAAAATCAGATATCAGGAGAGGTGAATGAGCGCAAGGTCTTCGAGTCATTCTCCCCCGCGAATACAAGTTGAACAGCTCATAGAAGACGATTCACAACGTACAGAATTTTAGACATCTATCTGCAGAGACGGTGGAGACATAAACAAGAACACAATTACTCAAATGAACAGGTCTCATATGAATGTGGTCTCAAATGAACAGGTCTCATCTGAATGTGGTCTCAAATGTCGTGGTCTCAAATGAAGTGGTCTCAAATGAATTGTCTCAAATGAATTGGTCTCAATTGTCTGCACACCCATAATTATAGATATCCTTGATCTGTAGTATCCGTGCTGAATAAAATAGATCTCTGAGTGGAATACGCTCTCTACGATTAACTTTGAGTAAACTACGGATAGCTCTTTAATTTACTAAATCAGCAATACTTAACCAAGTGGCTGTAGCCCAATTTAAAATACCGTAATTTACATGGGAGTAAACCAGAGAAAATAAACCATTCTAACAAACGCACATCCGAAGAAGGTTGGAGTTTAAATAAAACGCTGGCTCCACTAGCGATCTTTAACCAAAGTTTTCCAAGTAGGAGGTCCGCGTAAGTTTGGAGTCAATAAGGATCCCTAAGTATTTAACAGGATCTACTTGGGAGATGTTTTGTTGAGAACAGACTATATTCATACTGTGTCTTTGGCATTTATCACAAAAGAGAATAAAATTGGTCACTTTGAAGTTGATCGTTAATTTGTTTGCTTGCATCCAAGCTACGATACTGGTTAACTCACTGTTGACAGATTTCTCAAGTCCAAGTACGTTCCCATTTGATTAAGTTTAAGGTAATGTAATCAGCAAATACTGCGAGAGAGACTTTTCTTGACTTACTGTCTAAGTATCTGCTTATCACGGAATTTCGTTTTGACGCGATGCTGTGTTCTAATCTGGGAAACCAAACCAAAATTCTGATGCGCACCACATTAAATGTTCAATAGTGCCGCAGGTTTCCCACCCCTGCTTTACGTTTTCGACATCCTCCCTCTGCCCTTCCACTCCCCGGCGTTCCTGGGCATAAATTTTGAGTCAGAATTCAAACTTGTGGAGTGAGACTTTCAGTAACAAGCTACCATCCTTCACAATCCCTGGTAACATTGCACGAAGTCATGAACTGTCTACAATATCGTTTTGAGAATTTAAGAAGCTAAATTCAACTACGTTGATATTGTGCTATTAAACTTGTAAGCCGATGTGGAACACTTATCAATTTCTTCCAGGGAATCTTGGAATTTTCTACGTATTGATAGCGAAGCTTTTCTAGTAGAGCAATCATGGATTCTTTCCATTTTTGAAGCATAAGCAAAAAAATCCTTAAATGTTTCGGCTTATACTTCATTAATAAAAAAAACCTGCTAATGAAAAGACGTGATGTTGAGCAAGTGGCAAACAAATAAACCCTTTAACGACCACCGGAGCCAATTAATTGGCTCGAGGTTTTTTTGTTATAACTCGCCAGCTGCAGCAGCTAGAGAGGTGTTCAAACCCTCTAC
>Ga0210059_1001936_pt1 | contig 31930 bp, 16 predicted proteins | sample Ectturendosymbi2_FD_188042 | JGI IMG/M metagenome (GOLD analysis project Ga0210059, IMG submission 188042) | Ecteinascidia turbinata endosymbiont from Florida, USA - Sample 2 (SPAdes) (version 2) | ecosystem: Host-associated > Tunicates > Ascidians > Unclassified | place: Key West, Florida... | reverse complement strand
GGCAGGGGTGCGCACCACCTCCCATGGCAAGCTAAACGTAAAAAACGGGCCCCCATCTATATTTCCCATTAGTTTTGTCTTCAGCAGGTTCTTGTTTTTTTTGCGTTTTTCGGCGACATCTCGTTTATTATAGCCCTCGTCCGGATTCCGGATTCACTAATCATTCATCAACGTTTTACAGAGTGGTGACCCTTGAACCCTCTTCAGCTAAGTTTCCTACCCCAGGTTCAAACCTCTAGTTAAGCCACTGCACCTGATCAAGGCTTAAGATTGTACTGCAGATAAGAGGTCTGTTTGCGGTTAGCAGCAGTATCCTACAATAAAAACATAATAATTGCTTCTTCTGAGAAGTACAGCAGTTTTGTTAGCGTTTCTACTACGTAAAACTGGTTTGGTATTTTCAGATGTGATTTTCTTTGGGCGGCGATTAGCTCAGTGGTAGTGTCCAACCTCCTAACTGGAAGGTTGGGTGTTCGATCCACGGCCACTGAGTGACTCGCCGTAGCACTCCTTGGGCAAGAGCGTTCACCACAACCACCCCGACAAAAAAGCATTATTCAGATTTCGGCCTGCCGCCAACTGTCGTTAATAAATTCGTCGCATTGCATACGATCAATAAAAATGCGATTTTTCAATTTTAATTTTCTTTAACAAGGTGATTCGGAAATCAGTTTGCTATTGAGTACTTGAGCAAGTTTGTACCGCTCCCATGCTAAGCAAATCAGTGCTTGAATAGCAAGCAAAAGTCACTTTGCCAACTGGCAACCACAGAACCCGACCCTAAAGGGACAAAGAAATGGGAAACAGCATGAAAATGGCAAAAGCACGTTTGGATCTGATGTCTTAAATTAGTGGTTGTTAGTCTATCTAACCACGGGGACCCTTAAGAGGACCCAAGCTAAGAAATTAGCTTGATGGTCACTAACTGCTGAGGAGAAAGGTCTTTTGCAAGATTCAAAACAATTAAAAATGAATTAAACGGTGGCAGTGTTCCCAGGAGAGGTTATTCACACTATGCATTCGGTGCATTAAAATTGACAAACTTAGGCAAACAAATTGTGATGAATTCCTAGACGATTTTATTACGAAGAAGGTCAGGACAAAACCTTGGTGTTTGTTTACTGAGCTCTATTCAGCCTTATGTTATTCGATGATTACTCTTCATTACTTAATACGTATTTCCATAATGACAGCATAAGGGAGGTTTGAACCAGTCCCGTCGCCACGATGGAGAATTGTGGGCTCATGCAGCCCCTTCAAATTGAAACATGAAACACTATAAATCAGTGGAGATTTTATCAAATTTTCAGAACATCAGGTCCCCCTGCGCAAATGCAAAGCCCCCCAATTGAAGACTTTCTGGCGACGGTTCTGATTTAAACCTCACATCCTTTCGCGCGACGGCTTCGTTGCGTTCGATTGTTTGCAGTCTGAAAAAGTAATAAACACGCGAATCGTGATCCCTGACAATTACAACCACTTGGGTGCATTTTACTTGACATGTTTTACTCGTGTGTGTGAGATTTTTACAGCCGTGGTAAACAAGTTGCAAGTGGTCCTCACCTTGTGCTTTTAACGTCTTTATGCCGCCACGGCCACACGTATGTGCAGTGTGTCTTTTTAGCACAAATAATAAGAAACAGATGTGAAACTTATGAAAAACGTAGGCCATATGTTTTGTCAAATATTCAACTGTAACGATTTCGGTTGGTTTGCCTGCAAAATTCAATAATCCTGTTCCCGCAAGCCAAGTACGATTTCAGCAATTCCGTGTCATGGAACGATTTTGCGTCGAAGGCAACAACAAGGGTTGTGGTCGTGGGCACTGTAATAAAGATTTACAAATTATTTCTTGACCGTACTTTTAGAGCGTCAATATAAACATTTTCGGCTTTTCGCAAATTGATTAACGCTTTTCCATTTTTTCCTCGTAGCACTTGAAGAGGGGGCCTCACAAGTTTATTAGCCTAGAGCCTCGCACCAGTTAAATCCGGCCCTGAGAATGGGCCACGCTTTTTAATATTATCAGGTTTAGCCCATTGCTTCCCAACCTGTGGGCCATGATCCACTTTTGATATATGCTACAATTGCAAAATGGCCCACATCGTTTAGAAAAATTGTTTCCAGTGCCAATAATGTTTTCGAAAGTAAAATAAATTTCTGTCAAACGACGATGTGATCATCAATTTAAACCGTTACTTTTGAATATCTGTTTACTTCGACACTAGCATAAAACAATAACGATGCATTGGGTCTCGACATGTTTACCCAAAAACCCATCTGGGGCACGTAAGAAGAACTTGGAACACACTGCTCTAATTAAATAACGTGTGCTTCTCAATCCAGGGTGTTCTTGCGATCAGTATGGTTTCTAATTTCATATATTAATCTGATACTTAGCAAAATTCGTCACTTCTTTTTACTGTCCATTGGAGCATTCAAGCAGGTACCAAAGCAATATTCTATCGCTCCGACGAGAAAGATTTTAATATCCTCTTTCTACAATTTAATTGCCCTAACGTAATTCGATCAACAAAGTATGAATAGCCTACCATAGTAGTATTTTCACCACACTGATTTTCAGTGAGTTTGTAACTTGCATAAAGTTATTCAGGCTGATGACTGATAATCTTTTATCTGTAATGTTGAAAACGAAACTGGCAAGATCAAAATCATGGATACAAACAAACTTACTAACGGGAATTCATCGATTTAATTACGCTTGCTTCTAACAAATTGTTTGTGAGGTTTTCGCAGTTGGTCTTTGAAACCTTTTTTGTCTTCTGTGTTCGTTCACACCGGATCATGCTCGAACTCAAACAACGCCACTGTTTATTCAATGAATGCCACGACATTCCTTCCTTGCCAATAGGTGTTTACTCTAGTGAATGTATAACCAGGCGCACTCGCAGTATTGATAACAACATTCTCCTGGTGAACCAGGGGCGCATCGAGGGAGACGATTGGGTCGATCTCCACCCCTAAAACTCACGAAAGTAACTTTATTCACTATGAATTTGTACAATTCGTAAAACAGCATTCGCGATATCAATCCATTTTGTTGTCCATTTTTTGTCACAGGAGTGTTGTAAAGTATACTCCATCTCTCTTGCAGTAGCGAAGCTGTTATGAGACTTGACTACCAAATATTGCTGAAATCGCCCCCCTAACCTTACTGACTGGATCCACCCCTGTGGTGGACAGTTGAATTTTGTTGCCCTGAGTTGACAAGAAGTTTGAACAAAATCAAGGCTTAATTTTGAAATTTTTGGTTTACTATCACGCGCGAAATTGCAAATAGATGTAACCAGTGGTGGGATTCAATTTTTTTAAGAACAGCCGATATAAGTGCAAAGGTTGATCTTTGTGTTGCCAACTGGTACATTCTAGCAAGGTAAATTATTGATTTTAGTTATAAGTACAAGCTGTTCATGTGCAACAATTCGGAACCCATGACTTAAGCCCACAACCGGTTCTCTGGAGAAACTCCATGAACAGGTTCTTGCGAACCGGTCGAATCCCATCTCTGGATGTAACTAAACCAAGTAAACGATTACTGTCTTTTCAAATTGTTAATATGTTTCTCATTATTACCTGGTTATTTCCTTTCAATTTTGCTCATTACTGATGCAGCATGCACCTCAGCAAGATCATGAGCGATTTTGTCAGCAAGATTTTTCTCAGTATTTCATTTAAAAAATTTAATGTGTCGTTCACATGTTCCATCATTCCCTCTGAATGCACGAAAACTTCACATTTATAAACAAACTCCTGCTGCAGGTACATCTTGAAAATTACCCTTGCTAAAGTTTGTTGTATTTCTATTCTTTTTGAAACTTTTCTCAGAGACAACTGCCCTCTCACAGCTGAAAAATTGGGTAAAACCGAGTAAAATGTGGTTACGAATCTGTAAAGTAGTCAAAAAAGTTTTCGACATTTTGAGCAAATTTGTAACAATGATTTCTTAGTCGTATTTCGATAATAGTATTTCGATAGTATAAGTATTTCAATAATTGTTATGAGGTTTAAGAAAAAACGCAAATAGTGAAAACGAAAATATGTCTTGCAGAAAAGAACTTAACAATTTGCAACAGACATGGCAACAAGTAGTTTCTATGACGAAAAACGTATGTACATGTCTTGTTACCAAACAAAAACGCTGTCCACAACCTCACACACTTGCTAAATTTGTTGGACTCACCTGCGCAAACAGTCGATGATACGCTGCACTTCCAACGCATCAGCACGATTTCACATAAATGCTGCTGACGTCTCAATTCAACTTTTCCAAAGCTGAAGGTTTGCAACAAGAATGTAGATTCAAAGTGAAAAAGGTGTCTTTCTCGTTTTTTATCAAAGTTTTGTGTGAAAATAGAAGACAGTGAACCTAAGAGTTTTGACTTTAATGTAATGACCTCTCAGCAAATGTTAAATGGAAATCGATTTCAGGTAACACTACGCATCCTCAGTCCTTGAATCTGCAAGCAATGCTTACAAGCAGTGGCGGATTAAGGGGGGTGCTGACTGGGCTACAGCCAAGGGCCCCCAACATTTAGGGGGCTTCCAAGTCTGAAAAAGTGTAATATGTGAACAATACACAATACGCTGTAAAAGGTACCATCTCCAACTGGAACTAATAAGCACGTGCTCTGTGCTCACTCATTGAAATTGTTTCGTTGACATAAAGGTAGTTGATTCTTTGGCGTGTGGTCTGGCCGACACTCACTAACAAGTTAGTAGTCCAAGGTCTAAAAAATTAAGGTATTCCATCCGCTTGTCTTCTTTCGGTTTCCGATGCGTATGCGGTATCCACGTCATTTGAATATCGGTCCTGCAGACAGCCCCGAAGGAAGTTGTGAACTTGTTAAGTGGTGTCAAGTCTCTAGCAATGATGAAAGTACTTAGATTTTAGCTTAGGATAATAAATCATCTTGAAAATCTTGAATTGGACGTTTTTTATGCAGGTGACCTTCGGTGCCGCTGTACGTCTGTTACAATTGCAGTTAGGATTCGAACACTTTCAGTACATTAGCTTAAGCTAAATGTAGTTTACTAAGATTAAGGTAAGCCATTCAATGTGCGACCCTCATTAATATGCCATTCAATGTACAGCCCTGGTTATAACAATGACATATACTTTAGCTCAGTAAGCCAATTGGGTTGGACATAACTGGCTTAACAGTAACGTTACTTGAAGATTTAGATTTTTCATTTAAATTTCTGCGTGCAGCGGCTTGCGAGAACTACAAGAGCTTTGTGCGTGCGACGGCATCTGAGCAATATTTGGTGTTAGAGTTTGGCTTTACCCTAAATAAGAGTGTAGTGGGGTGGGAACTGCGTTCCCACACCTCTTCTTTTAGCACTACACTCCTGCTTAAAAGGTTAACTCAGGGGTCGGCAATTTTTGCACTGCGGACCGGCTTCAGCCTGGTATTATTTTGCGGACCGGCCCTCAACAAAATAATGAATGTTTGGTACATGCAAACTTATTACAACTCGTGAGTCATCATGGCACTGATTCAGTGAGAGATCTGGGCTTGCTTTGCCGCAGTAAGATGCTCCGATCTATAAGGATTATGGTAGTCAATGGCACCCGCAGTGTGTTCCTTATGTCAGTCGTTTTGGACCAATTTGGCCTTGGTTCCGCACGGCCTGGTAACAATTTCTTCACGAACCGACACCGGGCCATGACCCGGTGTTTGCCGACCCCAGGGTTAACTGATAACAAGAATTAAACCGTATCAAGCACGTCTTAGTTCTGTTTGCATTTCGGTCAAGTAACTTTAAGCTTGCTCATGCTAAACTCAATGACTCATTCGATTTTCGACTTTAGTAAGTCATAACATGTGCGTTTAATTAAGAATTTTGTTGAATGCAATTTTATATTTTAAGTGCAGTAGAAAAATAAAAACAATTTAGCAGTGTTATGTCTTATGAATGAACGTAAAACCATACGTAATAAGTAAAAGTTAGTTTCACAACACGTATTGATAAGCGAGTGCATGCTCTTGTTCTTACTAATAGTCTTACTGATTTGTCCTTGATTGTGAACAGAAAAATGAAATACTGAATTGCAATGATTTGAGTACAATAATTATTTTTACCATATCAATTTAGGACATATCAAACTGGGCTATTATGGTCGGTAAGGTTAGGTTCAATTTTGGTTAGATTAGTGTTATTTTGGTCGGTAATCTGGTATTGAAAGCCGATTTTTCTGAAAATAATTTTTAAAAGAAAATTTTATCTACCTCAAAAATATCATTTGAATATTTATATACAGTGGAACTCTGCTAGCACGACCACCCAGTAGACGGGACTCAATTGGTCATGTTACCGGGGCAGAGGTGGTGGCGTCACAGTTGCATGCCTAAATGTTTCGTATTATATATTATCGCGATCACTTCATTTCTACAATTCTTCCCTCGATTGAAAGTTATTTAGCTTTGTCTTACGCGCTGCCACAGTGTATCGTTACTGTACAATAAACTCACACGACGAAAAAAGTCGATGTCGGAAGTAGGAATTCCAGAAAAGTTTACAGTCTGAGTTTGTTACCCACATTGGCACGTACTGCGCTTCACGCACGACTACACATGACAGGTTAGCAGCTTTCTAGCGTTAGGATACCGACAGAACATGTGGTCGTGTTACGCGGTGTTCGATTAGCAGTTTTATAACAGCTGGACTGTGGCCGCGGTCTGGATACTGGGAAGGTCACGTTAGTGAAACAAAAGATAATACATTAACAAAGGGAAGACCGCGTTAAAGTGGTCGTGATAGCGGGGTGATCTCGACGGGGTGCCACTGTATATTCAAAACATTCCACCAGTGTTTTGTGAACATTGATCGATATGGTTTCAAGTCTCCACCAAGAAATAGACTTGAAATCAATGCGTTTCGTTCATATTGTGACGTCCATATCAGTTGACGATTCGTTTTTTTGCTCAAGCTTGTTTTGTTTCAATACCACAAATACTTCAGTTCGTTCATTTATTTTTTCCCTATTTACGAGAGATTTTATATTTAGAAAGGGCCCCTTTCTAAGTTTCAGCCAGGGGCCGCACACAACCTTAATCCGCCCCTGTTTACAAGTGAAACGTTGAAAGGCTGAAACAAGGTTAGAGAAAGCAAACATATACAAGACTGAAGTGAATATATCACAACACTAACTGCGACAATTAAAACCTTGAAATTACGTCTTCCACAAATAATTGCGTTCACTGGAACTTCAAAACTTACTTCAGATGTAACTTAAATTTAACTAATCACAACACAAGCTGCAATAATAAAACCATAACATACGTAGTTCTCGGATAACTCCGTTCACTTGAATTTCAAAATTACCTGACGCAATCATCTGACAACTACGAATGAAAAAGTTTTGTGACATGTTCACAATTCCATTCCTGATTTTGAAAAATTGTCAACGGAAGGTTTTTTTGTCGTTTTTGAGTAAACATTCAATTCAAACGTGTTGGAAGAAGAAAACCTTTGATGTGAAAGTGTTTAAAAGTTTTCCAGAAAATTATTAGACTTCCAAATATATGCTTGTTTCTAGCTATCGACAGTAAATACTTGCCATCTAAAGCTAAGTTCTTGAAAACGAAAATTCATCTTTTAGAATCATCTGTGCTTTACACAAAGCAAAAAAGGATGTTCCCGAAATGAATAGATCCTTGAGGATAATTCCGTGAGAAGTATAGCAATAGTTCCAGAATTTAAAATCGTTTAAGATTGTTGCTGATGTGCAGCGCACTCGTATAGCTGTCAGAACAATTTTATACATGTTAGTTGTGAAGGCATACGTATAATTACAGTAGATATTTTGATCAAAGAGTCACACATTGGAATATTAGGCGATTTAGTTAAACCATTAGAAGAAAGTTAAAAATTGAATTCCTTGATTTGCATCGACGCAAGAAGTTTGAATTTGATATGGTGATCTATTATAACATGGATCTCTGTATCACAAACGATTATATAGTGACAAATGAACAAAATGGTTCATGCGTCTGGTCAAGGTAAAACATGATTTGGGTCCTTCATCTTGAAACGTGGCTGACCACTCTTTCTCTATCTCAGTTGTTCAGCAAATCACTCTGTATCTCTTGTACTCGCTTCCTTCAATAAGAAAAACGAATGAGAAAAAAGCTTTTCAAATCAGAAAAGCCTTCTTTGAAAATACAATGGACAGTAGAGATGACATGGGCCGCTAAAATGGCGGTTAACGGCAGGTTTTCATGGGCCAGTTAACCACCCAAACACTCATTTTTTCTTAGGTACCGCTACGGTCTGCTCACTTCCTTGAAACACTGAGTGGATGTTGAGGAAACATTTTTTCAGTGATGTAAGATGTCGTTAGCGTCGCCCTCTGGTGGAATTTGTATCGGATCTCAGGTGTTTATCTGAGCTCTGTGAGGCGTGTGCGAAAAACGCATAATGTGTGCTGTATGTGTTCGTGTTGTGTGTGTGTGTGTTCGTGTTGTGTGGTGTTCGTGCTGTGGACTGTAGGCTCACCGGAGATGCAGAGTTGTAGGCTAGTGCTCACTTGTAATGCGTGCAGAGTCGTACGAACTGGGTTCTCTGAAAGTCAATCATTGAGCCTACAGTTTTGATTAGTTCACATTCACAGTACTGTATAATTGATTAGAGATCAGCCTACCTGTTTAAAACTGCTGTCCAACCAGTAGCCTACTATACAAGTGCTACAAAACCGAATTTTGAAACACATGAGTCATGACCTTAACTATAGAAATCAAGTTCAAACAGTATTTTTTTTATGTAAATTCTCAAAGTATATGATTTATACCAACTCAATTTGCCAAAGTTGATATACACTGCCTTCTTTATGGACTGGGCACGGACCAAAATATAGGATGGGTACGGGTACGGGTTGGGTTACAGATTTGATGTGATTGGAATGGGTCGGTTCAGGTCATAAAAATGTGAGCCCGTGACATCTCTACGAACAGAGTATTGCAAATTGTGTTTCATATAAATCACTGAGTTGAAACATGTTTTCCCCGAATCTTTTTAATAAGTCTTGAACACACCTCATTACGTCTCACAACAAGCTTTATTGAAAATATGCCTCAAAGGTATTGGAAAATGCCTTTCATCTGAAAAACACCACGACGAGAAAGACGTCAAAACAGCCCGTTTCGGATAACCGCCTTTTATCAGTAAATTTGATTAAAAAACCGAAGCCGGCAGTTTTCAATGCAAACGTGAAACTTTCAATAACAGAGTTTATTTGGGAATTTTTGGCTAAGAAGTAATCATCGTCAGACCTCTACGCTCTGTCTTCTGCGTCGTGCCTTATAAGTGGTGTACTGCCACACTAGGTGAGTTTCCACTGTTGTAGTTTCCGGTGTCAAGCGAAATTTCTGACCTCTGCGAAATTTCTGACTTATCAATGTTTGTATAGGTTATTTTGCTTTTCAGAGTAAAGGAATAAAGTTTGGCGATTACTTTTTTGATGTGTGGTCCAAATTAAAACTTTTTGGTTAGATGTCGAATACCCATGACGAGTTACAGTACGGGAACAACTATAACCACTGAAGAATATTGGACTTATTCTTAGACCTAAATTTTTTTCTTTTTCTAACTCTAACCCAAGCTTAACCAGACACACTTACCTAAACACCAAACCCTAAGCTCTAATAATCAGTTTTCTCAGCGTATTTGATATGCGGAATATCACTCTGCGCATGCGTACATGGCGTGAAGTCACGAATTTCACAAGTCAGAAATTTCACTCGAGACCGGCAATTTGTCGGGTCCAGGGAAAGAGATGACATGTCATGGGCGTCATTGCACTACCCTTGGGTGACCTTAATTGTGTTATGTCGCTTGTGTTCCTGCAACTCACCTTGTGGAAGGGTATTCACTCTTTCAATTCGCTTTTTTTCTTTCTGAGTTGAACTAAGTCAGCTTCACGCCGGCAGGTTTTCCTTTTGAAAGCTAATTATGGATTGTTGCAACCACAGAACGTAATCAACTCTAGAGTCACATTTTATCAGTCACGAATTGAGCGCAATTCATAACAGAAAATCGAATTTCTAATGATCGGTACGACAAGAATGCGAGACGTGCATTCAGTGTAACCATTCACTATGATCAGTATGACTGTGTTGATTGTTTCGTTCAAAACAGTCTGTTTGCTTTTTATTCCAAGTGATGGACAGTCCTTCTTCTAAAGGCAATCCAAAGTGCCACGTTCATGGCAACAGCAGCGGCGATGAGTCTTATCACAGTTCGTTCCCAAGTCACCGCAGTCTTGTCGCTTTCAACCAAAGTGGGGAAGAGGACATCCAGTGATCCATTATTAGGAGCTGGTTGCAACTTCAAAAGGTGACACATCAGTGAATACAGATGAATTGACTCAAAACCGTCGATTGTCATGTTTTTCTGAAAACACGAAAAATAGGAGATCGTTTGCTTCAAGAAGCATTAACGCAAATGCAGTTGTGATTGAGGTCTTCAAATCTTGCTCTTGTTAAAAATGCTAGAAATCACAGGCAAACAAATACACCAGCATCGGCATAAGGACAACAGTTATCTCAAATAGAAATAAGCAATCTTACCCGGAAAAATTGGTTGTGAGAAGAGTCTAAAGACATTTTCATTGAAACGTGTTACACTTCTGCGGCATTTTTCGTTTCTACCGTTTGATGAACTTTCAAATTTTGAACTGCTAAAAACCTTCATCCATGGGCGTCGGAAGGGGGGTCAGGGGGGGCCTTGGCCCCCCTGGATTTTGAAAATTTTAGCAAAAAAGGTTGTTTTTTCAATTTCGAGAGGTAAAAAACAAATTTCACCACTTTTGCCCGCCACCTGGAAAAATTTGGAAAAATCCCCTAGTGGCCCTCCTTGGATAGAGTTCTTCCGACGCCCATACCTACATCGCGAACTTTCACATCAGACGTAAAGCAAATATTTTGCTTCCACAAGCAACAAGCTTTCGCAAAGTTTTATTTTATCTTTAACTACAACAGAACGCGTTCGTAAAAACCTGTGTTAAAGATTTCAATTTTTTCCATGTAGAATCTATGTTCTTACCAGGGATGATTCTTACCTTGAACGAAGGTCCGATACTGAAATATACTCCCCACATATCTTCAACATCGTTGTCGTAGCCGTGCTCACCGCTCTCCGCGCATCGTCCATTTCGCTCCTTTCAAAAATTTTCTGTTTACGACACTAGACCGGCATTTTCATATCTTCTAATGCAATAGTTCGAAAGTCGTTTAAAAAGTTCTGAGTTGAATGCTTTCGTTTTTTGTAACCCTGAAAAATTTAAACTGCATTCTTTTCGAATACGCATATTTTTAATTTGCAATGCTACTTTAATAAGCCATGTTTCAATCTTTCCAGATTTGAGGTTAAAAAAGCTTAGATGAGGAAATGATAGCGTCGTTTCATAAACACCTTTCCCAGAACGTATCCAACACCGTAGCGAGGTTTCGTAGCGAGGTTTCATGATTTTGGAGGGCAAAATACGTTTCAAGGGGGCAAGATTTTTGTTATATGTTTGAAACAAATTTTTCTGGGCGCAACAAAATTTGACGGTCACAGAAATTAGGGTGGTATTTCCCCCGAATGCCTCCCCATGCCTACGGTCCTTAATTTTCACCAAAACAATAAATTGCCCGAATTGTATTTTAGTAGTGTTGGAAGCTGGCGTCATACTGCAAATAAACGTCACACATTATGATTGGGAAATGCTTCTCTCATCTAGCAATTATCGGCAACAACGACGACAACAGGTAATAATTTGAGATCGTCACCCACTGCTAACAATAATAATTTTCATGCAACTCATTAAGATAGCCACAGTTTTTTAAATCTTTTGATGAATTCCAGATCACAGAACACTGTTAAGGTTATCGCCAATTGATTTCGCTCCGCTGTGTATTGTCAAGAAAGGAAGGCAACACACGCAGGAACCTTTTGCAAATGGCAGTTCGTGCTTCCTCTGACCAGTGGCGGATACAAGGAGGGGGGCGATTGGGGCGATCACCCCCCCTAAAACCTAATAAAGCAACGTTATTCACCATGGTTTTGTACAATTAGGAAAACAACATTCGCGATTAAAGGCCATTTGTCGTCCATTGTTTTGTCACAGCAGTTTTGTAAAGTATACTCCATCTCTCTTACAGTAGGAAAGCTGTAATGAGACTTGACTACCGAATATTACTGAAATCGCCCCTCCGCCTAAACTTACTGGCTGGATCCACCTCTGCCTCTGATAGGTGTAAGCACACCTGCCTTTCAAAAATGCAATTCCAGAGACTGAACTACAAATCAAGCTACGCGCATATGTTGAACACTTGTTAAAAATTTTTAATTGTTAAACGATCGAGCGTGCCGCGAAACTTTACTTGATGGAATAAAAACGGACAAGCCCCCCAGCCAGGGGGAAAACCGGGCACTTGACAGCCCCCGAAATTTTCAAAAACATTTTGAAAGCACCAATAACCTTTCTAGCCCCCGAAAATTTCAATTGGTTGCGGTCCTAAAAACAACGAAATCAGCATCTATGTGTTGTGATTCTAATGTTACTTACTCGAGATAGGCAAGATTTAGGTTGGCGACTGAGTTTCTAACATATTTTTAAACATGGCACTTTCTTTTCAAAAGCGTCGTTATTCCGTCACATTCATGATTGCTCGTAGTAAAATGATTATTTGAAACGAATTTTCCTAGTGGTAGAATATTTAGAACCCTGTCTTGACATTAGAAATTCCATAAGTGTGCATTTATGGAGCTTGTAATCAGATATGCCTATGAAGCAAAATAAAAGACTTACATCATAGGTTTCATAGCCTGGATCAGTGACAATAAATATTGAAGTTATTCGTGCATTGTTCTTAAAATGCCATCGCTCTGGTATTTCTTCTTTCAAGAACACGTTCATGTGAGGGTGGGCACCTTTCCAAAGAAGAATAAAAAGTCCAGAAAACTCTAGTCGTCTAAGAATTTAACGCTATGGCACATCTGAGGTGAAAACGTTTTTCTTATGATTTGAAAAAAGCACATGCTGACAATGTCTGCACTACAATGGCGTTATGTTTATATAGTTAACCAAACAGGTGAAATGACCACCATTACAAAGTTAAGACAAGCAAAGAGTGTTACGTGACGTTCTTGTACATACTTTTCAAAACTATTGTTCACGCATTGAAAAAATAGATGAAAACTGAATTCGCGACCACAGAATTTCTACACTGAACAATCAAATCTTGCTGAGCGTTACTAAGCAAATTCATTCATAGATTCGCGAAATCTTTACTGCAACTCATTATTTTGAATAAAAGAACATGAAGCATGTACATATTGAAGTAGAACGAATGCGTGAAACGTTATGGAGTATACGTCATATTGCACCTGCACGACTGCTCCGTCAGCATATAAAACCACCGGTTAAGACTGCAGCTGTGAATATGAAACTTTTACTTTTTCATATAAAAAAAACTACGTACATATACGTTCACTGCACTAAGAACAGGCATTTTTGTTGAAATGTCACTTAAAGGGCAAAGCGTAATTGAGGATATGTCTGAGATAAGCTGGAATACCTTTCAAGGCTTTGTAGACTGTTTGTAATTTCCCTGGCTTTGGTTCGATGAAAGCTAGTGCGCAGTAACAGTACAAAAAGTCAAGATCTTCAAGTTGAATATAGTTTGCTACTCGTATTTCACCATCTTCCGCAAGATCAGTCAAGCCGTGATCACTGAAAAACGCAAATGTTGTTAGAAATCTTGTTATCATCTACCAACTGGCTTGAGATACACGAAATGAAATTAGTAAAATTTGGGCATATATGTTCAACTTGAAGTACAAGAAAAAGCAACGCAACAAATTTAAATTAGTTTGCCATTGATTTGTAAAAACCAGTTATGAAGCTTGCACTGTATGGTGGTTCTATCATGAAGTCAAACTACCTCATGAAAATGATGTCCAGTTTGTCAGTCAGCTCATTTTTCTTTGTAAGTTCAAGTATGTACAGGATAGTCCGATCAACTTTATGCAAGCTCTGCTTCACATCCGTTGAATGCGGTCCATAAAGATGAGCTAAATGATCTGGCTGAGCAAAAAAGCGCTTGCTGCGTACACGTTTTTTCGAAAAAAATTTTTTCGAGTGTTAACAAAAACTTTAACTTGTTTAAAATCAAAATACTACCTTTTAGGTGCAGCAATCACTCTAAACAGAGGTGCACAACCTGAGGCCGAACGGCCGCATGCGGCCTTCGATACAAATTTATACGGCCGTGCGCATTGCACATGTCCGTATTGGATACTTAGGAGAAAGTCGGCCAAGCACGCGTGTGGAAGTAGGCTAAGCTCAGTATGTGGAGGCAAAACAGAACCAATACAATAAAATTTTAAAAATCTTAGACTTACTGGCGGTGGTAATTCACAAAAATTAACGTAATGCGGCCGGCAATAGCGAAAATGTTGTGCACCCCTGCCCTAAAAACTTCACGTATTGCAGTTAAAATAGGAAACATGAAATAAGCTTGCAAAACAGAACGATTAAGATGAACGAATAATCTAGGTGTAGGTAAAGGCCTGAACTATAGCAAGGTAAGCTATTTGAATGCATTCCCGCTTTTCTTGAGAAGCAGTAAAACAGGTACTATGGCATTGTTTTCAGCACATTTTTTCACTGGTTCCAGGACCCGTCTCATCAAGGTGAATTCCTAACATGCTCTTAGTAAAACGTGTCTTTATCTAGTTTAATTGCAAACAAGTCCCCCTGCACACGACTAACCGCAACATATTTCAAAAGTGTTATAACCAGCATGTAATTGTGTAACACATCTAAACGTGCTAGAACCAGTGCATAGCACATTTCAATGTGTTACAACCAGTGAGTACAACATTTTCAACCTATTACAACCAGCGGGTAACACATCTCTAAAGTGCTGTAACCAGTGGTGTAAAGCTAAAGCAGAAGCGGGAAATGCTCAGTTTAAAATGGAAATGACATACCGTTGCATTTCCCAAGAAAAAGTTACAAAAAATGGAACCTAAAACTCCATTGTTGTGTTTCACCCTAAATTTGAAGAAAAACATCGTTCCTCTTAGAAACGTTGCCGTGACAAAGTTTCCCGCTATACCTGAAAACACCATTACGCTGTGCAAGTTCACACCTTTATTCAAAATGAAACTAATGTTTTTGAGCTTTGTTTTTCTTTTTTCGTTTTCCTTTCTGTCGCTGACGGAACAGGACTTTTCGGTCTGGCCGATTCGGTCTGGCCGTTTCGGTCTGAGCCGTGTCGGTCTGAGTTTTTCGGTCTGGCCAATTCGGTCTGGCCAATTCGGTCTGGCCGATTCGGTCTGGTCGTTTCGGTCACGAGACATTTCGGTCAGACTATGAAATCTTGCAGAAATCTTACAGTAATGCAAAGTCGGGCCGTTTGATTCAAAGCGCTCAACCTCCATCATCAGAGGTTACCAAAGGTCGAGGCATTCCACTCAAAGCGTACTCCCTTCACGATTCGCAATAGCGGCAAGCGCTGTCGGCAAGGTATTTTACTCGGCATAAAGTTCTTAGTTGTGCAAAGTAACTGAATCAGTGGTGTCTCGGGCTTAGTCGGAGTCTTTGATTACGATTTATAATATTGTAGAATGCAAGCTTGATTGCTTTGTATACTTGTGCCACCACACACTTCACTGATTATGGTTGTTAACTTGGGGTCTCTGCATTGGGCTTTGTCACTATTCAAATATTTTCGTTCCGTGTCTGGCCTTTCGGATTCATGTTGCAGGTGACCTACATCAAAACGTATCGTGAGTAGCACGCGTTCTATCGACTTCGTTCGCTCGCGCTTTACTAGGCCCGCAACCAGGGGGAGAGCATGGGGAGCGAAGACCCCCCTAGAAAATTTTTCGCCCCCCCTGGAAAAATGTGTTGGATATATTTTGAAACTATTGGACATAGTTCAAAAAATTTGGGCCCCTCAGAAAAATCTTCCCTCCTGGTGTCCCAAGCTGGTTATGGGCCTGCGCTTTACTCGGGCTCATCCATTAGAATCCATAGAACCAGAGCTGCTGTCCGCAATTAGGTATTTTAATTATTTTTTAACATCATGCATATCAGATTAAACCCTTTTTTTGAACCAACAGATTTGCACCCAGCAGTGGTGTTCAACCTTTTTTGTACCGCGAGACCGCGATCCATTATAGCAACCAGTGGCGGATATTCAGGGTGTTCAAGGTGTTCAGTGAACACCTGAAAATGAAGAAAAAGTCAAAAAATCGGTTTTAGGGCATTCATTAGCAATTAATGACAAGAACTGCCTTTATTTGTACCGTTTCTCAGCCAGCGGATGTTTTTTAACACGGTCGAACGATTTTTACTGGTCTGCTCAAGCATGACTGCAGGTTGTTCAATAACACTCGAATTTAAATAAATAAACAAGGAAAAGAAACGCCAGTGGAGCCAAGCACTTTTAAAACAGCCAAGTTGTTCATCGTGCTTGGTGAACAACTTGGCTACGTCATACGTTGTTTTGCTAGCATTTCCGCTTAATCTGCACAGTGGCAACAAGCTGCGCAGTAGGCTGGATTCCTTGAAGTGGACTTGTACAGTTGGGTTTAGCTTCAAGGTGAAATAGCCTACTTTGTCTAGGTAGGTGGTGTGGTTTCTTTGTCTGTGTGATGATTACTGTAACAGTTTGAGTTTGGACGATTTAAAAAATGAGACTGCACGAAGTGACGAAGCTTAAAATTACAGACTTAGTGGTGGTGAGCCTAGGCTCACGTGCAAAGTAGCCTAACGCTAAAATGTGGAATGTTGATACCGGTAGCAGTCGGAAAACGGATGCTTCCTAACACGTAAGCCAGTTGATTAATTTGATTATTCTGTGTCGAAAATGCTATTTATTTCTCATAAGTGAGTTCAATTGGAAATATTTGTCACGAGAAATGCATAATCAATTCTTGTTCGTGCCCAATGCTGTCGACGTTCTAAGGTACGTGCTGCGCGTGGTTTGATGATTATGATCAACTGCCAATCTGTTGAAGTGTTCGAATGGCTTGTGGTAGGCGAGAACCACCACGACTGGTGGACCTTCACAGTTTTTGGCTGGTTGCTAGCCTGGTGAACACCCTACCAAAAGGGCCACCTTACGCCACTGATAGCAACCCACTATAACCAACGACCCCCATCTAAAACTCAATCAAACCAAATGTAATACAGCTGTTTGCATAAAAAATCTACTCTCGACCCCTCCAAAAATGGTTCATCGCATCCAAAATAGCAACTGCCTTGACCAAAACATTGGCTTAAACAAGCACAAACTTATCTTGTTAGTCAACGATTATAATGCGGAATGTAATGTTTCTCAAAAAAAAACTATTACGAAGCTGTCCACGATGGCGCTATAGGCATAACAGAAACTATCTCGGATAGTGCCATAAGCATGAAAAGTCGGTTTGTGGGCCATTGTTTTTAAAACAAGCCAAACATCGCGTGATCGATCCGAAAAGCCCGGCCCGACTTACAACTCTGCCGTAGAGGGAACACTGCCTCAGGGAGTCGCGAACCTTACATTGAAAACCTCTGCCATAGAGCATTGAATGTGAATTCCAGTCCAGTGAACAGTTCGCATTCGAACATAATTTCAAACGAATGATTGTCAATTCGGGAATATGAATGAGCCAAGTACGCAGACGTTTAGTTGGGCTCATCTCATCCGTTAAAACCCCAGCTGCCCTCTACAAACAAGCATTTTTAAATATAATTCATATCAGATTGAATGTTTTTTAAGCCATCGATTTGCTTAGACAAGTTCCCATTCGGGAATAATTTGAAACGAACAAAAATATTTTTCAGTAACTAGGGCTAATATGAATGAGCCTAATATGCAGAGACCAAACTGACATTATAATTGCTCTGCAACACACGTTACGCAACAATCGACGAGTTCTCATGAGAACTTCTAATTCATTGTTACGTAACTACCGTTACATAGCAACGATAGTGCTAGCCAGAATAAAAGCAAATGGAAATATCAATGATGCAAGCCTCGAACGGTTGCATTCTGTCAGTGGCCTTGGTACAAATGGCGTGTTCAGCCCGAGTGACGCGTTTGACCTGGAGTCGCCTCTGAACTGAACGTTCCAGAACACTGTTTTTTGCGTTCGTGAACAACGTGTCACGTCACTGGCGCAAAGTTGACTTTACGTGGACAGAATGTAAGCTCAGTTCGTAGTAAAGCAGTGCAGTGACAAGCGACTGCTTGCGTGCAAATGCGAAACCAGTTGACGTAAACAATCGTTGTCCTTTAAAATGTAATGTTAGTGCTTCAACATCAAAGCAACTTTCGGCCCATAAAAAATGCAGCTACTGAAAGTACCAGCTTTCTACGTGAACGTTAATTAATTTTTAATTTAAATAGAAGAACCGTTTACCCAAGTTGGGCAGAGGTTACCTGAGCAAGGTTAACAAATTTCATCAGTTCCTTATGTACAGAAATGTCGCGACCGAAATGTCCTGTGACCGAAACGGCCAGACCGAATTGGCCAGACCGAAACGGCTCAGACCGAAACGGCCAGACCGAAAAGTCGTGTACCCGTGGCTGAAATGACGCGCGAAACGTGTTGAAATATAAAGTCTAGATGGCAAATTCATAAATTAAAGATAGCAGCAAAGAAGGAACCATCCATACTTACCCCTGAGAAGAGTATTTTTACGCAACCGTACCCAAGTTTTTCTGATGAGAACGTAAGCATATGGGAAGGCTATTCACCGGTGCAACTGTTTCCTTTCAAATGTTGTGATTACCCTACCTTCCGACGCCATTCGTTGGTTTTAGGTTTGCTCTTACGTTGAAAGTGTAGCCTACGTTTATTGTCTCAAATTTTTTGTTTTTTCTCTGAAAAAGTAAAAAAGATCACCGATTTTTCAGTAGCAGAAACTCTAAAAAACCGTCACCCCCTCAACTTTCCGCAGATCATCGCCGTTTTCCCCACATTTTACACGTTCCTTTCCTCAACCACACCCTGAGTGTCGTGATTTTTTCTTTGCCTTCTGGAGCACAGTGACCGACTCCCTGCAATTATTTTCATCCCGAAGGTTATCCAACACTGCATTGAATCCAGGGGTGGATATTAGAATTTAGGGGCCCGAGGCAAACTGTCAGAAAGGGGCCGCAAAACTACACATTAAAGTTGTTGATGTTTTTGGCACATTTGCACGAAATTATTGGTTTATTTTGAAAAACATATGACTTTCTTCAGAGCTTATTAAGTGTGGCTCTAGCGAGGTTCATACGCTTTTCAACAAAACGATGCAAAAACTCAGTGCCAAACTCTGAAGGGTGGCCCCACGGAACATCTGAAAAAAGAGGGGCCGAGGCGACTGCCTCGTTCGCCTCTCCGAATATCTACCCTTGCCTGAATCCCCTGCTTTTGATACTTCATTACAAAACTCAAGGACTAACTGTAAGGGTTGGAAAGCGTCTCTTCTCAACTGTTGGTGCTGTGCTAGATAGGTAAAAAATTACTCAAGCACTTTGATGCTAGGGTACATAATCTGAAACCCTCCATGTCTGACTTATACATTTTTCCTTAACATCACCAATTTCTTTCTCGTGCTTGGAAATATTTTTCCACTTGCATCCGGTTCATCAACTTAAATTTTTGTAAACACAATGCAGGTTTGATCGGGAGCACGGGGTTCATCTTGAAATTAAGCCTTTTTCTGACTTTTTCACCCTGATTTTGACCAAACAACAATTTACATGAAGAAAACCAGCGTTCTTTTTTTCGATACGTACTAGCAGACTTTTTCAAATAAACAATTTAACTCTTTCCTGCAACGTTTATTAATTTTTACTCTTCTTTTTCCAGTCACCACTTGATTTTTAAATCATCACAAAGCAGGAATGTTATGCTGTTGCACTTTTAGTTTATAACGGAGAAGACTATTTGAAAAGTTTGAAATTCACAATAACGTTACCATTTAAACCAAGTGGTAATAAGCTAGGTCTTTTGTCAGAAACAGAGTGTCTACGCACATTAGCTTATAGTTCTCACGTCTTGAAAATAAAGGGCAACCATATCCAAGTTGCCTTCCGTGAGCCATGAAAAGACTTGGTCAGTGCGTTCCCTCCATGCATCTTCTGCATAAGACGTCCCGTTAACTTCGAGAACCCTGCGTGTTGCCTGATGTCCTCCTATTTGGACAAAGCTCCCTGGAAACATGCTTCCTCCGCTACGAAGCCCCTTTGAACAAGAACGTTTTACGTTTCAGCAGACAACCTGGTTATCTGGCAAAAATCTTGCCAAAGTTTGTAACTAAAATAAAAACTCCAGCACGAGGCATTTATTTTCCGACCAGCTTTACTGAGAAAGATGTTCCTCGACAACAGCAGCATCATAAACAACCGAAACATCTTAAATTACTTTAAAAATCGAGGTTCTTTCTCACAGCGCCCTTTTCTGGTTAACATCAAAGTGAAACGCCGCAGTTCACCAAAACATTGACCCTGATGACGTATGTAACAAGATACGTGTATTCATTACTACAATGTGTGGAACGTGTCATGTACCTGATGGCAAGTTTTCAGTTTAGTTATCAAGCTTCAGCAAAAGTAGCAGGCCAATTGAAGGCTTAGCAGTATAGCATCGCACTGTTACGATATTTCAAAATTGGTAAAAATGCCGATATTTTTGTGATTCCGCAGAGAGAGAAAAAACGAATCCTACAAGTTATCGTCTCCGCTCGAGATCAAGAGAACATGTTCGGTGAATTTTACCACCAAGCTGTAACAAGCTTCTTCGGGTAGCGCGTGTTTAAAAAAAACTGACAGCTCGATTAAAAAACAGTGGTTTGAAACTTTGACATGGAACAACGAGCTTTCTGTGCTATCGGTTTGGGTAAAAACGTTACACGCATCACTGTTCAACATCTAAGTTCTCTTAAAACAACGTGAGTATCTAGAGCACATAAGATGTTTTCTGGTTGGTCGAATCACCTACGTTTGCTTAAATAGCCTTCCCTAAAGTGACCTGAAAGTATTATAGGATAGAAAGCATGATATTTTGAACTTTTGAGGATGTTTAAGCTATGAGCTTTACCTGCTTGACCGCTGTGATCCAGATCGGTTCCGCACCAGTATCCCACCAATCAGTGTAGTTGTAAGTAGGCACGTGATCGATGCCAGGCTGGGGCTTATTTGGGCTGAAGCGCACGTTGTTTATAACTCCGTGAGATTCCACGTATAAGCCTTGAAAAACAGAGACACTGCAGAATTATTTTTGATGCTGGGTTCTTCAGTATTTGCATTATGGCCACTTAACCAGAGACCGTTTACTAGCGTTTATTTTGGGCCATTTCCCACCCCAACCTTGGTTAACTGTTCCATGATCTGAGATTCGGTCCTTCTGAAGCAGAAAGACTTGCTCTAGGCCAGAGTAGGCTGTTCATGAAAACTGACCACGATGAGTCCCATCTTGTCAGAATACATTTAGTAATGAAATGTATGATCATGGCCCTGGGACAAGATAACTGTTATGTGGATGTTGCAGACGCCTGGGGTTAAGACCTGAACATATTTAGAAAAGAAAACCGGTGAAATGATCAATTCGATTTAATAATTGGTTAATTGGCCTTGATTGATATTGTTTGATTTCGCTGGCAGTCAAAGCACTTTTAAACATTTGCAGATATTGCCAGACTTGCGAATCTATATTTCAAAAATCAGATTACTACATCACCACATCACCATATAAAAACAACCGTGTTGCAACGCCTTTCTGATTATTGTAATTTTGTTATCTATTTTTACGTCCTTCTTTCTAAGTACAACCCGTTTCCTCGCCAAAGTGGCAAGACCACTTACAAATTCGCTTTTTTGTATTTACGCACATGTAGCTTCAAAAGGTAGGGAGGCACGACCAAAGCACGACAAAAAGTTTTGAAAAGGACAACAAGATTGATGTAACAAATGCTAAGAATTAAGATTCAGATTTAGGAAAAAGCATAATATCATCATACCTGTACTTGCGGTGAAATGACTGGAAAAAGTGTAAGTTGGGAAAGGTGGTTTCAAGAATTTCGCTCTCACGCCGTTTCTTTTAAGGTATTCGAAAGCTGGCAAGTCATCGTCGCGGCCTACGTAGTCATGTCTGCAAAGCCAGTAGCACTATGCAGCTTACACCTCAGATGAAATTCCGTATCGCGCAATTATGGCTGTATGTCTAGGTTTGGTACTTGCAGTTTGTAAAACACAGCATCGATTTTTATTAAAGTACACTACTGTATTTATTTCTGCTTTATAGGCTGCGTCATGTAACCGTTGCAGACCCCAGGGGCTAGGGCAGGGCTTCCCCAACCTGGGTTACATGTACCCCTAGGGGTATATTTGCCTATTTGAAGAGGTGCATTTAAGGTTAGCAATAGAAGATAAAATATCTTCATACATTCTTTACTTCCAAATTGATTCTATTTGAATAAGAGCTGATGATGCCTACATCGTAGGCCAAATATTTCCTCTGTAAGATCTTAGTGTCTGATTCTTTGCTGAGAAAGGATTTATTTCCACAGACAGTGTTACTTCCAAACATTTTATACATGTGTCATTGTACATAATTTTAAAAAATCATATGTTTATTTTTAGGTATTTCTATGATTAATCATGTAAAAATATTTTACTCTAAGAAACTTTTGGGGTACATGCTCATGTGTAGAAATGCTGAAAGGGTACATGTTCAGAGAAAGGTTGGGAAACCCTGGACTAGAGCCTGAACATATAAACGAGAAAAAAACTGTTCTTTTCAAAGTTCGATTGTTTTCTTGTTTTGTCGTCGACTTCATTGTTCATCCTTTCTATTCACACAAATTGAAATTGTTATCTTGACGACTAAAAAAGGATTCTTGCATCGTGCTTTATTGTTCTTATTATGAGTCGTAAAACTGTACTTTTGCTGCTACAAATAAGTCAATTAACATTACAATGCAAACAGCACAAAACCTAGGGGTATTGCGAAATTTTACCACCGGTGAGAACTTTCGATTTTGATCACTTCACAGATGAAAAACCAAACTGATGCCAGAACAAAAAGCACGGTGAATCGAAGGCCGAGTAACAGCAGAGGGTTCCTCATTCAAAGCGAAAATTCTTAGAAGAGTGTATGTTACAACGCGTTCTTCAGGCTCCGCTAACCCTCAATCCACGTAGGCTCGCCGGACATTTTTACGTCGCATTCGTCAAACGCATGACACCACTAAGCATACGCTGCGAACGCACCGCAGTTCAGGCCGTCGGGAACAACACCTCGGTGGTAATGCTGCAGAGATTGGTTTGCATGCTTGCATTACTTTTAGGAATAAATTTGCAGCAAAGTCCAATAAATTATTGCAAATTGTGACCCTGCGTCACAATATACGCTTTGGAGACAGTGATTCACATTTGATACGAACGTGATTTAGATGACATACCTGAAGCTGCTTTGAACATAAAAACAACTAATAACTGGACAAAAATGCCGAATGATCTTTACCTCTACGTTTCGCCTTATTAGTATTAGCAACTGAAATGCAATTCACCAGAAGTTTGCTTTGCAGATGCTATCACATCAACTTTTCTTGTTACACTAACCTCATTCCATCGAAGGACACCAGAAGTAATTTACTTGCCCGTATCATGGATATGCACAGGTTTATTGCCAGTAAAAGAAAAAATCGTGACATGACCAATATATTGTTTAGGCAAGTCGATTATTTTCCCGTTATTCATCAAACATTTTGAACTGTAAGATAACAATTTTGAAAACTCGTTAATCGGCTGTCAGACGTTTCCTTGTCTCAGTATCGTAAAAACTGGTGAACCGTAACGACAATAAAGTGAAAGAAAAATCGCCATAGGTCAACAAAATCTTTGACCTCGTGCAAAAGTGGCAATAAACTAGGTCCTGTTCTGGAAAAAGTTGTAAAATCAAGTGGTCCTCAAACTGATAATGTCAGCAGTTTTTACTGGGCAATAATAACAAAGGAAGTTTATTGTGTAAGGGGAACGAATGCATTCATTTGTAACTTGGCATTTCAATACAAATGATTTAAAAGTATTCCTAGGATTTCACGCTTACGAAATGTGCTCTTCTCCAAATCTGTAGCTAGGGTCAATTTCTCAACGCAAAAACGTGCTAGCGCGTTGGTTTTTTGCTTAATTTTTTCAATAAAAAACAGGGTTACATGCTTTCAGGCATGAAACTGAAATTTTGCATGTACCAACCTGGAAAGATCTTTAAAGTTTATTTATTAGGGAAGATACAAGTAAGATATCAATTGTAGATAGGAAATGTTTTTTGATATGTTTTTTATTAACTAGATCCTGAAACTCTGCTGATGTGCAATACTTTAAAATGATGTAATTATATCCTACTTTTCTTAATTCTGTTTTATGAGGAACCTACGAGTTTCGCAATGAACTCAAATAGCAATCCATACTATATTGTACTTAGAAGCCCTGAAGCTTTGATTGAAGATGCTAAAAAGGGTTTTGAAAACCTGGTGTTAACCTTTTGTTGACAGAAATGCTTCCCACTTCCAGCTAGCAAGATTAAAATTCGTCTTCTACAAGCAAGCAAGCAGATGTACAGGAGTACAATTTTTGAGAGATGCACAAAAACGTGAACCGAAATTTGCCATTTTCCTCCCAAATGACATATAAACGATAAATCTTAGTGATATGACTGAAACTTGCCATATGAAAAACTCAAGCTTTCTGCATGCCAAATTACTGATTGGAAATTTCATCGAAGCTGTTGGTTTCTAATGTTACTAACTTTGAATAAAACTGTTCTGATTTTCCCCCATAATCTGAATGAAGCTGCCATAATTTACTCAAAATTGAATAGGGTTGTTTTAATTTACCCAAATTTTTCTGATTTTACCCAAAGTTGCAAGAGGTTGTTCTAATTTAATGATTTATATGCCAAAAAAGAAAACCCCTGGTGGTCGAAATTTCTGACCGAATAACAACAAATTTTCAAGCTTTGCAGATGCGTCCACATGCACCCCAATCACCATGCCGTGCGCTTATGTGCAGTCACGCAGAGCACGGCTGGAATATTGACCTCAGAGTTCACCTCAGATCAACAACGTCACTCGGGCTCATCACATATTTTTCATACAGTCCATGAAAAATAATATTTATGAAAATGCAAGAGACGTAATGCACACGGCAAATCTACAAACGCACTGATAAACAGCCCAAATAACTTATTCTTTGTACCGAACATTATATGTCTTCCACCATTTATGATTTGAGGGTAAAAACCAGGGCTGCGGAGCCGCGTTATAAAAAATGACACTTCTCCGGCTCCGGTTGCAGAGCTTTTCTTTTCATGAACATGCCTTCGACTCTGCAGCTCTTGGTTTTCATGAGTGAAGCGCCAGCTCCGGAGCTCTGTTTTTTCATAACATGGCTCCGTCTCCAGCTCCGGTTTCTGTTCGTTTTTGCACATTAATATTTTCAATTGTCTTGGTCATGGGCATCGGAAGGTATTTTTTCCAGGGGGAGACAATAGCGGATTTTTCCAGAATCCAGAGGTAGTCATAAAGATTTTTTCCGGGACGGCCAAAAATGATGAAATTTTATTTTTCCTTTTCGAAAGTAAGAAAACAACCTTTTTTGCTAAGAGTGTTATAGGAAAATGTCAATTTTCAAAATTCAAGAGGGGCAAGCCTCGCCTTCCCCAATCCGCCGCCCATGCTCTTGGTGTGCCTCAAGTTGACTGAAAAAAGAAATATATCTATAGTACACAAAACTAAAAGTATATACCACACTTATTTGAGTAGGTTAATCTGGTAGTTGTTTACAATCAGCGCTCTTTCCACGAGAAAATCATCGAAAAAAACAACAATCACAGGTTTAGACGAATCAGAGAGCAGTTACTCGCAGAAACGTTACTCAAGTTAATGGTAATAAACAAATTCTGGTAAGGCAGTCACCCGTTATGCTCTGGTGACCGTTTGTTATTTCTTACGACCGGAATCAAGAAAATATCTGTTTGGAAAATTATTTGTGTCCGAGCACTTGACACTGTCCGGTCCCAATCGACCAAGTGTTTTGCACTCGTTGTATGCTGTGCCTGTTGTAGTTATGGGCTATGCCAGCTAGCAGCTCTGCCCACGCAAACCATTCAAAGAACGCAAAGCACATAGTCGATTATCTCTCTCGTGTGTGCTTTCTAACGTAAACACACTTGCATTAACACAATGACAAGATGCGTTAAGTTATTTGTTCGAAGATCAAGTGTGGCTTCTAACAAGAAATTCACCTTTGACTTTTTAAAAAGCTGTTAACATCTGATTTCCTATTTTTTGTACTCATAATAAGCAGTGATGAATGGCAAAGCAAAATACAATTTAACCTGCAAAGTTTAGGAGAAAATAAAACTGGTTACCGCGCTGAAAACATAAAATTTGTTTCCACAGATGAAAATCTCAGGAAAAGTCCACATTTTTTACATTGCATTTTTATACCCTCCTAACTGCCATGCAAAGTTAGTTCGCTACCAATTACTTATAAGTTATAACTTTCACGTTTGTGCTGCTGCTAGTAAACGTAATGGTTCTTGGTGAACTTTGCCAGTAATCTAGTAAACCTTGCTAATAAGCAGTGGCGACTCCGGCCCTTGGGTTCCTAGGGCTTAGCCCGAGTTTCGATGTACATAGTATAACGCGAGCTTCTTTGCTTTGTATATTCGTGCCACCACCCACTTCTCTCATTTACCATGGTAACCCGGGCTCTTTCCATTGGGCCTTTGTCACGGTTTACATATTTTCGTTCCATATCTGGCCAGTGTTTATGTTGCAGGTGACCTGAATCAAAAATATCTTTCGTAGTAGGCGTTCTCACGACTTCGTTCGCTCACTCTTTACTTGGGTTCATCCGGTAGAGCCCGGCAACGAGTATTTTTTTAAATATAATTCATATCAGATTAAATGTTTTTTGAAGCAATGGATTTACATAGAACATTGGATCTGAATTCCAATCTATGGACAGTCCCATTCGAGAATAGTTTCAAACGAATGATAAATTGTCCAGTAACTAGGGCTAATATGAACGAGCGTAGTAAGCATACGACCAACTGGCGTTATCATTGCTCTGTGACGTATTTTACGCTACAATGGCAGAGTTCCCATGATAACTTCTCATTTATTGTTACGTAACACACGACACCGAACAGCGATAGTGCCAACCAGAACAGCTGCCCGCACGCAATAGTGGTCAAACGTTTCTTGGGGCCTCCTTACAAAGTTTTAACTACTCCGGTACGGAGTACGACGAAATTACTAACTCCGTACCGGAGTAGTTAGTAATGATGTTTTCATGAAAGGAAATGTAAATCTATAGATGAAGATTTTTAAGGAAGGCTGTAGCGTCGAGAAAAGTGTCCTCGAGAGAGATTTTTAACAGAACGTCTTTCAAAATATATCTCTATTAGCCTATGGTGATTTTTGGGTTGGTTTGTTTGAATCCCCAGAGTAAAGTATAAGCAAATTGCAGTAAAAACCTTGCAACAACTGGTGCTCATGACTACCATGTGCTCTACATGTCAGAGCAAGGATTTTCATATTTGGTCGAGCTCGTGGGCTTCGGAATGGGGGGAAAGGGGGCTTTGGATTTTGAAATTTGATATTTTCCTATTCTTTTTTTATAGAAAATGTTTTTCTGTTAGTTTTGATTTGGTAAAAACGAAATTTCACCATAGTTGTCCCAACTGGAAAATCGTTTTTGGTCACCACTTGGAAAAAGCCATCATTGCCCTCCCCAAAACCGCGAAATGCGCTGAAATGCATTGACGCGTTGCTGAGCGTGGCACTGGAGGAATTAAATAATCTGCAGTTCGAAAAGTTGATCACTAAAGTTCGGGAGCAGTGCAGTAGTTAATGAACGACTTTCTGTTGTAGATATTTATAGTTTCCCTATCGTTTTTCGTGGTTTTGTTTTGACTTCTGCAATCTCACTGATCCCGTAATTTTAAGGTTCTTTTTCGTCGCCCGTTAAAATACATTGGCTGACTGCATTTATTGCTTTCGTAGCTTCGCATTTCTTGATGCGGATCCGGCAAGGGTTAAATGGCTTCCTTTGCTTAAGTAAATCTTGTACAAAAATAAAACTCAGAAAAAACATTGTATATAGTTAGATTACTGTTGTCATATGGGACATGCATTCGCAGTCAGGTGAATGGCGATGCAGCAATCGATGGTAGGGGTGAACGAAACCGAAAAAAGTGAAGAAGCACTGATCTAGACATCTAATCACTACAGCATGGGAACACAGTGATTGTGTTCAACAGCAAGATGCTCAGTAAATTGCATACAGGAATAAATTCGCTACTTTAGAATAATACGTGTTTTTTCATGCGTCTAAAAGCATACATAGCTTATGCTAATATAGTAGTGGCCACGCAATTTTTACGAAAAGTTATCTAGGCCACGAAAGTAAAAGGGTTGAGAAACACGGCTTTACCGCATCGTTCTCAAAAACACTGCTGTAGTTTATGCGATACATATGAAATTTTTACAGCGGGTGCCTGTAGCAACATGCAAACCAAATCCTCCCACATACCTATCCTGCAATTCGTGGCTTTTAATTCCACTGATAGCCCATAGTTCGGCAATAAACCGCTGATAAAAAAATGAAATTGTTGAAAACTTGGTGAGGTTCTGCAAAGTGTTTCGAGAGGCCCAAACGACCTCCCAAATTTTTTCAATCCCTCAAAATACAGTAGGAACTCGCTTTACTACCACCATCAAAATACACTTCAACTTTGCTTTACGACCCACTCGGTTTTCAGATAAAATAGATGCGGTCTCTTAAAATGTCTTTGCAACCAGCGAGGTCAAACCGTTAAAACAACCCGGAACTACTGTAATACATTTTGCCGACAACCCATTGTTGTGTCTAAGAACTTGAAGTATGAGAAACAAGATTTAGGGTCAGTTTTGATGCAATAAGCTTGTATAAAAAAGTAGTAGGCAATACACTGCAAATAGCAAATACTGTTACAAGTTCTTGAAGGCAAGAAAACAAAAGAACGTCATGTTTCCAAATTTCGTGGCTACAAGCATTGCAATTCTGTCTTGTCGCTGGACGACAGCTCACAAAATAATGTACAGAATTACTTCAGATTTTAACCGCACTCCGCACCATTGGCCTTTGCCAGCCAAACCCAGTTTAGATAAAGCTATAAAGCTGTTTATCTTTTTCTCAAACCTTCGTCACAAAACGCGCAACTCCTCCTGCCAGCGTATATCGTTCATTGTTCTGCAGGTGCTGGTCCTACTTCTGCAGTTTCTCTATCAAGCAAATATTTGCCTTATGCGTCACAAGCACAACCTTAAAGGTCAACTTACACAAGAATCATCAAATGCAATTTATTGATCGAAACTGATGAAAAATGTCTGCATGAACAAGGCTGTGAAATTTTTCCGCACAGCGAGCTAAAAGGGCTGAGCTTTGGGTTTCCAAACATGCGAAATCGGTCAAACGTTCGGTCTATCTTTGCTCGATAATGCATAGACGGGACGTTCTTTTCGAACAAACGATGAAGCTCTCTTGCGTTCTCCATTGTCACAACCGGCGACCTTACTAGTTATCTATACTGCGTAGCGTTATGACAGTACTGTATTTACGCTACCAGAAAAGGCCTTCTCTGCGGCCTGTGAACACTTCAACTTTCATGCATTTCATAAGTGTGGGTTACAGCGCGATTTGATGTCTTGTTCAAGTCGCTTAACGTTACGAAGACGATAAATATTTTTCTTGCACATTTCCGTTTTTTGAAAACGCTACAAATCTTTTTAATGCTACTCTTACCAACACCAAAAACATTTGGCCTAAAATTAGCATAAAATTAGCTTCACAAAATGATTTCAATCTATATTTACTGTTGGTGGGTGAAGGGTGTATCCTTTCAATCTCCCCTTGTTGGACCCTGCATAGCAAATACATACCCACACAGATTTGTAAAAGGGTCCGGCATTTAATTTTGAAGCCCGATTTATACCCGAAAGCCAAATTTGCCGAGGGAGTTAAGATATGCGCAACTGCGGAGTAACAGAAAACGTTGTGTTCGGGTATAGCTGCAGGTACACGGTTTATCACACCCAAAATAACAACCACGTTGACCAAAACATTGGCATAATCTGGCACAAACGTAGCATATTAGTAAAAGATAATACTGCAGAATATAATGTTTCTCAAGAAAAAAAAAAACTATTACTAAACTATGTACGATGGCGCAATAGGCATGACAAGGCTGTTTGTGCTGCAGGCCATCGTTTCTTGAAACAAGCCAAGACTCGCGTGAGTGATTGATCTCTTCGAAGCAATGCTATCGCGTGATGATTTCATCAAGGCTGCCGCCTTCTCAAAAGGAGTGTGAGACTAATCTGAGCAGAGAACAAAAGAAGGCAGCTGTGTTTGCACATAGAATTGGCTGAAGAACAGTCACAATCACTTCACTCATTAAAGTCACCGCGGTGAGCACAACAAATGTACATCACGAAAGAAAAAAATCGTCACTCTGAATGCTATAAAAAACTCTTGTATGCAGGCCCGAAATCGGCCCGAAACATTTTGACAAACTTAAGTCCGTAGCCGGCCCGAACCCGGCCCGACCCGCAAAACCCGGCCCGACTTACAACTCTGATCCGATCGTAAATGCGCTGATGAATTGTATGTGCACTTTTTTGCAGTGCCAATTTGAACATTGCATTTCGAGAAGATGAGAACTTATTGCACCTGGACTGCACCAGGTGGGTCATAAGCATGAATTGTTTCTGGAGGCTTTACGAATGTTTACAGCGCCTCTGGTCAGGACGAATTTCACTAAGATTTCAGATTTTATTTTATTCGTTTTTTAATTACATGTTTTGACTCAGACACATTGTCCAGATCATCAGGGTTAATAAAAAAACACACCTAGCAAAACTGCTGAATCGTAGCACCCCTCAGGGTGGGTGTTTAGTTATCCGATGTCTAGACAATGTTACGCCCTAGCCAGCGCCGGATTTAGATGGTGGGGGACCATGGTGGGGGACCTGGGGCCCAGGCATTTGTGGATACAAAAAGTTTAGTTTGGGGATGATCGATGAAATCACTAGTATTTCCACATGTCATTAATATTTATGAGGTCATCTTGTGACGTCACATTTGTTAACTCAACTGCATCAAAACTTTATGATGCAACACGGTATTTGACAATCACTAGCGATTTGTGGAACTGTTGCAAAACCAGTCGCTAGAAGCATGGCATCTTCTTTTTTTAATATTTGCTTGAAGAAAAGTTTTGAAATTTTTTGGAAAAACTTTCTGGGCGGTCCAACGTTTTCATCATCTCTAAACGCCAGTCCTCGCTCAGCAATAAATTTTACGACAGAAACCAAACGTTGGAGAAGCGATTTCCAATATTGTTCGCATTGATTGACCTGACTGACTAGTTCTGTATCAATTCTTCATAGTGGTTTGTTACATCTGCGACTAAATGTAATCGAACCATCTATATGTTCCATTGAATGCTCGCGACTCCTCAGGCTGTCAAGTGCGTGCTTCCAGTGAAGATTTCTTTTCTAATAAGGAAAGGCGCATATTTAGTCGTATCCGCACACACCAGTCTGCAAGTGAAACATCCCTTAACGCCCACCAGAGCCACTATAGTGGCTATCGGTTTTTTGGTTATAACTCGCTAGCTGCTGCAGCTAGAGAGGTGTTCGAACCCTCTACGGATTCAGCGAGTCTAGTAGTTCCGAGTCAAAAAACAATTTTTCATTTTTGGGTTTTGGGTTCTCTTGGGGGGTCGTCACAAGTGGGGGTGTTTTCGCATTTTTATGGCCTACTTTACCCGGCCCTGGACGCCCATCGAATGGGCCCACATTTTGGCCCAAATATTTTTATGA